>Ga0302347_1000775_pt1 | contig 44863 bp, 44 predicted proteins | sample PhyWR1_FD_202178 | JGI IMG/M metagenome (GOLD analysis project Ga0302347, IMG submission 202178) | Leaf surface microbial communities from wheat plants in UC Gill Tract Community Farm, Albany, California, United States - DLSL W.R1 (v2)... | ecosystem: Host-associated > Plants > Phyllosphere >... | reverse complement strand
TAAAAACTCTTTGGAATAAGCCCGGTCTCTGCAGCAGCAATAAATTTTTAGTGTGGGAGCGGGCTTGCTCGCGATGGCATCAACGCGGTCATTGCGACAGACCGCGTCGCCTGCATCGCGAGCAAGCCCGCTCCCACATTCCCTCATTAATGCGCTTCATCCCAGTTGTTGCCCACGCCTACTTCAACCACTAGCGGCACATCCAGCTTCGCCGCTTCGCTCATGTGTATCCGCACTTCATCACGCACCTGGTCCACCAGGTCTTCGCGCACTTCTAGCACCAGTTCATCGTGTACCTGCAGGATGACGCGGGCATCGAGGCCTGAGGCGCTGAGCCAGTTATCCACAGACACCATGGCTTTTTTGATGATATCGGCTGCCGTGCCCTGCATCGGTGCGTTGATTGCCGTGCGTTCGGCGCCTTTGCGCAGCGCCGGGTTTTTCGCGTTGATTTCCGGCAGGTACAAGCGACGACCGAAAATGGTCTCGACATAGCCTTGCTCGGCAGCCTGGGTGCGCGTGCGCTCCATGTAGTCCAGCACGCCCGGGTAACGTGCGAAATAACGGTCGATATAGGCTTGCGACTGTTTGCGGTCGACGCCGATCTGTTTGGCCAGGCCAAAGGCGCTCATGCCGTAGATCAGGCCGAAGTTGATGGCCTTGGCACTGCGGCGCTGGTCGATGGTGACGTCCGCCAGATCAACCCCGAATACCTCGGCAGCGGTGGCGCTGTGCACGTCCAGGTTGTTGCGGAAGGCATGCAGCAAACCTTCGTCCTTGGCCAGGTGGGCCATGATCCGCAGCTCGATTTGCGAGTAGTCGGCCGCCAGCAGTTTGTAGCCTTTAGGGGCCACAAAGGCCTGACGGATCCGACGACCTTCGGCGGTACGGATCGGAATGTTCTGCAAGTTTGGATCACTTGAAGACAAACGACCGGTCGCCGTGACGGCCTGGTGGTAGGAGGTGTGGATACGGCCCGTACGCGGGTTGATCTGCTCAGGCAGGCGATCGGTGTAGGTGCTTTTCAGCTTGCTCATGGAGCGGTACTGCATCAGCACCTTGGGCAGCGGGAAGTCCTGCTCGGCCAGTTCCGCCAGCACGGCTTCGGCAGTCGAAGGCTGGCCTTTGGCCGTTTTGCTGATGATTGGCAGACCGAGTTTTTCATACAGGATCACACCCAGTTGCTTGGGTGAGCTCAGGTTGAACTCCTCACCGGCAATGGCAAAAGCCTCACGCTCAAGCGCAACCAGCTTGTCACCCAGCTCAACACTCTGGATACCCAGCAGGTTGGCATCCACCAGCGCGCCCTGACGTTCAATACGCGCCAGTACCGGCACCAGCGGCATCTCGATGTCCGTCAATACGCTGTTGAGGCTAGGGATCGCTGCGAGTTTTTCGTGCAGTACATGGTGCAAACGCAAGGTCACGTCGGCATCTTCGGCCGCATACGGGCCGGCCTGCTCCAGGGAAATCTGGTCGAAGGTCAGTTGCTTGACGCCCTTGCCGGCAATGTCCTGGAAGCTGGTGGTGGTGTGGCCCAGGTACTTGAGGGCCAGGCTGTCCATATCGTGGCGGCTGCCCGTGGAGTCGAGCACATAGGACTCAAGCATGGTGTCGAAGGCAACGCCCTGAACCATGATCCCGCAGGATTGATCGCCACCGATGGCGCAGTTGGCCAGAATATTCATGTCGTACTTGGCGTGTTGTCCGACCTTGGCTTTGCTCGGGTCTTCCAGCAGCGGCTTGAGGGCACGCAATACCGTGTCGCGATCCAGTTGCTCGGGTACGCCCATGTAGGAATGGGTCAATGGAATGTAAGCCGCTTCGCCAGGCTTGACCGCGAACGACAGGCCCACCAGCTGCGCTTGCTGCGCGTCCAGGCCGGTGGTTTCGGTATCAAAGGCAATCAATTTGGCGTCGTTGAGTTTTTTTAGCCATACATCAAAGCGAGCCTGATCGAGGATGGTCTCGTACTGTTGCTCCGCTTCGGCGGGCGCTTCAGGAGCCTCATGCACAATCACCTGCCCGGCACGCTTGGCCTCGCGCTCAACTTCGGCAATCCAGCTTTTGAACTCAAGTTCGGTGTACAGCTCAATCAACTTTTCGCAGTCAGGCGCCTTGAGGTGCAAGTCTTCCAGGCCGATATCCAGCGGCACATCGATCTTGATCGTCGCCAATTGATAGGACAAAAACGCCATTTCGCGATGTTCTTCGAGTTTGGCAGGCAAGTTTTTGGCGCCGCGAATGGGCAGGGTCGGCACGATATCGAGCTTTTCGTACAGATCGACCAAACCACCGCCTACACCCACCAGCAAGCCGGACGCTGTCTTGGGACCAATACCAGGTACGCCTGGAATGTTGTCAGACGAATCGCCCATCAGCGCGAGGTAGTCGATGATCTGCTCGGGCGATACGCCAAATTTCTCTTTAACGCCCTCAATGTCCATCACGCTGCCGGTCATGGTGTTAACCAGCGTGATGTGGCCATCAACCAGCTGGGCCATGTCCTTGTCACCGGTGGAGATGACCACTGGTCGGTCTGCCGCGGCGCTGCTGCGGGCCAGCGTGCCTATGACATCATCGGCCTCCACGCCTTCAACGCACAGCAAGGGGAAACCCAGCGCAATCACACTGGCGTGCAATGGCTCGATTTGCACCCGCATGTCATCGGGCATGCTCGGGCGGTTGGCCTTGTACTCGGCGTACATGTCATCGCGAAATGTCCCGCCCTTGGCATCGAAAACCACCGCGAACGGGCTGTCCGGATACTGCTTGCGCAGGCTTTTGAGCATGTTCAATACGCCCTTCACGGCGCCTGTCGGCAGCCCTTTGGACGTAGTCAGCGGCGGCAGCGCGTGGAAGGCGCGGTACAGATATGAAGAACCGTCCACCAGGACGAGGGGAGCTTGGCTCATGAGCAGGATCAACCTTTTCGGCGAGTCCGGCGCTAGAATGTCCGGACCAATGACGACAAAGGGACAAGGTTATCATGCGCACACTCAATCGCCTGTTGCTGACCGGTTTGTTTGCACTCACTCCGCTGGTAACCTTCGCAGCAGATGAAGCAGTCACCGCCGATCCAGATGTAACCATTCGCACGGAAGGCGATAAAACCATTCAGGAGTACCGTCAAAACGGTTTCCTGTACGCCATCAAGGTCACCCCAAAAGGGGGCAAACCGTACTTCCTGGTACGGGCTGATGGTACTGATGCCAATTACATCCGTTCCGACCAGCCGGATATGCTGATTCCTTCGTGGAAAATCTTCGAATGGAAGTAGCGTCTTAACTTTAATTGGCGCCGCCTTGCGCGGCGCCCGTACTGGCAATTTAAATCATGTCTGTATTCACCCCACTGACTCGCAGCGAGTTGGAAACCTTCCTTGCGCCTTATGAACTCGGCCGTTTGCTCGATTTCCAGGGGATTGCTGCGGGCAGCGAAAATACCAACTACTTCATCAGCCTGGAGCGCGGTGAATTTGTCCTGACCCTGGTTGAGCGTGGGCCGGTCAAAGAGATGCCGTTCTTTATCGAGCTGCTGGATGTGCTGCATGACGCCGACCTGCCGGTGCCATTCGCCTTGCGCACCGTTGACGGCCAGGCCCTGCGCGAACTCAAGGGCAAGCCGGCGCTGCTGCAGCCGCGCCTGGCGGGCAAGCATATTCGTGAGGCCAACGCCCAGCATTGCGCCCAGGTTGGGGAACTGCTCGGCCACTTGCATACCGCGACCCGCAACAACGTACTGGAACGCAAGACAGACCGCGGCCTGGACTGGATGCTGGCTGAAGGTCCTGCCTTGATGGCTGGTTTGTCGCCTGATTCAGCAGATTTGCTGCAAAAGGCGCTGCAGGAAATTACTGAGCGTAAGGCGCAGATTCTGGCACTGCCCCGGGCGAACCTGCATGGCGACCTGTTTCGTGATAACGCGATGTTTGAAGGCACTCATCTGACCGGGCTGATCGATTTTTACAACGCCTGCTCGGGCCCGATGCTGTACGACGTGGCCATTGCCCTGAATGACTGGTGTGCAGACGAAGACGGTCAGATCGATGCTCCCCGCGCCCGTGCGCTGCTGGGCGCCTATGCCGCCCTGCGTCCGTTCACTGCCGCCGAGGCCGAGTTGTGGCCAACCCTGTTGCGCGTTGCTTGCGTGCGGTTCTGGCTGTCGCGCCTGATCGCAGCCCAGACCTTTGCCGGTCAGGACGTGCTGATTCATGATCCGGGCGAGTTTGAAAAACGCCTGGCTTTGCGTCAGACGGTGACCGTACAGCTGCCGTTCGCGTTGTAACAAACACTGAAATCAATTGTGGGAGCGGGCTTGCTCGCGATTGTAGCGACGCGGTGTATCTGAACAACCGCGTCGATCCAATCGCGAGCAAGCCCGCTCCCACAGAGGTTCTGGCAAGCCGCAACTTTTGTGAATGTCACACAATCTGTGGGAGTCGGCTTACAAGCTTTCCAGACACCCCGCCAGGTCATTGCCGAGTTTTTCCAGCAACTGCTCATACCCCTGCGCCGTCGCCGGGGTGTAGCCACCCAGGGCATCCAGCTCCGCCAACTTGACCGGCAACCCGGCCGTCAGGGTGTCAGCCAGGCGCGGACGCAGCGGCGGATCGCTGAATACACAGGTCTTGCCCACTTCCTGCAGACGCTTGCGCATGGCGGCTACGTGCTGGGCGCCCGGCTGAACTTCCGAAGCCACACTGAAGGTGCCCGTGTGCTTGATGCCGTAAGCGCTTTCAAAATAGTCGTAGCCTTCGTGGAAGACGAAGAACGGTTTGTCGGCAATCCCGGCCAGTCGCGTTTTGAGGCGCGCATTCAACGCATCCAGGCGTTCATTGAAGGCCTTGAGATTGCTTTGATACCTGGTCGCATTGGCAGGGTCTTTTTCACTCAGGTCCGCCGCCATTTTCGCGGCGATCACCCGCGCATTGTCCGGAGCCAGCCACAAGTGTGCATCCAGGGTGCCGGGACGATGATCGTGATCATGTTCGGCGGCATCTTCTTCGTGCGAATGGCTATCTTCGGCGAAATGACGCAATTTCAAGCCCGGCAGGGTTTGTACCGTAACCGATGGCAGGGTGCGGCCCTTGATCACTCGTGGCAGAAACCCTTCCATGTCCGGACCGATCCAGTAGAGAAGGTCTGCTGACTGCACGCGCCGTACGTCGGATGGGCGCAGCGCATAGTTATGCGGTGAGGCATTGGGCGGTAAAAGCACCTCCGGATGCCCCACGCCGTCCTGCACGGCAGCGGCAATCAGTTGCAGGGGCTTGATGCTGGTCAGCACGTTGACCTCGGCCCGGGCCGGGCTGATCACAAGCAAACTGGCGCTTAGAGCAAGAAAAAGGGAAAAAAGACGGGGCACGATAAGCACTCATGATGGCTGAAACAGGTAACATAATAACGTCTCTCTCAATAATCGTCGCCGCCCATGCCTATAACACCGCTTGCCAGCCGTCCCCACGACCATTCTCATTGTGTCCATAGCGCCCTGACCGAGGCCGATGCCTTGTGTGCGCAAAAGGGCCTGCGCCTGACCGCCTTGCGTCGACGGGTGCTTGAGCTGGTGTGGCAAAGCCACAAGCCGCTGGGTGCCTACGACATTCTTGCAGTACTGAGCGAGCAGGATGGCCGTCGCGCTGCGCCGCCTACCGTTTATCGGGCTTTGGACTTCCTGCTCGACAATGGCCTGGTGCACCGCATTTCCTCACTCAACGCTTTTGTTGGCTGCAGCCACCCCGAGCACCCGCACCAGGGCCAGTTCCTGATTTGCCGCAACTGCCACGCCGCCATCGAGCTTGAGCAAAAGTCCATCAGCGACGCAATTATCAATAGCGCCCGGGATGTCGGCTTTACTGTCGAAGGCCAGACTGTCGAAGTGGTCGGTTTGTGTTCGGGTTGCCGGGAGGCCTGATGAGCGCTGCACTGATACGCCTGCAACATGTCACTGTGACCTATGCCGGGCAAAACGTACTCGACAATATCGAGCTGAGCGTTGAACCGGGCCAGATCGTGACCCTGATCGGCCCCAACGGCGCCGGCAAGACCACGCTGGTCAAAGCCGTGCTCGGCCTGCTCAAGCCCACCAGCGGCAGCGTATGGCGCAAGCCCAAGCTGCGCGTGGGCTATATGCCGCAAAAGCTTCACGTTGACCCGACACTGCCATTGTCCGTGTTGCGCTTTTTGCGCCTGGTGCCCGGTGTAGACCGTGCCCAGGCCCTTGAGGCGCTAAAGGAAGTCGGTGCTGAAAAGGTCATCGATAGCCCGGTGCAAAGCGTGTCCGGTGGTGAAATGCAGCGCGTGCTGCTGGCCCGCGCCCTGCTGCGCAAGCCCGAATTGCTGGTGCTCGACGAGCCGGTGCAAGGCGTGGACGTGGCCGGTCAATCGGAGCTGTATGCCCTCATCACCCGCCTGCGCGACCGCCACGGCTGCGGCGTGCTGATGGTCTCCCACGATTTGCATCTGGTGATGAGCACCACCGATCAGGTGGTATGCCTCAACCGCCACGTCTGTTGTTCGGGCCATCCCGAGCAGGTGAGTGGTGACCCGGCTTTCGTTGAGCTATTTGGCAAAAACGCACAAAGCCTGGCGATTTATCACCACCATCACGACCATGCTCATGACTTGCATGGCTCAGTGGTTAGCGAAAATAACCCGGCGGCATCCGCCCACGTTCATGGAGAAGGCTGCAAGCATGGCTGATTTTCTGCTTTACGCCCTGCTGGCAGGTCTGGCTTTGGCAATAGTTGCAGGCCCTTTGGGGTCATTCGTGGTGTGGCGGCGCATGGCCTACTTCGGCGACACGTTATCGCACGCAGCCCTGTTGGGCGTAGCCCTGGGGTTCCTGCTGGATATCAGCCCGACCATTGCCGTGACCGTGGGCTGCCTGTTGCTGGCGGTGCTGTTGGTCACGCTGCAGCAGCGACAGTCGCTGGCATCCGACACACTGCTCGGAATTCTCGCCCCCAGCACCTTGTCCCTCGGGCTGGTCGTACTAAGCTTCATGCATGAAGTGCGGATCGACCTGATGGCGTATTTGTTTGGTGACCTGCTGGCCATCAGCCCAACCGACCTGATGTGGATCCTGGGTGGCAGCGCGACGGTTCTGGCCTTGCTGGTTGCACTGTGGCGACCATTGCTGGCGATCACCGTGCATGAAGAGCTGGCCATGGTTGAAGGCCTGCCCGTGGCGGCGTTACGATTGGCCCTGATGCTGTTGATTGCGGTGGTGATTGCCGTGGCGATGAAAATCGTCGGCGTGTTGCTGATTACCTCCTTGCTGATTATTCCGGCGGCCGCGGCCCAGCGTCATGCTCGCTCGCCGGAGCAAATGGCACTGGGCGCCAGCGCACTGGGCATATTGGCCGTAGTGGGTGGCCTTGCGCTGTCATGGTTTAAGGACACGCCAGCAGGCCCGTCGATTGTGGTGTGTGCCGCAGCACTGTTTTTGTTGAGTTTTGTTCTACCCCGTCGAGGGGTGTAGACTTGCTTGTTTTTTGCGCACTTAGAGAGCCGCAGGAATGAAGCTGTTCAACTCCCGTTACTTGCTCCTGGCCGCATTTTCCCTGCTGCTGGGCGCCTGCCAAAGCACGCCGTCGGCCGACACTACTGCCGCCGCCGCACGCGCTACGGCCATCGCACAGCTGGAGCAAAACCTGGCCAGCAGTGAACTCGCGACCGCTGAAGACCAATTGAGCGCCTTGCAGGCGCAAACCCCGGATGATCCGCAGTTGGTGCAGTACCAGCGCCAACTGGCCGAGGCCTACCTGCAACGCAGCCAGATCGTCCTGCAAAAGGGTGATGTCAACGCGGCAGCTACCGCCCTGAGCCGTGCCCGCGCCCTGATGCCCAAGGCCCCTGCACTGACCGGTGGGGTCAATAGCGCCATTGCCCAGGCCCGCAAGGCCGAGCTGGACAAGGCTGAAGCCGCCCTCAAGGCTGCCGAGGCCCGACCACCGGCCAAGGTGATCGACCCGGCGGCCGAAAGCACCACCGTTGCACTGAACATCAACGATATTGCCAAACTTCGCCATCAACTGGATTTGATCGCGCAAGATATCGTCAATTACCAGTGCGCCGTCAGCCTGCAGGTTCCGCGTACGGCGGATTATCCATGGCTGGCCACACTGATCAGCAAGCGGGTTAAAAAGATCGACCCCGGGTTTGACCTCAAGCTGAACCGTCAAGTCATTCGCCACGTACCCGCACAAATGGTGCTGATCCCCAGCAAACCGGAATAAAACATCCGGGCATGAAAAACCCGTAGCAGCCAAAGGCTGCTACGGGTTTTTTGTTTTCGGCTAGGCCGGTATTGCCTTGGCCCTGGCCTCCCGTGACCACACGCGGTGTTGCCCGATGGCTGCAAAAAAGGCTTTTAGATCCTGGGCATCCTTGATCGCCAGCAACCCTTCATCTGCCTGTAGGTGCAGCACGTCCAGCAGTTGTCTGGCATCACCCTGCAAGGCGATGGCCTTGAGGTGCTTGTACGCTTCCAGCAGGTAGTGCAAGGCCACTCCGTCGCCGCTCAGTGCCTTGATCGACGCCGCGCCACCCGGTACGTACACCGCGTCGAACGCCACCGAAGGCAAGCCTTCCATCGACGCATCCACAGCCAGCAATGTGCCGTCAGCGGTTTTCACCGGGGCTGACGTCGGCCCCAGCAATTTGGCGTGGGCACCCTCTGCTGCAAGCGCCTGTTTCAGCGCATCGATCGCTTTACCATCCACCCCGTTGGCCGCCAGGATCGCCACTTTTCGGGTTTTGATATTCCCTGCCAGCAGATTGGCCTGGCTCAGGGCCGGCGACTGGGTAAAGCGAGTCTTGCGCTCAGCTACCGTACCGGCCTTGGGTGCGGGCAAGCCCAGATTTTCGGCGACGCGCCTGGCCAGGCCCAAATCAATATTGGCCAGAATCTCATTCACCTGCCGCGCACGGATAGACTCGCGCTCAACTTTACCCAGCTCAAAGCTGTAGGCAGCAATGATGTGCTCTTGCTCATGGTTGCTCATGCTGTTGAAGAACAGCCGCGCCTGGGAGAAATGGTCACCGAATGATTCGCTGCGCTGACGGATTTTGTTGGCGTCGATGCGTTCCGGGTAACTCTCAAAACCGCCGTCACTGGCCGCCGGTGGGGTTTCTTTTGGCCAGCCGCCATCGATCGAGTTGGGTTCGTAGGCTGCACGCCCCTTGTGGAGGGTGCTGCGGTGCTGGGCATCACGCTGGTTGTTGTGGAATGGCGCCACCGGACGGTTGATCGGGATCTCATGAAAATTCGGCCCGCCAAGGCGACTGATCTGCGTATCCGTATAGGAAAACAGGCGCCCTTGCAGCAACGGGTCATTGGAAAAGTCGATCCCTGGAACAATGTGGCCAGGGCAGAAGGCGACTTGTTCGGTTTCTGCGAAAAAATTGTCCGGGTTGCGGTTGAGGACCATTTTTCCCAATGGCGTAATCGGTATCAGTTCTTCCGGGATCAGCTTGGTCGGGTCAAGGATATCGAAATCAAACTTATGCTCATCTTCCTCCGGGATGATCTGGACACCGAACTCCCACTCCGGGTAATCGCCCGTCTCAATGGCGTCCCACAGGTCACGGCGATGGAAGTCCGTGTCTTTGCCTGCGAGCTTCTGCGCTTCGTCCCACACCAACGAGCAAGTGCCTACACTTGGGCGCCAGTGAAATTTGACGAAGTTAGACTGGCCTTGCGCGTTGATGAAACGAAAGGTGTGCACGCCAAAGCCCTGCATGCTTCTCAGGCTTTTCGGAATGGCCCGGTCGGACATGGCCCAAATGACCATGTGAGCGGATTCCGGAACCAGTGAGACAAAGTCCCAGAAGGTGTCATGGGCCGAGCCGCCAGTAGGGATTTCATTGTGTGGCTCAGGTTTTACAGCATGTACAAAGTCTGGAAACTTCACCGCATCCTGTATGAAAAATACCGGCATATTGTTGCCGACCAGATCGAAGTTACCTTCGTCGGTGAAAAACTTGACCGCGAAACCGCGAACATCACGCACCGTATCCCCGGAGCCCCGCGGGCCTTGCACGGTGGAGAAGCGCACGAATACGGGGGTTTGCTTGCCGGGGTCCTGCAAGAATCCTGCTTTGGTCAGTGCGCTGTGGGACTTGTACGCCTGAAAATAACCATGAGCACCAGTGCCTCGCGCATGCACGATGCGCTCGGGAATACGCTCATGGTCAAAATGCGTGATCTTCTCGCGCATGATGAAGTCTTCGAGCAGCGACGGCCCGCGCGAACCGGCCTTGAGGGTGTTCTGATTGTCAGCAATCTTCACCCCTTGGTTGGTTCGTAAGGCCTGATCGGTGGCGTCGTCGCGAAAGGTTTCAAGGCTTTCCAGTTTGACGTTGGTGTTACCACGATCCAGGGTGTCGGTGCCGGCCATCTGGCTCTTGTTGGAAGACGGTTTTTTGCTGCTCATCAGACTAAACTCCTTGTATGCGAAAGCCCTGTGGTAAGGGCTTTGTAGACAAATACCGCCCAAGCGGATGCGAGTTGCCTAAGTACTGACGTCTGGCCGTTACCGTCGTTCCTTTTTTCTGACCTTTAGTCGTCTTATTGCCAAATCAAAGGTTTGTGCGCAAATAAATGCTAAGTGCATCTATACGGACAGGCTAAAATGCGCGCCCGGCTTACCGCTGAACTTCTATTTACGCGCCCACAAGGTTCGCTACGTGATTGAGTTTCATAACGTTCATAAAACTTACCGGGTTGCCGGTAAGGACATCCCCGCGCTGCACTCCACCACTTTGCGTGTTGAGAGCGGCCAGGTGTTCGGCCTGATAGGCCACTCCGGTGCGGGTAAAAGTACATTGCTGCGCCTGATCAACCGCCTCGAAACGCCGAGCGGCGGCAAAATCATCGTCGATAACGAAGACGTAACCGCGATGGACGCCAACGGCCTGCGCCGTTTCCGTCAGCAGGTCGGCATGATTTTCCAGCACTTCAACCTGCTGGCTTCCAAGACCGTGGCCGATAACGTCGCGATGCCTCTGACGCTGGCCGGTGAATTGTCCCGCAGTGCCATTGATAAGCGCGTTGCAGAGTTGCTCGAGCGCGTGGGCCTGTCTGATCACGCCAAAAAATACCCGGCCCAACTTTCAGGCGGCCAGAAACAGCGTGTGGGCATTGCCCGTGCGCTGGCCACCAAGCCAAAAGTGTTGCTGTGCGACGAAGCCACCAGCGCCCTCGACCCGCAAACCACCGCCTCGGTGCTGCAATTGCTGGCCGAGATCAACCGTGAGCTGAAGTTGACCATCGTGCTGATCACCCACGAGATGGATGTTATCCGTCGCGTGTGTGACGAAGTGGCAGTGATGGACGCGGGGGTGATCGTTGAGCAAGGCCCGGTGGCCGATGTATTCCTGCACCCCAAGCACCCGACCACCAAGCGTTTTGTGCAGGAAGACGAGCAGATCGACGAGAGTGAGCAGCGCGACGATTTCGCTCATGTACCTGGTCGCATCGTACGCCTGACCTTCCAGGGCGAAGCTACCTACGCACCACTGCTGGGCACCATCGCCCGCGAAACAGGTGTGGACTACAGCATCCTGGCCGGTCGTATTGACCGCATCAAAGACACCCCTTATGGGCAATTGACCCTCGCCATCACCGGTGGCGATATGAAAGCGGCGTTCGCCCGCTTCGTTGCCGCTGACGTTCATATGGAGGTGCTGCGCTAATGGACGCTTTCTTGAGTTTTTTCTCCAATATCGATTGGCTGGAAATCTGGCTGGCTACCGGCGACACCCTGATGATGCTCGGCGGTTCGCTGCTGTTTACCATCGTGTTGGGCCTGCCGCTGGGCGTGCTGCTGTTTTTGTGCAGCCCGCGCCAACTGTTTGAGCAAAAGGCCGTGTACGCCTTTCTTTCGCTGGCGGTGAACATTTTGCGGTCGCTGCCGTTCATCATCCTGCTGATTGTGATGATCCCCTTCACGGTACTGATTACCGGCACCTCGCTGGGCGTTGCCGGCGCCATCCCACCACTGGTGGTCGGCGCCACGCCGTTCTTCGCCCGTCTGGTGGAGACTGCCTTGCGTGAAGTGGACCGCGGCATCATCGAGGCGACCCAGGCCATGGGCGCCAGCACGCGGCAGATCATCACCAGCGCCCTGTTGCCTGAGGCGCGCCCTGGTATCTTTGCGGCGATCACCGTGACCGCCATTACCCTGGTGAGCTACACCGCGATGGCCGGTGTGGTGGGCGCAGGTGGTCTGGGCGATCTGGCGATCCGCTTCGGTTATCAGCGCTTCCAGACCGACGTGATGATCGTCACGGTGGTGCTGCTGCTGATTCTGGTGCAGATTCTGCAAACCGTTGGCGACAGGCTGGTGGTGCATTTTTCGCGCAAGTAAGTACGCCCCGGATTAATAAACGTAACCGCCAGCCTGTGGCTGGCAGATACCTGATTTCAGGTATTCCCAAGGAGTTGCTGCATGAAGAAGTTATTTGCTGCTGTGGCCGCTGTTGCGGCGTTCTCGGCCCACGCGGGCGATCTGTCGGTTGCGGCCACCCCAGTGCCTCACGCCGAAATCCTGGAGTTCGTGAAACCTGCACTGGCCAAAGAGGGTGTAAACCTCAAGGTCAAGGTGTTCACCGACTACATCCAGCCAAACGTGCAGGTGGCCGAAAAGCGCCTGGACGCCAACTTCTTCCAGCACCAACCGTACCTGGATGAGTTCAACAAGGCCAAGGGCACCCACCTGATCAACGTTGCAGCCGTTCACCTGGAGCCGCTGGGCGCTTACTCGAGCAAGTACAAAAAGCTGGATGAAATCAAAGACGGTTCTACCGTGGTGATCCCGAATGACGCCACCAACGGCGGCCGTGCGCTGTTGTTGCTGGATAAGGCCGGGCTGATTACGCTCAAGGACAAGACCAACATCCTGTCGACACCCAAAGACATTACCGCCAACCCCAAGAAGCTGAAGTTCCGCGAGTTGGAAGCAGCCACCATTCCACGGGTGCTGACCCAGGTTGATCTGGCGCTGATCAACACCAACTACGCGCTGGAAGCCAAGCTGAACCCGGAAACAGACGCACTGGTCATCGAAGGCAGCGACTCGCCTTACGTGAATATTCTGGTGGCTCGCCCGGATGACAAGGACTCGGCTGACATGCAAAAGCTGGTTGCAGCCCTGCACAGCCCGGAAGTGAAAGCGTTCATTCTTGAGAAGTACAAAGGCGCCATCGTTCCGGCGTTCTGACACCCACTGTCGGAGCAATCCCGCCCCTCTGTGGGAGCGGGCTTGCTCGCGATGGCATCATTGCGGTTTGTCTGAAAGACCCTGTCGCCTGCATCGCAGGCAAGCCAGCGCCCACCCAGTAACCTGCAGCCCCCCTCCTTACTTGCGTTCAACCAATCCCGGCAACTGGGCAACCATCTTCTGGTTGTTGAACGGTGCGCGGATAAACCCTCGCTGAGTGCCGTCCGGCCCGATCAGCGCAAGATTGCCACTGTGATCCACCGTGTAGTTCGCCTTGCTGGTATCGGCGGGAATAAACGGGATGCTCACCGCGTTGGCGAGTGTCTGCAGCTCTTCAATGGAGCCCGGCGTCAGCCCCACAAACTGCGGGTCAAAGTAGCCCAGGTATTGCTTGAGCTGCTGCGGCGTGTCGCGATGGGGATCAACGCTGACCAGCACGATCTGCAGCTTGTCCTGTACCTCTTTGGGCAGCTCGCTTTTGATCTGGCGCAGTTGGGCGAGGGTGGTCGGGCAGATGTCCGGGCAGAAGGTGTAGCCAAAAAACAGCATGCTCCATTTGTCTTTCAGCGCGTTCATCACCACCGGCTGACCATCCTGGTTGGTCATCGTCACGTCCGGCAGTTGGCGGCTTTGCGGCAGCAAAATGATCCCGGCATCGATCAGCGACGTGTTATCGCCCTGGTTTTTACCCGACATCATTTTGTTAAACGTCAGGCCCATGACCAAGGCCACCAGCGCAACGAGAATAAAGACGGTCTTTTGAATTTTAGTCATAGGTTCAACATCAGATAGTGGTCGACAAGCAGCGCGATAAACAGCAGGAACAGGTAGTAGATAGAGTACTTGAACGTGTTGATCGCCGCGTGCGGCTGGGTGCCACGGTACAGCACCCACGCCCAATGCAGAAAGCGTGCGCCCAACCCTAGCGCACAGCCCAGATAGAGCAAGCCGCTCATATGGATCACAAACGGCAGCAGACTCACTGCCAGCAGGGCACAGGTGTACAGCAGGATATGCACCTTGGTGTAGTGTTCGCCGTGAGTGACCGGCAGCATCGGGATATCGGCCTTGGCGTATTCTTCCTTGCGATGAATGGCCAGGGCCCAGAAATGCGGCGGGGTCCAGGCGAAGATGATCAACACCAGCAGCAACGGCTCGGCGGTGACCTGCCCGGTAACCGCCACCCAGCCCAGCAGCGGTGGGGCAGCCCCGGCGAGCCCCCCGATAACGATATTTTGCGGTGTGGCCCGTTTCAAAAAACCGGTGTAGATCACCGCATAGCCGAGCAACGACGCCAGCGTCAGCCAGGCTGTCAGCGGATTGGTAAACACCAGCAGCAATCCCATGCCCGCCAGCGCCAGCAACAGAGCGAAGGTCAGCGCAGCAACCGGTGACACTCGCCCCTGTGCCAGCGGGCGCTTGTGGGTGCGGGCCATGACGGCGTCAATGCGCCGGTCCACTACATGATTGACTGCGGCCGCAGCACCGGCACACAGGCTGATGCCCAGATTGCCGAAGATCAGCACCGGCCAGGGCACGCCGGCGCGGGTCGCCAGGAACATGCCCACCAGCGACGTAATCAGCATCAAGACCAGCACCTTGGGCTTGGTCAGCTCCAGATAATCGCGCCACAACGCCCGCTGTGCCTGCTCGCCCATCAAGGTCGCCACGGTTGTTCTCCTTTGAGGCTGTAGGTCCAGCGGGAAAATCGTGGCGCCCGGGCCCGTACCAGCACTGCGCGCGCATGGTAATTGACCAGCACCAGGGTCAGCAGCAAAGCCGCACCCCCGGCGTTGTGGGCCACCGCCACTGCCAGCGGCAAGCCAAACAGCACATTGCTCAGGCCCAGGCCGATCTGTGCCGCCAGCGCCACCAGCAGTAACCCCGCAAGACGGCTCATGCCGACCTTGCGTAATTGCCAGGCCAGACCCAGCAGCACGCCGGTCAGCAGCATGGCGCCCAAACGATGGGTGAGGTGAATCGCTGTACGGGCTTCGCTGTCCAGTTGCCCCCCCAGATAGTTGGGGCCAATGTGCTGAGTCAGATGAAAACCATTGGCGAAATCGGCTTCAGGCCACCATTGGCCATGGCAGGTCGGCACATCAACACACGCCACGGCGGCATAGTTGGAGCTGACCCATCCCCCCAATGCGATCTGCAGGATTGCCAGCATCAGCCCGGCGCTGGCCCAACGTTGCAAACGCCGCGGTACCGCCAGCGCGGGCAATACGCCAGAGAGGCGCAACGTCAGCAAAAACAGCAAACTCAAGGTGGCAAAGCCGCCGAGCAGATGCCCGGTGACAACCTGCGGCCATAGTTTGAGCGTCACCGTCCACATGCCAAAGGCCGCCTGGGCGATCACCACCAGCAGGATAAACAGCGGCAGCTTGAGCGGCTGATCGGGCAAGTGCCGCTGCCGCCAGGCACGGGCTGCCAGGAGTACGATCATCAGGCCCAGGGTGCCAGCGAAGTAACGATGGGTCATCTCGCTCCAACCTTTATCGGCCTCCACCGGGGCATCGGGAAAATGCAGCTCGGCATGGGCCAGTTGCGCCTCGGTCTTGGGCACGCTGATAAAACCGTAGCAGCCCGGCCAGTCAGGGCAGCCCAGCCCTGCATGGGTCAGGCGGGTGTAGGCGCCGAGCAGCACCACCACCAGCGCCAGCAAGGTGGCAAGCAAGGCGAGACGAAATCCGGCTTTGGCCATGGCGTAGCCCTCTATCCGATATTGGACAGCTTCAGCAGCAGGCGCAGGTCGTTGAGCACGTCCTTGCCGATCACCCCGTAGGCGTAGCGCAGCACCAGATTGCCGTGGGGGTCGATGATCCACAGTTGCGCTGCACCGTTGCCCTCGGCACCCTGCGTATAAGTTGGCAGGTCCAGGGCGTAGCGCTGCAGTTGCGGGTATTCGAGTTGCAGCTTGGCCGCGTAGGCCGCATCTACGGGGTGTGCCGCTGCCAGTGCGTGGGTTGCGCGGGAGGCATCGCGACCCAGGCCGATCTGCAGCTGGCGGGCCAGGTACACCAGTTGCTGGCAATCCGGAGCGCAACCCTGAGGCGCGGTCACCAGCAGCTGCCAGCGTTGTTCATCGGCCGTCACCCCAAGGGCAGCGCGGCTTTGCCCGTTGCCGATTAGCTCGCCGTGGTAGCTGCGGCTTTCGGGCAGCCAGAATTTGAGTTGGTACATGCACGTGGCCAGCACCATGGGGCCGATAGTGAGCAGCAGGATAAGGATCAGTTGCAAGCGCCCGCGCCGTCGTGTGGTCGGGGGCAGGGTGCGTGTGCTTTCAGGCGGATTGATGGCCGTTCCCATGGCGTTTCTCCTGAGCAGTGTGCCAACCGAGATACAGATAAAGACCGAGTAACGCCAGTGCCATGGCGAACCATTGCACGGCATAGGCGGTGTGTTTTTCCGGGCCCATGCCCGTGGAGATCAGTGGCCAGTCGGCCAGATACGCTGCGGGCCCGGGGGCGATGCGCACCTCGTCGGCAAAGCCTTCACGGCCCAGTTCGGCCCACAGTTTGGCTGGCATCACAGCCGTCACCAGCCGTGGCCAGGGCGCGCCCAGCGGGTCGGGGTGCAGCTGGAAGGGCGCTCCCGGTGATTCGTAGACCCAGGCCTGAATATCCAGTATCTGCTCCGGGGTGCTGAACTCGGGTGGCTTAAGGCGGCTCGGCCATGGCAACCAGCCGCGATTAAGCCACAGCCACTGGCCGCTGGCCTGATCCTGAAAGGGCTGCAGCAACTCCACACCGACCTTGCCATCGCGCATACGGTTGTCCAGGAGCAGGCTGTGTTGACCGTCGAAATGGCCGCGCAGCTGCACGCGGCGAAAGGCCGGATCATCGAAGGTGAGCAATTGCCCGACGGTCACCGGTGCAGCCACCTGACGCTCGGCGTAGTGGTTGAGCAACTCACGCTTTTGCTCGCCCCGGTCAAGCTGCCAGAAGCCCAGAAACACCAGCAGCGGCAGCACCGCCAACACCACCAGCGTGGGGGCAAAACCAGGGCGAAAGCGCGTCATAGCACGTAAACAAACAAGAACAGGCCGAGCCACACAACATCAACAAAATGCCAGTACCAGGTTGCGGCCTGGAATCCGAACTGGTGCTCGGCATTGAAGTGGCCGCGCACAATACGGATCAGCATGATCAGCAAAATCAGCGCGCCGATGGTCACGTGGGCACCGTGAAAACCGGTGAGCATAAAGAAGGTCGCACCGTAGATGCCTGAGCCCAGAGTCAACCCCAGCTCTTTGTAGGCGTGAACATATTCCTCGGCCTGGAACCCCAGGAAGCCTGCACCCAGCAACACCGTCAGCCCCAGCCAGAACTTCAGCGCGCCGCGATGGCCCTTGTTCAGTGCATGGTGGGCAATGGTCAGGGTAACGCTGGAACTGACCAGCAATACGGTATTAAGCAGCGGCAAGCCCCACGGGCTGATGGTCCCTTTGGGCGGCGGGTACAGGGCAGGGTCGGGGGTGTGCAGCAGTGGCCAGGTGAACTGAAAGTCGGGCCACAGCATATGTGCCACTGCCTTGCTGCCTTCGCCTCCCAGCCACGGGCCGGCAAAGTGGCGTACATAAAACAGCGCACCAAAAAAGGCGAGAAAGAACATTACCTCGGAAAAAATAAACCAGGTCATGCCCCAGCGAAAGGAGCGGTCGAGCTGCGAGCTGTAAAGCCCGGCGCGACTCTCTTTGATCACCGCGCCAAACCAGCCGAACATCATGTAGGCAACGATCAGACCGCCGACGAAAAAGATCAGCGGCCCGTGGGATTCAGGCCGCGCAGCCTTCAGATCGTTGAACCATGTCCCCAGTCCATACACCGTGACCAGCAAGCCAATGGTGGCAATGATCGGCCACTTGCTTTGCGCCGGGACGTAGTACTGATCGTGAGTTGCCATGGGGCGTTCTCCTTATCGGGAAGGCTGGTCAGCGGCCTTGCCGGCGATGGCGGCGACGGGCGGATGGCGAGCGGTGATATCGAACAGCGTGTAAGCCAGCGTCAGGTGTTTCACATCCTTGGGCATGGCCTGATCGACGATAAAGCGCATGGGCATTTCGATCCGCTCACCCGGTTGCAGCACCTGTTGGGTAAAGCAAAAGCACTCGGTCTTGTGGAAGTACCGGGCCGCTTCGGCGGGCGAAATGCTCGGCACTGCCTGCGCCGACATCGGTTGACCGGTAGGGTTGTAGGCAACAAAGACCATCTCGTTGACCGCGCCCGGATTGACCACCAGTTGATCGCCCTTGGGGTAGAACTCCCACACCATGTCGATGGCATTGGTAGACAGGAATTGCACCCGTACCTGACGGCTCGGGTCGACCACTTGCTCCCCTTCGTACTGCCCGGCGGTCTTGCCATTGATGCCGAAGGCCTTGCACATCACGTCGTAAATCGGCACCAGGGCAAAGCCAAAGGCAAACATCACCACCACCAGCAGCGACAGGCGCAGGACCAGGCGTTTGATGGGGGTTGAGTTGTTCACGCTTGATCTCCTTGGAGCAAAAGCCCCTCTCCCAAAGGGAGAGGGGACTTTGACCTTTCACTTGATTTCCGGCGGCGTAGTAAAGGTGTGGTACGGCGCGGGCGAAGGCACGCTCCATTCCAGACCTTCGGCGCCGTCCCACGGCTTGGCCGGTGCTGGCGGCCCACCGCGGATGCATTTGATGACAATAAACAGGAACAAAAACTGCGTCGCTCCAAACATGAACCCACCAATCGACGACACCATGTTGAAATCGGCAAATTGCAGGTTGTAGTCCGGAATCCGCCGCGGCATACCCGCCAGTCCGACAAAGTGCATCGGGAAGAACGTCAGGTTCATGCCCACAAAGGACAGCCAGAAGTGCAGCTTGCCCAGGGTTTCGTCGTACATGTGGCCGGTCCATTTCGGCAGCCAGTAGTAGGTCGAAGCGAAGATGCCAAAGATTGCCCCCGGCACCAGCACATAGTGGAAATGCGCCACCACAAAATAGGTGTCGTGGTACTGAAAGTCCGCCGGGGCAATGGCCAGCATCAACCCGGAAAACCCGCCGATGGTGAACAGAATCACAAAGGCCACGGCAAACAGCATCGGCGTTTCAAAGGTCAGTGAGCCTTGCCACATGGTGCTGGCCCAGTTGAACACCTTGACCCCGGTGGGCACCGCGATCAGCAGCGTGGCGTACATGAAGAACAGCTCGCCCACCAGCGGAATGCCCACCACAAACATATGGTGCGCCCATACGATAAACGACAGGAAGGCGATGCTGGCCGTGGCGTAGACCATCGAGGTGTAGCCAAACAGCGGCTTGCGCGAGAAGGTTGGAATGATCGCGCTGACGGCACCGAAGGCCGGCAGGATCATGATGTACACCTCGGGATGGCCGAAAAACCAGAACACATGCTGGAACAGCACAGGGTCACCGCCACCTGCGGCGCTGAAAAAGCTGGTGCCGAAGTGGATATCCATCAGCATCATCGTCACCACACCCGCGAGCACCGGCATTACCGCAATCAGCAGAAAGGCGGTGATTAACCAGGTCCAGACAAACAGGGGCATTTTCATCAGGGTCATGCCGGGGGCGCGCAGGTTGAGGATGGTGGCGATCACGTTTATCGCGCCCATGATCGAGCTGATGCCCATCAAATGGATTGCAAAAATGAAAAAGGTCACGCTTTCGGGTGCGTAGGTCGTGGACAGCGGCGCGTAGAACGTCCAGCCGAAGTTGGGCCCACCCCCGGCGGTGAATAGCGTCGAAACCAGCAGTAAAAATGCGGCGGGCAACAGCCAGAAGCTGAAGTTGTTCATCCGTGGCAAGGCCATGTCCGGTGCGCCGATCATCAGCGGGATCATCCAGTTGGCCAGGCCGACAAACGCCGGCATCACCGCGCCGAAGACCATGATCAGACCGTGCATGGTGGTCATCTGGTTGAAAAAGGCCGGGGCCACGATCTGCAGGCCGGGCTGGAACAGCTCGGCGCGAATCACCATGGCAAACGAGCCGCCAAGCAGAAACATGCAGAAGCTGAACCACAGGTACAAGGTGCCGATGTCCTTGTGGTTGGTGGTCAGCACCCAGCGCATCAGGCCTTTGGCCGGGCCATGGGCCTGACCGTCTGCATGGCCGTGGTCATCGATAACAGCACTCATGTCCTGACTCCTGCAAACAGCTGGACCAAGAAGCCAGTGGCAGATTGCCCCCGACCGTTACGTGCACACATCCCCGGGCGGCTCATTTGCCTTGTTCCTGCTTGAGCGCCAGCACGTCTTTTGGTGTCACCATGTCGCCCTTGTTGTTGCCCCAGGCGTTGCGCTCGTAAGTCACCACCGCAGCGATGTCGACTTCCGACAGTTGCTTGCCGAAAGCGGCCATGGCGGTACCCGGTTTGCCGAAGAACACGCGGTGCAGGTGGTCGGCGGCAGGGCCGGTGGCAACAGGTGAACCCTTGAGTGCCGGGAACATCGGCGGCAGGCCCTGGCCCTGAGCCTGGTGACAGGCCACGCAGGCGGTGTGATAGACCTTGTCGCCACGCGCCACCAACTCGTCGAGGGTCCACTCTTTACTGGTCAACTCCTTGAGTTGCGCGGCCTGGGCCTTGCGTTCGGTCAACCAGGCGTCGTAATCGGCCCTGGTTTTGACATCAACCACAATCGGCATAAAGCCGTGGTCCTTGCCACACAGTTCGGCGCACTGGCCGCGGTAAAGGCCAGGCTTCTCGACGCGGGTCCAGGCCTCGTTGATAAACCCCGGAATGGCGTCACGTTTGACTGCAAAAGCCGGCACCCACCAGGAATGGATGACATCGGCCGAGGTCACCAAAAACCGCACCTTGGCGCCTATGGGCAAAACCAGCGGTTCATCGACCTCGAGCAGGTAATGCTCGCCCTTGGGGGCCTGGTTGTGGATCTGATCGGCGGGGGTGGCCAGGTTGCTGAAAAACTCGACGTCCTGGCCCAGGTATTTGTAATGCCATTTCCACTGATAGCCGGTGACCTGGATATCCACATCCGATTCACTGCTGTCGTAGATATGGATCAGGGTGCGGGTCGCTGGCACCGCCATGGCGATCAGGATCAGCAGGGGGATGACTGTCCACAGGATTTCGACTCTGGTGCTCTCATGGAACCTGGCCGGTTGCTGGCCGGTGGAGCGACGGTGGACGATCATCGACCAGAACATGGCCCCGAAGACGATGATGCCGATCACCACACAGATCCAGAAGATGGTCATGTGCAGGTCGAAGACCGCATGACTGACTTCGGTTGCACCTGGCGTCATATTCACGGTCCAGGCCGCTTGTGCCTGGCTGAACACTGACCACAACAGCAGGCCCATCCATAACTGTGGATGTCGCATCGCGGTGTTCCCCTTTATTTTTCTTGTTATTGCGCCGGTCTGCATCTGTACACGGGCAGCGCTACAAGGGGGCGGTGTTCCAACCAGCTGTTCCTTACCGCCGAGCCTCGTCTGCTCAAGCAGTCGGGCGTCATCGAATAACGGTTACAAAAACGAGTATAGACACAGGGCCCGGCCCCGCAATATGAGGGGCCAAAACAATGAAATAAGGGGCCATCGACAAATGGCACTCACTGCCCGGTCACAAAATGAATGACAATACTCCCCCTGAAAAACCCCTCTCCTTGACCTGAGAGGGCTACTTTTTTAAAAGTACCCCCCTGTCTAGCACCCCCCTGGAGTTCCCATGAACACCGCCGCCATCCGCGTGCAGATCTCGCGTGCCCAAGACCATGAGGCTGAAACGGGCCTGCTCGCCAAGCATCTGGCCGCTCAATTGCCACACCTTCACACCGCCATCCAATTGCCTGAAGTCGACCGTAATGTGGTGATGACGCGTTTCGTCAGCGCCTATATCGACCAGGTGCCCGACTTGCTTGATGCGGCTAATGAAGTCGCTCGCGAGGCCGGTATCGAGTCGCAGATCAAGCCGATCCTGAAAATCGCCGAGCAATTCTTTGCCCAGCCATTGCCGCTGCTCGTTGGCCACGAAGGGCTGGAGGGTTTGCTGGACGAAGCGTACCTGGCGCACCGCCTGGTCGAAGAGGTCAACGACCTCTATATCAAGCACTTCCAGCAGCCGTTGATTCCGCTGGACATGACCGTGGCCAACCTGATCGCCCACCAGTTGATTGGCGAAGACTTTGCCAACCAGCTGGATGCCGCCGTGCATCATGCGGTTGACCTGATGCTCAACGAAGAGAGCTTTGCCCTGGAGTCGGTTGAAGCCTATCGCGAGCGCCTGACCAGCCCTGAAACGGGCGCAGCCTGGAAGCGCTGGCCGTGCCTGTCCAAGCAATTGGGTGTTGGCCTGGCGTTGTAAGATTTTTGAAGGCTTTTTGTGGGAGCTGGCTTGCCTGCGATGCAGACGCTGCGGTTTAACTGACATACCGCGCTGATGCAATCGCGAGCAAGCCCGCTCCCACCGCTCATGCGCGTTTAAAACCGCGCTTTGGGCGTCGCGCTCGGGATCGGGCTGGTGCCGTCCAGTGGCAGGAATTCGCCCTTGTCGGCGTCGTAGGCCTTGATTGCGCTGGTTTCGATGTCGTAGACCCAGCCATGGATAAACAGATGCCCATTGGCCATACGCGACGCTACCGACGGGTGCGTGCGCAAGTGCTGCAGTTGGGCAATCACGTTCTCTTCCGTCAGCACGTGCATGCTTTCAGATTCATTGGCGCAGTTGCAGTTGTCCTGCACCATGGTCTTGGCCACTTCCACGTGGTGCAACCAGGCCTTTACCGTCGGCATTTTTTTCAGGCTGGCGGGGTTGAGCACGGCGCGCATCGCGCCACAATCGGAATGCCCGCAAATGATGATGTGCTGCACGCCCAGTGCCAGTACCGCGTACTCGATCGCCGTGGAAACACCACCGTTCATCTGACCGTAAGGCGGTACAACGTTGCCGACGTTACGGGTCACGAACAGATCGCCCGGTGCGCTCTGGGTGATCAGCTCCGGCACGATGCGCGAATCGGCACAGGCAATAAACATCGCACGGGGGTTTTGCGCCGTGGCCAGCTTTTTGAAAAAGGCTTCTTGTTCAGGGAAGATTTCGTGATGAAAGTGCAAAAAACCATCAACGATATGGTGCAGTGCTGAATCGGCACTTTCAGCTGCGGCCGAGGGCTGCGATTTAGGCTTGTCAGTCATCGTTGTATCCCTGGGCAATGTGATGGCGGATATTACCTGAACTCATTTCTGCGTCAAAACACCCAGTGCTTTGGCCGCTTCTTCGAGCTCCAGCTCACTGAATACCTGCACCCCTGCACGGGTCAGCAAGGCTGCAGTCACGCCCTGCCCCTCGACTTTGACACCCCTAAAGCTGCCGTCATAGGTCAGTCGATTGCCGCAGGACGGGCTGTTGGCCTTGAGAATGGCAATGCGGATGCCGTGGCGCTCAACCAGCGCCAGTGCCTGACGCGCGCCGGACACAAACGCCTCGGTTACGTCTTCGCCTTCAGTGGTAATGACTGCAGCCTTGCCCGCGAGCACCTCGACCCCTTGGCCGCCGGGGATCTCTGCTGCAGCGCGTGGCGTGGGCAAGCCGCCCGCCACTTCCGGGCACAAGGCAATCACCCGGCCTTCGGCCTGCCATTGCGCCAGTAGTGCATAGGGGCCGCTGGCGCCGCCGTCGTAGCGTACGCGATGCCCCAGCAGGCAGCGACTGACCAGTACTTTGGGGCTCATACAAACACCTCGGTGGCACGGCGGCGAAACCAACCGGTCAACGACAGACGGTCACGGGTCGCAGGCATGACTTCATGGGGGATTTCGCCCGAGAGAAAGACCACCAGACACCCGCCGGTCGGCAACACGTCATAGTCGATATCGCCGTCCAGGTACATGCGCAAATGCCCACCATGCTCGGGCAGCCAGCCCTGGTTGAGATAGACCACGGCCGAAACCATGCGCCGGTCATCATCCCGAAAGCGGTCCAGATGCTTGAGGTAAAACGCACCGGGCGGGTAGAGCGCAAAGTGGCTTTCAAAGTCCTCCAGGCCCAAAAAAAGCCTGCGATTCATGGCGATTCGCAGGCTTTCCATTAACCCCAGGTAACTGTCGCAAGCCAGCGCCTCTCCCGGCTCCAGCCATTGGATATGGTCACCGCGTATTCCCTCGCGTACCTCCTGAGTCACACCGCGGCCGACCGCTGCCGGGGTCAGTTCGCCTTCAGCTGAACGTTTATGGCACTCAGCCGCCAGTTCGAGGGTCAGAGCCTCGGGCAGGAAAATATTTTGCTGTGACCATCCCTGCGTATACAGGTCGTCGACGATGCGTAGCAACAGCGGGTGATCAGAGGGTATTTGCATGGCGCGCATAGTATCGAGCCGCCTCAAAATCTGACAGCTCCGTCTGGCTGGCAATGTCGAAATAAATCACCTGCACGCTTTAATGCCCATATGAGCGAGACGAATTCTCGACAAGTCCTACGCCACACCCGGACAATAGCGCCCTGCAGACAGGAGCCCCTCATGCGCCGCTTGTTTTTACTGTTAATGATGTTTTGTACGTTACCCGCATGGGCAGACAACCTTGATGATCTGTTTACGGTCGCCGGCTGGCCGCAACAACGTGAGCACTTCAATGATGCGCTGGGCGCTGCTCAGGAGCGTTATCGCAACAATTTGCCGCCAGCGGTCTACCAGGCGTTGGTCAACAACAGTAGCCAGCGTTTTGCACCTGCGGCGATGGATAAGCGGGCCAAGGAACAGATGCGTAGCAACTTGCCTGATCCGAAGCCGGCGCTGGTGTTTTTCCGCTCGCCATTGGGCGGCAAAATTGTCGCCGCCGAGCTGTTGGCCACGCGCCGCGATCAATTAGCCATGCATGCGCAGGGCCTGCCGCGCATGGACGCCGACGCTACCCGCCAGTTGCTGATCAATCATTTGTCTCGCGCACTGCCTGCCAGTGAAGCCGGGGCCGAAGTCAGCCTGGCGATTGCCGGTGTTGCCGCGGACAGCTTGAGTTCGATGATCCCGGGGCTACTGGGTGGCGGGCAAGCGCAGAGCATGTTGAACGGGCAGCGCCAGCGGTTGATGGATCAGATCGGCGGCGAGCTGGATAACACCTTGCTCTACGTGTATCGCGATCTGTCTGACCCGGAGCTGGAAGAGTTCGTTACCTTTGCGCAATCGCCTGAAGGCAAGACCTATTATCAAGCAGCCCTGGCAGCGGTTCGCGCCGGGCTGGCAGTGGGGCAAAGCACTGCCAACCTGAACCCATAGGACAGCGCCCTTCAGGGTCTCAGAAATACTTGTCCAGAAAAGCGAAATATCGCTCACGTATCTCGGGCGTTTCATTCGCCAGATGGTGCCGGGCTTCAGGCAACAGCAGTGTCTGCGGCTGATTGAACTTGGCCTTGAGCACCTCAAGGTTATGCTGCCAATCCACCGTTTTATCGTCCTGGCCCTGAATCACCAGCGGCTGCCGCGTACTCGGTGCCGCGCCTTCAATTCGCGGGATCCAGCGCGCCAGGGCACCCACCCAGGCCGTCGGCAAGCGCACCGGTTGCAGAGGGTCGGCTTGCAGAAACGGCAAAAAAGCCGGGTCGTTGGAGTTTTCGCTAAAACGCCGGGCAATGCCTTTGACGAACGGGCGCAGCAGGTAGTAGCTGAGTTTCGACCAGCTCCAGCCCTTGGGTCGCACCAGGGGCGAAAGCAGTATTGCCTGGCCCTGTGCCGGGCTTTGCGCACCGCAGCGCAACAGGTGATCGAGCACAATCGCTCCCCCCGTGCTTTGCCCGCACAGATGCCAGGGCTGCGGCAACTGCAATGATTGCGCTTCGATAAACAGGCCTTGCAGCACCGCCTGGTACCGCGCGAAATCGTCGATACTGGCCCGCTCGCCACTGGACAGCCCGTGCCCCGGCAGATCACAGGCGATCACTACAAATCCGTGGTCCAGCCCCCATTCGATCACATGCCGGTAAAGCCCCATATGATCGTAAAACCCGTGAATCACAAACAAGGTCGCCACGGGTGACGAGGCTGGCCACCACACCTGACTGACGATCTCGTAACCCCCCGCAGTGAAGCGCCCCAACTGACGTTTGACTGGCGCCTGACGATGGGGAAAATCCAGACCGTAATAACGCTGATACGCCAGGGCTTCACTCGATAACGGCTGGCCCGCCGCCAGCGGCTGCAGGCTGGCGCGCAAGGAATCGGGAGAAAACAGGGCAGGCATAGAGGCTTCCAGACAGGGCGCAGGCGCGCAAAACAGGCTTTATAGACCTTCAATATTCATCTGTCAGGTCAAGCATGGCAAGCTAAGCGGCCTTCAAGGAGCTTTCCAATGCCGGTGCCCCCGTTCAAAACCCTGTTGGCCTGCCTGCTGACGCTGATCTGCGCGGTGGGGTTGTGGACGGCCTACGACTGGTTCCAGGGCCGCTATATCCGTGCCTTCAGTGATCAGGCCGCTTTGTTCTCCGGGGATGTACTGAGCCTGCCCGCCGAACTGTCGGGTCCGGGTGCCATTCGCGTGGTGCACTTCTGGGACCCGGCGTGCCCCTGCAACGTCGGCAACCAGCAGCACCTTGGCGAGCTGCTGGCTCATTACGCGCCCCAAGGCGTCGAATTCTACTCACTGCAAAAGCCCGGCACTCACGGTCAATTACCCGCCACCCTGGGCGCGATCAAGGCGCTGGCCAGCCTGCCCGGCGCCGAGCATGTGAGTGCCAGCCCGGCCGTGGCCATCTGGGACCGCAGTGGCCAACTGGCCTACTTTGGCCCCTACAGCGAAGGGGCCACCTGCAACGCCAGCAACAGTTTCATAGAACCCATCCTGCAAGCCCTGAGCGAAGGTCGCCCGGTCAAGGCCACCCATACCATGGCGGTGGGCTGTTACTGCTCCTGGCAAGATAAAAGCGCCGCCCACTGATATCGCCCCGGCGCGTACGACCAGAACAAGGAGTTGCTTCATGAATCGCAGCCTGACCGTTATCGCCGTTGCCATTGTCGTCCTTGCAGGCGGCGGGGCCTGGTACGTGCAGAGCAAACTGCCCGTACGCCAGGGGCAAGTGGCGCTTGCAGCGTTGCAGGGGCCGGTCACGGTGCGTTATGACGAGCGCGGTGTGCCGCATATTCGTGCAGGCAACCAGGCGGATATGTACCGGGCCCTGGGCTACGTTCAGGCACAAGATCGGCTGTTTCAGATGGAGATCATGCGCCGCCTCGCCCGAGGCGAACTGGCCGAGGTGCTGGGCCCCAAGCTGGTCGATACCGACAAGCTGTTTCGCAGCCTGCGCATCCGTGAGCGGGCTGCGAGTTACTTGACTGAGCTGGATCACCAGTCCCCGTCATTTCTGGCCTTGCAGGCGTACCTGGACGGGATCAATCAATACCAGGCCAACAACCCCAAACCCGTGGAGTTCGACCTGCTGGGCATCGCCCCCCGGCCCTTTACCGGCGAAGATACCATCAGTGTCGCCGGCTACATGGCTTACAGCTTTGCCGCCGGCTTTCGTACCGAACCGCTGCTGACCTATATACGTGACCAACTGGGCAGCGATTACCTGAAAATCTTCGACCTCGACTGGCAGCCCCAGGGCGTATTGTCTCCTGCACTGGCGGCCAGCGACTGGGAAACCCTGGGGGCGCTGGCCCAACTGAGCGATCAGGCCCTGAGCCAGGCGGGCTTGCCGCAGTTTGAAGGCAGCAACGCCTGGGTGGTGTCAGGCAAACGCACACAAAGTGGCAAGCCACTGCTGGCGGGTGACCCGCATATCCGTTTTGCGGCACCGTCTGTGTGGTACGAAGCGCAGCTGTCGGCACCGGATTTCGACCTGTATGGCTACCATCAGGCGCTGGTGCCGTTCGCTTTTTTGGGCAACAACCCCGATTTTGGCTGGAGCCTGACCATGTTCCAGAACGACGATCTGGACCTGATCGCCGAGAAGACCAACCCCGATAACCCCAATCAGGTCTGGTATCACGGCCAATGGGTCGACATGACCCACAGCGAACAGCAGATTGCCGTCAAGGGCGAGGCGCCGGTGACCCTCACTCTGCGCCAGTCGCCCCACGGGCCGATTATCAATGACGTGTTGGGCGCTACCGCGGGCAACACGCCGATTGCCATGTGGTGGGGCTTCCTGGAGAGCAAGAACCCGATCCTCGAAGGCTTCTACCAGCTCAACCGTGCTGACAGCCTGAGCAAGGCGCGTGCGGCTGCGACCTATATTCAGGCGCCCGGTCTGAATCTGGTGTGGGCAAACGCCAAGGGTGATATCGGCTGGTGGGCAGCGGCGCAACTGCCCAAGCGCCCGGCCGGAGTCAATCCGGCGTTTATCCTCGACGGCGGCACAGCACAGGCCGACAAAGACGGTTTTTACCCGTTCAGCGCCAACCCCCAGGAAGAAAATCCGGCGCGGGGTTATATCGTGTCAGCCAACTTCCAGCCATTGTCGCCTGTCGGCATCGAGATCCCCGGTTATTACAACCTGGCTGATCGCGGCCAGCAGCTTGATCGTCAGCTCCGCGATGACAGCGTCAAGTGGAACCTGAAAAACAGCCAGGCCCTGCAGCTGGGTACTGCCACGGGCTACGGTGAGCGTGTGCTCAAGCCTCTGTTGCCGGTGCTGCGCGAAGTGGTCACGGACCCGGGCGAACGCAAACTGGTGGAGCAACTGGCACAGTGGAAGGGCGATTATCCGCTGGACTCAACTGCGGCGACCTTGTTCAACCAGTTTTTGTACAGCCTCACAGAGGCCACCATGCGCGACAAACTGGGCGACAGTTTTTTTGATGCCATGCTGACTACGCGTGTGATCGATGCTGCCTTGCCGCGCCTTGCGGCCAGCCCGGATTCACTGTGGTGGGACAACCGCAGCACCGCGCGCACAGAAACCCGCGCCGATACGGTCAAGGTGGCGTGGCAGGCCAGCATCGCCCATTTGAAGGCCACCCTGGGTGACGACCCCGGGCAATGGCGCTGGGGCGTGGCCCACACCCTGACCCATGAACACCCGCTGGGGCGGCAAAAGCCCCTGGACTGGCTGCTCAACGTCGGCCCCTTCGCCGCCCCCGGCGGCCACGAAGTGCCCAACAACCTCAGCGCCAAACTGGGCAATGCCCCGTGGCCAGTGAGCTACGGCCCGTCTACCCGGCGCCTGATCGACTTTGCCGAGCCGTCCCACGGGCTGACCATCAACCCGGTCGGGCAAAGTGGCGTGCCGTTCGACAAGCACTACCGCGACCAGGCCGAGTCCTACATCGAGGGTGATTACGACAAACCGCATATGGACGAAAACGAAATCCAGCTCAATACCCGCAGCACCTTGCGGCTGGTGCCAGCGGGGTAAGGCCGATGTGGGAGCGGGCTTGCTCGCGACTGGATCGTCGCGGTCTTGCAGCGCCACCGCGCTGTCCGCATCGCGAGCAAGCCCGCTCCCACAGGGGTTGGGTCAGCGTTGAAAAAACTCGCGGGGCAGGGGCTCAAGCCACCGCATAATTGAGCACGATCCCCACAAAAATCGCCAACCCTGCCCAGTGGTTGTGCAGGAAGGCCTTGAAGCAGCGCTGCGGATCACGGTCGCGGGTGTACCAGAATTCCCACACAAAACAGCCCGCCGCCGCCAGCAGGCCAAGGTGGAACCAGCCGCCCAGCTCAAAGTGCGACCCTGCCAGCAGCAGGCAACCCAGGGCCAGACCCTGCAGGCTGAGGATGATCACGCGGTCGGCATCGCCAAACAGGATGGCGGTGGATTTAACCCCGATCTTGAGATCATCTTCGCGGTCGGTCATGGCGTAGTAGGTGTCGTAGGCCACTGTCCACAGCAGGTTGGCGATGTACAGCAGCCAGGCCGCAGCAGGCAGGCTGCCGGTCTCGGCCGTAAAGGCCATCGGTATGCCCCACGAGAACGCTGCGCCCAGCACCACTTGCGGGTAGTAGGTGTAGCGCTTCATGAACGGGTAAGTGGCCGCCAGTGCCAGCGCGCCAAATGAAAGCCAGATGGTCGGAGCATTGGTGCACAGCACCAGCAGGAAGCTGACCCCCATCAACAGCGCAAAGAACACCAGGGCTTCTTTGCTGCTGATTTTGCCACTGGCCATAGGCCGTTGTTCTGTTCGTTTGACATGACCATCCACCTTGCGGTCGGCAAAGTCGTTGATCACGCAGCCGGCAGCACGGGTCAATACCACGCCTAAGACAAAAATCAGCAGGTTACCCAGCGAGGGTACGCCTTTGGCGGCCACCCACAATGCCCACAAGGTCGGCCACAGCAGCAGGTAGATGCCGATGGGCTTGTCCATGCGGGTCAGCTGGATAAAGTCCCAGGCACGGGGGTTGAAACGGTTGAGTGATTTGAGCAGGCGCGTGTACATCAATTGTTCTCCGACCGGGCACCGAGGGCGGCCCACAGTTTGGGTAAAAACACTTCGGCCACCAGCACGCTCAGTTTGCCACGCACAAAGCGCGAGCGGCGTGCCCACAGGTGATCGACCTGATCAGCCTGCGGCAACCAGTTACGCGGGTAGTGGCACACCTGCAGGGCTCCGCGCTCAAAGGCCTGGTCGCTGAACAGCAACTCCCCCAGCGAGCGGTTGCCCAGTTCGTCCATGTTCAGGCCACCCTCTTGCAGTGAGCTTTTACCCGCGACACTGCGTGCAAACACCCAAGGCTCACCGTGCCCGCGCAAATACACTTCGCGCACCCAGCCCTGAACGCCTTCAGGCAGGTCCAACGCAGCGCATTCATCCGGGCGCAGTACTTGCCAACCTTCATAAAGTGGAAGCACGCTGAAGGCATTATCTGAAATTGCAGTGAGACGCCGAGTCAGAGAGCCCTCGTCAAATAGCCAGTCCAGGGTCTGTGTGTCAGGCAGCGCAGGAAGTTGGCCTTGTTCAAGCCAGACAGGGGGGATAAGCGGAGAAGTTATGTGCGGCACGGTGGGTCATAATTGGCAGCCATTGAGGTCGGCGAGCTTATCACGCGGATCCTCGAATGAGCGTCCAAGGGACTTTTGCCCGTATTGGTGCTTGCATCTGCGGGTGGTCATCAGTACAAAACGCCCTGAATTTGACGAGTAACACGGCGCCTGTTGATAAGTCCGTGGCCTTGTCCAAGCCTGAACCTTTAGGAAATACCCAGATGAAGAAGTGGCAATGCATTGTATGTGGACTGATTTATAACGAAGCCGACGGCTGGCCGGATGATGGCATCGCCCCCGGTACCCTGTGGCAGGACGTACCTGAAGACTGGCTGTGCCCGGATTGTGGCGTCGGTAAAATGGATTTCGAGATGATTGAAATCAACTGATCAACCCTTTTAAAACCTGATTCAACTTCTGGAGATTGGCATGAACGCACCTGTCGTGATCGTTGGCACCGGGCTGGCCGGCTATAACCTGGCCCGTGAGTTTCGCAAGCTGGACAGCGAAACCCCGCTGCTGTTGATCACCTCCGATGACGGGCGCTCTTACTCCAAGCCAATGCTGTCTACCGGCTTTGGCAAAAACAAAGAGGCTGACGGCCTGAGCATGGCCACGCCCGAGGCGATGGCCGAGCAGCTCAAGGCCCAGGTGCGTATCCATACCCGCATCAGCGGTATCGACCCGGGCCACAAGCAATTGTGGATCGGTGAAGAGGCGGTGCCCTATCGTGACCTGGTGCTGGCCTGGGGGGCGCAAACGGTGCAGGTCCCGGTGGAGGGCGACGCCCAGGATGCGATCTTCCCGATCAATGACCTGGAAGACTACGCGCGTTTTCGCGCAGCTGCCGCAGGTAAACGCCGCGTCCTGATCCTGGGCGCCGGGCTGATCGGCTGCGAATTTGCCAACGATCTGATCGCAGGCGGTTATGAGGTCGATCTGGTCGCGCCCTGCGAGCAAGTGATGCCTACCCTTTTACACCCCGCTGCTGCAGCGGCGGTGCAGGCTGGCCTCGAAAGCCTGGGCGCACGCTTTCATCTGGGCCCGGTGTTGACCCGCCTGCAACGTACCGACAGCGGCCTCGAGGCGCATTTGTCGGATGGCAGTGTCGTTCCGTGCGATGTGGTGGTGTCCGCCATCGGTTTGCGCCCTCGCATTGATATGGCCGCCGCTGCGGGGATCAAGGTCAATCGCGGGGTTGAGGTGGATCGTCAGCTTAAAACCTCTCACTCCCATATCTACGCGCTGGGCGATTGTGCCGAGGTCGACGGCCTTAACCTGCTGTATGTGATGCCGTTGATGAGTTGCGCCCGGGCGCTGGCGCAAACCCTGGCAGGCAACCCGACCGCGGTCAGTTACGGAGCCATGCCCATTACGGTGAAAACCCCGGTTTGCCCGCTGGTGGTGTCACCTGTGCCGCGTGGCTACGAGGGTGTGTGGACCGTGGAAGGCCAGGGCGCCGATATCAAGGCGCTGTGCCGCGACGCAGACGGCAAGTTGCTCGGTTATGCGCTGACGGGTGAGGCTGTTCGAGAAAAACTCGCGCTAAACAAAGAGCTGCCTGCACTTTTGGCGTAAAAGCGGCTCATTCTGTCGCATATGCCATTGCCTTGACTCAACAAAGCCTGTGCAGAGGCTGGCGCCGACCTTGGTCGCGTGCCATTCTCACACGGGTCTGCCGCAGTTTAGAGCCTGCGGCGCCTTGGGCGCTGCTCCGTAGAGAGCAGCACGGACATAACAACAAAAAACCGTCAATGAGGCTTCATCATGCGTAAACCCGATCTCGCCGCAGCTATCGCTGAAAAGGCTGACCTAACCAAAGAACAAGCCAACCGCGTTCTCAATGCGGTGCTGGAAGAAATCACCCAGGCCCTGCATCGCAAGGACAGCGTTACGCTGGTCGGCTTTGGCACCTTTATCCAGCGCCACCGCGGTGCCCGTACGGGGCAAAACCCGCAAACCGGTCAGCCGGTCACCATCAAGGCCAGCAACACGGTGGCGTTCAAACCGGGCAAATTCCTCAAGGACAGCGTGAATCCTTAAGGCACGGGCTACATGAAGAATGGGCAAGCTGGCCTTGCCAGCGGCCCGTTCTTGAGAAAACACGGGCCGATTGTGCGGCCATAAGTGGCAAAACCTAGCCCATCTACGCCTAACTCTGCAGAAATATGGCGTTCTTCGCTCAAATCGTTACACTGCGCCGGCCATTTTTTATTTCCCCGAGGCCGCGTACATGAAATTTCGTTTTCTGCTCTGGATGCTGGGCTTTTTGATGGGCAAAGCCAGCCGCAACAATCCTGCTTTCCAGCAACAATTGGTGGACAAGGATCTGGTGTTCCAGCTGCAAACCCTCGACGGCAAAGTGGCCCGTCATTTCAAGGTCAAAGACCAGCGCATCACCAGCCACGGCGGCCTGTACCCCGAGCCGGCGTTTGCCATCGCCTTTAAAGATGCCGCCTACGGCCTCGCTACGCTGCAGGCGAAGAACAAGCAACTGGCGTTCATGACAGGGATTCAGGACAAGTCGATTCAGATCAAGGGCAACCCGGCGCTGGTGATCTGGTTCCAGGGCCTGACCAAGTACCTCAAGCCGCGTAAAAAGGCCAAGGCTTAAGATCAAGAGCCCCTCACCCTAGCCCTCTCCCAGAGGGAGAGGGAACTGACCGCGCGCGATTTCAAGAACACCGACAATCAGCTCCCTTACCCTCTGGGAGAGGGATGGGGTGAGGGGCTTGTGCTTTTAGTTATTCAAGCCTGACCGAACTGCGCCGCCATCTCGCGCAGCAACACTTCAGCCTCCAATACTTTGCCCACCACCGCCTCAGCCTTTTCTCGTGGCACGCCAAGACGCTCGAACAACGCATCCGGCAACGGCGCACACGCACCGTGACCGACTCCACGGCTGCGCAGCAAGCCCAGCGCCACACACACCAGGTTCGGATACTGCGCATCCACCCCCACATAAGCCGGGTCGTGTTGATAGCGTACGGCAATCGCCAGCTCATCCGGCATCCCCCAAAAGCGCATCAGCCAGGCGCCCATCTGTTCACGGCTGATACCCAACAGGTGCTGCTCGATCAGGCTGTGGCTGACATGGGGGTTTACCTCAAGATGCCGGCAGATCAGCGAAAAATGCGGCGGAAACACATGGGCCAGCAGCAGGTAACCAAAATTGTGCAGCAACCCGCCCAGGTAAGTCATGCCGACTTCGGGGCGCTGCTCCCGGGGCATGGCCCGGGTCAGCCCTTCAATCACCGCCGCGGTGTAGATCGACTGCTGCCAGTAAGGAGTGCTCGATTGCGGATGGTCCTTGGGCAGGCTCAGGGTTTTGCCCAGCGACAGGCTGAGTGCCAGGTTGATCACCAGATCAACCCCCAGCACGCGCACAATGGCGTCTTCGACCGAGCGAATCTTGCTCTGCGAGGCGTAAAACGATGACGAGGCCCAGCTCATGACCTGCGCCGCCAGCGCCGGGTCAGTTTCCACCACGCTGGTGATTTCATCGATGGTTACGTCAGGGTCGGAGCGTAGCCGCATGATTCTGCGCACGCTCTCGGACAGCGGTGGCAGTTCGATGGTGGCCTCCAGCCGCTGCTGGATGCGCCGCGCCGTGAAGGCCTGCACTGCCCGGGTGATGGCCTCGCCATCGTCCCCGCCGAGATCAGGTGTGATGGCGCCCAAGGGCTCGCCAAAACGGCCGGCGCTGGCGTTTTTGAGCAGGGGTTTGAAGTCTTGCTGGGCAATCTCCAGCCACAGGCCCGGTTCACCCGTGCTGATTAGCAGCGAGGGTTGTTGCAGCAAGTGTTCTTCGTACAGGCAGGGCGAGTTGACCAGCGCCGGCAAGCCTGGCAGCTGGCTCAGGCCATGCTTGTCCAGCAAGACCTGCAGGCGCTCCGGCGCAACGGCGGTCATGCGCCGCCCGGTCAAGTCGGCCAGACGGTTCAGATCAAGTAAATGATTCTGGGTGAACAGCACCAGCAGGGGACCGATTGAATCGTCGAGCAGTACGGCGTGCACCTTGCGCGCAGGGTCGAGCCCCGGGTGATCCGGGACTTTGCGATAGGCAACAGCCAGGTCACCGAGCAAGCGCCCGATAACGGACGGCGTGCTCGCAGCAACAAGGGCACTGGCAACTTCAGTCATGGTCTGCATCCGTTCTGTACAACTTGATTTTGATTAGCTCTTGATCGGCCGCCGGGCCATTTACTGAATGGTCTTTTACACCTGACCATATTGCTGACCGTGGCGCAGCCAGCGATCAAGCAGGGGGCTGACATGGCTCGGCCAGCGTTCGATCAACGCCTGGGCGGCCTCGCGCACGGCGGGCAGCAGGTCGGCATCGCGCATCAGGTCGGCGACCTTGAATTGCAGAAGACCGGTCTGGCGGGTGCCGAGCATTTCGCCGGGGCCGCGCAGTTCGAGGTCTTTTTCGGCGATCACAAAGCCATCGTTGGTCTCGCGCATGATGCCCAGGCGCTGACGGCCGATTTGTGACAGCGGCGGGTGATACAGCAGCACGCAGTGGCTGACGGCACTGCCCCGGCCCACGCGACCGCGCAACTGGTGCAGCTGGGACAGGCCGAGGCGCTCGGGGTTTTCGATGATCATCAAGCTTGAGTTGGGCACGTCGACGCCCACCTCAATCACCGTGGTGGCCACGAGCAATTGCAGCTCGCCAGCCTTGAAGCGCGCCATGACTTCGGCTTTTTCAGCGGGCTTCATTCGCCCGTGAATCAACCCGACGCGCAGCTCACCCAAGGCGCTGGAGAGGTCTTCAAAGGTGGTTTCGGCAGCCTGGCAGGTCATTTCTTCAGACTCTTCGATCAGGGTGCACACCCAATACGCCTGGCGCCCTTCAGCGCAGGCGGCGCGCACCCGCTCGATCACTTCAAGACGCCGCGTATCGACCACCAGCACCGTATTGACCGGAGTACGGCCCGGCGGCAGCTCGTCGAGGATCGAGGTGTCGAGGTCGGCATAGGCGCTCATGGCCAGGGTGCGCGGGATCGGCGTGGCAGTCATGATCAGCTGGTGCGGGCACATCACCCCGCCCACGCCCTTGTTGCGCAGGGCCAGACGTTGCTGCACGCCAAAGCGGTGCTGTTCGTCGATGATCACCAGCGCCAGGTTTTTGAACTGCACGTTGTCCTGGAACAGAGCATGGGTACCGACCACCATCGGTACGCCGCTGGCGATTTGCTCCAGCGCACTGACCCGGGCCTTGCCCTTGAGCTTGCCGGCCAGCCACGCCACTTCAAGGCCCAAAGGCTCGAGCCAGCGCTTGAAGTTGATGAAGTGCTGCTCGGCGAGGATTTCCGTGGGGGCCATCAGGGCAACCTGATAACCCGCCTCAAGTGCTTGTAACGCTGCCATGGCCGCAACCACGGTCTTGCCGGAGCCCACGTCGCCCTGAATCAGACGCAACATGGGTTCGGGCTGACTGAGGTCGTAGGCAATCTCGTTGCCAACCCGGGTCTGCGCGCCCGTCGGCGGGAAACCCAGATTGGCGAGGAACTGCACTGGCAGTTTTTTCGCCTTGGGCAACGCCGGGGCTTGTTGTGAACGCAGGCTCTCGCGCAGTCGCTGTTGCGACAGCTGGTGAGTCAGCAGCTCCTCAAAGGCCAGGCGGTGCTGGGCCCAGTGATGGCCCAGGGCGAGTTCTTCAACATCAGCATTGGCAGGCGGCTGATGCAGATAGCGAATGGCTTCATCCAGCGGGGCCAGTTGATAGTCCTTGGCCAGCTCCGGCGGCAACCAGTCGGGCAGGCTGCGCGGGCCGAGCATGGCCAGGCTTTGCTGGCTGAGCTGACGCAGGCGCTGTTGGGTCAGGCCTTCGGTGGTGGGGTAGATGGGCGTCAGCGTGGTGTCGACAGGTGGCGGTTCGTCGCCGGTAATGGCGCGGTATTCGGGATGGTAGATCTCCAGTCCCGAAGCGCCGGGGCGGGCTTCGCCATAGCAGCGCACTTCGGTGCCACGTTTGAGGCTTTCCTTCTGCGCATTGCTGAAGTGGTAGAAGCGCAGACTCAGGCCGCCGGTGCCATCGTTGATGCGCACCAGCAAGCTGCGGCGCTTGCCCATGACCACGTCGGCGCCAATGACCCGGCCCTCGACAACGGCATCCTGACCGGGGCGCAAAGCGCCAATCGGGACAACGCGGGTGCGGTCCTGATAGCGCAACGGCAAATGGAACAGCACGTCCTGGACGTTTTCCAGTCCGACCTTGGCCAATTTTTCGGCCATGGCCTCACCGACGCCCTTGAGCGCGGTGACCGACACTTTCGACAACTCGGTCATTGCAGTGGCACTTAGGTCGCGGCAGGCGGCTTGGCCACCGAGCACAGGCGGATCGAGTCGGCGAGGATTTCAATCGCCTTTGGCCGCGGGAAGCTGGCGCGCCAGGCGATGGCAACGGTGCGGAACGGTACCGGCGGGGTCAGCGGACGCACAGCCAGGATGCCCGGGGCATAGTGATGACTGTCGACAGCCGACAACGGCAGGATCGAGATACCCAGGCCGGAAGCGACCATGTGGCGGATGGTTTCCAGCGAGCTGGATTCGACCGTGGTGTGCATGGCGCCATCATTGCCTTTGGCCACAGTCGGGCAGGCTTCCAGCACCTGATCGCGGAAGCAGTGACCTTCGCCCAGCAACAGCAGGCTCTTGTCGTTGAGCAGGCTGGCGTCGATGGTGTCTTTTTTGGTCCACGGGTGCTCGCTGGGCATGAGCACGTAAAACGGCTCGTCATACAGCGGCATGGTCAGCACGTCGGCTTCCTGGAACGGCAGGGCGATGATGATTGCATCCAGCTCGCCGTTGCGCAGTTTGTCACGCAGCACATGGGTGAAGTTTTCTTCGATATACAACGGCATCTGCGGGGCAACCCGGTGCAGTTGCGGGATCAGATGCGGGAACAGATACGGACCCACGGTATAGATCGCGCCTACTTTAAGCGGAGCGGTCAGCTGGTTCTTGCCGGCCTGAGCCAGTTCGCGAATGCCCTGGGCCTGCTCCAGCACCTTTTGCGCCTGGGCCACGATGGCTTCGCCCACGGGGGTTACACGCACGGCACTTTTGCTGCGCTCGAAAATCAGCACACCGAGTTCGTCTTCCAGTTTTTTCACACCCACCGACAGGGTCGGCTGGCTGACATGGCAGCGCTCGGCGGCGTGGCCGAAGTGCTGCTCTTGGGCGAGGGTAACGATGTAGCGTAATTCTGTAAGCGTCATAGCGTGCGTCCCTGTGGTTGCGGGCCAAGCATAGCGGCTGCAATCGATAGACGCACGTTATCAGACATTACCCTCAGAGCTACAGTAGCCAATCAAGGTATGACTGGTTTTTTATCCAGACCGCAGATGCACAAAGGGCACCCTGAGGTGCCCTTTGTGGTGTTAGCGCCGACGTTTATCGATGGAATAAACGAAGGGTGCCACGATCTCGATGCTGCCATTGGTCAGCATTTCAGGCGGCGGTTTGGGCAAGGGTTGTGCCCGGCGAATCATTTCCAGGGTGGCCCGGTCCAGATCGGCGTTGCCAGAGCGCCCTACCAGTTCGTAGGACAGTACCTTGCCTTCGGCGTCTACCACGAAGCGCAGACGGTTCAAGCCTTCCTTGCCACGGGATTGCGCAGCAGGCGGGTACTTTTTGTACTTGCCCAGGTGACTGAGCAAAGTGCCTTCCCAACTGGCCTTGGCCGCCAGTTGTTGCGCCGACGGCCCCGGTGCCGGTGCAGCGGATTTCTCGCTGGTATTTTTGGTCGGCGTTGCGTCGCTCGGTTTCTCTTCTGAAGGTTTCTCTTTGACCGGGTCCGGTTTTTCCACAGGCTTGGGCGGTTGAGGCTTTTGCTTGGGCTTGACCGGTTTGGGTACAGAAATCTTCGGTTTGGGCGCTTCGGCCAGCTTGGGTATCGGCAACTCTTCCACCGGCGCCGGGGGTTGTGGCGGTGTCACCACTTTGGGCGGCGCAGGCGGCGGTGGTGCTGGCAACGGCGCCAGGTCAACCATCATCGCTTGCGGCGGAAGTTCGATAGCGCGCGGGTTGGACCATTGCAGGGCCAGAATCACGGCCACGGCATGGATGGCCAACACCGCGGCCAGGCTGATTGCGTAACGCGTCATCTTTTGGCGCGCTATGGTCATTTCTTGGCTGCCGTCTCAAGTCCGACCAGACCCACCTTCAAATAACCCGCTGCGCGCAAAGCATCCATCACGCTCATCAGGTCACCGTAGTCCACGCCCTTGTCGGCCTGGAAGAAGATCGTCGTGTCTTTGTTGTTGTGGGTCCTGGCATCCAGGGTCGGGCCCAGGGCTTCAACCGTGACCGGCTCTTCGCCCAGGTACAGGCGCTGATCAGCCTTGACGCTGAGGAACACCGGTTTCTCAGGGCGAGGCGCCGGTTTGGCGCTGGAAGCAGGCAAGTCAACCTTGATATCCACAGTGGCCAGCGGTGCTGCCACCATAAAGATGATCAGCAGTACCAGCATCACGTCAATAAAGGGGGTGACGTTGATTTCATGGTTTTCGGCGAGATCGTCATCGCCTTCTTTTAAATGCAGGCCCATGGCCGATTACCCCACTTTCACCATGTGCGGTTGCGAGCTGCGCTCGGGCGGCAGGTGATCGAGGTCACGGCTAACCAACAGCAACACTTCAGCAGACGCATCCGCCACCTGGGCCTTGTAGCCGGTGATGGAGCGGGCGAAGACGTTGTAAATCACTACCGCAGGGATCGCTGCGACCAGACCCAGTGCCGTGGCCAGCAGGGCTTCGGCAATACCCGGCGCAACAACTGCCAGGTTGGTGGTCTGGGTTTTGGCGATGCCGATAAAGCTGTTCATGATGCCCCATACGGTACCGAACAGACCGACGAACGGTGCTGTGGAACCGATGGTGGCGAGTACGCCAGTGCCGCTGCTCATGTTGCGACCGCACGCTGCAACCAGACGCTCAAGACGGAAGCTTACACGCTCCTTGATGCCTTCTTTTTCACGGCTGTTGGCCGACAGGCGCATTTCTTCAAGGGCGTCCTGCACCAGCAAGTGGGCCAGGGTGCCTTCTTTGCCAGCCGTCTCGCTGGCTTCTTTCAAGGTGCGAGCTTTTTTCAGTTGGGCAATTTCGCTGCGCAGACGACGCTTGGCACCCAGGACTTCAAAGCCTTTGGCAATCCAGATCGTCCAGGTGATGATCGAAGCAATAGCCAGGCCGATCATTACGATTTTGACGATGATGTCTGCGTTTTTGTACATGCCCCAAGGCGACAGGTCATGGGCCATGCCCAGGCTGTTGTCTTCTTCTGCGACTATTTGCGGCGCGTTATCGGCTGGCGCAGCAGCGCCTTCAACCAGTGTAGGATCAGTCGTACCCGGTGCAGCAACAGGTGCCGGGGCAGCTGCTTCAGTGGCCGCGTGCACGGCCGGGGCAGCAGGCTCGTCGGCAAATGCCGCAACAGGTGCCAACATCAAGCTGAACATCAGCGCCGCAACCCCACGCCAGACGCGTGCAGGGCTCGAAGGCTGGGTTGGCGAAGCGGTGGGATGATTGCGTGTCATGCTAGCCGGACCTGAGAAAAGTAATGAGGTAATGCCCTACAACGCGTTGTAAGACCAAGGGCAAAATGATGGGTTATTATTGCAAGTAATTCTTGTTAACAAAAGCAATAGCATCTGTTTTTTTCGGAAGTCACGACTTTGGTCGTGCCAAATTACGTCTTTTTGTAACTTTTCATTAGGATTTTTGCGATGCCCAAAGCCTCTGTATTGATCGTCGGATGCGGTGATGTCGGCAGCCGTCTGGCGACTCAACTGCTCGACCAGGATTGGCAGGTCTACGGCCTGCGCCGCTCCATTGACCGTTTACCCACGGGCGTTATCGGTGTGGAGGGCGATTTGTTCAGCGAGCAATGCCCGACGCAATGGCCAACCGGGCAAATTGACTACGTGGTGTACAGCGCGGCGGCGACCGAGCATGACGAAGCGGGCTATCAGGCGGCATATGTAGACGGCCTGAAAAACACCCTGAGTTGGCTGGAGCAGCATGGTCAGCGACCCAAGCGTCTGCTGTTTGTATCCAGCAGTGGCGTTTACGCCCAGAAAGACGGGGAATGGATCGACGAAACATCGCCCGCCCTGAGCACCAACTACTCTGGCCGGATCATCCTGGATGCCGAGCGAGTGGCGCTGGAGAGTGGCATCGCTGCCAGCGCGGTACGCCTGACCGGGATCTACGGGCCGGGTCGTGAATGGCTGCTGGGGCAAGTGCGCAAAGGTTATCGCGTGGCGGTTGAGCCGCCGCTGTATGGCAACCGTATCCATGCCGATGATGCTGCGGGGCTGCTGGCCTTTCTGCTGGAGGCTGATCGTCAGGGCAAGGCGCTGGATGACTGCTATATAGGTGTGGATAACGCACCGGCGCCACTGGCAGAAGTGGTGGACTGGTTGCGCGAGCGGTTGGGCATTACCGAATGGGCCGCCGAAGCGAGCGTGCGCCGAGCAGGCAGCAAGCGCTGCAGCAATGCCCGCGCCAAGGCGCTGGGCTGGGAGCCGCGCTATTCGAATTATCGCGAGGGCTATGCTGCGATTTTGGGGGAGCAGGCCTGAGAGTTATCTTGTGGGAGCGGGCGTTTGGTTGGCTTACAGCTTCTCCAGCGCCCACTCACGCTTGCCCGGGTAGAACTGGGGCATTTCGTCGGGCGCTGAGACGTCCACCGCCTCGAAGATTTCAAGTGTGCGGCCTTTGCGCACAAAAATATGCGCTGCGCCCATTTCCCCCTGCTGAAGCCAGAGGCTGTCCAAACCGCCGCTCATAGTGGCGCAGTCACCTCCCAGGCACAGCTCATAGCCATTGATGCCAGGCAATCCACTGACTTGCCCCTTGGGCGAGAATGTCACCTTGGCACCCTGACCTGCACCACTCAGTACGCGCCATTCGCCCCCAAGATAGGCTGACTTGAGTGCCTGCTCAAAATGCACCGATTTGAACAAATCTGCATTTGTGCCCCGGGAAACTTCACCGACATCACTTTGAGCTGGACGTACGAACGCCTGCCGCGGAAAGGATTCAGTCGCTGCCTGTATTAATTCAGAGCCTTCGAGCTTCAGGTCAGTATTTTCACCGCCATAGAAATTGACCTTCCACGACGCGCTGCCATCAGGCACCAGCGTACCCTCGTCCCGCTCAAAGCTGCTTCGCCAGGTGGCCTTGGCGTTTTTGGCGTCGATGCTCCATTCCAGGGTTGGCCCTGACGACGACAAGGCGTCAAGCAGGCCGCCACCCTTGGCCGCTTCATCTATTGCTGCCTGATTGATCCAGATGCCACTGATATCACGGGGGGCGGGTTCGCTGGCACAACCACCCAAAACAATGGAGAGCAGTGACAACACTAGCGCTTTGCGCATGGTGGAATCCTTTTGAAGCCGGGAAGAGCGGGGGGTGGCGCAGCATGAAGACGCTGCGCCGAGGGCGTTACTCAATAACCAGAATAGCGTCCATTTCTACCTGCGAGCCCTTTGGCAGTGCAGCAACGCCAATGGCGGCGCGAGCCGGATAGGGTTGTTCGAAGTAGGTGCCCATGATCTCGTTGACCTTGGCGAAGTGGCTCAGGTCAGTCAGGAAGATGTTCAGCTTGACGATGTCCTTGAACGAACCGCCTGCGGCTTCAGCGACCGACTTCAGGTTTTCGAAAACCTGGATGGTCTGGGCTTCAAAGCCTTCAACCAGTTCCATGGTTTTTGGGTCCAGCGGGATTTGACCGGACATGTAGACAGTATTGCCAGCTTTGATCGCCTGAGAATAAGTACCGATTGCAGCAGGTGCCTTGTCGCTGGTGATAACAGTCTTGGACATGGGTGACTCCTTGTAATTAGATGGCTACGCACGCATGCGAGTGATGCGGATAACCCCGGTAAGGGCGCGCAGTTTTTTGATCACGCGGGCCAGGTGTACACGGTCGTGTACGCTGACCACCAGTTGGACCACGCTGATGCGACCATCGCGTTCGTCCATGCTGATCTTTTCGATATTGCCGTCGGCAGCGTTGACGCTGCTGGCCAGCAGCGCAATCAGGCCGCGCTGGTGTTCCAGTTCGACGCGCAATTCAACGTTGAACTCGCCGGTAACGTCCTTGGCCCACGACAGCTGAATGCACTTTTCGGGGTTGTGGCGGATTTCACTGATATTGCGGCAGTTGTCCAGGTGCACGACCATGCCTTTGCCTGCGGACAAATGGCCAACGATCGGATCCCCCGGGATCGGCGTACAGCATTTGGCGTAGCTGAGCACCAGGCCTTCGGTGCCGCGAATCGCCAGCGGGCCTTCCGGGCTCGGCAATGCTTCGCCTTCGCCCAGCAGGCGTCGGGCCACTACATAGGCCATGCGATTGCCGAGGCCGATATCTTCGAGCAGGTCTTCGATATGCTCCAGGCGGTATTCCTGGAGCATGGCCTGAACGCGCTCGGCCGGGATCTTGTCCAGCGCGCTGTTGAAGCCGTTAAGCACCTTGTTGAGCAGGCGTTCGCCCAGGTTGACCGACTCGGAACGGCGTTGCAGCTTGAGGGCATGGCGAATATGGGTACGCGCCTTGCCGGTGACCACAAAGTTAAGCCAGGCCGGGTTGGGTCGGGCGCCGGGAGCGCTGACGATCTCGACCGTGGAGCCGCTTTGCAGCGGCTCGGACAGCGGTGCGAGACGCCGGTTGATGCGACAGGCGATGCAGCTGTTGCCCACATCGGTGTGCACCGCATAGGCAAAGTCGACGGCCGTGGAGCCTTTGGGCAGCTCCATGATCCGTCCTTTGGGCGTAAACACGTAGACCTCGTCCGGGAACAGGTCGATCTTCACGCTTTCGATAAATTCGAGGGAGTTGCCGGCGCGTTGCTGCATTTCCAGCACACCCTTGACCCATTGCCGCGCCCGGGCGTGAGTGCCCGTGTGCTGCTCGTCGCCACTGGACTTGTAAAGCCAGTGGGCGGCGATGCCGTTGTTGGCCATTTCTTCCATTTCACGGGTACGGATCTGGATCTCGATCGGTACGCCATGCATGCCAAACAGCGTGGTATGCAACGACTGGTAGCCGTTGGCCTTGGGAATGGCGATGTAGTCCTTGAACCGGCCCGGCAGGGGCTTGTACAAATTATGTACAGCGCCCAGCACGCGGTAGCAGGTGTCGACCTTGTCGACGATGATCCGGAATGCGTAAACATCCATGATCTCGTTAAAAGCCCGGCGTTTGCCGCGCATCTTCTTGTAGATGCCGTAGATATGCTTTTGACGACCGCTGACTTCGCCCTGAATGCCATCGATGGCCAGGCAGTGGCTGAGCGATTCTTCAATTTTGTTGACGATTTCCTTGCGATTGCCCCGGGCGCGTTTGACCGCCTGATAAATGCGCGCGGAGCGCATCGGGTACATCGCCTTGAAACCGAGGTCTTCGAATTCGATACGAATGCTGTGCATGCCCAGCCGATTGGCGATGGGTGCGTAGATTTCCAGGGTTTCCTTGGCAATCCGTCGGCGTTTTTCGCCGGACAGCACTTCGAGGGTGCGCATGTTGTGCAGACGGTCAGCCAGCTTCACCAGGATCACGCGGATATCGCGTGCCATGGCCATGGCCATCTTCTGGAAGTTTTCAGCCTGGGCTTCGGCCTTGGTTTCGAAGTTCATCTGAGTCAGCTTGCTGACTCCATCGACCAGGTCGGCCACGGTTTCGCCGAACTGCGCTACCAGCGCTTCCTTGGCAATACCGGTGTCTTCAATCACGTCATGCA
>Ga0302347_1000773_pt1 | contig 45047 bp, 40 predicted proteins | sample PhyWR1_FD_202178 | JGI IMG/M metagenome (GOLD analysis project Ga0302347, IMG submission 202178) | Leaf surface microbial communities from wheat plants in UC Gill Tract Community Farm, Albany, California, United States - DLSL W.R1 (v2)... | ecosystem: Host-associated > Plants > Phyllosphere >... | reverse complement strand
CAACCATCAGACCACCGCCAGCCTCCGCATCTTCCGGCAAGGTTCTGGCGATCCATGTCCACCAACCGGTAGGCGCAGCAGTGGCGATTAATCCCCATAAGCCAAGCAAGGGTGCAACAATCCAAATACTATGACCAAAAGCGATCAGGGCGACGGCGATGACCGCCATCAGGAAAGGGATAGCAATAAGCGTGGAATAAAAGTCGTATTTCAAAAATATGCCAATTACCAGGGTACCCATAAAGCCCGCGACACCGATGGTTAACAAGGTGAACGACAACGTGGCGATATCCACCTGTGTAACTGTCTCAAGGAATGGACGCAGGTACGTGAACAAAGAAAACTGCCCCATAAAGAACAATCCGCAGGCGGCAAGGCCAACGGCCACAACAGGGTTAGCAAAAAGGCGAAAAACAGTGCCGGTACGTTTTTCTTCTTTATCCGCTGGCATTGTTGGCAAGCTGAACCACTGCCAGACAAAAGCAATTACCGCGACCGGAACGATACAAAAAAATGCACCCCGCCATCCGATGACGGACCCCAGATAACTCCCCAGTGGGGCGGCTATAACCGTTGCCAGCGCGTTGCCCCCGTTAAAAATAGCCAGTGCGCGAGGAACCTGATGCTGAGGAACCAGTCGAATAGCCGTGGCGGCAGACAGCGACCAGAATCCACCAATCGCAATACCGATCAGGGCACGACCTACCATGTAAATCAGATAATTGGGCGCTAGCGCGACGATAGCGCCTGAAATCGCCATCAATGCCGTCATGCTCAACAGCAATACCTTGCGATTGATCCCCCCGGCCAGTGTCGATATGGAGAGACTCGTCATCACCGCAAACACGCCGGAAATGGCGATCCCCTGGCCAACCCATCCTTCACTGACGCCTAACTCTCTCGATATAGGCGTCAGCAGGCTGACAGGCATAAATTCCGAAGCGATTAGCGCAAAGACGCATAATGTCATTGCGAATACGCCGCTCCAGTACGCGCGGTCTTTGTGAAGAGATGAGTCTCTCAACGATGTGGACATAAATTGCTGACTCCGAATCCCCCGGCAGTTTTCAGGTAAGCCGGGGCCGGACGCTATTCACAGGAATAACGTCAGAAGATAAAAGGTGAATTACGATGAAAAGGGTAATGGCATTAATTAACCATCACTTACTCATCTATTGTTGGAAATTTTACACGCAGGGGGCATCATTACTAGCTAATGAATACTTAATAGCTTTATAAGTGATGCTAATTAATGAGGGCTGTACTTGATGAAACGCAACCTGAACGATCTTCTTTATTTTGTCACCGTCGCCCGTGAACGTAGTTTTACCCGTGCCGCTGCACAGTTGGGCGTCACTCAATCCGCTATTAGCCAGGCGATTTCCGCACTTGAAGAGCGTATGCAAATTCGCCTTCTGACGCGAACCACCCGCAGCGTATCGCCGACATCTGCTGGAGAGCGACTGCTGTTGGCGATAGGGAGTCGTATTGATGAAATTGCAGCCGAGCTGGATATTCTGACCGAACTGCGTGATAAACCGGCAGGAACAGTGCGCATCACCTGTGGACCAAATGTTTTGCACAGCACGCTGCTGCCAAAACTGACACCTCTGCTACATGAATATCCGGATATTAATATTGAGTTCGATGCCAACCACGGTTTTCGCGACATTGTGGCAGACCGCTTTGATGCAGGCGTTCGACTGGGTGACACCATTGATAAAGACATGATAGCGGTCCCTATTGGTCCTAAATTGCGTATGGCCGCAGTCGCATCTCCGGATTATTTTTCGAGGTATCCAGTCCCTGATACACCCCATGAGCTGACGCAACATAAATGTATAAATCAACGAATGATCCGCTCAGGCGGGCTGTATGTCTGGGATTTTGATCAGGATGGGGGAGATCTTAACGTGCGCGTCAGCGGACAGCTCATTTTTAATACCTCTGAACATATTGTTGATGCAGCGCTCGCGGGACTCGGGATTGCTTTTTTGCCAGAAGAAGAATTTAAAACTCATATTGAAGACGGTAGGCTGGTTCGCGTCCTTGAGCAATGGTGCAAACCCTTTCCTGGCTACTACTTATATTATCCCAGCAGAAAACAACCCTCTCCGGCATTCTCACTGGTCGTTGACGCACTGCGGGTAAGTCGAAAACGCGAACCTACTGGCAAGTCAGTGGTCGTGTAGCGTTTCCAAAGATGAGGAAAACCGCCATAAGGCGGTTTTAAACGGAAAGTTACCGTTTCTGGCAAGTTCGGGTTGCTCATGCTGAACGGAATCAGAGCTGCAAAGGTCTTGTTTCGTATTCCAGCAATGCATTCTGGCGAATAAATGCATCGAGCGTATGGCGATCCGGCAAGGCAGTCAGTGCACCTTTAAGCGTTGTTGCCAGTGCTCCGCAGGCGCTGGCCTGAGTGAGGGCATTTCTTACATGTTCAACGCTCTGCGGGAGACCATCGCGGGCAATATAAGCGAGTAAGCCCGCCAGAAAAGCATCTCCAGCACCGGTGGTATCGACACTGTTAACCGTATAGCCATTGAAATGGATAACCTTGTCTTCCCAGGTAACCATGGATCCCTGCGCACCATAGGTCACCACCTTCAGGCGACCTGGCAACGTCTTAAGAAAATCCAGCGCTTGGTTAAAATCATGCGTTTCAGCCATCCAGTACCATTCTTCTTCTGACAACTTGAGAATGTCGGCCTGTCGTGCGAAATGGTGCACATAATCGCGCATCTTCTGTTTATCGCTCCACATCTGCTCACGCAAATTCACGTCAAAACTCAGAAATCCACCACGCTGTTTGATGGTCGCAATGGCTGTCGCTAAGGTATTACGACAGGATTCACCGACCAGGGCCAGAGAGCAAAAGTGGAGAATATCGTCCCGAAAGTCGGGAAGGGCATCTGCTGTTAAAAACTGATCGGCAGAAGGGTTGGTCAAAAACGTAAACCCACGTTCCCCGCAATTGCTGAGCGACACCAGGACCGTGCTGGTTCTGTGCTGCTTATCCTCTTGAAGACTCTGAACGATGACACCTTCCGTGCGCAATGTTTCCTTTAAAAATTGACCAAAGTCATCGTCGCCCACTCGACCAATAAAACCACTCTGACAATTCAAACGCGCCGTTCCCACCGCAACGTTAAAGGGCGCGCCCCCCGCGCAGGCCTGATATTGCATATCGGATAACGGTAAGAGATCGACCACTGCATCGCCAAGCGTCCAAATGTTCATAAAATTGCCTCACATAATAATCAGAAATTCATACTCTGAAGTCACCAGCGGCGGAGGCGGTTATCGCGGTCAAACGATATCCGCTTCCCTCCCGACGCTAATAATCAACAGCGTATTTTTAAAAGTTATAATCCAGCATCAACTTATAGTTGGTGGTGATCGCATCGCCATTCGTGACCCAGCTTCCGCTTTGATTATTCAGAGAACCTGTCACTTCTCCGGAAAGCGTAAAACGAGAGGTCAGGGGATAATTTGCTGACACTTTGAGGAAGCGGCTGCGCGTATTCTGAAAGACTTCGCCATCCTCTTTCTGGGCATTTTTCTTCGTATAATGACCATATCCGCCGCTGAGTGTGGTTGATAATTTCCCCCAGTTACGCCAGACCCCGATAGAGGTCATCCAGCTTTTATCATCAATATCTCCCCATTGCTCCCTGTCTAAAATGGCGGAGGCAAATTGCTGGCGAAGCCAGACGCCGGTGGTGTTGTTGATAATATATTGGACGCCAGGTTCGATTTTAAAGGAACGTACGTCACGGTCGTTTTGAGCCCCTCCGCTGCGGCGATGATCGATCTGCTGATACAGATAATTGAAAAAAGAAAAACTGTCCGTCAAACGCAAATCGGTGAAGAATTTCACGCGCGCCTGCCAGCGATCATCCACTGACGCACTTCCGCCCATGACGTCCCAGCCATAGCGCAGACGTTTATAGACGTATTCGTGACCAACAATAAGTTGCGTCCATTGATTCTGGTTGAGGTAAGTCTGGTTATCCCATGTACCGTTATAATTTGTGGTTCTGCCTTCAGAGAATGCCAGATACCATCCGGGTAAACTGTCGTGGCGCATAACACCCTGCACAAAAGTCAGAGAATCAGAGCCGTTGTGGAAATGGCTATTTCGCCAGTTATTATCCTCAATAGCATATTTCATTTTAAGCTGACCGTGAACGCGACCGCCTGCTGGATTAGAGGAGCGGGTTGACGTCCACATAACCTCCTCATCCAGATACGACCACGGATCAACGGCAACGACCTTTCCGGATAAATCCTTCATGAGACTCATGCTTGCATTCGAAAATGTCGGAAGCATCAGCGTAAAAATAAGCGCCAGGGCGTGTTGTTTGTTCATCATAATATCCCGTCAGATCATTTCTTTTATTTTCAACGTAGCGTGAAAACTATCGTGTTGAGGCAGGCTGATACTCCATGGCTTTTCCGGCATGGAATACATGCGGGTACTGAATGCCGCTTTGTTATTAATGTAAAAGACAGCAATAGAATCCTGTATCAGCACACGTAATTCGACTTGTTCACCTAAGGGGACATCAATCCATGATTCAGCATTGTGCTGATTAATGGTCTCCAGAGGGGAATTAAAGAAATAGACTTTCCCTTTGCTTTTATTAAATACAACGTTAAGCGTTGCCTTACTTACGTTATCGTCATTAAGACCAAAACTCATGACCATACCGGAAGAGGGTATATTCACCGTGGCGACCAGCTCTCCCTTTGACGGCAGCGGAGGGTAGAGGGCCGACTGCAGAGGCGCAAATTGCGTTGCCGTTTGCATCGTCTTAACTGGCGTTAAGGTGTGAACCGGGCCAGGGTTATCATGAATGACAGCCTGAAGCTCCTGCGGGATAAGGCTGCTGAGTTCCCCGTTAGCATCTGCGGCGAGTTCATGACCCACCAGATTTCCGGCCCAGTCTATGCTTGCGTTGTCGCTGTTGCCTGCTTTAGTCGGGATCCAGCCGAAGACAAATAAGCGGTCATCTTTAATGGTCAGTTTACCGGCATAAAAGCCAGAACCATCCACAACATAATTATCCAGCTTTCGCCACGGCCCTTCTGGGTTATCTGCAACGCGGTATTGCGTCAGGCGCAGCGGCCATTGATCGCTGAAGCTCAGATACCAGCGTCCATTGAAGAAAACAAGCGTCGGACATTCAAGATTTGCATTACTGGTGATGGTGTCATTATCAAAAAATACGCCCCGATCTTGCCAGTTTTTTAAGTCCGTTGAGCTGTAGCGCGCGATGATTCCCCGGCCGTTGCTGCGGGTAGTAATTAACATCCAGTATTCTTTCTTCTCTTCAACCCAGACGACGTGAGGATCGCGGAAATCGTTGCCGCGATAGTTGTCTCCGGGCAGAAGCGTGTCCTGAGGATGTTTAACCCAGTGCAAACGATCTTTGCTGGTGGCATGCATGACCGACTCAACCGGAAAGACATTTTCATTATGGGCGGTGTACCAGGCATGCCAGGTATCACCCACTTTGATAATGGAGCCCGTACCCAAAAGCAGCTCAGGATCGTTCACATCATTAACGTAAGGAATGACTTCCGACTGGTTCTGATAGTGATACAAGTTTGCGCTGGAGAGCAGGTGAATCGCATGTACGCCTAAATCACTGCCCCCCCGCACGTCATTCAGGTAAAAAATATTAAAAAGGCCATCTGCGTAAACTGGCATGGGATCACCCACAAAAGAACCCTCCACCCGTGGGAAAAAGGCGTCAACCTGGGTAATACTTTTATTTTGCTGTGTTTCTTTCGACAGAGGTGATGACGCGAGTACATTACCTGTAGCCAGCACCAGCAGAGCGATAAGAGCCGCTGAAGTTATTTTTTTCATGCTATCCCTTGGGTATCAGAAGTTATACGTCACGCCAACGACGGTGAACGGGTTCCACGAATGGCCGGTAACGGTCCAGAGTCCTGATTCTTTCGTAAAGGACGCTTTAAATTCGCCATAAAGACGGACTTCGCCAAAAACGGGATAGCTCAGAGTGCCGCCAATAAACTTATAACGTCCGTCGTAAAAGACTTCATTGGCGTTACTGGCATTCTCAATTTTGTCCTGTCCGATACCGATATACATTGACGTTAATAATGGGAACCAGTTTCGCCAGAGTCCGGCGGTCACTTTCCATTCCTGCTCAACAATATCGCCCCAGCTTTCCCGCACCTGTCTGTTGTAATAATAATAAGGACGCAAATACAGACCTAGATCGGGGTTAACGCGATACTGAATTGCCGGTTCCGTTTCAAAAATAACCTGTTCCAGATCGCCATTTCCAGGTTGATTACCCTGGGGTTGGTATTCGCCATAGGTATAACCGGCAATACTCCATTTACTCGACAACCGTAAGTCCTGCCAGATTTTAAAGCGACTCTTCCAGCGTTTGGTCGCCGTCTCAGAACCGACCATGACTTCTGTACCGATATTCCCGCGCCATGTTTCAAAAATATGGCCGACGAAGAGTTCATTGATTGTATTGGTGCCTTTATAGTCCTGGTTACTGAATTGCCCTTTATAGCTGTCCTCGCGGGCATTCCAGAAACCAAAGTACCAGTTAGGCAGTTCATCATGTCTTAAAAAAGCCTGAATAGTGGCCAGTTTGAATTTGCCACTATTATTATTTTTGTTTTTCCAGCGGACATCATCAATTTCAATCTGGCTGCCGATGTTTCCATGCAGACCACCGGCTTCCATGTTGCGACCGATACTGTCCCAGTGCACCGGCGGGGCTTCCTGCCTCAGGCGTAAAAGGCTTACGTCATCGGGATCATCAGCTGTAACGCTTTGCTCTTGCGCAGTCGAAGCCTGTCCGATCGCAGCAGAAGAGGACGGAGACGTTTGACTGCTTACCGAGCTGTTGGCAGCAGAAGACGAAGGCACGCGTTCGGCTGAGCGCGGGCTACCACGTTTAATGGATGAAGGTCGAGGTTGCTGAGCGTCGTCCTCGTCATGAAAATAGCTTTGATAATTTCCTGTATAATTCTCCGATAATGCTGTTCCTTTTTCCGCGAAGGCAGGGCAAATAACACATGACAAAAGCAGTGCCACTGTTTTATTCCTGCCGGGTAATTTTATTCTATTTAGAGGTATATAATGATGATGCGTTAATCTCTCATCCATTTTTTCTATCTCGTGATTTTAGACAATATAATGCCAGCCAGAGACTGGCAGTAATAAAAACGCACACTTTAAAAATTAAGATGATAGTGGGCTGATTTATCTATCCAGAGACCAGTATCCGGCTTCCTTTAACGCCGCCGTTCCACTATTTGCAAATAACATAATATCGCGCTGTCCTGGCTGCGGATAAATCCGACTGCTTAAGCAAGCTTCACCGTCATTGACAAATACTTCGACGGATGAACGGTCGATGAAAATACGCAATGAAAGTGAATCGCCCTCTGCAAGGGCAATGCTGCGCGTTCCTGTTAACGCGCAATCAGGGCCGGAGCGTTCTAACACCAGGCGTTGAGACTGATTATCGACATAAATACGCAACCCATTTCCCATCACAATGCCAAATTGTTCTGCCGGTGAAGCAATACGATCCCATTCCAGACATAACTCCACCGCGTCGGCATCTGCTGCGACAAGTAACCGCTGATTGGTCAGGCAGTGAGCCGGTACGGGGAAATAGCTGCCTCGCAGGGCCGTGACCTCTGCTGCGGGCTTCATCAGAAGGCGATTATTGTCATCCAAACTCAATTCACGTGGCAGTGAGAGCATGCCTGCCCAACCATCCTGCTGCTCTGGCATCGGTGATTCCCACATAGCTAACCAGCCCATAACGATGCGGCGACCATCCGGGCTCAGAAAGCTTTGTGGGGCATAAAAATCATGACCGCTGTCCATCTCAATAAACTGGCCGTTATGAACAAACGCCTCACCGGGCTGCCATTCTCCGAGCAAATATCCGCTCTGGAAAAGATTACGTTTTTCATAACCTTCTGCAGCCATCCCCTGTGGAGAGAACATCAGCACGCGCTTTCCGTCCAGGGTAAAGAAATCAGGGCACTCCCACATGTAGCCCATTCCTGGTTCAGCTTCGGCAAGGATGCCCTCGTCATGCCAGTCGCGAAGGTCGCTCGAACGGTACAGGCGTACCTGACCGGTATTGTCAACGCGCGCACCCACCACCATGTACCACGCATTGCCTTCGCGCCAGACTTTCGGATCGCGGAAATGATGCAAGCCGGGCGGCGTATCAATCACCATCCCCTGGCGCTCAAAGTGAATACCATCACGGCTAGTGGCCAGGCATTGCACCTGATAAAGATTGTCATCTGTGTCGGCCGAACCGTGGAATTTATGTCCGGTATAAATGAGTGCCAGCGTATCGCCGTCCACAACCGCAGAGCCGGAAAAACATCCCTCTTTATCTTCGGGACCTTCCGGGGCGAGGGCGACGGGGAGATGTTCCCAATGGACTAAATCCTGGCTACGCGCATGCCCCCAGTGCATCGGCCCCCATTTTGTGGAATAGGGATGATGTTGATAAAAGGCATGATACCAGCCGTCAAACCACACCAGCCCATTTGGATCGTTCATCCAGCCCGCACGTGCGGCAAGATGATAGCGTGGATACCAGCGAGGGTTTATTTCGGCCTGCATTTTTTCAAGTCTTTCTTCAGCCTGTTTTAATAAGTTTGTCATTAATTTTTCTCCCGTTTAATTACACAGCACCAGGCTGTAAAAAAGATTTTTCAGTGGTGGGTTTATTCGAACGTAAAAGGAAAATGGAAATAAACGTGGTGAAGAACACCATAATCCCCATAATCAGATAAGACTGAGCAAAGCCAAATTTTTCATAGCTGAAGCCTGCCAGTGGCGATAATACGGTGCCGATCACTGAACTCGTGCAGGCAAAGCCCACCAGATAAATTGTGGAAGACAAACGTTTATCGAAGTTGAGGCTGTTATATTTAAAAATTGCCACCAGCAGCACAGGTAATTCGAGGGCATGCAGCAGTTTAGTGATTGAAATGAGCAGGGGACCTTCAACCAGGCCTGAGGCAATCATGCGCAGCGCCATCACCATACCCGCGAAAATAAGACCATTTTTAGCGCCCATCCGGTTTACCAGCCACGGTGCACAGAACATGCCAGCTGCCTCAAGGAAAACCTGGAAAGAATTGAGATAGCCAAACATCGCGTTTCCTTCACGCAAGGTAGGAAACTGTGAAGAGAAATAAACCGGGAATTGTTGGTCGTAAACGCCGTAAATACAGGTGCCAATCACAAAGAAGATCAGTGCCCAGAAATGCGGTAAGGTGAGCAGCCTCAAGGCATCTTCAAGGGAGACCTTTTTAGCCCCAATCTCCAGTTTCTCCATGCCTGCGGGTGCCGCGACTTTTAAGCGAAGCAGCAGGCAGAAAAAGACCAGTCCAGAGCATGACGCCACCAGAAAATTAAGATCAGGATTGATATTAAATAACAGGCCAGCAAAGAACGTGGCAACAGCCCAACCTAATGAGCCCCACATGCGCGCCCGGCCAAATTCAAAGGTACTTTGACGCGCTACGCGCTCGGTATAAGATTCCAGCACCCCTATACCGCCGTTAAAGGTTAGCCCTATAAACAGGCCACCAAAAATACTCCCCAGCAGAATATTCAGGCTGAGCAAATAACTAAAAAATAGATAAGCTGGGCCAGAAAGGATCAGCAGGGCGGTAATAAACCACAGCAGGTTTTTACGCAGACCGAGCCGATCCTGAATAAAACCGTAGAACACCTGAGCGAAAAGGGCAGAGACCGATAAAACGGAAAAAATAATGCCCGTCTCTGATGCTTTTAACCCTAATTCCTGATGTAACCAGATTGAAAGCAGTGAACTGGACGAAGACCAGGTGACAAAGAAAAAGAACAGCAATGCGCTGAGCAGAAAGTAGCTACCTGAAGGCCTTATTTTCATCTGAGTAATCTCATGGAAGGATATATGCAATTATGGTAACGTTAACATTGTCCGCTCTCATGGGTTTTTAGAGTGATATACGATGTTAATCACAAAAGTTAACGTTAACATTGGTAGATTGAGATCTACATCATATTTTGATTTCAAACTCACTCAATCAGCCGCGCAATACATACAATGAGGGCTTGGTATTCCGGGATAATCTTGATTGCAGGGAACCACTACGCAACAAGGATCGTGTCATTTTTTTGCTGAACGGAAGGTTATGGCGTCTTTAAAAGATGTGGCCAGAATGGCCAATGTATCGTTAATGACAGTTTCGCGGGCGCTGAACAGCCCTGAACGTGTAAAGGCAGATACGCTTGCACGCGTACAGGAAGCGATTCTGCATCTTAACTATGTCCCTGATTTGTCTGCAAAACAGATTCGCAGTGTCGGCACTAAAAATAAAACGATTGGTGTACTGGCGCTGGATACGGTTACCACGCCGTTTTCCGTTGAAATTACACTGTCTATAGAAGAAACCGCCCGGGCCCACGGCTGGAATAGCTTCGTGGTGAACATGTTTTCTGATGATAATCCGGACGACATTGTTGATTTGCTCCTTGCTCACCGGCCCGGCGGAATTATCTTTACCACCATGGGCCTGCGCGAAGTGCATGTTCCGCCAAAGTTGTTGACGCACCCTTGTGTGCTGGCAAATTGTGAGAATAAAGGCGAGCCCGTAGCCTGTTATATCCCTGACGACGAGCAGGGGCAGTATCAGGCGGTACAGGCCTTACTGGCGGCAGGTTACCGTCGGCCTATCTGCCTGCATCTACCGGTTAACCACCTGGCGACGTCCCGCCGACGCAAAGGGCTTGAGCGGGCATGCCGCGAGGCCGGCATCGATCCCGATACGCTTGAACATAGCCATATGCAGCTCGGCGATGAACATTACCGGGACATTCCTGACATTCTGTTGGCGCATATCCATCAGGGAATACCGCAGTTTGACTCGGTGATTTGCGGTAATGACCGTATTGCCTTTATGGTGTATCAGACACTGTTAGCCAACGGTATACGTATTCCTCAGGATATTGCAGTGCTTGGGTACGACAATCTCGTGGGGATTGGTAATCTGTTTTTACCGCCACTTTCTACGGTTCAATTGCCGCATTATGAAATTGGTCGTCTGAGTACCTTACACATCATTAACGGTGATAACAGCAAGGAGAGGGTGCTGGTAGAGAGCCCCTGGCTGTCTCGTTCGTCGGTATGAATCAATAAACGGCCTGTCGGGCAGACCGTTTTCTTGATTTACGCCGTGGTACGCGTCGGTCTAACCACAATCTCATTCACATCGACATCATCGGGCTGCTCAATAGCGTAACGAACCGCGCGGCCAATCGCGTCGGGTTGCAGGGCAATCGCCCGGTAGCTTTTCATCGCTCTAGCGGCAGTGGGGTCCGTTATTGTGCCTGCCAGTTCACTTTCCACCACGCCGGGATGAATACAGGTCACGCGCAGCTGGCTGTTCTCCTGACGCAGGCCATCGGAAATCGCCCGCACCGCAAATTTGGTTGCGCAGTAGACCGCCGCGGTGGGTGATACCGCCAGCGCACCAATCGAGGCGATATTAATGACATGCCCCGATTTCCGCGCCAGCATCGACGGCAGGACCGCGGCAATGCCATACAGCACGCCCTTGATATTCACATCCACCATCTGTTCCCACTCGTCCACCTTCAGCGAGGCCATCGGCGACAGCGGCATAATGCCTGCGTTATTCACGATCGCATCAATGCGATTCCATTTTTCCAGTGCGAAGGCGGCAAACGCCTCAACGGATCGACGGTCGGTCACGTCCAGCTGTTTAACTGCCACCTCAGCACCGTTGAAGCGTAGCTCGTCCGCCAGTGCGGCAAGGCGATCTTCGCGTCGTGCCCCCAACAGTAAAACTGCATCAGTTTTTGCCAGCTCGCGCGCAATGCCTGCACCAATGCCGCTGGATGCGCCGGTAATTAAGATCACTTTGTTTGTCATGGGTCTTCTCCTGTTCGGTTTGCACTGGTGATCTTACGCTCGACGTACTATAAAGATAATCCGCTCATTTCTTACCAAACTGGTAACAGTAGCTAACCAATGACAATAGATAAAAACGCGCTTGAAGTGTTCGTGATGGTGGCGCAGACACGTAATTTTCGCCTTGCGGCGGAGCGGCTGGGCGTGACGCGTCCGGCGATCAGCCAGACGTTGCGGCGGCTGGAAGACCGTCTGAACACCACCCTGATGCATCGCACCACGCGCAGTATCAACCTCACCGAGGCGGGGAAACGGCTGTATGCCGAGATAGCCCCTGCGATGGAACAGCTTAACGGTGCAGTCACCGATATTGCCGATCAACTGGCGGAGCCGCGCGGTCAGCTGCGTCTGGCGATTTCATCCATTGCCGAACGCATTATTGACGGCAGAATGCTGGCGTCCTTTATCGCGGCGTACCCGCATGTTGAGCTGGACATTACCATCACCGACGAGGCGTTCGACATTGTGGAGCAGGGGTTTGATGCCGGTGTGCAGCTGGGAGAGGTCATCGCGAAAGATATGATCGCGGTGCCGGTGTCCACCCTGCAGCGGCAAATCGCCGTCGCATCACCGGCCTATCTTGCGCAATACGGCGTTCCGACGCATCCGCAGGATTTGCTTCAGCATCGCTGTATCGGCTGGCGAAAATCCCCCGGCGTGTCGCCGTATCGCTGGGAGTTTGCCGAGCAGGGCCGCGAATTTGACGTGGACGTTAAACCCCAACTGACCACCAACGATATGGGGGTCATGATCCGTACCGTGTGCGCCGGGGGCGGGATCAGCTTTGGTATGGAAGAGACCTACGCGCCGTATATCGCGCGGGGTGAGCTGGTGACGTTATTAGATGAATGGCTGCCGACGTTCCCGGGCTTTTATCTCTACTTTTCCAGCAGAAAGCATATGCCACCGCGCCTGAGAGCTTTTATTGATCATGTGAGGATGTGAGGGGCGTCGCCGATAGGAAATGTGCCCTGGTGCATTAACATGCCGCTATTTGATCCCCGTTCTTTTTGTGCCAGAAGCGCCAGCCCCTATGGGTATCTTATGCATGAAGCCACCTGGGCTCGAAAGAGGCCGCAGCGCCTCAGGGCATTATCGCTCTGGCTTCACTCCTCACTGAAAATTTTCAAAAACCGTTTCACCGTCCGCGAACGTTCAAAACGCCGCCAGCAGAGCGCGATATCGGTACTGAGCGCCGGGGAGATCAACGAATGATAAGTGACACTCGGCGGAGAGATAGCCGCCATTGACTGCGGCACCAGGGCGAACCCAGCCCCTGCGGCCACCATACTCAGAGAAGACGATAGCTGCGAGGATTGCTGCGTGTGCTGCATATCAATTCCCGCCCGTTCGCAACAGCCGTAAACGCGATCGTACAGCCCCGGCGCAACCTCCTGCGGGAACAGAATCACCGGAGTATCCCGAAGCTGCTCTAATCTCAGAGCATCACTTTGCGCAAGAGGGTGGCTGCTGTGCAACGCCACCACCATCGGCTCGCGGTCAAGAATTTTCAGGTCAAACGTCTTGCTGCTCTCGCACGGCAGTCGCACAAAGGCGATGTCCAGTTCACCCTCCGTCAGCATCGTCATCAGCGACGACATATTGGCCTCCACCTGATGTACTCTCACCGCCATATTCTGTACCTGAAACTGGCGAATAAGCGCAAAGATTTTGGGATGGAAAGCGTCTGAACTGGTGATCCCTATCGACAGGCTACCATTCAGCCCGCGCGCAATGCCCCGGGCTTTCTCCAGCGCGGCATCGCTCATCGCCAGGATCTGGCAGGCATCCTCATAGAAGGCTTCTCCTGCTTCGGTCAATTCCACGCCCCGCGTCAGGCGTCTGAACAGCGGCGTGCCCACTTCTTCCTCAAGCCGTTTTATCTGCTGACTCAGAGGAGGCTGCGAAATCCCCAGCGCTTTAGCCGCTTTGGTGAAGTGCCGCTCGCGTGCAACCGCGACAAAATACCGCAGATAACGAAGTTCCATATCTAAAACGTCTCAAACCAGCATGGATTCTATATTGGAACTCTACGCTGAATCGGGTCAACATTTATTTAACCTTTATAAATAAAGTTGAAGAGGACGAGCATGATGGTGCATTCATCTGCATGCGACTGTGAGGCCAGTTTGTGCGAGACCATGCGTGGATTTTCTGCCCAGCATCCTGACAGCGTGATTTATCAAACATCGCTAATGAGCGCGCTGCTAAGCGGCGTGTACGAAGGGGAGACCACCATCGCCGATCTGCTTGCGCATGGCGATTTTGGTCTGGGGACGTTTAACGAGCTGGACGGCGAAATGATTGCGTTCAGCAGCCAGGTGTACCAGCTGCGTGCGGACGGCAGCGCCCGTGCCGCGAAGCCGGAGCAAAAAACGCCATTCGCGGTGATGACCTGGTTCCAGCCGCAATACTGTAAAACCTTTGACAGTCCGGTCAGCCGTCAGCAGGTACACGACGCGATCGACCAGCAAATCCCCTCCGATAACCTGTTCTGCGCGTTACGCATCGACGGTCATTTCCGTCACGCTCACACCCGGACCGTTCCCCGTCAAACTCCGCCATACCGCGCGATGACCGACGTGCTGGACGACCAGCCCGTGTTTCGCTTTAACCAGCGCAAAGGGGTGCTGGTCGGGTTCCGTACGCCTCAGCATATGCAAGGCATTAACGTGGCGGGCTATCACGAACATTTCATTACCGACGACCGGCACGGCGGCGGCCATCTGCTCGACTATCAGCTCGAAAACGGGGTGCTAACGTTTGGTGAAATTCACAAGCTGATGATTGACCTGCCTGCCGACAGCGCATTTTTACAGGCCAACCTTCACCCCAGCAATCTTGATGCAGCGATCCGTTCCGTCGAAAACTAACAGGAGAACCACCGTGAACAGTGATAAACAGGCACGTCAGTGGGCACATGGCGCGGATATGATCGTCGGCCAGCTGGAAGCGCAGGGCGTGAAGCAGGTTTTCGGTATCCCGGGCGCGAAAATCGACAAGGTTTTTGACTCTCTGCTGGACTCTTCTATCGAGATTATTCCCGTGCGTCACGAAGCAAACGCGGCGTTTATGGCGGCGGCAGTAGGGCGGCTGACCGGCAAAGCGGGGGTTGCCCTCGTCACCTCGGGGCCGGGCTGTTCGAATTTGATAACCGGTATTGCTACCGCCAACAGTGAGGGTGACCCGGTGGTCGCGCTGGGCGGTGCCGTGAAGCGGGCAGATAAAGCGAAGCTTGTGCATCAGAGCATGGACACGGTCGCCATGTTCAGCCCGGTGACAAAATATGCTGTGGAGGTCAACTCACCGGACGCGATTGCTGAAGTGGTATCGAACGCCTTCCGTGCCGCTGAGCAGGGCAGACCGGGTGGCGCGTTTGTCAGCCTGCCGCAGGATATTGTCGACCAGCCTGTTACCGGGGCGATTTTGCCCGCCAGCACCGCAGCACTGATGGGACCCGCGCCGGAATCGGCTATCAACGACGTGGCGACGCTTATCGACAACGCTAAAAATCCGGTCATTCTTCTCGGTCTGATGGCCAGCCAGCCTGCCAACAGTGACGCGCTGCACAAGCTGCTGGAAAAAAGCCGTATACCGGTCACCAGCACCTATCAGGCCGCAGGGGCCGTCAACCAGGCGCATTTCACTCGCTTTGCCGGACGCGTCGGCCTGTTTAACAACCAGGCGGGTGACCGGCTGCTGCATCTGGCTGACCTGATTATCTGCATTGGTTACAGCCCGGTGGAATACGAACCGTCGATGTGGAACAGCGGCAACGCTACGCTGGTGCACATTGACGTGCTGCCCGCCTATGAAGAACGTAACTATGTGCCTGACCTCGAACTGGTGGGGGATATTGCCGAAACGCTGAATCTGCTCGCCAGTCGGATCACACACAAGCTGGAGCTCAGCATCCGCGCGTCAGAAATTCTGGTCGATCGTCAGCATCAGCGGGATCTGCTCGACCGCCGTGGGGCCTCGCTTAACCAGTTTGCCTTGCATCCGCTGCGTATCGTGCGCGCCATGCAGGACATCGTTAATAGCGACGTCACGCTCACCGTTGATATGGGCAGCTTCCACATCTGGATTGCCCGCTATCTCTACAGCTTCCGCGCACGTCAGGTGATGATTTCAAACGGTCAGCAGACCATGGGCGTTGCGCTGCCGTGGGCGATTGGCGCGTGGCTGGTCAATCCGGGCCGCAAGGTAGTCTCGGTCTCCGGCGATGGCGGTTTTCTGCAGTCCAGCATGGAGCTGGAAACCGCCGTGCGTCTCAAGGCTAACGTGCTGCACATCATCTGGGTGGATAACGCCTACAACATGGTGGCGATCCAGGAGGAGAAAAAATACCAGCGTCTTTCCGGCGTGGAATTCGGGCCGGTCGATTTCAAAGCCTATGCCGATGCCTTTGGCGCGAAAGGCTTTGCCGTCGAGAGCGCGGATGCGCTGGAGCCTACGCTGCGTGCGGCAATGGACGTCGAGGGTCCGGCCGTGGTCGCCATTCCCGTCGACTATAGCGATAACCCGCTGCTGATGGGTCAGCTCCATCTCAGCCAAATTTTGTGAATCACTATAAGGACAGAAAAATGCAAAAAGTTGCTCTCGTCACTGGCTCAGGCCAGGGGATTGGTAAAGCGATTGCGCTTCGCCTGGTAAAAGATGGCTTTGCTGTCGCCATTGCAGATTACAACGAAGAGACGGCGAAAGCCGTTGCCGATGAGATCACCCGTAAGGGGGGGAAAGCCGTCGCCGTGAAGGTGGATGTGTCCAACCGCGAGCAGGTGTTCGCGGCGGTTGAAAAAGCCCGCACCGCGCTGGGCGGTTTCAACGTGATTGTCAACAACGCCGGGATCGCGCCTTCCACGCCCATAGAGTCGATCACCCCGGAAATTGTCGATAAAGTTTACAACATCAACGTGAAAGGGGTGATCTGGGGTATTCAGGCTGCGATTGACGCGTTTCGTAAAGAGGGCCACGGCGGCAAAATCATCAACGCCTGTTCCCAGGCGGGCCATACCGGCAACCCGGAACTGGCGGTGTACAGCTCCAGCAAGTTCGCGGTACGTGGATTAACCCAGACCGCTGCACGCGATCTCGCCCCGCAGGGGATCACCGTTAACGCGTATTGCCCGGGTATCGTCAAAACGCCGATGTGGGCGGAAATCGACCGTCAGGTGTCCGAGGCGGCAGGTAAACCGCTCGGCTACGGCACCGAAACCTTTGCCAAACGCATTACGCTTGGCAGATTGTCCGAACCGGAAGATGTGGCCGCCTGCGTCTCTTACCTTGCAGGACCCGATTCCGACTACATGACCGGTCAGTCGCTGCTGATTGATGGGGGGATGGTCTTCAACTAAATACGCCTCAGCGCTGACACGCGTTTTGTTCTGACGCCAAAAGTGGGATACAACCAACAAGACTTAAGAGAAAGAGCCCATACATCGATGGGCTCTTTTATATTTCTGGACATGCCAGATCGCCTTGTGCAGTCACATTATTCAGCGTTACGAGAGGGTACTGCGCCGCCATGCGCCGGGCGCCTGACCATACTGACGCTTAAAGCTGCGGTTGAAGGACTGCTGGGAGTCAAATCCCAACGCGATCGCCACGTTCAGAATCGGTTCATCGCTATGGGTTAAGCGTTCAACTGATTTTTGCAGCTTTTGCGCACGAATATACTCGCCGAGTGGAAAACCCGTATGTTCCTTGAACATCCGCTGGAGGTGCCATTTCGAGTAGCCGGCACGCCGGGAAACGGTGTTAATGTCCAGGCGGTTTTCAAGGTTGTTATCGATCCAGTCGAGCAGATCGTGAATAAATGCGTCAGTGTTCATGGTGTTCTCCCACGCTGCGTCTTAAAAAGCATCTTTGTCTGTTGCATTTAAAGATGACGCGCACTTGCATTAAATGCAAGTTTTATTGTTGCACTTAATTCCTTGCCGAAAACGCGCCTTTTGTTCCTGACTCAAATAGCACATAAAGTGTATCAATTATTCTTGCACTTAATTTAGCGCCTTCCTACAATCGCCGCGATAGTGTATTCGCAACTGTTACAGTTTTGTGGCGATGAACGACACAAATAGCCTCAAGCCAGTTCGGACAAAGGAAGTGGCGCGGCGTCTCCCGCTGCGTCTTGTTCGGCGGCTACCATAACCGGAATAAAAATAATGAGCCTGCAAAAAACCTGGGTTAACGTTCATCTGACTGCACTGGGAGCGATGTTCCTCTCCGTGCTGCTTGTCGGATGCGATGACGGTGTTGCACAAAACGCTGTCCCACAAGCGCCCGCAGTGAGCGCCGCTGACGTGGTAGTGAAATCCATCAGTCAGTGGGATAGCTTTAACGGCCGAATTGAAGCGGTGGAAAGCGTTCAGCTACGACCTCGCGTCTCCGGCTACATCGATAAAGTGAATTACGCCGACGGTCAGGAAGTGAAAAAGGGCGAGGTACTGTTCACTATCGATGACAGAACCTATCGCGCCGCGCTGGAGCAGGCGCAGGCCTCGTTGGCGAGAGCCAAAACGCAGGCCAGCCTGGCGCGAAGTGAGGCTAACCGTACCGATAAACTCGTCAATACTAACGTCGTGTCGCGTGAAGAGTGGGAGCAACGCCGTTCGGCCGCTACCCAGGCGCAGGCCGACATTCGCGCCGCGCAGGCGGCAGTTGACGCCGCGCAACTTAACCTGGATTTCACTAAAGTGACCGCGCCTATAGAGGGTCGTGCCAGCCGGGCATTGATCACCAGCGGTAATCTGGTCACTGCGGGTGACAGTGCCAGCGTTCTCACCACGCTGGTCTCCCTGAAGACGGTTTACGTCTACTTTGACGTGGATGAAGCGACGTATTTGCACTATCAAAACCTCGCCCGCAGCGGGCAGGGCGCGTCCAGCAATCATCTCGCGCTCCCGGTAGAAATTGGCCTGGTTGACGAAGAAGGCTATCCCCATCAGGGCAAAGTGGATTTTCTTGATAATCAGTTAACGCCGAGTACCGGCACCATCCGGATGCGCGCGCTGCTGGATAACGCGCAGCGTCAGTTCACGCCGGGGCTGTTTGCCCGCGTACGCCTGCCGGGTAGCGCTGAATTCAACGCCACGCTTATCGACGACAAAGCGGTGCTGACCGATCAGGATCGTAAATACGTTTATATCGTTGATAAAGAAGGTAAAGCGCAGCGCCGCGATATCACACAGGGACGTCTGGCCGCCGGTTTACGTATCGTGCAGCAGGGGCTGAACCCGGGCGATAAAGTCATTATCGACGGGTTACAAAAAGTGTTTATGCCGGGTATGCCGGTTAACGCGAAAACCGTTCCTATGACCGCCAGCGCCACGCTTAACTGATCCCTTACCCGAGAATCCGACACATGGACTTTTCCCGCTTTTTTATCGACAGGCCGATTTTTGCCGCAGTGCTGTCGATTCTGATTTTCATCACAGGATTAATCGCTATCCCGCTGTTGCCGGTCAGCGAATATCCTGACGTCGTACCGCCAAGCGTGCAGGTGCGCGCGGAGTATCCGGGTGCCAACCCGAAAGTGATTGCTGAAACCGTGGCCACGCCGCTGGAAGAAGCCATCAACGGCGTTGAAAATATGATGTACATGAAATCCGTTGCAGGCTCTGACGGCGTACTGGTGACCACCGTGACGTTCCGCCCGGGGACCGATCCGGATCAGGCGCAGGTTCAGGTGCAAAACCGCGTCTCACAGGCCGAAGCGCGTCTACCGGAAGATGTACGGCGTCTGGGCATTACCACCCAGAAACAATCACCAACCCTGACGCTGGTAGTGCATCTGTTTTCGCCGGGCGGTAAGTACGATTCACTGTATATGCGTAACTACGCCACGCTAAAAGTGAAGGATGAGCTGGCGCGTCTGCCTGGCGTGGGTCAGATTCAGATTTTTGGCTCCGGCGAATACGCGATGCGCATCTGGCTTGATCCCGCTAAAGTCGCGGCGCGCGGGCTGACGGCCTCCGATGTGGTGACGGCGATGCAGGAGCAAAACGTACAGGTTTCCGCCGGGCAGCTTGGCGCTGAGCCGCTGCCGAAAGAGAGCGATTTCCTGATCTCCATTAATGCCCAGGGGCGTCTGCACACAGAAGAAGAGTTTGGCAATATTATTCTGAAAACGGCACAAGACGGCTCGCTGGTACGCCTGCGCGATGTGGCGCGGATTGAAATGGGTTCTGGCAGTTATGCGCTGCGTTCTCAGCTCAACAATAAAGACGCGGTCGGGATTGGTATCTTCCAGTCCCCGGGCGCGAACGCCATCGATTTGTCTAACGCCGTTCGGGCAAAAATGGACGAACTGGCCACGCGTTTTCCGGATGATATGAAGTGGGCGGCGCCGTACGACCCGACGGTTTTCGTACGCGACTCCATTCATGCGGTCGTGCAAACCCTGCTGGAAGCGGTAGCGCTGGTTGTACTGGTGGTGATTCTGTTCCTGCAGACCTGGCGCGCGTCAATTATTCCGCTGATCGCGGTGCCGGTATCGATCGTGGGAACGTTCAGCATTCTCTATCTGCTTGGCTTTTCGCTCAATACCCTGAGTTTGTTCGGGCTGGTACTGGCTATCGGTATCGTCGTGGATGATGCCATCGTGGTGGTGGAAAACGTTGAACGAAATATCGAAGAGGGGCTTTCTCCGCTTCAGGCAGCGCATCAGGCGATGCGTGAAGTGTCCGGACCGATTATCGCGATTGCGCTGGTGCTGTGTGCGGTGTTTGTCCCGATGGCATTTCTCTCTGGGGTAACCGGCCAGTTCTACAAACAGTTTGCGGTGACGATCGCGATTTCGACGGTGATTTCCGCCATCAACTCGCTGACTCTCTCGCCGGCGCTGGCGGCTCTGCTGTTAAAACCGCACGGCGCACCTAAAGACTTCCCGACCCGGATTATCGATCGTCTGTTCGGTTGGCTGTTCCGTCCGTTTAACCGCTTTTTCCAGCGTAGCTCGAACGGTTATCAGGGGCTGGTTGGCAAAACGCTCGGACGACGCGGCGCGGTGTTTGTCGTTTATGTGCTGCTGCTCTGTGCGGCGGGCGTCATGTTTAAAGCGGTACCGGGCGGGTTTATACCAACCCAGGATAAGCTGTATTTAATTGGCGGCGTGAAAATGCCGGAAGGCTCTTCGCTGGCCCGCACCGATGCGGTGATCCGCAAAATGAGCGAAATCGGGATGAGTACCGAAGGCGTGGATTATGCGGTCGCGTTTCCTGGGCTGAATGCGCTGCAATTCACCAATACGCCGAATACCGGGACGGTCTTCTTTGGCCTGAAACCGTTCGATCAGCGTAAACACTCTGCGGCGGAAATTAACGCTGAGATCAATGCAAAAATCGCGCAAATCCAGCAGGGCTTTGGCTTCTCCATTTTGCCGCCGCCGATTTTAGGGCTGGGGCAGGGGTCGGGCTATTCGCTGTACATCCAGGATCGCGGTGGTTTGGGTTATGGCGCATTGCAGAATGCGGTGAACACGATGTCTGGTGCGATTATGCAGACGCCGGGGATGCATTTCCCTATCTCAACCTACCAGGCTAACGTTCCGCAGTTGGATGTGCAGGTCGATCGTGATAAGGCGAAAGCGCAGGGCGTATCGCTGACCGACCTTTTCGGTACGCTGCAAACCTATCTGGGATCGTCTTATGTGAACGATTTTAACCAGTTTGGGCGTACCTGGCGCGTGATGGCACAGGCCGACGGGCCGTTCCGCGACAGCGTGGAAGATATTGCTAATTTGCGCACCCGCAATAATCAGGGCGAAATGGTGCCGATCGGCAGTATGGTGAATATCAGCACCACCTACGGGCCGGACCCGGTAATTCGCTACAACGGTTATCCGGCGGCGGATCTGATTGGCGATGCCGATCCGCGCATTCTCTCTTCCGCGCAGGCGATGGCGCAACTGGACGGGATGTCTAAGCAAATTCTGCCGAACGGGATGAATATTGAATGGACGGATCTGAGCTTCCAGCAGGCCACACAAGGCAATACGGCGCTGATTGTCTTCCCGGTCGCGGTGCTGCTGGCCTTCCTGGTGCTGGCCGCGCTATATGAAAGCTGGACGCTGCCGCTGGCGGTGATCCTGATTGTCCCGATGACGATGCTGTCCGCACTGTTTGGCGTCTGGCTGACCGGTGGCGATAACAACGTGTTCGTGCAGGTAGGGCTGGTTGTACTCATGGGGCTGGCATGTAAAAACGCGATTCTGATTGTTGAGTTTGCTCGCGAGCTGGAGATCCAGGGCAAAGGGATCATGGAAGCAGCGCTGGAAGCTTGCCGCCTGCGTTTACGCCCGATTGTGATGACCTCCATCGCCTTTATTGCCGGGACAATTCCGCTGATCCTCGGCCACGGCGCGGGTGCAGAAGTGCGCGGCGTCACCGGGATCACGGTTTTCTCCGGGATGCTGGGTGTGACGCTGTTTGGTCTGTTCCTGACGCCGGTGTTTTACGTTGCGCTGCGTAAATTCGTTACGCGCGACAAACCGATCAAAGACGTTTTACCTGCGTAAGTTTTGCAGGGCACAAAAAAACCGCCTTAACGAGAAGGCGGTTTTTTTCGTATCTGAAAGGTCATGACTACGCTTTTTTATGCAAACCATCCATTTCAGGCACCGGATCGCATCCGCTGGTATCCGCTTTTTTGACCTTTTCCAGCGCGCTTGCCACGGTATGCTGAGCCAAAACCGCTAGCGAAGCCTGTTCTGCTTCATCGGCGATAGATTTGAAGTACCAGCACGCGTTGGCGCTGACGACGCAGCGAGCCGGTACGTCAGGACGCGACGCCCACAGCTTTTTATCTTCTATGACAGAAACATAGATATCGCGCAGGGTGATATTTTCGGCCGGGCGACCAAGATGAATAGACCCGTTGCGGCCAAGGGTTGAGACGATAATGCCGTCACGCGTGAGCGGAACCATTAACTTGCGGATAAAGCTCGGGTTTGCTTCCAGTCCGTAGGCCAGAATCGCACTCGTCGAACGTTCACCCGATTGCTCCGCCATCGCTACGCTGAGAACCATCTGCAAAGCTGTCGGGAAGCGGTAATCTAACATTTCATTGTCCTGGGTTGCGGTGAATCTTGTTCTTTTTGGCACCGCAGAGGTGAATAATCAGTAAGTAACAATATAACAAATACGGCAATTTTTTTGTAGCAGACAATGCTTGACCTGGCCCGTAAAACGAGAATGCCAGTCGTGCTTTATTTCCACCGTTCATGAGCGGACTTTCCTTGCGCCTTTGAAACCAGTAAAGACAAAGCTTCTTTTTAGGTGCCAAAATTACGCTGTCGGGGGTGAAGGCCGCTTTCGATGTCATGGCGTTTTGAGCACCGATGACAAAATCAACACTCAAAATGACGCATGTCATTGGTGTCCCTAAGTTAAATGGGCAAAAATGTGGCCTGATAGTCTATAGGATGATCTCTTTTCAGGATGAAAAAACATGGCAGTACTACCAACGATGCCAGCAAAAGTGTGGGTAACGCCAACGCCACAGGCTATGGCACGCATATCAATATCAACATTACCGGGCTTACCGGGCGAGTTTATTCGTTCACAAACGCCGACCTGTTTTATTGTGATGGTGTGGCCACCATGCCCATTATCAGCATGACTGCAAATGGCGTGCGCTAACGGCAGTCAATAGAGATGTGCATTAACCTACAACAGACGTTCTCAACCCGGCAACCGCGCCGGGTTTTTTATGCCCATAGCAAACGAAACGCACGCGAAAAGGGGCTGTGTCGCTCGCCTTGATGTGATATTTATAGCTGAAATATAATCCGGTTTGAGAAGTGGGCTAGAAGTCAGAGCCTTGCAACAACGCCTTAAAACGCCTCGTGCCGCCCGAATTTGTACACTCAAGAGTGATTTAACATAATATACATTATGCGCACCAATGTGGTATTAGACAGAATCCGGCGTTTTATGGGCATCCTTGGCCTGGTTGTTGATGGTCTCTGAAAGCACCTTCTTAACTGCTGATACCATCACGCTGGCCATCTCATTGTTAGATTTCCCGCCACGACTTCACTGGAAAAAATTCTCAGTGGTTTTGGAATGCTGTATGGATTTTGGCGCCACGCTGGCACGAGGATTAGAGAGTTATGACTTTTACTGGCTCAAAAAACTGATAAGCCGTAAGCGATTTTTCGCTTACGGCGAAAGGATCGGTGACATTGTGTTCTGGCAATCAGGCCGCTTTAACTGCTCTGATTTTTTTACTGCCATCCACGTCTGACTCAGTTTTATCTTCTGACGTTGCGGCATCGATCTCAGGAAGCTTGCTGGTACGCAGAATATGCTGCACAGCGTCTTTCTGCTCAGCAAAATAGAGCCCAAGATTCTCTGCCTGCGTTTCATCCATCTGCATTCCGCTTTGCAACAGCCAGTCTGTAAATGCTTCTGCCATGTCGAGCAGTTTGTCGTGAGCGTCAGCCTCTTTCTTACTGGCAAATGTCATTTTCTCTTCACCTTTTCTTACGACAACATATTTTGTTTCAACAGCCATTATGTACTCCAGTCACTGTGTTTACATACAGTATAAATGAATTCTTTCGTAACGCTATCGGAAAAATATTGAGATTGGTCGCTATTCGGATGAGTGAAAGAGCGTCAAATGGGTGGTGTAGCTGTTCCCTACTCTACTGATGTCCGCTATAAACTACGGTGCGATGAACAGCAGGATCATCCTGCCGTTTTATACCGCCGCTGGAGCGTTGCATCGAGTTTGCGTTGTAGCGGATCAGGCGTTTCCCCTTCAATCAACTTGCCTATTAAATCAAAGCAATGCCACGCCAGTTGGCGATTATCCTGACGTATTGTGTCAATCGAGATGGCCAGAGAATCGTAAAGATAGTGATCGTCAAAACTTGCCAGTCGCATATCGCTTTGCAACAGATTGTGCTGGCCCATATAGCGCAACACCCCTTCGAGTAATCCACAGGCGGCCGTGAAAACAGCCTTCGGTGGACGACCCAACTGCGCGCACAGCGCGGCAAACATCTCATAGCCGGAACTTGGATGATAGTTTCCGTGAATGATCCATTCCGGGCGCAATGTGACACCAGCCTGAGCTAAGCCCTGTTTAAATCCTTCTAAACGATCTCGGGTGGGCGAAAGCCGCGGCTGCCCACCGAGAAAATAGATCTCATCGGGATGCTGCCGGGCGATGTCGGCGACGAGTTCACGGGTCGGAGTGATGGAGTCGGTAATCACCTGCGGTAATGAGCTGTCATTCATATGTCGGTCAAACAGCACGATTGGCAGCTGTTCGCTGAGCTTTTGGTAGTCGGTATCATTCAACATGCTCGAGGCCACAATCAGGCCATCGACCTGGCGGGAAACCATATTGTTGACCACCACGGTTTCTTGCCCCGGGTTTTCATCCGTACAGGAGATAAGCAACTGGACGCCGGCTTCGCGGCACAGCGTCTCCAGCTCATGAGAAAAATCAGCAAAGCCGTAGTTGGTGATTTCCGGCACCACCAGTCCAATGGTATGGCTACGATTATCCCGCAGCGATCGCGCATGAATACTGGGCTGATAGTGATGCTGCTTTGCAATGGCAAGCACGCGATCTCGGGTTTCTTCCGCGACACGTAATTCTTTGCTGCGACCATTCAAAACCAGACTGGCGGTCGCTTTCGATACGCCCGCCAGTTCCGCTACGTCTTTGATGGTGATGCGTTTTGTTTTTCTCACAACGACTTAGACCCGGCTGCCAAAACCCTTATTCTATCATGCTAGCGCGAAGCGACCAGTAGCGTAATGTGATGGCAGACGCACCTTCGAAGCGTACTTGCGCCGGATTTCCCGGGAAATAGCGGCTGCTCATGACGCCCTCGCCTTCATTAATGAAAATTTCGATACTGGAGCTGTCGCATAAAACGCGCAGAGAGGTGACCTTTCCATCCCAGTAACGTGTCAATATTTCATCATGTTGAAGGCTTTTTCGTTCCAGCCTAATCCCCTTTTCATCCAAGTTGAGCCACAGCGTGTTGGCGAAATTCACTTTTACCGGTGCGTCCGTTTTAAGCTCGAACTCAAGACGCCCGGCGTCCAGCACGGGAGCTGTGTCTGCGCTTCCCTGCCAGTTTTGTTCTTCCTCGCGCAGCTGTTGCAGTTCCCGAATCGGTGTTTGCCACAGCGTCCCATCGCGGAAATGCAGCTCGCGCGGACACGTCATCTGATGGATCCAGCCGTGTTCGATGGTTGGCTGTAGCATCTCTTCACCATCCGGGACGCCCATCCAGCCAATCAGGATCCGACGGCCATCTGCCGCTAATGTCGTTTGCGGCGCATAAAATTCAAACCCGGCATCCAGTTCGTGCAGCGCGCCATGGCCAAACTTTGCATCGTCATAGTGAAAATCACCGCTCATCCAGGTGGAGGGATAGGTATTGCGATAGCAATGCGGCTCGCGCGCCAGTCCTTGCGGGCAGCAGATCAATACGTGGGTACCGTCCAGTTCGAATAAGTCCGGGCACTCCCACATGTAACCGGCATCAACCAGGCCGTTCGCCCCGTGGCCTGCGATTTCGTCGCAGGGCTGCCAGCTATGCAAATCAGCAGACTGATACAGCAGAACTTTGCCGCGCTTTTGTACATCCTGCGCGCCCAGCACCATGTACCATTTGCCCTTGTGCTGCCATACTTTTGGATCGCGTACATGGCCGGTATAGCCTTCCGGCAGCGGCAATACTGGACCCAATTTATCGAAACCACCGGCTTCATTTTGCACTGCCAGGCATTGCCATGCGGTGCGACTGCCGTCATCAAATTTGACGTTGCCGGTGTAGCACAACGTCAAAACGCCCTGATTATCCACGGCGCTACCGGAGTAGCAGCCGTTACGGTCGTATTCTTCATCCGGCATCAGCGCCATCGGTTCATGCTGCCATTGCACTAAATCAGCAGAACTCCAGTGACCCCAGCATTTATAACGATGATCGCAGCCCAGCGGGTTCCACTGATAGAACAGATGGTAACGTCCGGCAAACCAGATAAAACCGTTGGGGTCGTTCATCAATCCCGTTACCGGCGCAAGATGCCAGTGAGGATAATGATCGTCAGTTAACGCCTGCGGTTGGCCTTTCATGACGGCCTGCAGTACCGCAGGCCAGCGAGAAGGAATCGTCATTATTCAGAGTCCGTTTTGTATTTCAGCAGTAAAGACAGCGCAAAGGCGACGCCAAAGGCAATGACCATACCGATGATGTAGTTCAGCAGCGAGTTCGCCTGCACGATAGCCATGCCTGGAATAGCCGTCAGGCCTACGGCCGTCATATAAACATGTACCGAAACCACCCACGCACCGCCCGCTGCACCACCAATTAATGCGGCAATAAACGGCTTCACAAAGCGAAGGTTAATCCCGAAGATGGCTGCCTCGGTGATCCCCAGCATGGCAGAAAATGCGGACGGTAAGGTAATCGCTTTAATCTTCGCGTCCTTGGTTTTAAACCACACCGCCAGACACGCCCCGCCTTGCGCCACGTTCGCCATCGCCCAAATCGGCAGCAGGAAATTAACGCCAATCGACGGATTGCCAAGCAATCCCGCTTCGATAGCGTGGAAACTGTGGTGGATGCCGGTGATGACAATCACCGAGTACAAGCCACCAAATAACAGCCCTGCCAGCCAACCGGCATGTTCAATCAGCGTGCTCAGTACGAACGAGATACCGTCACCCAGTGCGCGCCCCGCCGGGCCAATAATCAGCAATGCAATAAAGCCGGAAATAATGACGGTGAAAAACGGCGTGAGGATTAAATCCAGTGCGTCCGGGATCACGCGGCGCAGCTGTTTTTCGACATGGCTCATAAACCACACGGCTAACAGCACCGGGAATACCGTGCCCTGATAACCGATCATGGCAATCTCGAGGCCAAAAAAGTCCATGGTATGGAAACCCGACGCCACACCCCAGGCATTGGTCAACGCCGGATGCGTCAGAATACCGCCAAGCGTTGCGCCCAAATACGGGTTACCGCCAAATTCACGGGCAGCGGTAAAACCAATCAGGATCGGTAAAATGATAAACGCCGCCGAACTGCACATGTCCAGCATGATGTAGATCGCGTTATCGGCATTCACCCAACCGTAGGTTTTTACCATCCCCAGCAAGCCCATCAACAGACCCGATGCGACGATAGCAGGAATGATCGGCACGAAAATATTCGACAGCAGACGTGCGATACGCTGGAACGGATTCAGCTTACGCGCCGCGATGTCGGCGGCTTCAGATTTTGTGGATTCGCCTATGCCCGTGGCCTGTATGAAAGCCGCGTAGACTTTATTGACCACGCCGGTGCCAAAAATAATCTGCATTTGCCCTGCGTTGCGAAAACACCCTTTGACCCCTTCAACCTTACCGATCGCCTGCTGGTCGGCCAGCGCATCATCAACCAGTACCAGCCGTAAACGCGTGGCACAGTGCGCTGCGCTGGCAATGTTCTCTTTTCCGCCGAGCAGCGGAATCAGCGCGCGGGCAATATTATCGAAATCCATAGACACCTCTAACTGAACGTATTTTTATGATGTAAGTGACGCTCCCGCCAGGCGGGAGCGTGAAGGGTTAAAACCAGGTTTCCATCTGTACCCCAAAGTTCCATTCCCCACCTGCGTTGAAACCGCTGCTGCCAAAGGCGTCATCGCTGGCGTAGTTATCCAGTTTGCTGCTCCAGTCCATCCAGGTTGCGTACAACCGTAATTCAGGACGGCTGAAGAAATCGCCGATCTTGCCCGCTTTTAACGTCGGCGCGAAGGTCAGTTTGTAGAAGCTCCCGTTCACCGCATTGCGGTCCTTGTAGCCTTCCGGATTCAAATCCATGTATTGATAGCTGCCCTCAAAGGCGAGTGCGAAGTTCTGCGTCACTTCTTTGATAAGCCGCGTGTTGAGCGTGACCCATTCGTAGCTGTCGCCTTTGACGTAACGATCTTTACTGCTCTGCGCAAGCAGCGCTGGCGCGATATGCCAACCGCCGCCGAGAGGCGTGACACCGTAACTTGCAAAGCGCCAGGTATCCGCGTCAGACAGCAAAGCCCCGTCCGAACCGATACTTTTCACTTCGGCGCCCAGGCCGTGACCGTACAGCACTGCCGTTTTGGCAGACCCTTCACGCAGGCCGTAGAAGCTGTCGTTATGCAACCCGACCAACGCATGAACGCCTTTATTCGCGGCATCGGTTTTGATCGGGTCGCCGTTGGCATCCTGACGGTCGTCGTTGTCCTTGGCGCGCATCCCGCTCACCATTACCTGCAGCGGACCCACAAAGTGATTCATGCTCAGAATGTAGTTTTGAACGTTGTTGTCGATCTCTTCTTCGCTGCCAAAGTTACGCCCGTAAATGGCGAAATTGCTGCGGAAATTGTCATCCCATTTAACGTCATAGACCCCGCCGCCGGTCCCGGCGAGGAACACCACGTCAGAATCGAGCCAGTGGATATCGAAGTTATCGCGGTCAAAACGCTTACCAGCCCAGAAGGTACTGCTCTTCAGCGGTCCGTTGAAATCAGGCAAGCTGCCCAGCTCAGCAAACGCCTGACGGATATTCAAATCACTGGAGTCGGCTGACCAGTCGTTATAGGTTTTTTGACCATCCGCGAGCATCGCCTTAAAGCGCGTCGTCGCCCCGCTTTCCAGCGTCTGTTTGTGTTCGACATTCAGCTCGACGTAGGTGTCCGCCTCGTTACCCAGACGTCCTACTGCTCCGCCCGTTTCACCGGCGGGAGTCAGATATGGACCGCTTTTACTGCTGGATGCCGCGTCGTTCATCAGCAAGCCTGAGCGAGCGTAACCGTGAAATTCAAATCCGCTGGTTAGGTCTGATTTTTTCTCTAACGCCGCGGTGCGCTGCGCGACGTCCTGAGTGCTGCTTTGCGTTTGCTGTTGAACGGCCACAAGTTGTTGCGTTTTTTGTTCAGCAACGGCAGCGCGTTTTTCCGCCGCCGTTGCGCGTCCTTCGGCCTCCTGAAGCCGTTGTTCAAGCGCGGCAAGACGCTGTTCAATACTGTTCATGTCCGTCTGAGCATAGACAGAGGCGCTTCCGGCCAGCATGCCAATCATCACGGCAAGTCTGCGTTTTTTATACATTTTGTCGCATCCCTAAAAGAGGTTATTAAAAGTTGCTAAATTGCTAAACCGGTTTAGTTTGGAGATACTAAACCGCTCAATTTTGCTTCGGCAACTTTTTTTGCTAAACCGTTTTAGTAAATGTGACCAGGGCGACAATTCAGTGCGAGATACAGAGGCGAATACGCTTTTAATCCAGATCGCGTCGATACGGTAACGCGGTCATCGCGCCTTTGGCCGTCGTGGCAAGCGCACCGCAGCGCTGTGCCAGCGCAATGATGGTCGGGAAATCGGATATTCCGCTCGCCAGGCCATACAGCATCCCGGCGACAAAGGCATCGCCCGCACCAGTGGTATCCACACTCTTGACCACCGGCGCGCTGTAAGTCGTGAGGTGACCGTTGTGCCAGGCGACAACTCCCTCTTTACCCAAGGTTACCAGTACCATTGGTACCGCATAGTGATCCACTAATAACCTGAGGCCCTCATCGACCGCAAGCTGTCCGGTAAGAAACGTCAACTCTTCTCGCGACAGCTTAACCATGTCGGCTTTGCGTAACGCCAGATCAAGACACTCTCGTAAAACGTGGGCGTCCTGCCAGAGATCGGCTCGGATATTGGGATCGAAACTGACGAGTCCTCCCGCCTCTTTAACGGCATCCATCGCCTGAAAAGTGGTGGTGAGACTGGGTTCGGCGCTGAGTGCAATGGAACAGGCGTGCAGCCACTGCCCCTGTTCGAAAGCAGGTAAATCCTGGGGTGACAAAAACAGGTCGGCACTCGGGCGAACCATAAAGGTGAACGAACGCTCGCCGTCGGATTGCAATTCAACCACGACTGTCGAAGTGCGGTGCTGCGCATCGTAAGACAGAGAATCCACGTTCACGTTTTCGGCGATCAGCCTTTGTCGCATAAAGCGGCCAAACGGGTCGTCGCCCACTCGGCCGATAAAGCTGCTCTCTCCACCTAAACGCGCAACGCCGACCGCCACATTGGCGGGCGCTCCGCCTGGACATTGCAGCAATCGTCCTTCGCCATCGGGCAACAAATCGACAACTGCATCGCCCAGGACCCATATTTTCTTCATGATGCTCACCTTTAGCTAAATTTGTTAAACCGGTTTAGCTATTTAAGCACAACATCTGAAAACGGGAAATAGTGGTGAGAAAATGATGAGAACCAGACAAGCATTTGCTGACACAATCGGAAGAAGAATTGTTGCGCCAATGATAGGGTTGAGTTGAGCGTCGAAACAGACCAAAAATAGCGGATCATCTACACTTTTTGTACACGCAACCCGGAGATGTGCGCATGGCTGACTGGAATCCCTCTTTATATCTGCAATATGGCGCGGAACGAACGCGTCCGGCTGCGGAATTACTCACACGCATTGCGCTAGACGATGTGTCAGATGTGCTCGACTTAGGCTGCGGCCCCGGCAACAGCACCGCCCTTTTACATCAACGCTGGCCGTTGGCCCGGATTATGGGTGTCGATAATTCGCCTGCGATGCTGGAACAGGCGCGCGTTGCGGTGCCTGAATGTCGCTTCATTGAGGCTGACGTCCGGCAGTTTAAGCCAGAACACGCTGTCGACCTTATTTACGCTAACGCTTCCCTGCAGTGGATTCCGGATCATTACGCGTTGCTCCCGCACCTCATTTCCCTGCTCAAACTCAATGGCGTTCTGGCGGTGCAAATGCCCGATAACACGGACGAACCGAGCCATGTTCTGATGCGTGAAGTCGCTTACGAACAGGGCTATCCAAATCGTGCCCGCGAGCCGCTACCGGGTATTCATGCTTATTATGATATTTTGACGGAAGCCGGTTGCGATGTGGACATCTGGCGAACCACGTACTACCACAAAATGAGCTCCCACCAGGCCATTATTGACTGGGTCAGTGCGACGGGTTTACGTCCGTGGATGCAGGAGTTAAGCGAAAATGAACAGCTGAAGTTTCTGGAGCGGTATCATGAACTGCTGGTTCAGCAGTATCCGATTCAGGAAAATGGACAGATATTACTGGCCTTTCCACGACTGTTTTTCGTTGCCAGACGAGAGCCTTAGTCAAAAAAATTTTCATCACACTGTCGGCAATATGGCAGTCAGTGTGACGTTAATGCTCAAAGCGGCACACGGTAACGTACAAAATCATCCACCCCGGCATAGCGGTCATAGAGCCGCCGCGCCGGGTTTTCCTGCCGCGTCATCCAGTAAAGCATCGACCATCCCTCGCGTTTTCCTTCGGACTGTAGCGCATCTAGCAGGGCTTTGCCCGCGCCCATGCCTCTGGCGTCGGCATCGACATACAGATCCTCCAGATAGCAAATGGGTGCCGTGGTCCATGTCCCTTCATGCAGCACGCAGAGGGCAAAACCGATCGCTTTCCCCTCTGTTTCGGCTACCCGACATAAAAGAGCTGAATCAGGGTTAAGTGCCCTTTCCCAGGTGAATTTCGTGACCGATTCATCCAGGTGATGATTATAGAAACTGACATATCCATCCCAGAGCAATCGCCATTGCGCATAATCTTCCGGACGTAACTCTCTTACCTTTATGGTCATTGATAACCTCTTTTCAGACGTCGATTGCCATATCGACACAGCGTAATTCGGCTCCTGCAAGTTTTGAAACATACAGGTTCTCGCCGAGCGTGCTAAATCCTTGCTTCAGATAAAATGCGTGCGCATTGGGCGTGGATGAGAGCGTGATCCGCGTTATTCCCCGTTGGCGCGCCTCCGCTTTTATGACCGCGATAATCGCCCCGGCCAGCCCTTTACCCGTCGCGTTCGGCGCAGTAAACACGGCCTCAACGCTGTTCATCGCCAGATCGAGATAGCCTGTGGCGACCGGTTCGCCGTTTTCATCAACGGCGACGAAAAAGGGATTGTCGATAACGACCTGACGATAGCTCTCCGGCATGAGATCGGGCGTCCAGCGATCGATAACCTCGGCGTCATAACTGCTCTGGCAGCCTGCGCGAATCGCCAGATTGCGAATTTGCCAGAGTTTTTCTGCTTCCTCAGGTACTGCACGTCTTAAGGTCATTTATTCCTCTGCTGTTCAGGCTTTTTAGAATGTGGTACTCATGAAAATAGCAGAAGGCAAACAAAAACATAACGACTAAAAAGGGAGATCCTGACATGGCCACGCCAACGCTTACCACGGAACGCCTGTTACTGAAGCCGTTAGAAAAAACGGATGCAGAACAAATTCAGAAGCGTTATCCACGCTGGGAGATTGTTCGTTATATGGTCGCCAGCGTGCCCTGGCCCTACCCGGAAAATGGGGCAGAATATTACGTCAATAACGTCGCGCTGCCGGATATCGAAAAAGGTATCGCCTGGTTTTGGACGATTCGCCGGCATGACGATCCCGACCAACTGATAGGGCTAATCTGCCTGTACGACGAGGAAGATAACAATCGTGGATTCTGGCTTGCGCCGGAATGGCAGGGTCAGGGATTGATGCGAGAAGCCAGCATTGCCGCCACAGATTATTGGTTTAACACGCTGAACAGACCTCTTCTTCGCGCGCCAAAAGCCGCTATCAACGACCGTTCACAGCGGATTTCCGTCAGCAGCGGCATGCGTCTGGTGAAAACCGAAAAGAAAGCCTACGTCTGCGGCGAACTGGATTCCGAGCTTTGGGAAATCACACGCGAAGAGTGGAACGCCTTAAAGCGTTCCTGAGGGGTCATTACGTCAGCTGATAGCGTCTGTCGGGTAACAGTCGTGCCGGGATTTCTGACTCATCGTTCATTTGCAGCAGATCGATTTCCATCGCATTGCATATTGCATCGAGCGGCAAATCATTGTTTTCAATACCAAACGGCTCTTCCAGCTCTTCTGCCAACGCATCGAGTGCAATGAAGGTATAAGAGACCAGAACGGAGATGAACGGCGTCATGTAATGCAGATCGCCAACCAGCGCAAACGGCAGCATGATGCAGAACAAATAGACGGTGCGATGCAAAATCAACGTGTACGCAAACGGGACGGGCGTATTGGCGATACGCTCGCAACCCGCCAGCACGACCGACATATCATTCAGGCGATTATTCAAACTGTGGAAAAGAATATCCGACAGCTGCCCTTCTCTGCGGCGGATGGCCAGCCACTCGCCCATGATCAGCAGGATACGGTTAGCCGGAGATTGAGAATCCATCGCCGCCCGCAGGTGGTCTGCACTGAGATAGCGTGCCAGCCTTTCGGCCTGCGGCTGTCGGCGCAACGTCATGCGTAAACAATGGGCGAAAGCAATTTGCAGGCGCACAAACTCACCCAGATGCGGATCGTCCGGTAATGTGTTTTTCACCTCGCGAAAGAGCGAGCGTGACGCTATCATCAACTGCCCCCACAGCTGGCGAGCTTCAACGTAGCGCGAATAACAGGCGTTATTGCGAAAACCGAGGAAAATAGCGATCGCCACGCCAAGAATACTGAATGGTGCAACGGTCAGCTTGAAACCCAGCGACGAGTACCAGGGCAGCGCCAGGACGACGGCAATTGATAACAAAAAGTTGAGAAACAGCCGGGTAAAAATTTTAGACAGGACGGAACCGTGCCAGACAAAAATCAGGCGCAGCCAGTGCTGTTGAGGACGAACAATCATAGTCAGCTTCAGGCAAAATAAAGAGCGCGACTATTAAACGTGATCGCCGTCACTGTTGCAAGCTTGTTACCAGGATATTGCATTTCTACCCTATCAGACAAAGAGTGGCACGATGCTGAAGTGTGTTTTTAAAAACCCCGGTAAATAGTATGTTGTAACTAATTTACTATTTAAAAAAACCCGGCCGCAGCCGGGGCAATGACTAGCAGAGCTGTTTCACCGCAGTGCGCATTCCCTGAAGCAAAATCGCATCAAGGTCGAGCGTAACTTGTTCTACCAATCCGCTGACTTTCGTCAGGTCTTGTTCCCAATGCTCACTCACGCTCAGAACGGTTTTCACCAGTTCGCTGGTGCTGATCTGTTTGTCATGATGCTGGGTCCACAGCTGCTGATAGCGATCAAGCCAGTGCTGGTCATCTTGTACCGGATAACGTTCCCCGTTGCGCTCCCCGCGATAGAACGCAATCAGCGCGGCAAGGGCAAACGTCAGACGAGCCGGTAATTTGCCGGTTGCTTTCTGCCCTGCCAGCAGTTGAGGCAAGATGCGGGTACGGTATTTTGTCATGCCGTTCAACGCAATCGACAACAGCTGATGCTTAATGTACGGGTTACGGAAACGCCCTGTCACCGCGCTGGCGAAGGATTCCAGCTCATCTTTCGGCAAATCGAGTACCGGAATAATTTCCTGATAAATGGCTTTTTCAACAAACGCACAAACCTCTGCGTCGTTCATGGCTTCGCCGACGGTGTCCAGACCAGCCTGGAAAGCAACGGGAACCAGCGCGGTATGCGCCCCGTTCAGGATCGCGACTTTACGTTCTTTATACGGCTTGATGTCGTCGACAATCAGCACATTCAGCGAAAGTTTGTCCAGACGCAATTCGCTGGCGAGGGATTTCGGTCCCTGGATGACAAACAGATAGAAGTGCTCAGCGGTATCCAGGAAGCTGTCGTGATAGCTCAGCTCTGTTTCAAGCGCGGCAACTTCGTCACGCGGATAGCCCGTCACAATACGGTCAACCAACGTTGAGCAGAAGGCGTTGGCATCATTCAACCATTGCGTAAATTCTGCAGGCAAGGCCCACTCTTGCGCATAACGAAGCACCAGTTCACGCAGGGCATCGCCGTTATAATCAATCAGTTCGCAAGGAATGATGACCCAACCTTTATCAGCAGCACCGTTGAAATGGCTGAAGCGCTCGAACAGCAAACGGGTGAGTTTGGCGGGATAACTGACGGCAGGCGCATCGTCAAATTTGTCTTCGGCGTGGTAGCTGATGCCCGCTTCCGTGGTGTTGGAGAAAACAAAGCGCATGTCAGGATTGTGCGCGAGCTTCAGGAATTCGTCGTACTGGCTGTAAACACTGATTTCGCGGTTAACGGAGCGGATAAGACGCGCATCGCTCACCGCTTCGCCCTGCTCATTCAGACCACGAATGATTGTGGTGTACAAACCGTCCTGGGTGCTCAGTGAAGGCGGAAAATCGCTCTGGATTGGGCGGACAATCACCACGCCTGAATTCAGATCCGTATGTTCGTTTAACAGGTCGATCTGCCAGTCGATGAACGCACGCAGAAAGTTACCTTCACCAAACTGAATGATACGTTCAGGATAGAGCGCACCGGGAAAATCGCGACGGTTGAGTGTGTTCACAATAGGGTTCCTTTTTTAAGTAGTCATACAGCCCGATAAGATTGGTCCAATAACTTATCAAACTTTTCGACCATGAAACCCTGTTTTGATCAATTCATGCAGCAATTGTGAAATAAATTATAAAAACTTATAGAACACCGTTGTCGCCGTCATTTCGCCGTCTGGCATCAGCGCGTAATCCGGGATTTCGCCCACTCTGATCCATCCACCACGCACATAGAAGCTTTCCGCCCCACTACCGCTTGCGGTATCCAGCACCAGAACGGTTTTACCTTGCTCTCTGGCGGTAGCTTCAAGCGCTTCCATTAATGCCATGGCCACACCACGACGGCGCGCTTTTTCATGGACCAACAGTTTGGCGACATCGGCGCGATGCGGCTGATTTTCGGGTTGATCGGTCAGGAGTTGTACGGTGCCTAAAAGCTCGCCGTGCGGGTCGCGACACACCAGCACGGTGCGCTCCTGGCGTTCAACGCTTTCAGCGACGCCGCGCCAGAATGCGCAAGCATCTTCATGAGAAAAAGGCGCCATGAAACTGACTGATGCCCCGCCGTTTACGCAGTTGGCGAGAATATCGGCCAGGGCATCAATATTGGAGAGGATTTCATCCCGAGAGAGCGAATGAACGGACATTGACGGGGTCATAGGATTTCCTTGTAAAGTGACCCCAACACATTGCTATTAATAATGATTTATCGCAAGTTGACCCGCCATAGGTCTTTGTGATGTTAAGGACCGACAGCGTACTGCTGTTTCATGGCGGAAATTTTTTCATCTGCAGTTTGCAGCCAGCGCTGGAGATCGTTTTGCTGATGGTCAAACTCACACACGCCCCAGGAAAATGTCAGGCTCCAGGGATGCAGGCCGCGCTGATTGTACTTCGCCACCTGTTCGTTTAAATACTGCATTGCTATCCACGCCCCCTGCTCATCGGTGTCCGCAAACAGCACCGCGAATTCATCGCCGCCGTAACGCACCAGCAGGTCAGCCTCACGGAATGCGCCACGCATCAGTTCCGTCATCGCTTTTAGTGCAACATCACCCTCGGCGTGCCCGTAACGTTCGTTAATCTGTCTGAAGCGGTCCAAATCCATCCAGGCGAGCGTTAACGGTTCCGCGCGTCGTCTGGCACCGGAAAGCGCGAATGCCGCAAACTGATTAAAACCACGGCGGTTAAACAATCCCGTCAATTCATCGGTCGTTGCCGCACAGGCTGCGGCAAATTCATCTTCTACCAGCGCGGCGAGATCGTTAAGCGCCGTCAGATCTGAAGGGCTCATTTCACGGGGAACATAATCCATCAGGCATAACGTTCCGACTATTGCCCCGTTCGGCAAAGAGAGCGGTACGCCTGCATAAAAGCGCACACCCGGCGTCCCCGTGACCAGCGGATTATCGCGGAAACGGGCGTCGTGATGCGTATCTGGGACCACCAGCGGAGCGTTATCAAGAATGGTGTGCCCGCAAAAAGAGAGGTTTCGCGGCAGCCCGGATGTCTTAGCACCTTCTGTCGACATGGCGACTTGCACGCGCTCATCCATCAAATTAACCGTCGCCACGGGCACATTAAACAGGCGTTTCGCCAGACGACTGATCCGGTCATAGGGCTGAAGATGATTCGATTCCAGAAGCCCGGATTCGCGCAGGGCGAGCAGACGTTCAGATTCATTGGCAGGAATTGCAGGCGCTTTCATAATGTCTCCTGACACTCAGCTTTTTAATAGCTTAGCCTAAACAAGCGACTTGTCAGTGCGCGTAAATTCGATTTTTACCGCCGCGTTTGGCCTGGTAAAGTGCGGTATCAGCGGCCTGTAGCCAGTCGGTGACATTTTCCATATCACGAGTTGCCCCCGCAATACCGATACTTAACGTACAATTTATCGCTTCTTCCGCCACGTCCTCCATGACCGCGGCGGCCTCCATGATTCGCGACGCCACCACATGCGCCTCTTCAATTGAGGTGTTCGGCAGCAGGATGACAAATTCATCGCCACCCAGCCGCGCCGGGGTATCCGTCTGTCGGGTAGCCAGATGCAGAATCTCTGACACCGTCGCCAGCATCGTATCCCCAACTTTATGGCCAAAACGATCGTTCACCTCTTTAAAATTATCGATATCGATAAACATCAGCGCCGATTCGCGACTGTCATGCTGGAGCTTTTTAAGCTCTTTTTCGATGCGTTTTTCCAGCAGGCGTCGGTTAGCAATGTCCAGCAACGGATCCATCATCGCGATCCGTTCAAGCTCGCGAGATTTCACGCGCAAGCGGATAGCAATGCTGTCGGTCAGTACGCTCAGGGCAATGATATAGATGGCAATTAACGGCAGTGTCGCAAACATGGTTTGCTGAGAAACGAAGATATTGATGTGCATGCCTTGCGTCAGCCAGGCCGCGAGAAACACCACCAGCATCGCAACAGCGGCTTTTCTCATCAGGACAAAACCGCCGGCGGAGAGCCGATCCGCCAACAGGATGGTGGCAATCACCACCGAGGGCAACGGATTCACCGCCATCATTGCTATCCAGAACCCGCCCGCCGCGGCATCCACAACAAGATTGTGATGCTCGGTCACCAGCGGCGTTGAGGATCGGCTGGCGTGTTGCCAGGCCACGGTTGGCCAGACAAAGGCATTCAGTGCGAGTAAAAGCATTAGCCATTCTGAACGTTGCTGTTCAATCAAAACGGTAAGAATAGGAATAAAACAGAGAAATGTGCCAAGGATACGCATCAAAAACATACGTTTGACAAACCGATTCCCTGGTAAGCGATGCTGTTTACTCAGTTTGTCCATTCCGTTCATGCTGCGTTTTTTCCGATGTGAAATCTCGGGTATCTTATTGAGCTTAAAAATACCTGGCAACAATTATATCCGCATATTGATAACATCTGTGCCGCATTCTGCCTGGGATGGTGACGGTTACACGCGTTCGGGATTTTTTCCCTCGCCTACCGCTGGCCGATCGTTCGGTTGACGCGCACTGGTACGATTTCGCCCTGCTTTTTTAGAACGATAGAGATAATCGTCGGCTTCGGCCAAAAGCGTGTTAAACACATCCGTCAGCTGCCAGGATTCAGCTTTTGCACTGCCGAGGCCAATACTGACTGTCAAAAAGAGCGTTTGCTGACGCCAGCTAAACGGGTGTGATGCAATAGTTTCTCTAATTCGTTCAGCAAGCTCGACGCCCTGACGTACATCGCCCGAATTCACCACGACCACAAATTCTTCGCCCCCCATTCGCGCAACAATCCCGTCTTCGCCCACGACCTGCTGCACTTTCGCAGCAAATGCGGCCAGCACGCTATCGCCACATTCATGGCCATAGTTGTCGTTGATGCTTTTGAAGTAATCAATATCCAGCAGCATGACCGTTAAAAAACGGGGATGCCGATGAGACTCTTCGTGCTTTAGCGCCTCATACAAGCCTGAACGCGAGTACACACGCGTGAGAAAATCATAATCAGCCCGCAGAGAAACCTGATAAATAAGCGAATTGATCGCCGCCACGCTCACGGAAACCATGATGGGACAAATGGCCATGGTGGCAATGCCAAGGCGTGCAGAGAACATCATCGGCGTAGACAGCGGCGTGGCGACGGCAATATCGATAATGGAATTGGCCACGAGGATAATTTCGATTCCCCCGGTCAGGAACGTCAGCAGACAGGTCGCCGGGAGTGAATACCGGACGGCACACCAGATAAGCGCCGGCAACGGGAATGCCAGGCTGCCCGCGCCGCCAATAGCCACAGAGGCGATCACCGACACCACCAGCGCCAGCACAGGCAAGAAATGCCCCACCTGCACCGAACGATTCATTTCCGGCACTTTGATCGTCAACAGGCACGGTAAAATGAGCACACCTGTTGAAAACTGCTCGCTAAACCAGTCGGCATACAGCGGCCAGAAGGTTTGACTGTCAATGCCAACAGAGCCGATCGCCCCCACCAGCGCACAAAGCAGCGCAGCAATCAGACAATAGTTAAACAGCCGCAGCGCATTGATAGGCTCAGGCGTTTGGCGTCCCATTTGTTTGTCCCGCGTGACCAGCTGAGCTACCGTGACGATGAAGACCATATTGGAGAGATTAATCACCACGGAGGCAATGCCCCAGTTGGTCGTCACCGCGTCATACATCAGCATAGCGACATAGGACACCGCGTAGTAACGCAGTCGATTGAGATACGCATAGCGGGCGAACACCCCTGCCATGACGCCGTTCAGCGGCCAGAAGAGTGAGAGCGCTTCCACGAGACGCAGTTCTGCACCAATAAGATAAAACAGCGTGGTGAGCGCGAAAATGCTGAGTGAATTCCGCAGAACGTTGTCGGGCTGGAACGGCTTAAATGAGAGCAAGGAAGAGGGCATTAAATATCAATCCATATAATCGCTTAACGCAATTATTTAGCGGTCATCAGCAGGAATAATCAAAGATTAGCATGTATGTGTAACATGCATAACCCGGCAAGATAAGCCCTCAATGTTTGGCGTTCATTTGCAGGACCAGCCAATGGTGAATAACGGTCACGACATAAGCTTGTTGATCGGCATCTAACGCTTGTCCCTGAGGAATCTGGTGCCACTTCTCCAGACAGCCGCGACAGCACGTTGCGGTAGCGTGCTGGGCAATAAACACCGGATGACCGCGCATGGGGGTCTGTTTCCCATCGTTAACCGGCTGTGCGGGGGCCAGCCGACGGGCGATAAAATCCGCCGCATGCTGGTCGATAATGTCCGCGCCTTTGTCCCAACAATATTGTCGCTCTTTGGTGCCCAGCCGAAAGCGCGAGCGGAACGTCGACCGCGCCAGACGGGCGAAAAGCGGATCGAGCGTCTTCATCAGTAAACGGAGCGTCCCAGGCGCTGGGTCAGCTTTTCGAGTACCGCGACGCCCGCGAGGGAATTCCCGGTGTCATCCAGTTCCGGGCTCCAGACGGCAATCGCCATCTCATGCGGCACAATCGCGACGACCCCGCCGCCGACGCCCGATTTTGCAGGCAGCCCGACGCGCCACGCAAATTCACCGGCATTCTGATACATCCCGCTGGTCGCCATAAGCGCGTTCACCTGCCGCGCCTGCATTGGCGTCACTACCGCCTGCGCATGATGCGAAGAATAGCCCCGATCGGCCAGGAACAGAAACGTGTGCGCCAGCTCCACGCAGCTCATTTTCAGCGCGCAATAGTGGAAATAGTTTTGCAGCACCGTCGCGACATCGTTATGAAAATTACCGAAGGATTTCATCAGCCAGGCAATCGCAGCATTTCGCGCTGAATGTTCAAATTCAGAGCGCGCAACGTTTGCGTCGTAGCTCAGATCGGAAACGCCACTCAGCTGGCGCACAATTTCCAGCATACGCTGGCGCGGTGCGCTAAGACGGCTTTGCAGCATATCGCACACCACCAGCGCGCCGGCGTTGATAAACGGATTACGGGGTTTCCCCTGTTCGATTTCCAGCTGCAGTAACGAGTTAAACGGCTGACCAGACGGATCTTTACCGACACGTTGCCAAATCTCATCTTCCTCGTACTGGCGCATCGCCGCGACCAGGCTTAATACTTTGGAAATGGACTGAATGGAGAAGCGCTCGGTAGCATCACCGGCGTGATAAAGCTGCCCTTCCACGGTACAAATGGCAATCGCCAGTTTGTTTCCGCTCACCGAGGCGAGCGCAGGAATGTAATCGGCGACCTTTCCCTGCCCCAGTAACGGGCGAACTTGCGCCAGAATATCGTCCAGCATCTCATTATCAATGACCGCAGCCACAGTCTGCTCCTTGCCCACAGGCCAAAATCGGCCTGTGAGTATATCAGAGGCGGATATAACGCGTCAGGCTGGAAGACGAAAGCGCGAAACGGCCTGCATCAGCAGATAAGATTCATCGTGCAATCGACGCGAGGATTCTGACGCAGTGGTCACCAACGCGTCGGTCTGGCGAGAAACCTGGTTGAGCGCCTGAAGCTGACGCGTCATCTGATGGATGCTCTCCCCCTGACTCAGCGTCGCCGCCGAAATATCCTCCAGCAAACTGCTTAAATTGGCGACCAGCCCGGTGACCTGCTGCAGATTGTTTTCGAGTCTAACCACCGCCTTTGATCCCTCTTCGATGCCGTGCAACGAGTGATTGATCAGCGCCTGGATGGTCTGTGTAGAGTGGCTGCTCTTTCTTGCCAGCAGTCCCACTTCCCGCGCCACCACGGCAAACCCGCGGCCTTCGTTGCCCGCATGCGCGGCTTCGATCGCCGCATTAAGTGCCAGAATATTGGTCTGGAACGCGACGCTGTCAATCAGGGTGACGATCCCACGCATCTCCGACGATCGTTCGACAATCGCCTGCATTGACGCATTCACCGTAGACATCATCACATCTCCACCCGCTGCCGTCTGTCGCGCTTCGTTAGCGCGGCTGCTCGCCAGCTTCGCGTAGCCGGAATTGCCCTCAACGTGCGTTTCCAGCGCGGCGATGTGCGCGGTGACGTCATTAAGCTCTTGCGCCTGGCGCGCAGACTGCTGATACAGCTTCTGATTCCCGTCGGCCAGCGAGCCAATATTCTCGACCATCGATAGCGTCGCGTCGCTGACTTCCGTCACCAGCTGCTGTAAGCCATTTTGCATGGTGGTGATACTGGCGTTGAGCTGCCCTATCTCACGGTTAAAGCATGTTACGCCCGGAGGCGTACCCGACAGATCGCCTGCGGCCAGCCTGTCGATATGCGCAATAAGCTTACGCAGCGGGATAATGACCCAGCGCGACATCCCAAACCACACCAGGATCGCAATCATAAGCAACACCACGGGGGCGAGCAGGAACAGTGACTGGAGGTTTGATAACTGGTCCATTAACGACTGTCGGCCCACGCCTGCACGCGCCTCGCTGGCGAGCTGATAGCGGGCGAAGTTATCGTTAAAATCGGTCTGAAAGGCCTGAGCCGGCACGGCAAAAAAACTGTCAATCGAGTTGGTTTTCACCAGCCCTTCCGCCTGCTCGTTGATGGCCCCGAAGAAGAGTTGATAGCTGTTAACCAGCGCCTCGTCTTTTGGCGGATTGAGCGCCAGCCAGGCATTCCAGGCCTGCTGCGAGGCATTCAGAGCTTTCTGGGCTTCATCCATCAGGCTGTGCCAGCTCCCGTCAGAGCCGGTCTCTTTATCCTGCATGAAATAGACACCAGAGCGATTAAGCAGATCGCTTGCTGCTAATAGCGAAACGCGCGCCAGATCCAGTTTGCTCTGCTGCTGCTGCGTCAGCTGATTCTGTTGTTCATTACGCTGTGCGTCGCGCAGTGAGGCCGTCAGCAGTATCGACGAGGAGAGTTGCAGTGCGGAAAAGAGTCCGATAATACAAAAGATGCCCGCCAGCAGACCAAACTGGTGCGGTATCCTGCGCTTCGCACTCCGGCGGAAAATTTGCGTTAGGTTCATAATATTCTTCTGTAACAATACGTTAGACGCGTGCGAGTCTACGAAACGTAAATGACAGAACCATGACACAAAAATGACAAAGGCCTTCATGAGGAAGGCCTTTATGACAGCGACGAAAAGGCGTTACACGCGATCTTTCCACACCGTCTGGATATTACAGAACTCATGCAGGCCGAAGTGGGACAGTTCACGGCCAAAACCGCTTTTCTTCACACCGCCAAACGCGACGCGCGGATCGCTGGCGCTAAAGCCATTAATAAACACGCCGCCGCACTCAAGATCACGGGCAAATGACTCAGCGCGTTGCTCATCGGCGGTGAAGACCGTCGCCGACAGGCCAAAGTCGCTGTCATTTGCCAGCGTCAGCGCATGTTCAGCATCCTTTGCAACGGTGATAGTCGCCACCGGGCCAAACAGCTCCTGGCGGAATGCGGTCATGTCCGGCGTGACATTTCCCAGCACCGTCGTGGCATAGTAGTTGCCTGCACCTGCGATTTTCTCGCCACCCAGTAGCAGGGTTGCCCCTTCATCAAGCGTAGCCAGAACTTGCTGGTGCAATTCATCACGCAGATCGGCACGCGCCATCGGTCCTAAATAGTGCTCTTCTACGTCCGGTGCGCCCATTTTCAGCGCCGCTGCCGCCGCAACAAAGCGTTCAGTAAACTGCGCGGCAATGCCCTCTTCGATGATAAACCGTTTGGCCGCTGCGCAAACCTGTCCGGTATTCTGGTAGCGCCCCGTTACCGCGGCTTTCACCGCCAGATCCAAATCGGCATCATTCAGTACGATAAACGGATCGGAACCGCCTAGCTCCAGCACGCATTTTTTCAATGCGGCCGCAGCCTGTGCGCCAATCGCCGCGCCTGCACGCACGCTGCCGGTGACGGTAACTGCGGCAATGCGTTTGTCGTTAATCGCCTGGCTGACGCCGTCATTGGTGGCATTGACCCATCCAAAAACGCCTTTTGGGAAACCGGCATCAGTGAAAATCTGACCGATCAGATCGGCCGATCCCAGTACATTGGGCGCATGCTTGAGCAGATAGCTGTTACCCGCTAGCAGAATAGGCACCGCGCCGCGCAGCACTTGCCACAGCGGGAAATTCCACGGCATCACCGCCAGAATCGCGCCGAGTGGTCGATAGGCAATGACCGCTTTTTGATTTTCGACAAGCGTAGGTTCAGCATTCAGCATCGCCGGACCGTGCTGGGCGTACCAGTCGCAAAGCGCGGCGGTTTTGGTCACTTCGGCCC
>Ga0302347_1000771_pt1 | contig 45166 bp, 77 predicted proteins | sample PhyWR1_FD_202178 | JGI IMG/M metagenome (GOLD analysis project Ga0302347, IMG submission 202178) | Leaf surface microbial communities from wheat plants in UC Gill Tract Community Farm, Albany, California, United States - DLSL W.R1 (v2)... | ecosystem: Host-associated > Plants > Phyllosphere >... | reverse complement strand
CAAGGCTTTCAGAGGATTGTAACCCCCATAGCCTGAGCTATGAATATCACCCCCTTTCGACGCTAAACCCCTTTCCCAGTAGCTTAGGCCGGAGGAATGAGCCTGACAAGGCGAATGTACTAAGCGCACCACTCTCACTTTCACTAAAATGTCAAGCGAAAGCTTGAAATAAATTCCTATCAAGTACGAACCCTCCATAGTAACAATCAATGATACATTCCCTCCACTCTGGCATGATTCTAGCCTAGCAAACTACATGCCAAGAAATAGCCCTCATAGGCCATGCCTATGGATAGTGTGACCCCTATAGCCATGGGCTATGATCATGTACCATTCATGCATCATCACTGTCAATGATAGTATCATCATTCATATCAATATCATTAATACATTGAATGAGAGTCATTACCATTCATGCTACGCATGTAGACTGTGACGCATAGAACGATAGTTCGCACCCACACATGACAACACTTGTCAAGGGGTCACACTCAATGAGAGTAATCATGTCAAAGGGTCTGCACTGTCAAGGCGAGTTCATCAGGGTGCGAACAACCCTCACAGCATGAGCTGTAGTGGTAGTTTCCCTCTCAAGTGGTTCCACGTGGAACATTAACAGTCGGCAGGGTATGCCATGGGTGAGGCGAGACAATCCCAATGAGAGTTGATCCCATTTGAGAGTGGTTCTCATTATTTTAGAATTACGACCGGATCGCGATTGGGCCATTGTGTTTGGTTAAGCACCTCTCGCACAAATCCAGATTCCCAGAGTGCCCGCCCTGTCAAGAGGAACAACACTGTCAAGGATTATATTTCCTACAGGCATGAAAAAGCCCTCAATGAAGAGGGCCTTATTTTTGGGGCGGGGGGTGTTATTTGATGCGGAAGAATCCACTACCTCTGTAGTCCAGCCCATGGAAGTCTAGTCCAAGCTTCGCCATGGTATTGACCCATTGAAGGATTGTGGGTTCGTATGCATAGTCTTCTGTTTGGTAGATGTGCTCAGGCACTTCAAGGAGAACAAACTCTCCAGAGCTACCAGACACAGACACTCCGTGTCCAATTTCAATCGTTTTGTACATTGCCTTTCTCCTGTGTGGCACAGTATGTGCACTACCCTATTGTACCACGCAAGAGGAGTCTGTCAATCTAAGATGGAACAAGCTTGAAGAGGGTTGTATCGAAGTAGGCCATCTGCTCTATGTCAAAGCGATCATTCCTGTCAGTTCGACCACCATTCCCAATGGTCATTGGGGTGTTGTCATCAATGAGTAGATAGTGTAAACCATCTGTCCACTGGACAAGGAAGATGAATGGCACCTGTGCTTTCGCACTCTCAATCTTACCTCTATCAATCTTCTTCTTGGCAACCATGTATGTTGGATACTGGAGACGTGGATTACTTCGCTTCTTGAACTCCATGAGTGCGACAAGCTTTCCATTGCGGTAAGCTTCCCAGTCAAGGTAGTGCTGGCTTGCAGTCTTCTTCAATGTGCAACTTGCCCACGTCTCTATCTGTTTCTCTACAGCCTTCTCATTATCCCTGTCAGCTTGTGTCTCGTACCTAGGTCTGTATGCCATCTATTGGTGATGCCTTAGACGGGATTGTGCGAATCTCACGTTCTCTTGCCACTGTAGGTACTGCTCTTCTGTAGTGATACCATGTCCCATGGATGTGTGCATGGTCAGAAGGCTGTACTCCAGCCCACAGATCCGCATCTTCCATTCACCCCTCTGGTCTGTGACGCAAGCCAAAACCCATTGAATGCGATCACCACCGTCTCGCCACTCCTGCTTAGAATCGCTGTAGGTGCCAACGTTCACTCTGTCAAGGAACACATCCACATCGTATTGCAGGGCACTCGTGGTGCCAAACAGTCTTAGTTCCCTACTCATGTTCATCGGCCTCCTCTATGTAAGCTTTCATGAACGACACGCAACCCTTACAGAAGATCGCCTGAGCAGGCTTACCGCCAGACCTGAAAGATACCACCGCCTGCTTCTCACCTACGTCTCCGAAGTTTCCACACATTCGGCAGAATCCCTTAGTCTCCCTGTATTCAAAGTTCTTCACAGTACCACCTCCCTCACTTCTACAGTGGTTTCATTGTTGATCCAGCTAAGAGCCTCTTCTACGCTGTTGTAACCTGCGTGCAAGTCAACCCAGAAGAGTTTCCACTTCTTTCGCTGTACGGTGTAGAAAGTGTAGTAGCCTTCCTTGTGCACCTTCACGATCCTGTAATCACTTCTGTGTTTCATCAGGAATCACTCCACACAATAGTCTCCATTGCCTCAAAGCACTGTTGAGCAGTCGCCCCTTGAGGTAGGTAGATATCACATAGCCGTACCTCGCACATACTTGGGTCTTGTCCCTTGTCCAGCTGGTATTGTCTAGATGCCTGTGCGTCAGCCTCATTCAAGTAGGACGGACCTTTGAAGTCTTTGCACAGCATCTCTGTGCCCGGAACCGTCCACAAGACTTCAAACCCCACTCGCCAAACTTGTATAAATTGTTGTGTAACTGGTTTCATTATTCACCCCCTCTGCACTGTCTCATAGAAGTATTCGTTCTGTGGAAACTCCCAGCCCAGCCAATCACACGCCGCTTTCGCCTGAGCCTCGTCATCTAGGTCAACGCAGTAGACAAGCTCACCTGCCTCATTCCGATAGTACAACTCGTAGTATTCATTGTTCATATCAACCCCCTATTCTGTTAAGGTGCCCCATACCAGCCGTATTCACAGTTCTGTGAGCGGAGGTTCTCGTTCTCACGAACAAGCGCCTCAACATCCTCCCACTTTACCCAAGAGCCACGTTCACACTCCTTGGGCACAACCTCTGTGCAAGCGATAGGATCGCCGTCAGCATCGTAGATGATTCGACCCTCGGTCTTCATTCGATACCGCTTCATTTGATAACCACCTTGATTGCCTTGTCGAAGAAAGTCTTGTAGCCTTGCGGGTCTTTCTTAGAGTCGATGTGGAATCTCTTCCCACAGTCAAGACAAACCCCTTGAATCCAGTAAGAGTCATCGTACTCACACCAGTTACCTGTGTCGCTCTTGTACTCTCCAGCCTTGTTATCGTGCGGACACTCCTCACGAAGGGCTTCAAGCTCTTTCCAAAGCCGCAGCCTCATTGCTTCGATGCGTTCGACCTTTTCTTTGTAGGTCATTGCGGTTTACTCAGGTCGAGTCCCACAGGTTGGGGAATCTGGATGTTCAGACGATCAATCATAATGGCCAATGCATGGCGGATAGCATTCTCGATAATGTGCTTATCGGCAGTCCGAGAGCCAGATACATAGATGGCAGACTCCGCTCTGTCCGCAATCGTGTAAATTTCATTTGGTGTTGGAATTGGTAGTTTCATAGTGTATCCTCCCATTTGGTTCCAGTGATGTAAAACTTGAGCAGAGCCTCATAGTCGAGTTCCACTCCGGGGCGGGCAGCCTTGATCTGTTCAAGCCACCAAATCCAGCCACCCTCAGTGTAGGTTGTCTTCTTCATTTTAGCACCTCGTCTTGAAAGTCTACCACAAGCATCCAGCCAATAGGAACGTGCTCACGGTGTTTATGGATAGCTTCGCTAAGAGCCTTCATGCAAGTGTATTTGCCCAGAGGCTCGCTTCCAATCCAACCTTCTCCGGGTTCGGTGCGAAGCTCCAAGGACATTATCACGGGGTGGCCGTTGCAAGTGATTACGTCTTTCATATGATGCTCGCACACTTGACGTTACCACCGCCAAAGGAAGACACAGCCAACTCTTCACATTCAGGCATACCCCAGTATTTGTCTACGGCTTCCTTCGCCTCTTTCAGGCCACAACCAACTCGTGCACGCACTCTGACAATAGTCTTAACTTTGCCCTCACCACGTGGTGCTGGGATACTCCAGTCACCAGCATCTTCCGGCACCAAATTGTGGCTCATAAGTGCGTCACGACGCAGAATGTGCTCAAGCATCTTGATAGCCTTCTCTTTGTTGGCCCACTGAGAGCGCTCACTGTCACAAGACACTCCCAAACCTGTTGGGATGTGGTGCACGATGATCCCTGATGGGTTTAGGCCGATCTGCATCCCACCAGCACCTTGTCCAGACTGTGGCAGGTAGGATGTGATTCTCAGGTCTTGAGGGTAAATAGTCATTTCAACGCTCCTTTATCAATGCAGAGGTAAGCCTTGTCCCGAGTGAGCACGATGACTCCACCCTTCGCCACACAGGCGGATTCCTGTTCATCCTTGACTTGACCTACCCAGATTACAAACCAAAGCAGCAGTCCGAAAATCGCAGTGAGCACGTAGTTCACAACTTACCTCCGAGTCCAGATTTTGAATGCGATGTAAGGCCATGCAGCACCGAACACGAAGTCTTCCCACTTCAAGTGGTCATTCTTGGTTGTCAGGATTGCGATGCCCATACCAGTGAGGTAGATCACCAGCAGTATGTGTAGAATTGTCCAAATCATTTTCAATCTCCCCAGTATGTGAGTTCTTCATCCACTGCTTCTTTCGCAGTGAAGGAGGGTACAACCTCGTCTTTGTAGACGCCATGATAGTGCAAACTCTCTGCGAGGTCAACACAATCCTTCCACTCTTCTTGTTTGAAGAGTTTGATATCGAACATGTAGGCGATTGCGTCTGCAATCCATGTCTTCACCTCAAGAGCTTCACGCTCAGTCTTGGTGATTGCTCGCACTGCTACAACTGCTGTCATTTCGCACCTCCTTGACTTTTCTCAAAAATTAGCAATAGGTTGTCGTCACAAGACTCATACAAGTGTCGGGTCAAGCTGTTCGCCCATCCGTGTTTCTTATCGAAGAGTTGGACCATTACAAATGCGACGTTATTCTGCCTTGAGTCTTTACAGCTGGATATGACGCTCAGAACCTTTTCGTAGTCCTGTATTGCGTCCTTTGCCTGCGTAGGTGAAGACTTCGCCCCGAAGCCATTTCTGTTTGAACGCTTCCATATTCTCAAGGACATACTCCTCTAGTGTCTGTTGATCTGGGTTCAATCCTACATGAGCGTTCCAAGGAATGCAAGCTTCATATACAGACCTGTACCACCCCTGAGCGCCGGGTCTGTAGGTCGTGCTAACCCTGAGCCACATTTCGTCGTACATGGGTTCAACGTCATACCAGTAGTGAGGTTCTTCAACCCCGCAAGTTGGGCACCACCTACCTGATCCTTTGCTCGGGTCTGGCCTGTTCATGTTTAGTCCTTTTCAGTTTTGGCGTACTACGCCATTATTTTTCGCGGCGTGCCTTCGGCGTCAGGCAATGATATCGCCCCACGGAACGTCAGCCATCACGAAGGTTTCCAGAGGCTGTACAATCTCCACAGAACCCCCGAGTTCATCTGTTACGGAGTATCCTACCATGATTTCAGAAGGCATTACAATGTCTCGGAAGAAGTCTTGCCACACTCGAATGCGGATTCCATAAGGAAGGCCACGAGGCAGCAGGACCGTCAGCTGTTGGAATGCTGCGTCTTCATCCTCAGACAGAGGCACACCCTCCACATAGAAGTTGATGCTCTTCTGCTTCATTGGGCAGTCAAGTCGGTAGTCTGCAATCACACCACCAAATTTTGGTTCAAAATAGCTCATCTCCAAGTCTCCTTCTCTTCTTTGATTTTATCAGGCAGTTCAACTAGTCCGTACATCAGGATAATCAAAGCAACACCAACCAACAGGAACCCCAAGATTTGCAAAATCACCCAAGCTAGTCCGACTGTAGCACCAAAGTCAGCCTTTGTTAGAGCCACATAGGCTGGCAAGGGGCGTTTACCGTTATCAATGAACTTGTGATAAAAGAATCCATCAATCTCACGAACCACCGAACCACCAGCGTTCAGTTGCAGCTTACCCATAAACACTTCGCACTCATAATGGCCTTTGTGGCCGCAATTCTTGCCCGAGCTATAGGCATCAATTAGGGTCGCGTCGTAGTTTGTGGTTCTGCCTGTAATTTCGTAGTCCCTAGAGCTAGATGGTACGCAAGAGGCAATCGATAGTGTGATAGTAGCAACCAAGATGATCAGCCAGTTTCTGAAAGCCTTTGTCATTTCAATCTCCTTACAAAGAAGCCCCTCCGAAGAGGGGCTGTCTGATTATGCGAAGGCTTGAAGCACTTCGTTAGGGTTGGCCTGAGCCGACTCGCCTACAGGCTGGAAGCCCCAACCATCAGCAGTACGTTGCAAAGTGCCAACGTGCAGAGCGGTGTGGTTGACAAACTGTTGCAGCTTGTACTCAGCCAGCAGCTTGTTATCCTGATCCAGCAACTTGAAGCTACCGCCGCTGATCATGCTCAGGTCTTGCTTACGTGCTTCTGCGTCATGCAGGAAGACGAAGTGCTCAACCTTGTCGATATGGGCAGGAATCTTGGAGATTTCAACGAAGATTTCTTCGTCATCCTGACCTTCAACATCAGCACCGTTTCGGTTGTCACGTGGCAGAACCACAGCGCCGTTGTAGCAGTCTTTGTTGTTGAAGAAGCAGACGTTCTTCATGTCACCCTTGATGCTGCCTTGGCTGGTCAGGAACATGAAAATGTCCAGATCAAACTCATGGCCTTGGCTTGCCATCGGGTGAAGCGACCAGTTCAGAGCGCCACGCAGGCGAGTCAGGGAAGGTGCGACTTTGCTCAGGTCCAACATCATAGTATCTTTGCTCAAGTTAAGCTCCATTATCAAGTCCTCTTTAGTAGTTTGGTTGAGGGGCTATTGTGCCCCTCTTTCAGGTTTGTGTCAAGCTGTGGTTGGCATGTTGATTCGTTTGTGCAGGAAGGCTGCACCTACAACCAGCAGACCACCTACAACCTTAGCCACGATGTGGTTCACATCACCGATGTACTCTACGAACATCGGGTCGCTAACCAGCATTTCAGCACCGACCACACCCAACATTGCAGCACCGATCCAGATGATCACTGGGAACTTGTCCATCAGACCGCTCAGGTACTTGGCACCGTAGACGATGACAGGAATACTCAGAACGATACCAGCGATTGCGTAGATGGTCGAGTGTTCAGTACCACTTGCAGCACCAGCTACAGCCATCACGTTGTCCAGCGAGAGCATGAAGTCAGCTACGATGATGGTCCAGACAGCACCCCAAATCGTATCTTTCTGTGCTACATCAGGCTCTTCTTCATGAGTGGTCAAAAGCTTGTAGCCGATGAACACCAGATAAGCACCTGCAACCAGCTTCAAGAACGGAACACCCAGCAGGAAGGTCGCGAAGACCAACAGTACAGCTCGCAGTGCGATTGCTCCAGCAGTACCCAGCAGAATTGCCTTGTTACGAACACTTACAGCCAGTGTGGCACATGCCAGTGCGATAACAATCGCGTTGTCCAGACCCAACAGCAAGTCAATCATCACGATCTTGAAGATTGCTGCCCAGTCCAACGATGCCAGAAATTCCATTTGTTTCCCCTTTCAGTTTGTTTGTGTGGGGCCATCTTATCGAATGGCCCGCTTCATGTCAACCACTTATTTAGTGGCGAATGCCTTGAACTCTTCGTTCAGCAGCAGCTCATAGAACTTGTTCTGGTCTACAGCCTTCGGATTTGGAATGTACAGCACTTCGACAGTGTCGTACTTCGCACCGATTGCATCCAGATAACGCTTATCACAGCCATTGCCGATGGCAACGATCTGTACGAAGGTGTTCTCCAGCGAGTCAAGCTGAGCCTCAAAAGCACGCTTGTCGTTGTTCTCACCATCAGTGATCAGTGCCAAATAGGTTGGAGTCTGAGGCTTGGCAGCCCCGAAACCGAACAGACCACGCTTGGCGTTCTGACCTTTCAGCTCTTTGATCGCATCGGCAAACGAAGTACCGCCACCTGCTCGGATACCATGCTTACGGATGTAAGTGTGAGCGTCATCGACGGTCATGTCTGGCGTACGTTCGAACGAGGTGTTGAAGAAGCCAATCTCCATCTTACCGTCATCATCGAACTTCATTGCAGCGGCCAGAAACAGGTCAAGAGTGTCTTGTACCCAACCAGCTGCGAACTCGTCCTGCATGGAGCCGGATTTATCAACCGCCAGCTTCACAGCCATGGTGATTGGTGTGAAAATCTGAGCCTTCTCAAGATTCAGTTCCAGCGATTTAGTCAAGTCCAACATTGCCATACCCATATATCCTCCTTCGTGTGTGTGGTTTAAATCTTACCGGATTGTTTCAGTGCAGTCAACAACGTTTTTTGACCTTCCACAAGTTCTTGTGCATCAGTCTGGCAACGCTCAATCGAGTCAGTCTCGACTTTCCGCACCTCAGTTACAGTCTCCAGCAAACGACTCCGAAGTGTGTTCAAAGTCTGGTTGGAGATGTTGGCTGTGTTAAGAGCCTTAGCACTTCCAATTGCAGCCATCTTAGCGCCCTCCGCACCTTTGGTCAAGCTCTTTTCGGTCAAGTCTCGAACACTGTCCGTCAGGCGGATGCTCGACTGTACGTCAAGGGACTGCTTGAACATTGCAAACTCCATCATGATGACTGGAATGTTCAGGATAACGCCCTTCAATGTCGATACCGCCGTACGAGAGGCTTCCTGCTGCTGACGGATGCGTGGACTGTTGATTTCAGTCATAGTCTTCAATCGAAGCAGGCCATCAAGCTTCAAACGAAGCCGATGAATCCGCGACTCGGCATCACGCACAAGTTGTACCTGCATAGGTGCATTAGGATCGCTCAGGTCAACCTCCGGCCAAGAAGCAACCTGCTCTTCACAGGTCTTAATCAGGTTGTTCACCTCACGCATCTCAGCCACAATCTTGCTGTAGTGGTTGTAGTTTTCGTTGTACAGACCTTCCATATCTTGAATCCAATTCTGCTGGGTCGCGATGTGGGTGCCGATCTTCTCCTCAAGCCCACTGAATACCTGCTGTGCAGTGTTCAGCCGCATGGTGAGTTGTGCCTTGATATCAGTGAAGCGGTTCTGGAACCAGCCCACGACTCCACCTTTTTGCAGCGATGCAGGATCAAGTTTGTCAGCTTCCAAGCTAATGGTCGTCAAGATCGAGCCAAGCTCGTCGAACTTCCCCACAGCCATCTTATTGATGATCTTCTGGGTTGTCTGACCCAGATCACGAGATACATTCTCGCCAATACGGTCGATATCATCGTCACCAACAATCAGGCGCCGCTGTGCCAAGGCTTGCTCAACTACGGTAGTTGCTGGGAAGAGCGACGAACCACGGGCGACATTACTACCTGCCCGCAGAACCTCAACCTCACCAAACTTAGTACCCGCTTCGGCTCTTTCCATAGCACGTTTAAGTACGCTCATAGGTTTACTCTCCTTTCTCAAGCTTGCCAATTTCTGTAGGGGTGTCACTGAGTCTACCACTCCATTTCAATGTGCGGCCATTAAGGCCATGGAACAGGATATAGCCACGGCTGTCGTAGAGTTTTACGCCTTCGCTGACAGGAGTGCCGTAGCGTTGGGGGAATTCATAGCCTTCCGCATCCAAGTACCAACGCTCTCCACAGCAAGGGCACCAGCCTCCGGCGTCATCTTTGTCAATCATCTCTTGCATGATTTCAGCAGCTTCGTTGGCAGACATAGCTTGTACGAATACAAGGTCTGCCACAAAGTCACCCCGCTCGAAGTAACCACCAGAATTGTTCTGGTCGAACTCGTACCACAGAGCACCTTCCACGTTGTTAGTTAGTTGCATTTTGTATGCCTCCTTTGTTTGATGTGCCCATGGTAAACTCTCACCAAGATGCTGTCAACACTTTTCTACAGGCGAAGAAAAGGCGGGACAAGCCCGCCTAAAAGGTGTTACTCAGATTCTGCTACCGGAATGAACTCTGGTGCAGGGTACAGACTTGCTGGGTCGTCCGTTGGAAGCGACGGAAACAGTGCCTTCTCCTCTGCTAGGTAGTATCTCTCCTTGAAGCGAGCGTGCCCGCCATCTTGGTAGTACACGTGGTACTGAACCACGGAAGTCTTGCTGTTATTGCCTGCGTTGTCACGCTCAGCCTTCACTTTTGCAATCTTTGCACTTCCTTCTTCTGTACACTCAACCCAGAAGTCATCGGTCATTGGGCCAGTACCAGCGCCTGCCATCTCAATGAGTCTGCAAATCGTGTACACGATCACTCTTTGTGCCATTTTGTATCTCCTGTTAATGGGTCGGATTGACCCTAGACCAATTATAGCACGCTAGTGCCTTATTGGCTACATCTTTTTAAGCCATTTGTCAATCCTTCCGAAGTCTTCCTGCTTTCTTGTAATCCTTGTCCAGTTCGGCCATATGCTTGTCTAGCTCGCTCCACTTCTTGGCTTGGTAAAGCTCCATGGCAAGACTACCCGGAGCGATATATCCGTGATCCTTATACTTCACTGCGTTCAGGTACATCAGATTCCCTCAATACATAGATGGTTACATCGTAATCAGCAAAGACCTCTTCGATGATACGTTCGATGGTATCCCAGTCCCCACCTCCAAGTCCAGCACCAATCTTAGGGAAGCCAACCTTTTTCCAGTTCTCCCCCTTCACACCTACCGCACCATCAAGGTCGATGCGCATGTTTAGAAGAGCGCCACGCAGAGCCTCATAGTTGGTGTACCCTTTGGCGTCGTAGCCATAGTTGTACTGACCATAGAGGTTGTAGATGATGCCAACAGAGCCGTCAGCACGGTCATGCTGGGCAGCGGTACAGTCACCCAGCTTACCTTTGTCACCCTTCCCAGTGAAGCAGTCAGCTTCATAAGCTTGAGGAAACGCTTCTCGGATAGCCTTCGCCACTCCAGAGTTCATGGTGCAGAAGCAGTTTGCTTGATGCCCGATAGAAGACACTTCTCCAGATTTTAGGGCATCAATCAGATCACCCACTTTGTACTTCAACATAACATCTCCTTAAAAGAAAGCCCCTCCGAAGAGGGGCAACACATCACTTGGAACGTTCACGAATCTCGTCAAGAGTTACACGAGACAGGAATTTACCATCACGGTAGAACACTTTCAACTGATTGACCAAAGAGTTCTCAGTCTCCTTATCAACGCCGTCGAGCAGGAAGTATTCATTGTTTGGTAGTGGCAGTACACAAAGTCGGCCTTTGGCACTCTTCTTCTTGCTGTCAGTCTTCGGGTCTTTGAAGATGGCAATTTCCTCGTCGTTGATGATCGAGTTGGTTGCCTTCACAGCGAAGCCGAAGGTGTCACGAGTGTTGCACTGGTATGTGTAGCTGCCAATACCGAACACAACGTTTGCAGCAGCGTAGCCATTCTCAGACAGACGATCCAGAATCTCCAGAGCACGCTTGCTTGTGATGCTGTCACCGTAGATCAGACCGACATGCGAGTCAAGCAGTTTGTGACCAGTTTCAGTGATGGTCCCACCGAAGGTTTTGTACATAGTGCGGATTGCACCAGCTACAACCTCGTATGGTTGGACTACATCCAAGTCAATACCACAACCAGTGTCGGAGGCACTGAACTCGTAAAATACGCCAGCAATCTTGATGCAATCGCACTCTGTATACTCAAAGTGTACACCACCGTCACGGTCGAAGAAGTCATAAGCGGCGTCTTCGCTCTCGAAGTCAATCGCTTTACCGTCCTCACCTTTTACAGGCTTCATGCCGCAGATCACAGTGACAGGATCACCAGAGTCTGGACGAACAACCAGTTTACCCGGCTGTGGACCAAAGCCTTCACGCTTCATGATCACGTCTTTCAGGTATGGATAACCACGAGTCAACATACCCCAGAAGTCGTAGGTGTCCGATACGTTGGAGACGATACCATTTGGCACAATCTCAGTGATCAGGACATAAACGAACATTACCTCAGCGATCAGTCGAACATCTTCATCAGCTTTTGCCATCTTGACGTAGATTTCACGCTGCTCTTCGCTCACGAACTCATATTCTTGCAGCATCAGCTCACGCTCAATCGAGATGATGTTGTTCGAAGTGACAGCGTGCTCAGTAGCAGGAACACTGATACCAATCAGACCCTTCGCATCGTAGTAACCTTTTGCGTAGGTGATCGCTGGCAGAGTGTCAGTGCCGATGAACTGGGTCAAGTGACCTATACCACTACGGGCTGCATCTTCGATACCACTCATACCACGCATCGAGAAGTCATGGCACATCACAGAAACAGTGAATGCGTCATAGCAGCCAGTCAGCTTGGTGTAGTATTCGCAAATCTTGCGATACTCACGTGCGATTGTCGCGTTGGTGGCAGTCTTCCAAGTGTTGGTCGAAATCGGAGTCTCGTGGTAGTTCACCAACCAGTAGAACTCAGGCAGAGTGTTCTTAATGGTCAGAACAGGGATACCCATCGGAACCAAGCTACCCTCTGGCAACGAACGGAACTCCAGAGGCAGATAACCAAGATCATGCAAATCCTCCATCTGACCTACAGTCGGCAACTCACGCCCGATGTAACCCATCAGAAAGTCAGCATACTCCTCAATCACTTGAGCTTTGGGCTGAGTGAAAAAGGTACGCTCCCAGTTCTCATGAAGCTCTTGAACTGTGGCCTGTCCGCCAACCCACACCAGCTTACCATCGTAGAACGCGGTGCACTGACGACGATGAATCTTGTCAGAACGAGGGGTCAGGTTGCTGCCAACCTCGCTGGTGCCTTTACGGTACATCGGACCATGGCCCAGCTTGTAACCATCAGTCGCCAGTTGCATCAGAAAATTACTCATTGTGTCACTCCTTATTTAAGATAGAAGGCTTCGAATACGAGAGCCAGAATCCACAACACTACGAACGATGCGATGAAGTAGTCCATTAGTAGTCTACTACGATCAGGTTGCCTTTGCTTTCCAGTTCTGGATTCCAAGAGCGTGTAGTGTACACATTGTCGTAGACCTTTGCAACAACATCTGTACCGTAGGAGAAGATGCCGTGAGTCACAGCAAGCTCAACAGTTTTAGGCTCAAGCTCGGAGAGCAGTTCACGTACACCAACGAAGGTGCGGCCACCATCACAGATATCATCCAGTACGAACAACTTGGCTCCCTTCGGGATAGCCTCAGCACCAATCAGACCCTGCGCAATAATTTCACCAGTCGCAAGGTTGCGCTCTTTGTAGCAGGTCACAACACCAAAAGCTCCAGACTCTCTGGCGAATGTCTCAGCCTTTTTCTTGGCACCCATATCAGGCGCTACGATGTACCAGCCAGTACGGAAGTCGTGCACATCTGCAAACACGTCATACTGTGGAATCACCTGCACGTTGTCAATACATGCCTGTGTCACATCACTGTGCGGGTCTGTGATCAAGACGGTATCAAAGCCCATAGCGTTGATGTAAGCTCCGAAGACCTTGATGCCAAAAGCTTCCCCCGGATTGCAACGTCGATCCTGACGACCATAAGGCACGTAGTCCATCTCAAGCATGAAGCTTGCCATTGGGTACTGGTGGCGAAGCGCGTCCATTGTATGGGCCAATGCAACCTGAGTTTCGGGGCTGTTCAGACTCACAGTTACGCACACTTTGTGGTTGCTGGACAGGTCAGGCCAGTCACTGCCACAGTTGATATTCACATTCACCTCTCCACCCTTCCGGGTTTCGATTGTCACATGACGGGTGATATTTCCAATCTGATACTTAATCATTTTTCTTTCCTCCTGATGTGAAAGTGGGGCCAGTGTACAAGACACCAGCCCCAACGTCAATCACAATTTCACTGAAAACCTGTTCCGCATCTTGGTCATCGTTCCCTCTGGTACTCCGTGTACAGAGGAGCTTCCATGGCGATTCTCGATGATCATCACCGTCACAGTGTAGCCGTACTGCTCAGCCAATTCCAGATAAGGCTTCAACTCCTTCTCCGTTGTAAAGGTGTTTGACACTACAACGGGGCAGCCAACGTCCTTCATGGATTCCTCTGTCATACGCTGGCACCAATAGTGAGCACGTCCAACAAGCTCTGGAATCCAAGTGTAGTCTCCAGACTCGTCCATGAAGTATTGATCAGCTTCGAAGTGTCCTGCCTTCAAGCTCCATGCAAGCATCTTGGCGAACGTAGACTTGCCAGAACCCGGCAAGCCGCGAATCAAGTAAAGGTTCATACATCCTCCATCTCAAAGAACTTCTCAATAACCATCCTACGAGTAGACTCGCCTACAATCTTCCAAGCATCCTTGTCAAAAGTCTTTGTGATGTAGTCCACGATCCCATAGAACTCTTCGTCAATGGTCCTGATGAACTCAGCCTTGTTGTCGAACATCTGGTCAACCTTCTTGTTACCCATCCGCATCAGAAACTTCTTGGACAGGTAGTGTGGCGACTTGATCTTGCACACAGTCTCACGAGTCTGTGCGTCAATGACCATCCACCCCTCATGCTTGCAAGTCTTCACCTGCTCCCACAACTCTCCGAAGGTTCCACGGAATACCTCTGGACGCAAAGCCCCCATTTGGAAAGCGGCGTTGTCCAACGACGCCTCTGATGCCATCAACCCTGTCTCATGGTTGCGGCAGCCGATCAACCAAGCACCGGCGAATTCTTCAATGATATGAGGGTCAGACTCATGGCAGATTTCAAAGAGGAACGTGTAGCCCTCTTTCACTCCGCTAAGGTCAAGCTTGTCGAGCTTCTCTTTGGCAAATCCAACAAATTCGGAGTCAAGGGAGCCAGTTGTCGCAATGATCAACTCACCCTTGTAGCGAGACACCGAACCCATGAAACCATTCACCTTGCGTGGAGCCACAACAGGTGTGGATGCCTCCAGAAGCTCTCCAGCTCCGTTCTCACGATAGTTAAACACTTTTGTGAACGGCCATACCACTTTGTTGCCAGCGTCGTCCAGAACGATACCACGGGCCTCTAGGAGCAATGGGTTAGTGTTCCACAGCGCATCATAGAATACCTTGCGAGCATACTTGAAGACGGACAGGCCGTTATCATAACGCTTACGCTTAACCAAACCCGCTTCAATCAATGCTTCGAACATTTCGTACTCCTTAGTCGTTTTCGTCTAGGAAGGATTGTACAGTGGAGACGGACTTCCAGTCAATTAGAATGTATTCATTTTCTTTGCAGATTTTCTCTAGGCTCTCACACTGTTTGTCCGTCAAAGTTCCAGCATCGAGTACGGCGACAACACTGTCCCAGCCTAGTTCAGGATTTACAATCAAAACTGGTTTCATGTCAATTCTCCAAAGTCACTTTGCCTTCAAACACACGGTAGTCACCATCAATCCACTGCTCACCATAGGTGCCATCAGTGAGGGAGACACCCGCAAACTCGTCACCAACTACGATGCTGGTTGCCAAAACCAAGTATGGTGGCATCTCATTGTGGATCATCAGCACACCCGGTGCAATCTCAGGGAGATTCTTCATCTCCGTATCAACATAGATTTTAGCCAAGAGTCACCTCCAACTTAATCTTTTTTGAGATGCTGGTAGCATAAGCCACGTTCGCTGCCTCTCTTTTAGTAAAGCCAACCCTTGGATACCACTCTCCCTCGGCGTAGACAGCCCAAACCTTCTTGCCTGTCAGCTGCTCATTGTCAATATCTCCAGCCCAGACTGTACCGTCAGGCTGACGCCCTACATAGGCTGGCCACTTAAATACATGAACGCCTCTTTTGTGAGCCTTGGCAATTTTCTGACTTAGCTTACTCATTAACGACCTCCTTCTTTATGGTGAGAAGTTCCGGCATACTGCCGATCCTTCATGAACTCGCAAACTTCTTCGTAAGAAAATACTTGGAAGTCTGGATGGTTGTCAATCCCAACATCGAGAATCTTGCCAGCACCCTGATAACTTCCATGTGTGTGACCGTGAAGCATGAACGTGCCGTGATGTGCACGGTTCCATTGTGCCATAGGGTAGTGACTCATTACGATGTGCTGACCCTCAATGGTCAGCTCGTGATAGTCCTTGATCCACTCGACGTGAGGGATATTGTGGTCTTCCACAATCCGCCAAGTACGGGCATCGCAGTGGTTTCCACGGATAAAGTGGATTCGACCGTGAAGCTGCTTGATGATATCGACCAGAACATCCACTTTCTTGGGCCAGATGAAGGCGAAGTCACCAAGGTGGTAGACGTCATCCATCAGACCAACCTTGGAGTTCCAGCGTTCGATCAGCTCTTCTGTATTGCGCTCCTGAGTCCAAGGACGACCGGCGTATTCCACGATCTTCTTGTGGGCGTGGTGATGGTCTGATGTGAAAAGAGTTGCCATTATTCCTCCAAAATTGCCAGTTGTTTCGAATACTTGAGTACGCCCTTAGAGCGGTTACCCTTGAAGCTGTGATGCAGGTTGGTCATGGTGTCACACTTCTTGACCTCAAGTGAAATGTCATTTGACTTGCACATAATCAAGTAAGCTTCGTACTCCACGAACTTCTTCTTTGTAAGAAGCCAAACCGGAAAACCAACCTCTTCTCCAAAGGTTGCCCTGATTTCAGTGTGGGTGACTTCTGTGTCCTCAACCACATCATGCAACCAAGCCACAGCCAAGAGGATTTCCAGATTCTCAGCAAACTTGTTCCGCTTCTCCACCAGATCGGCAACACACTGTAGGTGGTGAGAGTACGGGTATTTAGCGTACATCTGATCACCATGAGCATGGATTGCAAACTCTTTGGCTCGTTGGACTAGGTTAGACATGTGATGCTCCTTTTCTGTAGTGGTGAAAAAGCCCGCCTTGTGAGCGGGCTTGAAGCAAGTATATCAGACGCCCAGAAGGACCTCAACTGCTTTGTTCAATGGCTTAACCATTGGATCAAGTACGATCAGATCACCGTGTTTGGTGACACGGAGCTTGACCTTCTCAACCAGCTTGGAAGCCTGAGCCAGTGCAACGCCGAGGACGTTGTAAGGCTGTGCAATCTGCACCACAGTAGGCCATGCAAACTGCTCTTCTTGCAGCGACCAGTCACGAGCATTGTGCAGCTTCACAGCTGTATCAAAGCTCAGGTAGCGGTTACCTTGGAAAACAGGCAGCTCAGTGACGAAACGTCCACTCTTACTGGTGTTATCCACGTTATAACCCAGTGCCAACATGAAGTTCAGCAGGGACCGCACTTGGATGGCAGTTGTGTCCAACACTTGGAATTCTTTATCGCTCATTACATCCTCCTTATTCGTAGTCTCGAACCGCAACACCCGTGGGAAATTGCGGAAGTAGTGTTCCTTTATACCGCGTTTGGTAGCTGACAGTCAAGTCCTTTTCAACAAACTCTTCTGGACTTTCGATCAACTTTTCACGGAAGGCCATGTTACCCATAACCACCTCGAAAGTCAAATCGTTTACGTCATTCTTGACTGAGAAGATTCCGCGTCCCTGCTTGTCAGCCAGAATGGCGACGATCTTGAATTCACTGTCCAAGAATTCCTTGTACTTCTGCAAGTCTGCCGAACGCTTGCCAGACTCGTACATGCCGACGAAGTTGCGGAGCATCAGACCTTCATAGCCTTGCTCTACAGCCAACTTGTGCTGAATCTTCATGTCCTCTTCATCTGCTACCCAAAGGTACTGGGTGATCTTGATGAAGTGGGTAACAACCGGAATACCGGTCAGCTCGTCCAAGTCTTTCACACGCTCAACGAATGGTTTGTCGTTGACAATGTCAAAGATGTGGAACTCCAGCTTTGGACGCAGCTCATGAATCATAACAGCCTCTGTAAGCTCATTCTGCACCTCGTCGATCTTATCGCCCGTGACCTTTTCCATCTTACGTCGAACCTTGTCAATTTCAGCCTGAGTGTCGGTTCGCTTCACAGCGGACACGATATCCTGCAACTCGTATCCATGCACATAGATTTCACCGTCCCAGATATCGCCGTCAACCATGTGGAAGCTCAGAGCCTCTACGATGTGTGGAATTTCGTAAGGCTGGCCAGTCCTAGAGCCTAGCGTCACCTCTCCATGCTTCTTTTTAGCCAAGCAACGAACACCATCGTACTTGACGGAGCCATAGCACGGATACTCGATTCGATGACCCTGTTTCCGGTAGTCAGAGGCCAGCACAGGTAGCACTGGGAGTTCGTCTAGGTCAGCCTTGTCCTCACGATAGCCCTTGTCGATCTGCTTCTTGATTCGCCCCTGAGCCTCATTGATGGCTTGCTCTTCTAGGCTAGTCTCGTTGGCTTTGCCGACGTTCTTCTGCTCGACAGTCTCTTTCTTAACTGTCTGCTTGCCGCCTTCCTTGCCGTAAGAGATTACAATCTCACCTTCGGTTGAAGTGACAATTGACCAAACCTTGTAGGTGCCTTTCTTGTCCTTGCCATACAGTGTCTTGATCATTCGTCGTCTCCCATATTGGTGATTCTTGCCCAAAGAGCGTATTCCCATTTGTCAATACTCTCACTGCTGTGCAGTACATTCATAGTAAAGCCATAAACATACGCCAGCTCTTCTCCAAGGTCTTTCTCAACAAGGTCTACAAACTCTTCAATACTATCTACTTGGTCATAAGTAAACAGGTAGTCATCACCAGACTCAGTCTTGAGATTAACTGATACTATTGTCACACTCATACTTTTCCACCTCCACATTATATTTTCTAAGATAGTCTATGCCTGTTGTCAGGCGGTACTCGTCTCTGTAAACGACACGTCTAACCCCTGCCCTAACCAATAACTTGGAACATTCAAGGCAAGGTGAGAGAGTAACGTACATTGTCGCCCCTTTTGTTGAGAGTCCCTGTTCAAGGCATTTGCCCAAACTATTAAGCTCGGCGTGTACAACCTCGGGATTCCCGTCAGGTGAGAACTCCCATTGATTAGGTCCACCACTTGCATGGCCGTTGAATCCACCCGACACGACTCCGGTTGCCAGTACGAGAGCACAGCCCACATGCGTGCGTGGGCATTGAGACTGAGATTCGTAGGCTTCTGCCGTTGACATGTGCATCTGGTCATACTTCATCTCACCTCCCATTCTGCGGGGTCAACCTCCTTCAAAGTCTCCCGCCAACTTAACATATAAAGGGATCGGGACACGATCCCAACTTGTTCGCCGTCCCAACCTCCCATTTTAAGGACTGGCTTGCCACGGTAAAGTATCCATGTTCCGTCAGGCCACTGAGCAATCCACATCAGCCGTACACCACAAGCACTTTGGTTGGGTTGCCGCCATCGGCGATAAAGTCTTCGATATTATCTGAGTGTTTTTCTTCCATCTGGTACTCTTGAATGTCCTCTACATACGAGAGTTCAACTCCAGAGACTTTATACAGCATCTGATGGTCGCCCGGACAAGCGAGGTCGATGTTGCCATACTTCATCTGTGCTTCCATCAGCAGTCCAACAAGATCATTGATTTTCATCGTTTTTGTCCTCTTCGTGTGGCGGTTCCGAAGGCAGGCTTGCTGTCTTCACCCAGTGGCTTACCCTTCTGCAAGCGGCTTGCGTTTACAGAGTATCGCCCTTTACCGTACTCATTGTCAACCCATTCTTGTGCTGTTGCTCGCTTAGCAGTGTGTACGAAGACGTAATCGCCCATTGCATCTTTGATGTAAAATGTTGCAGCTGGTATGAAGTCCCATTTGGCAAATTCCTTGTAACTAACAAGGGTAATCTTCTGCTTGTCAACCAGATAAGACGTGTATATGTCTTCCTTAGCCTGCATCTTCTCCAAAACTTGTTCCATTAGGCTAATCTTACTCATACAGGTTGAACTCCTCGCGGATGCTATCAACATAGTCATCAGCGTGACGCCGCTCAAGAGCTTCGAGAAGCCTTTCAATCAGGTTCTCGTACTTCAAGGACAACTCAGCAGCTGCGTGGCGAGCATCACGGTGTCCCATTCTGTACACAAGAATCGGGTTACTTGTATCAACGGCAGCCATCTCTTGGCGCCTGCCGGTAGGAATATTCATAATCTCATTGTGCAAACTCATAACACCTCCTAAATCCACGCATAAAAATAGCCGAGCATCACTGGGATACCCGGCTTGTCGGCAATCTTACTGGTCGAACGGGTCTGTGTCAACCTTTTCCTCAGCCAACCCCTGACGTACAGCATCACGGTATTCAGCGAAGGCTTCGAGACGAGAGGCAAGCTCCTCACCTTCGAAGTAGAGTTCACGACCTTCCAGCACCTGTCCAATCTCTTCCTCAGTCAGGAACCCTGTGTAGGTGAGACGAACGAAGCGCTCGATCATCTTGTCACTGTGCTTGACATGGTCACGGATGTGCGGGGCCAAGCCTCCAGTGCCATAGCTGGCCGTGTGGATCATGAAGGACGACATGTCATCAATCTCCCACTCGTCGCACGCTAGTGCGATAGCCGTCCCAGAGCTTGCACAAGTGGGGCCAATATAAGCGACCGTGTGTGCGGCTGTGCGAGCAATAGCCCGGCAGAGCATGTGAGCTGTATCAGCGTTGCCCCCCGGAGTGACAATATCCAAATTAATAACATCTCGTTCTCCTGCCATTGCTAGAAGTTGAAACTCTTCATCGAAGTCATCGATATCTGAAATAACTCTTGCCAGTCTTACGTGGTACTCATTGACCACATGCTGGTTCAGCAAAATTCTGGTCGGCTTGCCGTAGATTTCACGAACTTCCTCAGTCATACTTTGTACCCTCCCTTTCGTCTTTCTCAAATGCGATGATCCAATCCTTACAGGCTTGGCTTCGCTCAATATCGTTTACATGGTTGAAGTCAACAAAGCCAATCGGCAGATGTGTGTGCTTCTGTGCCATCTTGGTAAGCATCTTCAATCCGCTGCCGCCCTTCAATGCACTCTGGCTTACGTCACCCGAGATAACCATCTTACAACCCTTACCCTGACGAGTAACGATGTTCTTGGCCTCTTCTTGGTTAATGTCTTCACCTTCGTCAACAATAAAGAAACACTTCTCAGCACTGAAACCTTTCAAGACTTCAAGAGGTACATATTGAATGTTGCCATTCTCGATAGCTGTCTGGAGTCCGCCCGGAGTCAGTCTTGCCTTGAGGATGTTGATTACTGGCATCAGCCACATCTCCATCTTCTCGACTGCACTACCTTTGAACATACCAAGAGACTTGCTGTTCGAAATGTTGGGACGAACAAACACAATCTTGTCAATCTCACCTTTAAGGTAGGCATCACATGCCATGACAGTTGGAATGTAGGTCTTGGACGTACCAGCGTACCCTGTGGCGATTGTCAGAGGGTTTTCGTTGATAGACTGAATGTAAGCACGTTGCTTCTCGTTGCGGGGTGTCAGGGGCTTTGTATCGGCCTGTGTACGGCCATCCTGACGGGCTTCTCCAAACTTGGGTTTAACTTCACGTCCAAGGTGTTCTTTCTCTTCCCAACGCTTGCCAACCACACTAGCCTTATTTCGCTTTGCCATTTGCACCTCCATGAGAAAGGGGCCAAAAGGCCCCTATTGAATTACTCTGCGACTTCTTCCTCGTCATCTGGGATCAGAACAGACAGGATTCTCAAGCGTTCTTCATGCACAGCGTCAGAGACTTGCTGGGACGCGATGATCACCTTGTTGAACTCGTCACTCTTCATGATTTTGTCAACTCGCTTGATTTCTGCGAAGTCTGCACGAGACAGGAACTCGCTACCTACAATCTCAGTGTACTTATCCAGATCAACCATGGACAGAAGTTTGTCCGCCAACTCTGGGGTCAGTTCAAGACCCTGATGGGCCAACACTGGGAACAGGTAGTTGCTCAGGTCATTCTTTGCGAAGTCTTCAAAGTAAGCCTTCTGTGCTTTGGTAAGTTTTGCCATTATTCGTCTCCTTCTAGTTCGTCTTTAGTTGGCTCAGCTTCCAGTTTCTTGGCTGCTGGCTTCTTTGCGGCTTTCTTAGGTTCAGCCTTCTCCTTCACTTCAACCTCTTTCACAGGCTTCTGCGTCTTCTCAGGCTTCACAAACTCTGCACCGTGCAGGCCAACCTCATTGTGGAAGCTGCCATCGATCTTGTACTTGTAACCCGCAGCTGCGGCCTTTTCTACTTCAAGCAGGAACACCATTGGGTCATACTGCTCAATCAGGATTCCGTCAGCCTCTGGGGAGTCCTGTGGGGCTTCTTTGATCCCTTTGAATAGACGGACACGGTTGATGTACGAACCGAACTCTGGGTAGCCTTCCAGCGTGTTGGAGACTTGGTAGCCCTCGGCGATTGCCTTAGAAATTGCCTTGACAAACACCAGCGGGTTTTGCTCTACTACGTCTAGATATTCAGACACGGGTGAAACTCCTTTGTTAATGAATGAATCCCGATGTTAACATAGTTATCCGTAATGTCAAGGGGTTGACGTACGGTATTTCGCATGTTAGGATGTAAAAACTGATGGAGAGATATGTCGAATGCACTCACCGGCCATCAGGTGTACGCCTATGAAGAGGAAGCTACTGGGCAAGCTGAGTTCTAATCTGGTTAAAGCGTAGCGACGACGCCCTTATGGGTGGAATGATCAGAGTCTGAGGGTTCACGCCCTCTCCTGCACATGCAGGCCAATCACGATCTCAAGTGTCATGAGACTGTGTGGAGGATAGAACCAAGGTAGGTCTAGGCAGATTCGTCTGTATGGCTTTCCTTGGGACAGTTCTATCTTCCAATACGAAACTCAGTGTCATGAGAAGATCAACATCAAAATCAAAAAACATACAAACCCCTAACACATTGATATACAAGGAGATTGTATGAAATAAACCCCACAAGGAAACCATAAAATGAGATGCAAGTGCTGTAATGTACCGTTGGTAAATAATGATAGACTCGCATGGAACAAGTTCGCCAATAAAGAAGAAGACCTTTGCAGTGTGTGCAGGTCACTGACTTATAACTCGCATACAGAGCGAGAGTACGTTGGAGGTCGATATCCGACAGACGGTGTAACAGCAAACACACCGACAAGAGACTGATAAAAATAATCTGAAATAGAGGTTGACAGATCGTGCAAAGATGCTATACTTAGCGTACTCAGACAGGAATGTCATAAGAGTTACGTGAGTGGAGCGTACCTGTTTCCTCCTCCTTTCGGGTAGTAAGTCTACCACTCACAATTATTGAGGTAAAGCAATATGCAACAGAAAAATAAAGGTGGTCGTCCATCCAAAGCTGAGATGGCGGCAAGAGGTATTACAAGAACCGATCTTGAGATTGGGTTGAGAATCCTGAAAAAAGTTTACGGGCCAGCCCTTGACACGATGATCGAAATCAGCGACAATGAAGACCTTCCGCTGAAAGAGCGGTTCAGGATGAAACAGATCATCGCTGACATGTACACAAGTTTGTTGAGAGCAAATGAATCCTTGAAGATTCAGATCGCTAAAGGCGGTGATGCTCCAGATGAAGTTGAGGACAAGCCATTGGCTCCAGTCTTCAATTTTGCTAAGTAATAATTGGACGCAAGCTAAAGTGGATAGGCATCGGACTTTTAATCCGAATATACCGAGTTCGAGTCTCGGGCGTTCAACCAAACATAGAGCATTGACCGAGAGGCCGATGGTAGCGGGTTGCTAACCCGTAGGGTGGAAACGCCCCGAAGGTTCGAATCCTTCATGCTCTGCCAGAATGATCAGGTCGCTCCTGATAAGAAAACAGCTCGTCGTGAGGCACGAGGCGATGACTACGGGGCAATGAGCCTAGCTGGGGTACGAGTCCTCACAATCCAGCCGCGAATTTTATAGCGGGTAGGCTTCATGGTGAAGAAGCGGTTTAGAAAACCGTCCCACTGGCTAGTACCCGGTGAGGGTTCGATTCCTTTACCCGCTGCCACACAATAGCCAACTAATGGAAATTGGTAAACCTCGGAAGCTCAAACCTTCTGGATATCCCGGTTCGAGTCCGGGGTTGGCTACCAGATTTATGCTCGGTTAGTTCAATGGTAGAACGCCATCCTTACACGGTGGCTACGGAGGTTCGATTCCTTCACTGAGCACCAATTATGTTGTGATCGACTAAGAGCTTAGGTCGCCAGCAGGTGAAGCTGGAAATGGTAGTTGCAATTACTGCCTCACAACACCAAACACAGTAACATACGCATACTACGTTCGAGCCGTAGCGGAGGGTCACTTGGAGACACACGAAATGCGTGGAAGACTGCTAGAGAGTTGACAAAGGATGGCCATCTGGAGTAAGCTCTCGGTACTAATTTGAAGCACAGTTGACTCATAGTGAAATGGTTATCACACTGGTCTTTGACACCAGTATTTCAGGTTCGAGTCCTGATGAGTCTGCCCCTCTGAAATCTAACCTCCAAGGAGAGTTGATGAGCGACAAGAAATCTAAACAGCTTGGTATGAACCCAAGCACAGCAAGTGGTCGTCTAGTAAAAGACCTGCTTTGGAATTTCATCAAGACAACTGGCCAAGATGCCTGTTGCAAGTGCGGTGAACCAATGTCGAGAGAGACTTTCTCAATCGAGCATGTGACCCCTTGGCTTGACAGCGAAGACCCTGTAGGTCTATTTTTCGATGTAGGTAATATTGGTTACAGTCACCTAAGGTGCAATGTGAATGATAGGCGTCCAGTCTTGTCATCCGCCTTGTGTGGGACAAGAGCCAAATATAAGACTGGCTGTAAGTGTCTACCATGTACTGCTGCAAACAGAGATTATCAAGCCGATAGATATGACCCAACTATAAGGCAAATTAGGTACAATGCCACAGGCTCCTGATGGGTCTGCCAAATTTGAATGAATCACGTTGAATTCGTGAACATGTCGGTGAGAGTCCAGACCATTCAACCATACATACCGCGCCTTGGTATGGGCCAACGTAACCAACTACGTCGCGGCCTATGTGACGACAGCAGAACCAATTGTCGTGTTGACGCTCAGGAGACAGCGTGCTATAAATGTCTCCACGAATTAGTAAGGGAGTTGATCATGAAATCTAGCGAAGCAACAGTCGTGCAATTTGACGAGAAAGCCTTGATGAAGCTTACACCACAAAGGCTGAAAGCTTTAAAAATTGCTTGCTACAAACAGCAAAAACAGTTCTACTGTGAGCGTTGCCGAGATTACCATCCAGACATGATGGAGTCTGGAGAAAAAGAGCAGTATGATCAACTCAACAGGAACCTAAACTTAATCAGTAAGGTTCAAAGCATTAAGGGTCATTGAGCGAAACTGGCATCCTACCGCGCTCCAAACGCGATTATTCTAGGTTCGAATCCTAGGTGGCCCGCCAATTTATCTTGTTGTGATGTAATGGTAGCATGACTCCAACGAAGGAGTATGACTGTCAACTTAACTTTCTGTCCGAGTGCACGCAGACGTTCTGAGGGTTGATTAGGGTTCGAATCCCAGCAGCAAGACCAAACAACGCTGGTATGGTGTAGTGGATAGCACAAGGGTCTTCTAAGCCCTCAAGTGAGGGTTCGAATCCTTCTACCAGCGCCAGATAGTGCAAAATAATTTGAAATAAACGCTTGACAGATTTAGTTTGTCGTGTTTTAATAACCAAATGAATTACACAAAAGGAGAAACAAAGATGGCACAACGTCCATATGATGCAACCAAAGAACACGCTCCGGTTGAACGCTCTCGCTCGAAAGACAGCAAAGGTGGTCATCCGAACAAAAACCGCAAGGATAAACATCCAGTTAGCGGTAAATGATTTACACTGTATTCGTCTAGCGGTCTAGGATGCTTGGCTTTCAACCAAGATGACGTCGGTTCGAATCCGACATACAGTACCAACATGGCTTATGTTTCCTCTGGGAAGGAAGGCACACTGTCTATGTGTCAGTTGAGGGTTCGAATCCCTTATAGGTCGCCAAACATCGTCACTCGCGATACAATGAGTCGTCTCGGGCACGTTATAGCTCCTAAGAATTCCGCCCTTTTAGTATATTGGTATTACTCGGCCTTTGTAACGCTGAAAACGCAGTTCGATTCTGTGATGGGGCACCAAATATAGTAGGTTGGCCGATTGGATTAGGCAAGGGTCTACGAAGCCCTCTAGGTAGGTTCGATCCCTACACTTACTACCAAGTTTTATCCCTAGGTGGTGCAATGGGAGCACGCCACATGCGCGCAGGAGATTCTGGTTCGAGTCCAGACCTAGGGGCCTAATAATTGCCGGATAGTATAGTGGTATTACACTCGCCTGATAAGCGATAGATGGTTGTTCAATTCAACCTCTGGCAACCAGTTTTAAACACCATATACAAATAGCCTAAAGGAATGGCAAAATGGCGGTTGACATGAAAGCAGAAGACCTGTACGATACATCGAAAGTAAAGCAAGCACTTGACATGAAGGTGAATGCTGACAGTATTAAAAGGCAAGAAACCTACTCTGGGGTAACAAGCAGCACTGGAATCTACTCAGTAGTTTTCCCTCAAGCTTTCCCAAATGTTCCAAACCTACAAGTTCAGCTTGTCAATGCTACAGCCAACCACACCTTCAAGGCAGTGGTTACAACAACAGGATTCACTGTTACAGTGACGCTAAGAGCAGTCGCCACAATTGGTGCCCTTGAGGTACTTCTTGCGGCTAATAACCCAGCAGCTGGAATCGCTGTGGATGTTCTGGTAACAGCTAAGTAATAATTGCGAGAGAGCTAAGACGCGGGGTAGTGTTAACCGGCTCATAACCGGATGCTTTGTGGTTCAACTCCACCTCTCGCAACCAGACACCGTGCTCCCCACGGGTACAGCCAGACAGAGTGTGCTGTATAAATATAGTCTCTGTCAGATTTTATTGGTAGTGATCTCACCGGGTGTGGGTCCTTGGCTGTTAACCAAGAGATGATAGGTTCGAGTCCTATACTACCAGCCAATTTAATGGTTCATTGCGTCGAGCGGCGAAGACGACCGGCTGTAACCCGGCACAACGATACATCCTAGGTTCGAGTCCTAGATGAACCACCAAATATGTTGTAAAAGTTTTATCTCCTCGAAGCGTTACGGTAGCGTACTTTGTTTGGAACGAAGTGGCGGTGGTTCGACTCCACCCGAGGTGACCAATTTTGCTGAAAAGGTGATGTTAGGCATTAAGTTGCTGAAACCATCGTTACCAATGCCCATAGGGTACGTCAGCAAACGCGATAATGGGGAATGGGAATGCTAGACGTGTTCGCCTCGCTTGCACCGAGGATATCAGCCGAGTTTGAATCTCGGATTCTCCACCAATTTTAGGAGTGCATAAGATGAAGGTTAGAATCAGAGAGCCAAGAGTTGCAAGGTTGAAAAGGAACGGTTCATATTGTCCGTGCTGTGATCACCTAGACTGGAAGTTCAAGCTGATGGATAAACAGGCATTGAAAGAAGCACTTGAAGAAGTCAATGGTGAGGCCGTTGTCACTGGCTGACACTTCCGGCTGTGACCCGGTTGTCGGAGTTCGAATCTCCACCTCACACCAATTACGATACAAAGATTTATGGGCCAGTGGTGGAATGGGATACACAGCGGTCTTAGAAGCCGCCGCCGAAAGGATTGAGAGTTCAAGTCTCTCTTGGCCCACCAAATGTAGCCGAAAGGCAAGATAGTCTGTTAGACCCGGACTTAATAATGGGTAACGAATTTATGTCCATGTTGGCTGAATGACTTAGGCGGCTGATTGCAAACCAGCTTTAAATGGGTTTGATTCCCATACATGGCTCCAATTTTGCGTGCATCGTATAGCCCGGTGATTACCCTCGGCTTCCACCCGAGTGACTAGAGTTCGAATCTCTATGCCCGCACCAAATACCACCCGATGGTGTACTGTAGCACACCCATACGTTGAGTATGGGAGGTGAGGTTAGAATCCTCAGAGGTGACCAAATTTGCAAGATCAGTCAAAAAGCTTATGCATATGTCACTTGCGGACAGAGGGCTAAAGCGGCGCCATGAGCGATTTCTGGAAGTGAAGCTGTCGCAAGCAGTGGATCGTCTTGCAGACAAATATGCATTCTAAGCTAACTTAGTAGAAGCACTGGATTGAAACCCCAGATGATGTGGAGCGTAACCACAAGAATGCACCAAATCAGACGACTGACCCAAACACAAATAGCTACGTGCTATCAAAGCCAGTCTGTCTTTTTCAGAGAACCCTCCTTGTGAGGGTTTTTCTGGTTTTACGGTTTGAAAAACTTACCCCATAAAAGGAAATCCATATGATCTTCAAAGATAAAGTAGACTTCACGTCTCCGGCATTCAAAGTGTCTGGTAGCACTGTTCTAGTCTCCGTCGCTTCAAAAGGTATTGTTGATCTTGAGATTCTTGGTGAAGACGCCTCTTGGCGATCTTATCCAGAAACCATGTTGGTTGGTCCCACGATCCAAGTGGTCCAAGTCCCAAAAGGTTCCGAGCTGCGATTCAGTGTGCTCAGCCTTAACACTGTGACGGCCTATGACGCCACTCTCGTCGATGTTCCGGTTGTAGTTGAACCCGAGCCTACCCCTGAGCCAGAACCAACGCCAGAACCCACTCCTGAGCCTGTCTACGACTACGTCACCACAACCCCTAACGACTACAACAGTGAATACTGGTCTAAGGGTGTCTGGATCAACTCCAACAGAGCTGGTATCAACATTCCTGCAACAGACGCCACAGTAGCTGCTTTCGTTCCAAAGGCCGTAGTCAACTTCAACGCTGATGGTAGCCAGAAGGAAATCACTGAGGTTCAAGTGGTTGGTGTAAACATCTCTGTGTGGTTCTCTGGTGATAAGCTGAGTCCAACTCTGGGAACACCTTCTACTGTTTCTGTCAAAGTCGTGAAGCAAGAGACAACTCCAGTACCTCCAAGCACAAGCAAAGACGCCGGTCCAAGCTGGGGCATCAATCTTGCCTCTGGAACATTCAGTGATGGTGTAATCTCCAAGCTGCCCGGAACTTACGACAAAGACTACACTTACCCCGGCTCCGCTACCTTCGCAAGATGGAAAGCTCGTGGCGTTAAGCACGTAAGACTTCCAATCCGTTGGGAACGTATCCAGCCTACAATGAACACTGCACTGGATAGCGTAGAAGCTGGTCGCCTCACTACTGTCTATGATCTGGCTGCTGCAAATGACATGGTGATCGTCCTTGACCTCCACAACTATATGCAACGTGCGGTCAATGGTGCCAAGTACGACATTGGTACAACCCAAGTCACTCAAGCCGCTTATAACGACCTGTGGACTCGTCTGGTAGCTCTTATCGGAAACCACAAGGCATCGTACGGCTACGGCATTATGAACGAGCCTATGGGCACTAACGGTCGTTGGGCTGGCATTGCTCAAAGTGTTGTTGACGCTATCCGAGCTGTAGACAGCAAGACCAAAATCTTCGTCTGTGGTGATCAGTGGGCAACACCACTGAACTGGGTTAAAGCAAACCCCGGATTCCCATTGAAGGGAAGCAACATCGTCTATGAAGCCCACCTCTACGTCGATAGAGACGCTGGTGGTAGCTACGCAGATGCCAACGAACAGATTGACCCACAGACAGGTATTAACCGCCTGATTCCATTCTATGACTGGCTTGTGAAGTATGGTCAGATGGGTGTGCTTGGTGAAATCGGCTGGCCTGCTAACCGTCCTACGGCTACTGTAGCAATCGAAAACGTTTTGAAGTTTGCCGCTGACAAAGATATGCGTGTCTTTGGTTGGATGGGTGGTGACTGGCTACCAAGCACTAACGTACTTGCTATGGAGCTGGATGGTGTTGTTCAACCACAAGTTGCAGTCATGCAGAAGTACAATAAAGAAATTGTCACGCTGGGTCCCTATGCGTGATTGAATAGGAGAGTCCACTATGCAGCATAAACGTGGCGACTCTTTCGACCTTCTAGCGAATATCCCGTCCTCTCTTGGGGATGGGTATTTTGTTGGCTGGGTTGTCAGCGCCCAAATCCGAACACTACAGTATGACAAGTTCATCGCGGCTCTTGACTGTGAGTGGGTTGACAATGACACAACTCGAATTCTAAGGGTTCGTAAGTTGAAAACTGATGATTGGGCTGTTGGCCCTGCTGTCATGGATATCCAGTTCACGGACACAAGAAAGACACCTCCTTATGTAATTAGCACCTCCAATGTGGCTGTGGATATTGTAAGGGACGTGACACCGCCCCTTGGCATTACATTTCCAATCTAAGGAGTCTTCATGAACGAAGTAATCGAAATTCCTTTCACCCCTGCCAATCCTCGCATGTTGTTGAAGCCTGCAACCCCAACTACTATTGATGTTGAGTTTGCTCCGGTTATCTCTGGTCAAGATGGTAAGGATGGTGAGACACCTGATGCAAACGACATGGACGGCTTCACAGTCGATCCTGTAGCATACTACATTCTATCGAGGGACTAACACATGAGTCTACAAACACAAATCGTCGCCCTTGCTCAAGCAATCGGTGCTGACGTTAAAACACTGCGCTCCAATGATGGTGACCTGACTGCACTGAAAACCACTGCCAAGTCTAACATCGTTGCAGCCCTGAACGAACTATCCGATCTGATTGCTGCTAATGGTCAGGGAGTGTCCATCAACGACTCTTCTACCACAAGCACAACACAGACATGGTCTGCCAACAAGTCTAACAGCACAATCAACGCTGCTGTGCAAGCTTTGGAAACCAAACTGGTTGGTGGTGCAAGTTCTGCTCTTGACACTCTCAAAGAGCTTCAAGACGCCATCGGCAGTGACCCCAACTTCGCTGCTACAGTTTCTACAGCACTGGGTAACAGAGTCCGCTTTGACGCTGCTCAAACACTCAGCACTGCACAGCAACTTCAAGCCTGCACAAACATCGGAGTGGGTAACCCAGAAACAAACTTCGTGGCAACCTACAACTCTGCTAAGGCGGCTTAACTATGAGCCTAGTGTCTTCCCTTACAGACTTGGCAACTGCCATTGGGCTTGACATTAAGAGTCTGAGGTCCACATCTGGGCCGAGAGGGGCAGTGGTTATCTCTGCCTCTTACACTTTCTCTGATGCTGACCATGGCAAACTTGTCTTGGTCGATGCAAGCTCTACAATCACCCTGACATTCCCAAGCACTCTGACTGATGGCTTCAACGTCAATGTCTGGCAGGTGGGGACTGGTGGGATCAACTTTGAACTGACCGGGCGAGTGATCAGAAGCAACGCAACCCGAATCACCACAAGCTATGCTGGCGATACCGTGAAGGTTACCGTCACAAGCTCCTCTGTGGTGGCCATGGAGTTTGCAACACCTCTGAACACCCAGTACCAGTCCAACAAGGAAGCACTGTCTTATACGACCGCTACGGCGGCTTCATGGGCATCTTCTTTCCCAGCTATCAACCTTGAAGCCAACGGTGTCTACGAGATTGACTACCGCGTGAACTTCCAGACCACTGACGCATCTGCCTCCCTGAAAATGAGCATCCCGAACAACACAGGATTCAACAGTGTTATGCTCGACTACAAGGTACAGCAAGCTGCTGCTGGTACGGCTGCATTCAGGAACGGCTCTCTTCTGGCGAACACAACCATGGTCGCTAACGGAGCTTCCTCTGTTGTCTCCACACCTTTGCTGGGGCACATCACAGGCAGAATCACTGTAGGCTCCAACAACGTCACACTAGTTCCACAACTGAGTAACATCGGTACAACTGGAGCGGTTAACGTTGCAATCGGTGGTGCTACAATCATGGCTCGTAAAGTCTACGGTCAACCAACTGTATCTCTGGCCTACGGACCTGAGAGAGTCAGTGGCTTGGACACTTCCGCATGGACAAAGACAAACGGTGTTACCGTGTCTGGAACTAAGATCACTGCCGTCAATGGTGGTAACATGATTTTCAGAGAAAACGTTCTGACTGCTGGCAAGACTTACAAAGTCGAGTTCGATATGACTTATACTGCCGGTGCTCAGGTTCGTATTGCCACTGCTGGTGTAGGCCAGTCCGATGCGGGTGATATTAACTGGAACGTAACCAACGGACACATCACTGGACAGTTCCTTGCCAAGGGCACTTGGCTAAGCCTCGAAGCCCGAAATGCAACGTTCAGCGGTACAATTGATAACTGGACAGTCAAAGAGGTACTCTAATTTGACATTTTTGTCAAATAATTTGTTGTTACCTATTGACAACCAGAGTTTCAATGTTAATATAACATACATAGAGAGCAATTCTCTTGACAGAAAAACAGGGATGTGGCTTCGGCCACGCCCTTTTCCTATTTTAAAATCGAGGACAGGCAATGGCTGACGATATGGTCTTTGACTTGGACCCTAACGTCATTGGGCCAAAGTCTCTAAAGCAATACCTCTTCATGCACAGCGAAGCTGATATCACCGTGTTCGGTGGAGCTGCTGGTGCTGGTAAGAGCTATCTGGGTGTTATGGACTTCCTGAAACACATCCAGTATCCAAATTTCCGTGGTTGTATGGTAAGACGTACAACTCCACAGCTGAAAGGTCCCGGTGGACTCCAAGAGAAAGCCGAAGAGCTATTCAGGCTGATTGATCCAAAGGTAAGATGGCGTGACAAAGAACACCACTTCCTCTTCTCCAACGGAGCTAAAATCTACCTCCGTCACTTTGAAAACGCAAAAGACACTGAGAACTTCCAAGGTTGGGAGGTTAACCACTTCCTTGTTGACGAAGGACAACAGTTCGAAGAGATGATGGTTGAATACCTCACATCTCGTATGCGTAACCCAAAGTGCCCCGAAGTAAAACCCCACATGAAAATCACCTGTAACCCTGACTATGGTAGTTTCCTGCGTCACTGGTTGGAATGGTGGCTCGACCCTGACACTGGAATCCCTATTCCAGAACGTGACGGTATGATCCGCTACTTCTTGAAACTAGACGGTAAGATGGTTTGGGGCGATAGTAGGGCTGAGTTGATTGAGAAGTACGGTAAGCCGCATCTACCAGCTGATCATAAAAACCAAGTTAAACCGCTGAGCTTCAAGTTCATTGCTGCTAACGTCTACGACAACCCTGTACTGTGTAACGCTCAACCCGAATACGTTGGTTGGCTTGAAGGTCTGGGACGTGTTGAGAAAGAACGTCTGCTGTACGGAAGCTGGCTGGCTCGTGCCGAGGGCACAGGCTACTTCAAATCCCAATGGTGCCAAGCTGCAACCCAACGTGATATCGCTTCTGTTAAGCGAGTACGTGCATGGGATATCAGTGGTTCCGTTCCATCTGAAACCAATCGTAACCCTGACTGGACTGCTGGAGTTCTTATGAGCCGTAGCAAGGTTGGGACCTACACAGTGGAGGATGTAGTAAGAGATAGACGCCGTCATGGTGGTGTATTCGAACTCATTCTTGAAACTGCTAAGCACGATGGTGACGATGTTCAAATCATCATTCCTTGCGACCCCGGTGCTGCTGGTAAAGCCTATGCCGCACAGATGATTAGAGACTTGGCTGACCAAGGATTCTACGCTCGGATGAAACAAACAAACAAATCCAAGGTTACTAGATTCGCTCCTTTCGCTGCTGTTGCAGAGGCTGGAATGGTTGAAGTTATCGAAGCTGATTGGACAAAGGACTACTTCTTGGAACTTGAACGTTTCGATGGTAGTAAGAACATTAAGGATGACCAAGTGGACGCCACATCTGATGCCTTCCACGCATTGTCTTCTGAACAGTACCTTCCTGACTTCGCACTTCCAACCATGACTCAAGCTAACCCCTTCGGATTCTACCGCTAAAGTGGAGGACTAATGGCTAAGAGAACCAAAGTTGAAAAAGTTGCTGCTCCTATGCCACGTCTGAGACTTGGCGAGATGGGCAACGTTGGACTCAAGAGAAACAGTGGTAACATCGCTGAGGAAAACAGACGCGAGCTTCGATTCCCAGAAGCTTGCAAGACTTTCAGGACAATGTCCCAAGACGCTACGATCAAGTCCGCAATCTCTTTGGTTGAGATGATGATCAGTCGTGTTGACTGGACAGTTGACCTTGGAGTCGAACCCACAGCTGAAATGAAAGCCCGTGGTGAGTTCCTTGAGTCTGTCATCCATGACATGGACCACAGCTTTGCTGATTTCATTCGTGAAGTCACAAGTATGTACACTTATGGTTTCTGTGTCAACGAGAAGGTTTATCGTCGTCGCACTTATGAAGCTGGCTCTTCCTACAATGACAACAAGATTGGCATCAAGAAGCTCCCAGTTCGCTCCCAAGACACGATTAGTCGTTGGGTGTTCAGTGATGACGGGAGAGAGCTTGTCGGCCTAGAACAGTCCCTAGCGGGCGTTCAGAATGGTGACAGATACATCAACTTGAGCCAAGACGGCATCATCCAGATTCCGAGAAAGAAATTCATGCTGTTCCGTGTGGACTCTAAGCGTGACAACCCAGAAGGCAACAGCCCTCTACGTGGTTGCTACAACGCTTGGCTATTCCGCAGACAGATTGAAGAGCAAGAGGCTATTGGTATCACCCGTGACATGAACGGTATGCCTACTCTGTATCTTCCACCACGCTACATGAGCGAAGACGCTTCTGATAGTGAGAAAGCCATCTACGAATATTACAAGAATGTGATTCGTAACATCCAAATGAATGAGCAATCTGGTTTGATCTTGCCACAGGCATTTGACCCAGAAAGCCGCCAGCCACTCTTCAAGTTCGAACTGACTTCCACTCAAGGTGGTAAGATGTACGATACTGATGCAATCATCAAGCGTTGGGACAACAAAATCCTGATGGTGTTGTTTGCTGACATGTTGAAGATGGGTCAGGACCAAGTTGGTAGCTACTCTCTAGCTGGTGCAAAAACAAACATCATGGCTATGGCTATCGAAGCCCGCCTAAAAGAGATTCAAGACACGCTCAACAATGACTTGATCCCACAACTGTTTACACTCAACGGTGAGCTGCTGACAAGCAAAGAACTCCCTAAGTTGCAGTATGGTGATCTTGACGAAGTTGACTTGGATGAATTCTCCAAAGCAATTCAACGTATGGGTAGTGTTGGTGCTCTTGAACTTGACCGTCCTATGGCGAACAAGATTCGTGAAGCTATTAAGGTTGTACCTAAGAAAGACTCCGATCCAGTTGACAAAGACGAAATCATGGGTGGCGATAGCCAAGCAGGTGACGGAATGGCAGCAGGCGGTGGTAATGGTGCAAGTGCTAAAGCTTCGTCTAGAGACAACTCTGCTGCTAATAACGCATAGGAGTTAATATGAAATTTGCTGAGGCTTTGGCCGAACTGATTGAGAAACACTTTGGGGGTTCGAAAGAATCTCCAGAGGCTGTAGAAGTTACTAAGGCACTCGACGTTGAGGACCGCAAGGCTCTCTTCGTTGTACTTGAACCTGACACTGTTGACCTCCACGGAGATACATACACACTCAGAGAAGTCGAGAAAGCCTGTGACAACTTCAACGAACATTGTCGTGTTGCTAACATGTTCCACCAAGTAGAAACCAAAGAAGCTACTATCGTTCAATCCTTTACTTCTCCTGCAAGCTTCACCACTGATACTGGTGTAGAGATTCAGAAAGGTACTTGGTTGCAATGGTGGCAGTTCCCTGAAACAGAAGTTGGTGAGGCATTGTGGCAAGGCGTTAAATCTGGCGAATTCACTGGAGTCTCCATTGGAGCACTTGCCATCGCAGAGGACCTAGAATGACTATCAAAGCAAAACGTCGTCTGAGTGATATCAGCTTTACCCATGAAGGTGCACACGTTGCTCTTGTGAGTAAAGGACAAGGTGGTGCAGCTAATGGTTACACTACTCTGGTTACTAAGGCCACAAATCAAATTGAGAAAGAAGTTATTGACAAAGCCACCAAGGTTACTGTCGAGCTTCAATTCCCTGAATTCCTTCGTAAGTTCTTCGGAATGTACTGGGACGATGCAGAAGTTCTTTCTGTAGCGATGGGCTACGGGCGCACAGAGTATGAAGACAGTGATGTTAAGGATTGGATCGACCAAAAGGTTGAGTCTATCAACATCCTCAAGTCTGTGTATCGTGCCCCTGATATGGAGAAGGCACTAGCTGCCCTTACTCCAGAACAAACACTAGCTATCATGAATGATCAAGAGATGCTAGAGAAAGCTCTGGAGACTGTTCCAGAACAAACCAAACTCAAACATGAGGAAAATACTCCAATGGAACAAATCCTAAAGTCTGCCCACCTTGAAGCCTTGGCTGATGCTGTTGCTATCGAAAAAGCTGCTGGTGTTGCTGCTGTCGCTGAAATCCAAAAAGCTCTTGACGCTCAGGCTGTTGTCCTGAAAGCTGCTCAAGAAAAACTTGACGCATACGAAGCTGTAGCTGCTACTGCTAAAGTTGAAGCTCGTAAGGCTGCTCTTGCTGACGCCAAAGTTCCTGCTGACAAAGCAGAAGAAGTTTTGAAGTCGCTGGAAGCTCTGTCTGACGAATCGTTCGCCTCTACTGTTGCTCTGATGAAAGCCCTGTCTTCTGCTGTTGACAATTCTGACATGATGGCCGAAGCCGGTGTATCTGGACAAGGTGCTGATACGCAGGAAGAAGTTGATCGTACAACTCAAATCCTTAAAGCCCGTTACGGCATTAAGTAATTTACCCTTATAGGAGATACACAATATGGCACAATACGCCGCTGATGTACAACGTCTAAGCAACTGGTTGGTATACGAAGAAGAAGCTGGTTCTGGCGTTACTCGTGAAGTTTTGGCTAAGTCTGCTGTCAACGCAACTATTACTGGTTCTGTCCTAGACAGCGAAGGTAAGCTTGTTGTTGCTGCTACTCTGGCTGACGCAACTTACATCCTGATCGACGACCTGACTCGCCCTGCGGCTGCTGAATACAAGAACGTTCTAGTTCTTGCACGCGGTCACGCTAAAGTAGGTAAGCTGGCCCTGATCTTTGGTTCTGACGTTACTACTCTGACTCAGAAAGAAACTGCATTTGCTCAACTGAAAACAAAGAACATCTTTGCTGTTGACCAACTTACTTACAACAACGTTTAATAGGAGGACTAAATGTCTAACCAAGTTCAATTGGCTAAGCAGGCCACTCGTAGCTACGATGGTAACAACTACGAGTACACCGACCTGTCCGCTCCCCTGATGATCATCCCTAACGACTGGTTCCTTGGAACTCAGCTGGGAATCTTCGGAACAGACACAACAAACCAAGAAACAATCACCATCGAAGAAATCAAGACTGGCTACGGCTTGATCAAAGATATTCACCGTGGTGCTCGTCACATGGTTATCAGCGATCCAACTCGCAAAATGCACGCCTTCGCGATTCCACACTTCACCCTAGACGCCTCCATCACTCCACGTGATATCCAAGGTAAGCGTGCTTTCGGTGTTGACCAGCTGGAAACTATCGCTGCTGTACGTGCGCGTAAATTGGAAGTTATCCGTAAGAGCTGGGCTGCAACCCACGAAGCGGCTATCTGGCACACCATCAGAACTGGTACTGCCTACGCTCCAAACAACAACGTGACCTACGACTGGTACACTGAGTTCGGTGCACAACGTAAAGTTGTAGACTTCGCTCTGAACACTGCTACAACTGACCTGATCCAGAAGACAGAAGAAGTGTTTGCTTCCATCCAAGACAACGCTCTGGACGGAACTGTACGTGGTGAAGTTTGGGCTGTTGCATCGCCAGAGTTCTTCTCTAAGCTGATCGCTCACCCAACAATGAAGCAACTGTGGCTGGCTTACCAACAGTCTCCACAAATCCTTCGTGACCGCCTGCGTGCACGTGGCTACGACGCCCGTTACCGTGAATTCACTATCGGTAACATCACCTACATCGAGTACCGTGGTGTAGACCCAGAAGGCAAGCGTCACATCCCTGCGGGCGATGCGTACTTCTTCCCTGCTGACGTTGGCGATGGCTTCAACTTCGTTCAATACTTCGGTCCAGCGGATCACTTCGACTTCGTTAACACTCAAGGGCAAGAGCTGTACGCTTTCGAGTACGGAGACAACCGTGGTCAGATGATCGAAATCCAAACCGAATCCAACTTCCTGAACGTGCTTCGCCGTCCACAGTTGATCGTACGTGGCACTGTTGGTGCCTAATTGAAATGGGGCGGGCTTGACGCTCGCCCCTTTCTTTGTTTTTGGAGGACACTATGCCGTATACAGGATCACCGTCTACCAGTGCTACTGACAGACTCAGGCTTAATCTGGGTGATGCTTGGCCTGATACAGAGTTTCTTCATGATGAAGACTATCAGTATTTCATCGACAAGAACAACGGTAATGAAAACCGAGCAACACTAGATGCTGCCAAAGCGCTCTTGTTTACACTTGCAAGATTCACCCGTGAACGTACTGGTGATATTGAGGTGTATGGTGGGGATATCTTCTCCAACTTCTACAAGGCACTAGAGCTGCTTCTGAAAGACCCTAACGCTGCTATCAGTTTGGCCATGCCATATGCTGGTGGTATTAGTCGTGAGGACATGCACGCCAATAGAATGAACTACGATAACAACTCTGTCTTCCTTGCTACTGAACGTGGAAACTTCCAACTAGGATGTGGAAACTGGCAGTACAACTTTGACATGATGAATCAAGGTGCAGGTGGCGGACATGGCATTCAGTTTTAAGCTAGAAAGCAAACTACCAGCCTTGATCAAAAGGTTGGACAAATTAGATGGTATGGAAGTCGAGGTTGGGTTCTTTGAGGAAGACCGTTACGGTCCAGAGAATCACAACTTGCCTGTGGCTACGGTCGCTGCATACAACGAGTTCGGTACTAGATTCAACCCAGAAAGACCTTTCATGCATGACACATTCTCCGAGAAGCTTAACCAGCTTATGATTGCGAGAAGCGTCAAGTCTGTTTTCCTAGAGACTCTGAAAGGCAGCAACGCCCGTCAAAGGTTGTTGAACTCTATCGGTCGTCTGACTGTAGAGCTTATGCAGGTGAGCATCCAGCAGTACGCTGCTCTGGGTGGTAACTCCGCCGCAACAATCAAGAAGAAGGGTGGTAGAGATACACCACTTATCGACACAGGCAAAATGATTGAGTCTGTTAGATTCCAAGTTCACCAATAAGGAGTAAACAATGAGAAATCCACCACTGCTCCTGACTGGACACACAACTCTTGATATTATCAGACGTGAGGCTGAGGTTATCGTAAGGGGGCGTCCCAGCCCCGGAGCTGAGAGTGTTGTGCAGGTTGTATGCAACGTACAGCCGGTTCTGAAATCCACAGATACCTACCTGTTGCCAGAGGCAGATAGAACCCGTGCCACACTCAAGGTGTACACAAAGGGCGCTGCACTGAGACAACGTAAAGAGGGCACCAACGGTTGGCAGGCTGACCGCTTCTACTGGAAAGGTGAGTTGTACGAAATCATGAAGGTGATTGATTACGACATGGGCGTGTTGAACCACTACAAAGCCTTGTGCATGAGAGTGGAGTTGACATGAACCTATACCAAGACCTAGAAGACTCCCTCTACAACATCGTCGCTGGTATGCATCCTGACTGGACTATCATCTTCGCTTACACAAACGTCGGAGAGCCAGTGAACCCTTACTTGGTTATCGACGTAAGGAAGCTGACCCCAATTGGAAGAGAGTACAGCTCTACTCCACTTCAAGGTGATGGTGAGAGGTTGCTAGAAACCACAATGCAAGACCACATCGCCACTGTGCGATTTGAGTTCATTGGTAAATACGACAATCAGGCTACTGTGTCTGAGATGGCCCAGTCGTTGCAAGTCGAACTGAGAAGCCCCAAGGGCTACGAGCTGCAAAGCTTGAACAGGGTCGCACTTCACAACACATCGTCTCTTCGCAGACTTCCTCTGCCACGCGACACTGATATCTACATGATCTACCAACTTGATTGTGATTTCGCTTATACAGCTTCGATTACGACTGAACAAGAATATGCTACTGCCTTGAAGGGTAGTGGTGTTTACCACGATGCAAACGAGCCTCCTGATTATACAATCGAGACTCAATTTGAAGTCACTCTACCTACCTAGGAGAAAACAGTATGACCGTTCTTACGGATATCATTGAAATCAACATCAGCCGCGAGACTGCTGCTGTTGCTCAAACAAACTTCAACGTGCCACTGTTTGTTTCTGCCCACACCAAGTTTGCAGAAAGAGCACGTTCGTACTCCAGCCTAAAAGCTGTAGCACAGGATTTCAGCTCCACTGATAACGCATATATTGCTGCTCAGAAGCTGTTCTCTCAACAACTAACACCGGGCCGTATTGTCATCGGTCGTCGTCTTGTTCCAAGCTCCACAGTAAGCATTAGCTCTGCGGCTGCTGGTACTTACACAATGACAATCAACGAGCTTCCCTTCGCCTTTGTAGCAACTGCTAGCAACACAGCAGCACAGATTGCAACAGGTTTGAAAACTGCTTATGACGTTACCCCAATCACTGGCGTAACAGTTACCACTAACGGTGACGGTACTCTGACTGTTGCTTCTTCTGTTGGATACTCTCTTGAGCTTTCCAGCAACATGAGCAAAGCTGATATGCCTTCTACCGAGTCGTGGACAACTACAATGGACCAGATCGTCGCTGTTGAAGACTCTTGGTACGCTGCAACAATTGAATCCCACGTAGAAGCTGATGTACTGGCTGTTGCAGGATACATTGAAGCATCCAAGAAAATCTTCGGTACTTCGTCTCAGGCTTCCAACATCAAGACTACTGGAACAACTGACACATTCTCGAAACTGAAAGCCCTTGGCTACCAGCGTACTTTCGGTCTATACTCTGCAACCGCAGACAGCGAGTTCCCAGAATGCGCTTGGATCGGTTACCAGCTTCAAGAGCAACCGGGTTCCAACACTTGGGCTTACAAAGCTCTTAGCGGAGCCTCTGTGAGTGTTCTGAGTCCTACCGAGTCCGTCAATGTTCTGAACAAGAACGCCTCCACATACGAGCGCGTTGGTGGCTTGAACAGCACTGTCGGGGCTAAGATGTTCGGTGGTGAGTGGATCGACGTTATCATCTTCGTAGACTGGCTGGAACAACGCTTGAAAGAGCGCCTGTGGCAGCGTATGGCTAACAGCAAGAAAATCCCTTACACATCTGCTGGTGCTGCAATCATCGAAGCCGAGATTCGTGCTCAGCTGAATGACGGTATCCGTGTTGGTGGATTGGCTGAAAGTCCTTCTCCAAAGGTTGACGTTCCTGATGTTCTGACCCTGTCGTCTAACGTCCGTGCTCAGCGTATCTTCGAAGGCATTACATTCGATGCACGTCTGGCTGGAGCGATCCACTTCGTCAAAATCTCTGGTACTGTAACCGTTTAATCGCGGTTACATCCACTAACCAAGGAGAAATATTCCTATGCAACGCCTAGCAACTTTTGCCCCGAATGAACTGAGCGTAGTTATCACTCAGTCTAGTACAGGTATTGCACACGTAGTAAGTGGGTACTCTGAGGACTCCATCGTTAACATCGAGTGGACAACCCCAAGATACTCCCTTTACACTGGTGCTGACAACACAGGTACTCGCGTATACAACGCAAGCAACTCTGCAACTCTGACCCTTAGCCTACAGCAAACATCTGCATCCAACGACGTTCTATCGCTGTTGTTTGCGAATGATAGCACAGACTCTAGCGGTATCTTCTCTATCCAAGTGAAGGATGCTTCTGGTCGTTCTGTCTACTTCTCTGATGATGCCTATGTAAGCACTCGTCCTAATGCTGGTTTCTCTAACAGCATGATGACACGTGACTGGGTTATTGACGCGTTCAACCTACAAAGCTACACTGGTGGTAACGCAGTATTGACTCCAGCTGATCAGTCTACTATCGAAACTCTCGGTGGTGTTCTGGCTGCTAAGTGGATTCAACAGTAATACATTCGTTAAGAGGGGCTTCCATTCGTGGCGGCCCCTTTCTTTTTATCTGGAGGTTATCAAATGGCAAGTCTAAAGAGCTACGCTCCTAATGATGTAAATATCACCATCGCCGGTATGTACTCTGTTACAGGCTTTGCCGATGGTACTTTCGTCCGCATTACAAAAGACACCCAACCAGTTACAACTGTCAGGGCTATGGACGGGACAGTCTCCCGTATCAAGTCGCCAGACACAGGTTGGAAGGTTGAAATCACACTGGCACAGTCTTCCAGTGCAAACGATGTGTTCTCCACATTCTGGAACATCGACAAGACAACAGGCATGGGCAAGTTCCCCTTGTTCATCAAAGATTCCAGAGGCAGCACAATGTTCATGGCTGCGACAGCATGGGTCGAGGACGTTGCCGATATCGTGTTCTCCAACAGCATGGAAACCCGTACATGGAGATTCGCAGCAACAGACGTAATCGTAAACATCGGTGGTAACGGCGATACAACAGACCTTGGTTCGATCCTTGGACTGACAACAGCCACACTGCCAATCCTAGAAACATTCCAAATCCTGTAAGGAGGTTTTATGTCCGGTTCGGTATTGACATACGATCCAAGTAGTGTTACCATTGTCATTTGCGGCTTCGTGGTTCCGGGGCTTGTTAGCATCTCCCTCCAGTGGAAATCTGAGGTCTTCACCCCTGTCAAGGGTATTCGTGGACAGCACACTAGGGTTTACAACAAAGATCGCTACGCCACGCTTCAACTTGAACTGTTGCCAACATCTATCGCCAATGACGTGTTCTCTGACATTGTTCTTCAAGATGCCCTGTACAAGACAGGACGACTGGAAGTGATGCTCAAGGATACATCTGGTACATCGAGATTCACAACCACCGACGCTTACTTCAAAGCCTTCCCTGAGCTTAGCTTCAACGCCGAGGGCATTACAACTCGTAAGTGGGAAGTTGATATCCTGTCGTTTGTATCCAACTCCGGTAACGTTGGTGGTAACGCGAGCAACGGTATTGACATTACAGACATTCTGTCTGGAGCAGGCGAGTATGCTCGTACTGCTATCAATGACGGTTTCACAACCGCAGCAAATTACATCTAACTAAGTAGGAGTCTAACATGGCTATTAAGCAAAAAGAAGTGACCATCCAAAACGAAGTATACATGCTGACAAGCATTCCCGGTATGACCGGTCTGAAACTTGGTAAGCAACTGATCAAGACACTTGGTCCAGCGTTCACTGCTGCTGTTGGTGAAGACTTGAGCAACAAGATGGATATCTCCAAAGGTCTGCAAGTATTGTTCGAGAATATCGACGACAACGCCGAAGCACTGATCATCGCTCTGGTTACCACTGGTGCAACCAAAGGTACTGTTGCCATCAACTTCAACACTGAGTTCGCTGGTGAGTACGACAAGCTGTTCCTGTTGGTCAAAGAAATCGTGGAGTTTAACTACGGATCGGTTTTTCAGATGCTCGGTTCCGGCGTCAAGTAAACTCTAACGCGGAACCACAGACAGTGCACCCCAAGCTCGCTAAGGTTGAGGCTGGATATAGCCAAGACTGGGAAATCTTTAGGATTGTCTCAAGCGACTTGAGGGGTATGCCAACTTATGTAGAGTTGGACACTATCTGCAACGTAGAGGATATTTATAACTGTCTGGAGATTCTGGATGCCAAGTTTGAAATGGACGAGGTTGCTAGGATTGAACAGAAGAACAATCAGAAATAAGTGAGGCTTTATGCTACAAGAGGAAATTGCTCGCCTGACGGGTAGGCTAAAGTTCGAAGTCGATAACCGTCCTTTGATGGCATTCGAGAAGAGGCTTGGTGGTGTCATGTCCATGCTTCGTGATCTTTCGGTACTAGCCAACAAGAAATTTACAGTGAAGGTTGCCCTTGATAGCAAGTCCCTGCGAACTCAGATTGAGCGTGCAACCAAGACTAAGATCAGCCTCACTAACGTTGATATCTCCCAAGAAGCTCTGAACCTACAGGCCAAGAGAGTCCAAGAATATCTGAACAAGACACCAATCAACCTTGCCAATGTCAAAGTTGATATCGGGAAGCTGGTAGAACAGAAGAGATTTGTTAAAACCCTTATGGGTCAAATGTCTCTGGACTTGCCACTAAAGTTGAACACCTCTAGGTTCGAAGCTGAACTCAGAGCTGACTTGAAACTGATTTCCGATAGAAATGCTGTCAAGATCAAGGTCGACCTGAACAACAACAACCTAGCAGTCAAACTTCGTCGTGCCATGATTGAAGCCCAGAAACGTATGGGCGAGATGAAGATCAGAGTAGCAGACCCACAAGTTAGATTGAAGGTTGATCGCCAGCACTTGATTGAAGAGATTAAGGCTGCACTGGCGTCTGCTGAATTCCGTGTAAGGCTTAACGCTCGTAACCAAGACTTCTTGTCTGAGAGACGTGAGCGTGCTTCCAGAGCTTCTGGAGGACGTGCTGCATCTGACCGTGGCCTGAGTGCCGTAGGACACTTCGCCAGAGGCGCTCTACCGGGTCTAGGAGCTGCGTTCGCATTCAGCCAGATGAACGATATTAACCAGAAGGTTGTAGCTGCCACAAACAGCTTGGAGGCCGTCTCTGGTAGTCAGGAAAACTTTAACTCGAACAACAACTACCTGCACAACATCTCCAGAGAGATGGGTTTGAACTTCCGTGACATTGCTCCGCAGTTCTCCTCTATTCTACAAGCTGCCGGATCGTCTATCGGTACTGGCGGTACTCAGGATATGTTCCGTGGTATTATGCAGTTTGGTACTACACACGGATTGAGCAGTGAGGCTATGAAGGGCAGCATGGTTGCCTTGAGCCAGATGTTCGGTAAGGACAAGATTCAGTCCGAAGAAGCACGTCAGCAGTTCGCTGAACGTATGCCTAACGGTATGGCGATGCTTGCTCAAGCGGCTGGTAACGTCAAGCTGACCAAGAATGGTACAGTTGCTGAGTTTGGCGAACTGATGCAAAAAGGTAATGCTGATCCTAAGAAGATTCTACCAGAACTTGGTAGGCTGATGAAGGAAGCATCTGAACGTAATGATGCCTACGCCAAATCTCTTGATACAACACGTACTGCCCAGAACAGAATGAACGTAGCTTTCGAAGAGGCTGTTACAGTCTTTGCTCAAGGTGGGTTCGACAGAGGTATGGGTGAGTTCTTCAAGAGCATGACTGATGGTATGAACAGGTCCCAACCTCTTATCAAGGCTCTGGGTGCTGCATTCGAAAACCTAGTCAAGCCGGTGTCTGCACTAATCAGGATTGTATCTGTGCTGGGTGAAAACTGGGATAGAATTGCCAAGTCCTTTGGCCTGTCCGGTGATGCACTTGCCACACTTTCCGCCGCTGTTGGTATCGCACTGTTCCCATTCACCAGATTCCTTGGGATCGTGGGACTGATTGCACTGGCAGTAGATGACCTTCTCACCTATATGCAAGGTGGTGGTTCTATCTTCGGAGATTGGGTAAGCAGTACAGAAGGTGCTCAAGGTGCTGTGGACAAACTGACTGAGAG
>Ga0302347_1000768_pt1 | contig 45278 bp, 57 predicted proteins | sample PhyWR1_FD_202178 | JGI IMG/M metagenome (GOLD analysis project Ga0302347, IMG submission 202178) | Leaf surface microbial communities from wheat plants in UC Gill Tract Community Farm, Albany, California, United States - DLSL W.R1 (v2)... | ecosystem: Host-associated > Plants > Phyllosphere >... | reverse complement strand
CTCGCGAAAACATCCGCAACCCGCTGCGCTTTCAAGGGCAGTACTTCGACACTGAAACCGGGCTGCACTACAACCGCTATCGGTACTATGATCCGCAAGTCGGGAGGTTTATCAGCAAAGACCCGATCGGGTTTGCGGGTGGGCTGAATGTCTATGCGTATGCGCCGAATCCGGGGGGGTGGGTTGATCCGCTGGGGCTAATGGCAAAGATTACTTGCCCAATTTGCTGTGATGGCTCCCACGGAAGATCAAACAAACAAGAAAGACTTCGGGCACTGGCTGACGACCCAAAACAACCGAGTCATGTCAGAGGCTGGATACGGAATGAACTACGTCATATTGAGACAGGAAATCGGACATCAATTCGACTCCCCAGTAATTCACGAAAATCAAAATCTCCCGGCCTCGAACTAGCTCACGGCCATACAACACCGGCCAAAACAGGCCACTGCTATCGCCACTCAGAACCACAGAATGCAGACATACATAAAATTCAGCACAGAATAGGTGGTTACTAATGAACACTCACCCGAACAAGATTCAAAACGTCATATCACTAACTCAACAAGAACGATATGACTACTTTGTCCGAAAAACAGCAGATTCAATGCACCTATGGGGATTATTCCAAGATGGCTGGGCAATCTCACAAGGGAATTCAATTTCAATTCCATTCTGGCCCGAAGAATGTTTCGCACAAATGTGTGCCACAGCTGAATGGTCGGGGCTAAATGCAAAATGCATTGAAATGGACAAGTTCTTAGAAAACTGGCTCCCAGGAATGGAAAGAGATAATCGAACATGCCTTATATTTCCAACACCTACAGACAAAGGGCTATTGAAGGCACCCCAAGCTCTTAAATTCGACCTAAGAAATGAGCTCAACAAGTATGAATAAGCTCCCCACGTTTGTATTCACTCAGATCAATCCTAGCAGACGTAATACTCAGTAATCAGACCGAGCACGGTGACATGAAGACAATAGTACGACTCGACGACACCACTAACCACGGTGGATTAGTCATCGAATCCATCCCCCGCACCCGACTCAACGGTAAACCTATGGCGGGAAATGGCAATCTGGTGATGTGCCCCCTTATGTAAAGGCCGCTCCCTATTGTCGACGGCAGCAGCAACTATTCCATCAACGGAGTTCCTATCGCCTTGGACGGCATGAAGACCGCCTGCGGTGCCAGCCTGATCGCCACAGGCTCTCACGCATCGGTACATCGCTGACCCTACAATTCATCGTTCTTTAACAGCCCAATAACATTGACCCAGCGCTACCAATGCCGATGGTGTACGTACTTACGACCTGTCCGGCCGTTTGCTCAGCGCCACCACCCTCAAAGGCGAAGAAACCTTCGCCTTCGACCCGGCCAGCAACCTGCTGGACCCCAAGGCCCCGCGCCGACCCATCCACCACCCGCCGCCCAAGCTCCTCGATAACCTGCTGCGTGACTACGTCGGCCAGCACTACACCTACGACGCCCGTGGCAACCTGCTTGAACGCCTCGACAAGGGCAAAAAAGCCCGCTTCACCTGGGATCTCTACGACCGCCTGACCCGTTACGAAGACGACCGCCTCACCGCCGACTTCGCCTACGACGCACTGGGGCGAAGGGTAGCCAAATACTCCAAAGCCCACTGCCCGCCCAGCCCCGGCGCCGGCCCGGCGTGGATCGAGCAACAGCAGCGCACGCTCAACGCCCAATACGACTGCGGCCAAAACATCTACGGCTGGGACGGCGACACCCTCGCCTACGAAACACGCTACAGCGACAACCCTGGCGAACGACGTCTGATCCACTACTTCTACGAACCGGGCAGCTTCATCCCCGTCGCCCAAACCGTCGAAAACCGCAGCCTGTCGCTAGTGCGCGAGCCAAGCCATGAAAACGGCTACCACATCGACCGCGACCCGTTGTGGCAACACCAGCCCGTGGCGAAACCGTTCAACGCCATAGCCTGGTACCAATGCGACCACCTCGGCACGCCGATGGAACTCACCGACCAACGTGGCGAGATTGCCTGGAGTGCGACGTATCAAGCGTGGGGGTTGGCCAAGGAAAAGCGTACCGACAGCGCAATACGCGAAAACATCCGCAACCCGCTGCGTTTTCAAGGGCAGTACTTCGATACCGAAACCGGGCTGCACTACAACCGCTATCGGTACTATGATCCGCAGGTCGGACGGTTTATCAGCAAAGACCCGATCGGGTTTGCGGGTGGGCTGAATGTCTATGCGTATGCGCCGAATCCGGTGGGGTGGGTTGATCCGTTTGGGTTGGCTAAACGCGGCCCGGTACCTGGTGGTCAAGGACCACACAATGAAGTTATCGCCCAATGGGGGCGTGAGGCCACCTAGGCCGGAGGTACAGTGCAATCTGGAGGTGGAGTCAAAAGGGAAACTCTTATTTCAACACCTGGCGGCCAAAAACAGGGTCGTCGGCCAGATATTATTATTGAACTAGAGGATGGAAAAAAAGTTTACGGAAATGTTAGGAGAACCAAGACTGATGAAACTCCAGTACTTCGCGAGCTAAGCGCCATGAACGACTTAGAAACCAAGACTATCGGCAATGATATTCCTGACGATGTACAGTTTAGAGTTTACTGCCCTTGCACCCCAAAGAGAGCAAAATAGAATGGACATCAATATATTCATGACAATCGAAGAATTTATATTTACAAACCTCAAACTTATTAAAAACACCAAGTGCAATTTATACAGATCCGAGAGTTACGAACACCCATACAATCTAATGGATGGCAATGACCCGATCTCTTGGAGCTGTAGTGAGTCAAGATCATTATCTCTACTCATTGGAAAAGCTGAGGACGAGCATAAAATTTTAAAAGACAACCAAATTAACATCCCAAGAGCTTGTCGAGTTGGCTTTGTAGACATTAGATACGGAGGAGAAGATGAGCATGCCATAGGCGCTTCCCATTATGGAGCGGACACATCCACCACTGCGAAGTTTATTAATAGAGAGCTAAAGAAAATCCTTAAAGAATTTGCCCATAAGGGAGTCATTGATTGCGCTGACAACGAAATAAAATCGTTTTTCTGGACTGACGCAGCATTAGCCACTGAAAAGAATTGGCATCGTTTTCTAAGTCGAGGAGCTAAGAAATATACAAATATGAATATGGGGTATAGGCCACTCCGAATAAACCAACAGGAATGAGGCAAATCATTAGACCTAGGTCAAGACATAAGCTCGTTGATCGGATCCATCCCATACATCAATCCGAATAGCGGGCATGGGCAATGCAACGGTACGTCCTTTATGCAAAGGCGTCTCTCGATGTTAATAGCAGCGCCTATTCCGTCAGCAGTGCTCCGCAGCACAAATATCGCCTGCGATGCGATCCTTGACCACAAGCGGCTCACACACGCCAACTCACCGCTGTTCACTTAAACCTCCGCTCTTTAACAAACTTAATACTCCAAAGCTCACTGCCGGCGCCGGCCCGGCGTGGATCGAGCAACAGCAGCGTACGCTCAACGCCCAATACGACTGCGGCCGAAACATCTACGGCTGGGACTGCGAACTTGGCCTATGAAAGCCGCAACGGCGAAACCACTTTGCGACAACGCAAAAAAAGGTGTTTTTCCACTGTAGACGGCTATAGCCCACACTTGACGAGGCTGCACATCGAAAAAAGGGGCTGTGGCCAATTAGTCAGCGCTCTTGCTCAATAGGCTCTATCAAAGAAGCTGAATGATTAGGTAAAGACAATCATCGGATCTGACCATGCAGGAAGAGAACTGGCTCTACACTTTAGGCAATGCCACTTGCTTGCTTGGAACTGATTTCTGAGCAGGATCATAGAGCAGCAACTCTGGGGATGTTGTTTCTGGCTAAAGAGGTGACTTATGTCGATTTCAATTGGCATTGTGCGGACGCTGTGTGGCCTCTTCTCTTTTAAGCGAACCACTACGCCTCGCCGGCTCAGTCGCGATGAAGCCAGCCTGATTGAGCACTACCGCCTGCTGTCTGAGTCAGACCGCATTGCGATGCGTTACCTGTGTACTTCGCTAAAAGAAATTTCCCGCTTCTAAAACGCGGGGATGCCTATGGACTGCTGAGCTACACACATAGAGACATCGAACAAGGTTGTGGGGGTGGCGAGAAATCGCAACGAGAAGGAGGCTGACTCTGAGGCACCTCTGATTGCGGAAACCATGGCCGCCCTGCAGCCCCATTTCCCAAACCCCAGAAACGACAAAGCCCGTCTAGGACGGGCTCTGTCGGTGTAACAATATGGCGGAGGCGTAGAGATTCGAACTCTAGGACCTGTTACAGTCGACGGTTTTCAAGACCCCTATGGGTATACATACAGCATATAGCCTCTAGGCAATTTTTGGTGCCATTACTTTAAAGTTTCAGGTTGCCCGCAAGCCCCGTCCCATGGGAGTTTTTTTTTGGGTTTTGGTACCACCTTTACACTACCAACGAGTCATGAGATTTCTGACCTGGTACCGGTGAAGCTACAACGGATTTGCAACCCGGTAGGGAAGGGAAATTCAAGCGGGCTATGGGCTGTAGCGATATTTCTTTCCGTAACTCTAGCTTAGTCTTTGCTCTGTACGCCACGTAGAATCAGGGGGCAATCTCTTGTTTAGGAACTGTTTAAAACCTCCTCTGGAGCTCAGCCTAGCGTAAGCAACCCATCGCCCAAAATAAAAATCTCGGCAAGTTTCGCTCTGTACCACTTTCCAGCAGCCCCCCCCAGACGAAAATGCCCGTTTAGGACGAGCTATGGCGGTATAGCAATTTAACTGAGGCGTAGAGGCACCAATTCAAAAGAGACTGGCGCAAAATCTGATCGACGTTGACCAGTCTACGATTGCCCATAACCCTCCGCTCAGTAGCAAAGTACTACGACGAAACCATGGATTACCTACCTGCCAGCGTCTAAAACAAGCACTAAGCAGCCGGTAAGTCGCTGGATACAGCCTTGAGATTCAACTACCATCCTCTTTCGAACCTCCATTCGTAGATCACGAGAAACGTCCACTCATGGCGAATTATTAAATGTCTACCTTTACCGAACTAGACCTAAGCGAGCTCCACTTCGATCCGGAGAATCCACGGCTTCCCAATAATTTGAAGCACAAAGGTGACGACGATGTCATCAAATATCTGCTACTCGAATGCAACCTAATCGAACTCATGCTTTCGATTGGCGAGCATGGCTTTTTCGCTGGAGAGCCATTACTGGTAGTGCCGAGAATCGAGGGCGGGTGGACGGTAGTAGAAGGCAACCGACGACTTGGAGCCCTGAAGCTTTTACAGCCAAACATTATTCCTCCGGTAAAGCCCTCACAAGTGAATGAGGCGCGTCAAATTACTGGCAATGCACCAACTCGGATTCCTGCTCTTAAATTCGCTGATAGAAATAAAATACTTAGCTATCTCGGTTATCGACACATTACAGGAATCAAAGAGTGGGATGCTTTAGCAAAGGCTCGCTACCTACGCCAATTACGTACTCGCCATGGACCCAACCACGCTGAGGCACATAAAGCATTAGCTAAAGAAATCGGAAGCAAGGCAGCCTATGTTGCAAAGTTACTAACCGGTTTAACATTGGTTGAAAGAGCACGTGACAGCGGTCTTCTCTCACATATAAAGCTGGAAGAAGATGATATCCAATTCTCTTTACTAACCACCGGCATAGGTTATAAAAACATATGTGAGTTTATTGGAATATCGTCAGCATCTGATGTGGATGCACCCAATCTTAAGGATGATGAATTCCGCGAATTTTTTACATGGATTTTTGATAAATCTCGCGGATCTACCACCCTGGGTGAGTCCCGTAATTTAGAAAAACTCGCTCGAGTTGTACATAATGATCAAGCCCTAAACGAACTTCGCCGCGGAGTTTCGCTAGAGATGGCGGACCTATACACCAGCGGTCCACTTGAAGCTCTACGCAACCTTCTTAGGGAGACAGAAGAGAGAATCGAAAGTGCGATGAGCACCCTTAGTGTTGCAGATGGAATCAGCAGTTCAGACGTTGAGCAAGCAGGAAGAATTAAAAAAGCTTCTACTGCCTTACACGCTGCACTACATGGCCTTTTGAACCCTATTGAGTAGCTCATGATAATACTTAACAAGCCTCGAGACTCCGATACACATACATTAGCCGACTTTGCAGAGCTTTTGTGCCTACTGACTCAAGACCGGATCTGCTCGCGAGAAACCATCGCAGATCAAATAAAAGATGTTGGAGACTCAAACATTAGCGAGTCTGCTTTAGATGATTGTTTCAGCCATTTAGAATGGAGAGCTAAAAGCTTTGAGGGCCTGTATCCGTTCACCGTTGATAAAAACTCCAAGACCTTTTCTGCTCCGGAAGAGCTTAACCAAACTTACCACCTCTACGTCTTGTTGCTACTCTGCGCAAATCTCCCATTTTTAGAAAACAGAAGTACTATAACCGATGCCTTTGAACGTCTAGCTATTACCGCACTTAAACGATCCTGGCCTCAAGACTCAAATATTCACCCTTTTGGCAAAAACGAAACAACTTATACAGGAACCAAAGCGGAGCGAATTAATAAACTAGCCACTGATATTGGCGGAACCGGTTTATGCACAGAAAAAACCTTTAGAGCTAAGGACTCTGGGGATGGCGGAATTGATCTCGTTGCTTGGATAGGGCTAGATGAATATGAAGCTAGAAATATTCCATCTGCACTTGGGCAGTGCGCATGTTCTAGAACAGACTGGGTAAGCAAACAGACTGAAATTTCGCGCGATCGCCTAAACCCAATGATTCACCCGTCCCACCCATGGATGCAAATGATATTTATTCCACACTGCTTTAGAAATAATCACGGGGGATGGGCTGTAGATGGAGAGATCGCATCAACGATAATTTTTGACAGATTACGCATCGTTAAAAAAATCGGAGGGGATTTAGACTGGAATCATATATCACCCCCTCAACTATTCTTCGAATTTCTTGAAAAAAGGTTAGAGCTAGTTTAAATCACCATATATCCGGCAACGCTCTTGATACTGCTTCAAACAGTGGTGGTGGAACAGCATTACCCACAACCGTATATCGCTGCATTTGAGAGCCGTTTTTTGATTCAGGAAAGATCAAGTCCCCAAACCCCTGAATCCGAGCGGCTTCTCTATAGCTAAACCTGCGCGCAGGTGAGTTATTTTCAAACTCCCACACATTATGCTCAATTTTAATCATTGGAGGACTCATTGGGTGCAAAGGCATATGCCTAGGATTTGCAACAATAGTCCTAGATGCCTCATCCCATCCATTACGCCTATCCCTAGATAGGTAGTACCAATGAAAATCTAGATCGTAAAACTCTCCAACTGGCCACTCCGGCATATCACCAATGGCGTCTCGAATTGTAGCCTTTGGCAAGCCCCCGTCGACACCGTGAGTAGGCTTAGGAAAAACATACTCTACGCCGAAATCCTCCCTTATACCCACTATAAATATTCGTCTGCGCTCTTGTGCAACACCAAATTCTGCAGCGTTCAGAATTTCAGCATTAACTTTATAACCAAGCTCAGTGAATATTTTCAACTGATCTTCCAGCAAGTGCCGGAAATTCTTACGGAACATTCCTGATACATTTTCTACGATAAACGCTTTTGGCTTTATCGATTTTAATGCTCGAGCAAACTCCAAATACAGAGTATTTATTTTCCTATCCGGATTTCTCAACCCTCCTTGACTAAAACCTTGACAGGGATAGCATCCTACTAACAAATCAGCATCAGGAAAATGCTCTATCGTAGAAATACTTGCTCTTACATAATCCGTATCAGGGTGATTAGCCAGATAAACTTCACGAGCGTAATGAAGAATGTCATTAGCCATAAGTACTTCGAAACCAGCACGCAAGACTCCTGCATCGGATCCTCCGCACCCTGAAAATAGCGAAACAGCTGTTGGCATTTTTACCCCCGATTAACAGCGAGCATTATACAGGCATCTGCTCGGTTTGAGTGCCCCCAATGCTATGCCGCACGTCCCTCAAGCCACAGAGCGCCTTGCCTCGCTGCTCTTGTCCGCCAGCACCTCACTCATTTCAAGCAACAGAGTAGGCTTTGGCTTATTTGAAAATGCCCACTCAAAAAATGCGTCAAATCATGAATTTATTTCCAAATCGCCGCTTTTGGTTAATGGAGAGGAAGTAAATGCTCACATTTTCTGCTTAAGCCACTCATTTTAATTTTCCCTTGACAATTCCTTGACGTACGCTTGGCAGGCCTGCAGTGCGATCAGTCCTTGATCGCCGTCGCTGGTGATTCCGATAATTCGTTGAGCATGCGCTGGGTCAAGTTGGGCTCTACGGGGGCCATAAACCACGCCGCCGGTGTGGGTGGTGGCTTGCATTGCGTCACAACCAGCGGTGTCGGTGGCGTCGAGTAGGACTGACAGCTGCAGGTCAGCAGTAGCAAGGCGATTACGCAGGCGTGCTTGATTGGTTTTCTCATCGATCAGGGCTCGATAGTGGGCTTGGTCGCTGGCTGCCAGCCATTGTTCAAGAGCAAAGCGCTTGCCCTGCTCTTCCAGGATTAACGCGGAGTTGAGGTTGGCCACACGAGTAAGTGCGGTTTTATGTTCTGCGTTCAGATCAGCCAGTAGCTTGCCGTAGCGCCAGGCGTCCACTTTCCATGTGGCAAAACAAGCAATAGCCAGCAGCAGCGCAAGACCCACCCAACGGGCCGGGCTCATGCCACCACCTTCAATGCCCGTTCGTATTGCGCTACGAGATCCTGCAGCCGATGCTCGCGCTGGCCGTAGCCGGCGCCCGGTAGGCTGGCCCAGATCTTCCGGCACTTGTCGATTGCGGGCTCGATGCGGCCGGCGATTACATCGGGAAGCGCCCTGCACTCTCTGATGTGCTGAATGGCGAGCTTGTCCTGACTGACAGGACCAAAATCTGGAAGCTTTAAAAGATCGCGGTAATGCGGCCAGTCCCTGAGCATTTGTTGGTAGCGGCCAGAGGCATTGGAAGTCAGCCCACGGCTGTTGATCTGCTTGGATTTCCGGCCTCCCGAGAAGGGATGGGTTGAGTAGCCAGTGAACAGCTCAAGCTTGCCATCGATCCCAGTCACGATGATGTTGTAACCATCGTCCGAGCGTTTCAGGTAGTCGCTGCCCAACTCGGACCACGCGATCATGTCGAGGAATGCGAGCAGGTTACGGCCAATGCCCTGCTGTTCTGTAATTCTTGGCATAGTTAAACTCCAGGCAAAAAAAAGCCCGCTCAATTGCGGGTTGGCTTTAGGGGTCTGATCAGTCGAATAGCAGGGCTTTGGCCTCATCGGCAGACAGCCCAAGGTCGTACTTCTGGACCAGGGCGATTACGGCAAACTCGTTATCGCCGTAGCCGCCGGTTGCGAGCTGCTTCCGGTAGGCCTGAACCTCACACCACTGGCGGTAGGGTCGGACAAGCTTGTACAGCAGCGGGTGCACGACCGGGGCCAGCCCAAACAGCGGCCAGAGGGATGACGACACAACAAGCGTCAGCAGTGCACACGGCAACAAGGCGATGGCCATCGCGGTATACCACTGCCGCACGTGGGTTTTTTCGTGCTCGATCAGACCGGTATCGCCTTTGTACTTCGTCAGCACTTTAATTAATGGGCCTTGGGCCGTGCCACCAAATCCATTGGCGAGTTTTTCAATTTGCTTAATCATGTAATATTTCATGCTGTATTCTCGTTTACGCACGCACACAAGCGCGATCAAGGCTGCTAAGTTTTAATATACTTATTTAGCCAACCTATTAATCAGGCAAGTCCAACGCATCAACCAAATTAATTTCACGCTTCAATGCATCGTACGCCTGCGTCCAAAGAGACAAAGCAACATCAGCAATGAATTCAATGTCGACTTCCCACAGATAACGACTTCCCTCTTTGAAAGCCTCCTGACTAACAAACCCTCTGAACTTAACATTACACGGCACCCCGTGATTACTCGCCTCTATGTTATTGAGGCGAATATAAAGATTACGAGCTTCACCGTATTCAGTATTAACGGTTGCTTGAATTGCCATTATTACCACCTTACGCGTCTATCGCGCCCCATGATTTAAATACTGCCGTCGAGCCTTCCACGCCTGCTGTCGTACAAATACGGCTCGCCTTGGCGCCTGGAGACGCAGAAGCAGCCATAGAAATATCTCCCCGCTTAAAAACTGCGCCAGTTGGCCAGCCACCACCCCATGACATTGATTGACCACGCGCTGTGATGCTGAAAAACGGATCAGGACCGCTATAACTGTAACCACCGCTATCCAACATACAGGGGCCTATTCTGTTGGTATTACCCACCGCACTATCGACAAGTAGGAACCGTGTCGAATCAACAACCCCTTTTGTTTGTAGAATCCGAATATCGCTTGAGCCGGCAGCCAGAAAACAGCCATTGGTTGCGGTATTGCTTGTTGCAACGCGAATCGCGCCGATTTCGATATCAGAACATTCCGCGTTTACGTGAACCCCGCCTACCCCGCCACCGGCCGCCCGATTATCGTTTGTGGTTCGCAGTCGCTCAGCTCGGACGTGCTTTGTCGCGCTGTAAATGATGCCCTGTCCATTAGCATTGGAAGAGCGAAGCTCACCATCGGTTCCACCATTGCACTTGATTTGCAATATGTTATTTGTGAAGCCATTAATGTCCGCAAACCCAATCTTTCCAGAATCTCTATTCTCGATTCTCACACCAACCGAAAACGACGCGACTTTGGTAACTGCTTTTATATAGTCAATATTGAATTCGCCAAGCATTACATTATCGACTTTGCCCGCCGAGGCGTTGTAATCTACAGCACGATAGAATGCGTCTCGCGACGTGATACGACCTATATCAATACCCGTGCACACTTTACCCACGTCGCGTGGCACAGCATACTTTTCGCCAAAGTCCCCGCCAATATGGTAAAAGTCTCGATAGTTGTTCTTACCATTAATATAATCAATACGAATATCATAACAGCCTGAGGCTGTAATCATTGACTCGCTGAAATTCGCACCTACCAAAGATCCGATATGAATATCATGCGGATGATAGGTTTTTTCTGGAGTGATATTATCCGGGAACCCGGCCCAGTGCATCATCAGGCCCAGTTGGCCACCGTTCAACATTAACCGACCAATTCGTACGCCGTGAGTATTTCCGGCAATAGCCATTGCAGTACTGTTGTTTACTCCCGTCAAATCTAAAGTGTCAGCGTGCACGTTAGAAACTTCAACTGAATCCCACCAACGCCCAATACAAATAGCCGTCCTTACAAAGCCATTGCCATTGCCATCACCATTAACTACCGCTCCTTTTAAATGGCCTTTAATGGTGACGTTTGATCCTATCTGCATGCCGCTGTTATCACCGACAGGACTGTCTAAGATGATCTGTCCGCCCCCGGATCGAATCGTTAAGTTTGACCACTCGTAAAGCCTTGGAGACAGCCCGCCTACCAATCGGAACACCCCAGTAATATCAATCACCTTTACTCGTCCAGCCGCCACAGCGGAATGCATGGCAGCAAAGGCCGGCGTCCAGTCCCAACCGGCCGGATCTGGTATTGGGCGACTTGTGATGAGGTGTGCAAACTCCCAAGGGGATATGGCTTGAGCGTCAAGCATCTGGTGGGCATTTCTGATGCCGTCAGTCAGAGGGGCACGTCTCCAGCCGGACAGTCCGGCTCCTTTGTTGGGGTCGGAGTGGTCGCTAATGTCCCTTAAAATCGTCTGACCATCCACGTTGGGCGTGTACCAAATGGCACCATTCCAGACGCGCTTAACCAGCTCAACGGTGTTGAAGTATTCATCACCGACCTCAAGCGGGCTCCCATCGGAACGGGTGCCAGGGTCGGTAGGCTCACGCCGAAAATTCGTATCAACAATGACCCATACATCGTCGAAAACCTTGCTCGTATCGGCAACAAACTTCGCCAAAGTTGGCAAAGGTCCCGACTCAGTAGGAACGTCGGTTTCAGCGTCACCATGCATAAACAAGTGCTGGAGGTCTGACGCTGCCCTTGAGCGTTGCGCCGCTTCCGCGATCTGGCCGGTGTAGGCTTCCAGCGCTGATACATCAGTCATTCAGTTTCTCCAGGCATAAAAAAGCCCGCAGAAGCGGGACATACAAATCGTGAGGGGTTAGCGGTTAGAAACCGGGGGCTTTGCCAATCGCGCGCCAGTGGATCGTGACGCGGAAATTCTGCGTATCGTTGAACAGTTGGTATTGCGTGTTGCTGACTGCTCGGGCGCCTGCGGCGTTACCGTCACTGTCATCAGCGTTCGGCGTGATCTTGTTGCCAAAGCAGTTGTAGACCTCAGCAAAAGGCCTTGGGAAGTTGATCGGCGGCGTTGTCGAGTCAGGGCCACACTCACCGCTACCCCACTGCTCCAGGAGCCCGGTGGCCGAATCCAGATGCCACCCCGTGGCCGCCATCAGCGCTGTGTTCTTGTCCTGCTTGGTCTTGGCCAAGTTGTCGATAGCTCCCTGCAGATCGGACAAAAGGGCGTTAATTGCCAATTTTGTGTAGGCATCGCCGATGCCATAACCGGCCAACGTAATGGCGTTGTTCGCCTTCTTCGATAGCTGGCCATCGTTCTCAACCTTCGTGTAGGAGTCGGTTATGCCGTACCCGGCTAAGGTCGTAGCCTTCAACGCATAACGCTCACCTAAGCGCTCACCAAAGGCCTGAATAGCCTTGAGCAACTGCGTATTGTCCTCGGCATCGAGCTTGGGCAAGTAAGCCAAAATGAAGTTGGCCAGCTCGTTCTGAATCATGTTCAGCCATTCCGCCTTGAGCGGCGTAGGGGCCACGCCGCCGGCAACGGTGCCGTAACGGAACTGCCCCAAGGGCGCGACTAGCGGCGTCCACGCTGAAATTCTTTCCATCTTATGAACCCTCAGCACCGGCTACGGCGGCCGGCGCCACGTAATGAATTGCGTTAAACAACTGATCAACTGTCGACGTGAGGTTCTCTACAACGTCCTTACCGAAGCTCAGCACCACGTCTGTGTATTCCGGCGCCTCTTGCTGTAGCCGGCAATCCAGCGTTGCCGCTGCATCCGTGCCGAAGGCCTCAACCGGCGCCGAGGCGATCCAGCTCCAGGGCCAACCATCGCCATACAGAAAGTCGCCCGCACTGGCCGGGCCAACCCGGCACGGGCGAAACTCTTCAATCTGGATCGGCACGCCACTTTGAACACCCAGGCGCTGATAAAAACTCAACTGAGGCGCGCCGGTGGCCGTCAGCTTGGCTATGACCGCCGCACGGCGTTCCTCAAGGGTTTGCGACCCCGGCACCACGCACACGTCAGGCAAGCCCAAGTAACCCTCCCACACGGGCAACAGGACCGTGGCGGTCGCCGGGTTTAACTCCAGCAACAGCGCTTCGTTGTTTTGATCAATCCGGGCCAGCTCCGGGGAAAGGGCGGCCAGCATCTGTGCCAAGTCGGGCTGTAGTTCCAGATCGAACGCCGGCCCCGGCGGCAACAGTTGTTGCAACTGCTGGAAGTAGCTCGCCTCAATCACGTCCATGTGAACACCCCGGGTACCGCCACTTGATTAGGCTTGATCACCACATCAGCAGCCGGCTCAAACACCACATGATCGGCTTCCCCCGGCGTGTTGCTGATCGCTGCGCGCACGTGCGTTGTCAGCAGCGTTTTGCCGGGGCCGCCTTCGTCGTCAATCAACACCCGCAACGACTGCTCAACGGCCGCCCGCAGCGCTGTGCTGTCGGGTTTCACACTCAGCCTGAAATTCAGCGCCAAAGGCTCAGGGGCCAGCGCGTAAACCTCAGACGTCACCGGGCGTTTCTGATCCAAGTAGGCTTGGACTTCGGCCACTTGGGCCGCCGTAGGGATCAGATCCGGGTCACTGTCGCGCACGAATACCAGGCCAAACGTGCCCGGCCCCATCCAGCGCGGCAAGGCCCACGCCCGGGTCACGCCCGGCACCTCTAAAGCCCACTCTACAAAGTCCGCACCGCTGCCGACCTTGCTGGGGTTCTTAAAGGCCGCTTGAACCCGCGCCCTTAACGCCTCAATGCTTTCCTGATCGGCACCGCCCACAATGCCGTCAGGGCCGATCACAGCGGTTGAACTGACACCAAGAACGGGCGTCACTGCCGTGAGGCTGCCGCCCTCGATGTTGCCAATGGTGCCAATGTCTTCGGCGACCACCTTCAAGCGTGCCCGGCCGCCGACCAGCGTGGCTGATTCAGCGACCACGTAGCGGCGGCCATCTTTGGACTGGTATAGCTGGCCAGCGTCCACCAGGGCACCGTTAGCCCCCTCAACCTCAGCGAGCCCACCCGCAGGAACAGCCGGGGTTGGGCCGTCCTCCAAACGCCAATCCGCCCAGTTGAGCAACATGGCTTCGTCACACGTTGCCGGGTTGGACTGGCGAGCGACCCAGGCTTGAAAGCCATACAGCTCAAACGCGGCGCCACTGAGCGCACGGGCCGCCACCTTGGCATCAGTGCGGCGCAGTGCATCCGGGGCGTTGCGCTCAAAGTCGGACTCAGTGCGCTTGATCAGCGCTGGCAGCGTCGGTATCTCATACGCCATTGATCAGCCCCCACGTATCATTGAAATTCAGTTCCAGCGCTTCGCCGTGCAGCTCGATCAGCGTCACCCGCAAATTCATGCGGTCATTGCCTTGGCGCTCTGCCGTTACCGTAACGCTCGTCAGAACCCCGTCATCGACCAGCCAAGCCAACGCCTCATTGGCGTAGGCTTCGGCGTCCTTGAGCGTGTCAGCCACCAGCGTGCGGCGCGACAACAGCCACAGCCGTGACCCAATCTTGTCGCCGGCAACAGACGGCACGCTGTCGCCCCACCAACCCTTTCGGTCGCTGTCATCCACCACGTCATCTGGCCCCGCGCGGCGCCACGTAAACAGGCTGATCGTCACGGCGCGGCGCAAGGTTTCCTCACGCGTCATGCACCACCCCCGACCGGCGGGCCACTCTGTTTGTCGCCCATTTCAACACCGTCATGCAGGTGTTTAATCTGGCTGACCCCACCGGCGATCTGATCCCCGGCCGACTCAATACGCCCGGTCGTGGTGATCACCGGCGTGTCAAAGTTCACGGACTCAGACGCCTTGACGTTCAGCGTCACGGTTTCAATGTCGATCACACGATCACGCTTGAAGTGAACCCGGTCGCCTTCGTCCGTGTAGATGGCCACCTCACCCGGCTTGAGCCCCTGAACACGAAAGCGGCGGTCTGACACCATGATCACCACCCCGTGGCTACGGTCGCCGCCGATAAAGCCGGCCAGCGCCTCGGCGCCGCTTTGCGGGCAAGACGTAAACCCGTAGGGCTCCAGGTGTTCAACGCCGTCCTTGACCTCACCGGCCAACAATCGCAGTTGAAGGCTTTGCAGCTTGCTGGCCGAGCTGGCCAAGGCCACCACGCCGCGTGCTAAAACGTTTGCTAGGCCGTTTCTCATGGCTTGTAGTCCGCTGGCAGTAGATATTCGAAGTTGTCCGTAGACTTGCCCTTCTTGAGCTTGCGCTTTTCATAAGCGTCATTGGGCTCAGGCAGGAAGGTTTCAGGCGGGGCCACCGTGATTTTTGCCGTGGTGCCTTCTTTGCCCAGCTCGTAGCTGATCTCACTGATCAACATGTCACGATCAAAACCAATGAGCGGATCCACCAGCCGCACAAGCATGTTGTGCCGCCACAGCGCCCCATTGCTTTGTCGCCACCCCTGAATGGTGTAACTGACCGTCAAGGCCTTGCCGATAGCGTTAGCCCGCTCCCACTCGACCCGCTTGCGCGCAATCGCTTCGCTCGATTGGCCTGACTGGTTGATCACCTTCACCCGGCGCCGCTTGATACGCTCGTCAACTATCCGCGCTTCGATTTCACTGGCCTCAGCCCCAAAACTGGTATCCGTGCCGCTACGCTGACCCTTGCTGACGTACTCGGAAAAGACGTTGGAAAAGTCCAGACTGGTTTCACCGGACAGCACGTTTTTACCCAGTTCCAGCGTGTCGACCGCACGCCCTGCGCTGCCCGGGCTGGCAATCACTAAGCGCCCTTCGGCATCGTCGGTGCTGAACAAAAGCGACTGCGTTAACAGCCGGTCGATGCTCTCGAAAGCCGTCTCCCCCGGCTCAATCGTGTGATCTTCAATGCCCTCGCTAGTCTTGGCATCGTTAACCACCTTAATTCCGTACTCACCGGCAATGGCCTCAACGATCTTTTGCACGCTTTGGCCACGCCACTGGCCCGGCTTGTTGACCGCGCCGCAGTCCACCAGATCCGCCGTGCAAGAGCGACCGGCAACGCTCAGCGTTATCGACTCAGCGTCGTAACGGATCGGTGTCGAAAACACGTAACCCGTTAACACCAGGTCTTGGCCAATGCGCAGTTCCAGCGCTTCGCCTTGGCGGATTCTGATCGGCACGTCACCACCACCCGGCCACCGCCAGGTGATCCCCAGGGTAAAGTCCCGCGCCTGTCGCTCAATGCCAGCACCAATGCTGACCGACAACCAACCGGCGTAGTCGTGCCCACCCACACTAAGAGTGACTTTGTTCACATCATTCATGGTCAGGTCTTCGCTACTTGAAGTTCTGTTGCCGGCACAAAGCCCGGGTGACGCACGCGGTTACGCGTAACGATTTCGCCGCTGCGCAGCGCATCGCCGTACAGCGCATGAGCCAACACCAACGCCGAGACCGTCTCTATCGGCGCATAGGTGCGCAGACCTATGCCGCTTCGGGCCACTTCGGTCAGGTGCCGGTCAAGGGCCAGCCGAACGCCGCTCAGCGCGCCAAAGTGTTCTGGCTGGCTGTCACCGGCAACAGACCACAACGCGTCACTGATCGCGTCACGCGCGTCCAGAACGTCATCAGCGACCGGAACAGTCGTTTCGACCGAGCTACCCGCCTCGACCGTGGCGCCTTGCTGGGCCAGTTGCACGTCCAGGTCGGCCGGCTCACTGACACCCTCACTTACCGCTATAGGGACTTGGGCCATGTCCAGCAGCAAATCCAAGAGCGCGGCATCCTGAATAAGCCCAATCACCGCCGCTTGGATCATGGCCACTTCTTCGTTATCCGTAACGGGCGCCGAATCGCGCAGCGACGACAAGGCCGAAGCTTTGGCCTTAACCCCCTTAAACGACCCGCTCGCACCGTAGCCGCTGAACGTGCGCTTAAGGCTTGAAATATCACTTAGCAGGCTGGCCGCAAACGCGCCCGGGGCGTTGATAATGGAATACACAAACGCATCCAGATCAGCCGCCAAGGTTGTAAAAGGCTTGAGAAAGCCAATCGCAAAGGCATGAACGCTGGCTACCGCAGCCCGCACAGCGCTAACGCGCTGCCAAACTAAATCGACCTTGCTCATTGCCTCGGCGTACCGGCTTTTGATCGAGTCCAGCAAGCCCGGCGCCTGTTCTGCCAGCAAGCGCCGGGTATTGGCCGACTGAACCGGGAAGGCCAGCATGCCGTCGATGAACGCCATGCTAAAGCGCACCACGCCCATTTCATTGCGCGCGTGGGACACCTCACAATCGCCGGCCGTAACCGTCATCCGCCCGAACCAAGGGTGCACCAACTCCCCCGGGCCGGGCGTGTCCAGCGCTGTCAGCAGCTTGTCACGCTGCGCAAGGCAGTCATCCCCCGCTACAAAGCCCGTGAATTTGTACTCCCGCGTGCGCCGCCCAAGATCCTCCACGTAGGGCTGATCCCGCTGGGGGTATTCATGCACTTGCGTGCGGCGGCCCACGTTCACACTGTCGCCGTCCAGCCAGAACGGCACCCCCCGAAAGGAGGCGCCTTGCATCCTGTCGCGCCACTCACTCATTGACTAGTTCCCCCAAGCGAGCGATAGCCCACTCTCGGCGTGACAGAAAGCCCCGGTTGATTGCTGGTACCAGGATCAGCACGCATACCCGCCGGCGCGTTTTCAAAGCGCACCACCAAACCACCCTCAAGCTGCGTTCTTGATTGGGCTTGAGCCTGCATCAGTAACGATTGGCCGGGTGATTGCCCGCCCGAAGACACCAACGGACTCGGCCCCATTGCGGCGCCGCTGTAGTTGACCAGCGGACTTGAGCCGCTACCGCTGCCCCCGCCAGTGGTCACAATCCCCAGCTTTCCGCCGACCCACTCACCCATCTGCATAAGGGGTTCAAGGTACGGCTTTATCCGCTCATACATGTTTTTGAACCATGTAACGATCGGATCCCAGTTGGCGATAATCTGGCCAATCGGCGTGAAGGAAACAAAGGTTTTGAACCGTTCCCACAGGGCCGTCAGTGGCCCGCCAATGCGCTCCCAAACCGCTTCAAAGTACGGCGCAACGCTCGACCAGTTGGCAATCAGCAAGCCCGCTGCCAGCGCAATGCCGCGCACGATCAAACCCACCGGGCTCATGCCCACGACTGAGCTAAAAATCTTGGTGGCCACCGTGGCCCCCATGACTGCCAGACGCAGCACGCTGAAGCCGATAGCAGCCCCCAACAGCCCTTTGACCAGCCAAGGGTTGGCCCCGGCCAACTCGCCAACCATGCTGATCATCGGGCCAAGGGTCGCGATTGCCTCATTGAGCGGTGGCAAGAAGATATTGCCGACCGTGATACCCGCACTGACAAGCCGGTTAGTCAGCAACTGAATGGCGTTGGCCGTAGTGCTTGCCCGAGACGAATACTCGGCCTGCATCGAGCCCGTGTACTGCGCCTCATCACCAGCGTTTTTGAAGTTCCGCTTCAACAAATCCAGGTTTGTCAGCATCGGCGCGATTGCCCCGACCGACTCTGTACCGAACAAGTCCGTCAGCACCCCGGCCTGCTTGGTTTTATCGACCTTCGATATTCGCTCAAGCACATCAATCAACGTGCCTTGTGCGTCCTTCTGCATGCCTTGGGCAAGCTGTTTGGTATCGAGCCGAAGCGACTTGAAAGCCTTCTGTTGCGACTTAGTGGCAGACGCGCCCTTTGTCATAGCCAACATGAAGTTTTTCATGCCGGTAGCGGCCACCTCACTGGGCACCCCCACACCCGCCAAGGTCGCACCCATCGCCGCAATCTGGCCAGAAGCCAAACCGGCGATTTCACCCAAAGGGCCGATACGCGTCACAACGTCTGAGATTTGCTTGGCGCTGGCCGGGCCGGTGTTGCTCAAGTAGTTGATCTTGTCGGCCAGCCCTACCACTTCCGTTTGGGTCAACTTAAACGAGGTTCGCCACTTGGCCATCATTGAGCCCGATTCCTCGGCCGTCTGATCGAAGGCGATCCCCATTTTCAGCGCATCTTGCGCAAAGCCCTGCAATTCCTCCCGGGCGAAACCAGCCTGACCACCCGCTGCCACAATCTGGGCGATCCCCTCAGCGCTCATCGGCAGCGATTCGGACATTTTGCGAACGTCATCGCCCATCTGCTTGAACTGCTCCGGCGTGTCGAAGTTAACCACCTTCTTCACGTCGGCCATGGCCGATTCAAACTTGATCGCCTCTCGCACCCCGGCGATAAACGGGGCGGCCAAGGCGCCGCCCTTGGCAATGTCAGCAAAGCCGATATTGCCAAGGCCTGAACTTTCCATCTGCTTACGAAAACCGGCAACACGCTTGCGAATGCCGGTCAGCGTGGGCGATAGCTTGTCGACGCCCGTAATGAGCGCCTTAAGCTGAAACTTGTCCGCCATATCTACCCCTGCGCGCCGGCCGCGCTAATGCGCTCTGCATGCCGCAAAGTCTCTTGCAGCACGTCAAGTGGGCGATTCATCATCTGTTCAGGGTCGACCTTCCAGAACCATGCAAGGTCGTACACAAGCCCAACAAGCTGGGTTAGCTCGGCGCCGTCTCCGGCACTGTCTCCGGCTTCTTCGCCCCGGAAGCCGGCGTCAAGAAAAAACCAGCGATTTCCCAAGCCAGGTCATTAAGGTCAGCCAAGTCCAACTGGTTAACCGAGGGGGCTGGAATAGCGCCACAGACCGCGATGTATTTAGCGGCCACCTCCAAATTCAGCGTGACTTCTTCGTCCTTCCCAATGGCATAGGGAAGCGCCTTGATAGCGCGGCATTCCGGCACGGTCGGGCGGCGCAACGAGATGCTGTTAACTTCTTCGCCATGCGCCTGAATAGGTGCGCTCAGTTTGTGTTCGCTCATTGCCAAACCCCTTTGGTGCCGTTCCATTCAAAATCAATCGTGCCGTCATCAGCTTTCGCGGACGGCTCACCCACTACATACGCACCCGAAAGCACGTAAGCACGGCCATTGCCGTACTCGACAGTCACCGTCGAATCGGTGGCGGCCATGATTTGCTTAATCGGCAAATCGGGGTCATCCACACACGTCAATTTCACATACGCTGGCAGGTCTTCTTCTTTGAAAAAGCCCGGGGCCACGGTTTCGCGCTTTTTGTCACTCAGTGGGCATTCAACGCCCCCGGTGACAGTCGCTTGGCCACCGTCAACCTTGACGTAAACGGTGCCGGCTACTTTCTTGCCCATTGCGATCTCCCACAAAAAAGCCCGCACTGGGCGGGCTTTGGACGTTCGTTAAATCAGACGGCGTACTGCAATCTGAATTGATATTGCAGTGCGAACACTCGCAACTGGTTCACCAGGTCAGGCGGGAACAGCACGTCCAACCGATTAGGGTTGGTCGCCGAGCGCTCAACCACCAGGTACTGGGCGAAGGCGTCCGCGTTTTCAACAATGCCCAAGCGCTCCAGCGCGTAATAACTGGCCAGCAGCTCGGCGCGGATCACGGTCGGCGTCACGATGGCCTGACCCGCACCAAAGCGCGTGCCATCGTTGGCCAGCTTGTGACGGCCGTACTTGCTGGTAATGACCGACTTTAGGTAGCTGATCACGTAGGCCGACTGGTGCAGTGACTCGCTGTCCAGGTATGAATCATCGGGCTGATCGAACGCGTTACGCTGATAGCTCGTAATGCCGCGCTCGATGCGCTGGGCGCCGCCGCTAAACGACGCCGTGGCAATGCCATGGGTCAACAGCGATTGACGCTCAGTCAGCGTGAAGCGCTCGCCTGCGGGGGCCGGTGCAATACCTGTCAGCTCGCCGGTTTGGGTCGGGCGTGCTGGATCGGCAGAAATAAACACCGCTGTACGCGCGGCATAGGCCGCTGCTGCCCGCCAGAATGGATCGGGGCTGTCTGGCTCAAAGCCATAAATCGTGGCGTGCTGGTCGTTACGCGTAACGCCGAACGCCACCAACTGCCCGACCGTACCCCGCTTAGCGGCGTACAGGTGGCCATAAAGCTGTTTGGTCCAGCTCCAACGGCCCGCAGAATCGCCCATGAACTCCTGCCAGGCATTCAGCGACGTGGCGTCAGTCCACGGCGAGCAAATGAACTCAAAGGGTTCATCGCCCAAGCTGGCCAGCAGGTCGGCCACTTCCGGCGAACCGGCACCCTTGGCCATCGCCGCCAGTTCCACGGTCAAGCCCGCCGGGGTCGACTCGCCGTTGTTGCGCCCGAGGCGGTTCAACTGCAATGCAATGTCATTACCGCTCTCACCCGACCACTTGCATTTCAGCGTTACAACGCCCGCCGCAGCAGTAGCCAATACCGGAAGGCTTGCCGCGTTAACCGCCGCAGCCAGTGACTGGGCCACTTCTGCCGGGGTCGCGCCGCTGGCCACTACCGCACGCACGCGGACACCGCCTACATACAGATTCAGAAGGCCGGATTCCGTCGCGGCGCCGGTGACAGTGACCGTACCCTCAGCCGGTGTGCCCGTGCCCTTGACCGGCAAGCACCAAACCTCACCCGCCGGATCAATGCGCCGCCATGTCTCGTACATCTGCGCAAGCATTGAGCCGGGGCCACCAATGCCGACAGCAAGCCCCAGGCTCGACACAAGGGTCAGCTTACCCACTTCGGCGGCGGTCGAATCATCGTTAACCTGAGCCACGATCAAGCGCGGCATGGTCGACGTGGCGCTGTTGGCTTGCGAGTTGTCGACCTCCGCATAGAACAGCGGCACCCGAATATCACTGGGGATATTGTTAAAGTTCATTGGCTTTTGCCCCTCGCGTGGCCTTGGTTGTGGCCACGACCGGCGCCGGTTCTTCCGGAGCTTCGATCTTGATCACGTCTTGATCCTTTAGCCGACGCTGCCAATAGGCATTGTCCGGCACAAACCCGCCCTCAGCGGGCAACAACGCGTAGTTGTTGCCCGGATCAGGGGCGGCCCGACCTTCGGCCGGCTTCACATGGAGTCGCGTCACTGGGGTAGATCCTCGCGCGTTTGAAATTCGATACGACCGTCAGGGCCGCTCTCGGAAAGGTTTTTATCGTTCAGGGGGCTGATAAAGTCGTAATTAACGTCTAGCCCCTGCAGCGCCGGTAAACCGTCTAAAACGCGCTCTTGCCACGTCTCCGGCGGTTCATTTTTGCTGTTGCGTCCTAACTGGAAAGCAGCTTCAAAGCTGAAGCGGTAAACAACACGCGCCCGATTGATAAACACCAGGCTGCCGCCGCCGTACTCGATAGGGTCGTACTCAGTGCCGGGCTGCCATCCCACCAATGCTTTCCAAAGCCCCGCACGCAAGTCGTGCAGCAAATCAGCCGCCTCCTGGCCGCGCTCGTCCGTGCTATCGAGCACCAGAACCACATCGAACAAGTCGGTAATATTTTGACGCGCCACGTTCTGCAGCTCGTTTGGGGCAGCGTCATCACCTGCAGCGATGACATAGGCCGAGGGATGATTCAACTTGGCACTATTGGCCACTGCATCCCAATCGATACCAGCCGACACACGACCGGAAAAAGCAGGGCAATACGTGCGCAAATGCGCAACGACATGACTGATTCTCATGGTTTGTTCCAGGGATAGAAGTGCCAGCAACTGCTGGAGGTATCAGCTCAAAGCCGCAGCGAACGCCGCAGAGAGAATGGCCTGAACTTCTGATTTAGAGTCCTGCAAAGCATCGGCCATGTAGTTGTCACGGGGCGCAATCAACCAATCATTGTTGCTCCGCGCCTCACGCAAACGAATACCGTCGCGGCGGCGCTTTGCTGTGTGCTTCTCTCCCGCCTTCAAACGCGACAAGCGTGCACCCCGCTTGACGCCGTAGAACAGATAGGCCGGGTAGTACTCCTTCATCGCACTGGTCTTTTTGGGAGCGACCCGCACAAGAAAACCCGACTTCGATACTCTGAAAGAGATCGAGTGCAACGTCGCCCCAGAGCGATTGACCGGATAGCCCTCATCATCACGCGCAAGCGCAAGGTTCATCTGCGCCCGCTGCATCACCAGGCGCCCGGCTTTGCGCATGCCCGCACGAATTTTCTTCTTGTCGAAGATATCTCGCGGCAGGCTGTCATAGCCTTCAAAGTGCAAGTAGCTCTCAATGGATGCTGAGTTAGCCATAAATACTTCCCCTGGGTTGCTCGGGGCCGAGTTCCTCAACCTCAAGCAAGGTAAACCGACGATTGCCGTTCATGTCCGCAACCCGGCGCACGCGATAAATCGTGGCGCCGTGCAGCACTTCGTGGGACTCGCTCATGCCTTTGAGGTAGTAGAACGTCACCCGGTGGGTGACCTTCATATCGGTCTGCACACCGTTCGCGTACACAGCGGTCCCGACCGGCTCAATCTTTGCCCAGCGTCTTTTCTGATCGGTGAACAACGAGTCAAGCCCCTGATCCAGCGCCGGGATATCGGTTCTAAGCCGCAGAGTGATACGCCGGTTTAACTCCCCCGCACTCGGTTCACGCATGGCCATGGTTAAAACCTCGGCGGTACGGTGACATCGGCCACCAGGTGGTCCAGGAATGCCGATGGCAACTCGGCCAGCGTCTGCCCCACCAAGAACATTTCCGGGTGCCGGTAGATCGTCGCCGCCGCCATCAACAACCAGTTGCGCACACCCGGATACAGGTCAAGGTTAACGCCGGCCTTGTAGCGAATCCGCAACGGACCTGCGGGACGGCCACCCGGAAAGAACAGGAAGCTTTCACGCTGGCCCTTCTGCAGCTCGAACGGGGCAGTCTGCGCCGCCCATGTGCCATCGGGCAGTTGGGACATGATCGAGACGATTTCCGTGGCCTGCCCCACGTCCAGGGCGTGACCCGACGCGAAGGTCGCGGGCCAGTCCTCTTCGTACAGCGCAGCCCGGACCGCTGCGCCCGTCTTCGACTCGCATTGCCCGGTGACGCCTGGGATTACGATCTGCTCGATTAACACGGGTTCCATGTCTTCGGGCTCAACCCTGCACTGGAAAGCCACCTGTGCCAGAGTTAATACCGGATCGCCGAGGTACTCGATTCGACGGGCCATGGTTTAAGGCTTCGCGTCGTCATCGGTGTTTTCGGTGCTTTCGTCAGCAGGTCCATCGCCACCGTCGCCGCCGTCAGTGCTTTCGCCGTTTTCAGCACCTCCAGCACCGCCATCGTCAGGACCACCCTCACCGCCTTCATCAGACTTACCATTGGGCTTAGCGGCGCGGGGTTTCGAGGCCGATGGCTTACTTGCCCGCTGTCTGGATGTCGCCCCACCCGCCCCCTCATAGACTTCTGCAAAGCCCTTGGTTTTCAGACCTTCAACCACATCAGGATCGAACCCGGCCAGCTCATCAGCCGAGTAACCGCGCCAGGCTTTCAAAAAACGCACAACAATTTTTTCGCTCATCACGTGAACCTCAGATATGCAAAGCCCCGCCGAAGCGGGGCAAAGGGATTACATGCCAGCGCCCCACTTGACGGCGACAGCGACAACAATGCTTTCAACGTGGCGTGGGCCAAAGTCGTGTTTGGCGATGACCTTGACCAGCGTCTGATCGCGCTGGAAGGCACTGACCATGTTGCCTTCAGCGTCTTTGTAAGCAGCCTCGCTGCTGAAAGAGATCGTCAGGTCCATGTCTTCGCCGATCATCATGTCGGCGAAGTTCACGAAGTAGAATTCGGTTTCATTGCCATCGGCGCCCAGGTTCACCGGGATCTGATTGCTCAGGCCCACCGGGTAGCCCTTGAACATGCCCTGTTCGATTTCTGGATAGGCCTTGTTGCCGTTGCCATCACGCAGCGACTGCAACCAGCGGAACACGCGCGGGTGCATCAACCAACCGCAGTCCTTCATCATCACGTTGGCCGTTTCGATGCGCAGCATCATGCCGCCGCAAAACAGGTCGATCTTTTCCAGGGTAATGCCAGCCGTGCTGGGCGCTGGCAACACGTTGAACGCCTGCGCCCAATAGCGCATGCCCTTGGGCAGCGAGCCCGAGCCGTCTGCGCGGATAAAGTGCAGATCCTCAGACAGCCCCATCGACACCGCCAAATCGCTGACAACGATGTCATCGATGCGCGGGCTAATGCCCGCCGTGGCGATCAGGTCATTAGAGATCGGCACAATCGCGGCCGCTTTTTTCGCGGACAACTTTGTGTCGGCAAACGTCATGCCGGTGATCGGGATATCGGTTTCGGTACCGATATAGGTCACCACCGTGTTGCCGGTGATACGCGGCATGGTCAGGTTGCCGTTGTTCAGGGGCAAGCTACGGGTACCCATCTTGCGCACAACCGACATCGGGCGCAGAGCCTCAATGATCTCGGTTGCAAAGTTTTGAGGGACCAGCACACCGCCTGCCCCCGGCGTCACAGTGCTCAACGCCATGGCAACATCAGTGGAAAAACCGCCTTGCTGCGCCATCTGGGCGGCTTGTTGCTGATTGCCTCCTGCAGCAGCCAGCAAGCGCACCATCTGAGCCATGCGCACGCCCGGTGCCTCAGCCGGGCCAGATCCGGAAATATGGCCGGGTGGAGGGCTGGTGCGGCCTTGGGCCGACTCACTGACCGGAACCGCGCTGGCTGCCGCCATTCGCTCGGCCTGTTCCGCGCGACTGATCTTGTCAGTCAGTGCGTTGAACTCAGCTTCCAGAGTGGTGAACTGAGAGAGTTGCTCGGCGGACAGCGCCTCGCCATCGGCCTCAAGTTTGGCCAGCGCTTGAAGTGTGGTATTGATCTTGGCGCGTTCGCTACGCAGTTGAAGTACAAGGGACATGCTGCCTCCTGGGCATAAAAAAACCCGCACAAGGCGGGCATCGAAGACTGCCGCGAACGCGGTCAGATCTGGCTTTGAAAATTCAGTGCTGCGGCACGGACTGAAAGGCGACCTTGCTGCCGGTTGGCCCGGCTCAATGCCACCGAGTTTGAGAGGTCATCAACCGCTTGTTGCGGGCTTTGCATTCGATCTGCCAGGCCAGCAGCGATACCGGCCTGACCTCGATACAAGCCAGCTTCGGTGGCGATGACCTGCTGCACCGAGAGCCCGCGATAGTCAGCAACGGCATTGACGAACAATTGGTAGCTTTCCTGCACCACGTCGTTCAGGTACTTGAGCGACTGGTCGCTCAACGGCTCGTGAGGGCTGAGGTCGTTTTTGTGGGCACCGGCAAATACCGTGGTCACCTTGACGCCCATGCCCTCCTCCATCTTGGAGCGGTCCATGTGACTGGCGATGACGCCGATTGATCCGACCCCACTGGTCTGGCTCACCACCAGCTCGCTGCACGCGGCGCCGATCAGGTAGCCGCCGCTGTAGGCCATGAAGTTGACGATGCCGGTGATGGGCTTCTGCTGGGCCATGGCGCGAATGTCCGCCGCCAGTTCAAACGCGCCAACAGCAGAACCACCAGGACTGTCGATGTCCAACACGATGCGTTCGACCATCGGATCGGCGACAGCGTTGCTAATCTGAGCCCGCAGCGTTTCGTAGCTGGTCATGGTTTCGCACATGCTGACGTGGCTGCCACGGCTGACCAACACACCGCTGACCGGGATCACCTCGATCCCCGTGCGCGCGATGGCCGTCCGACGCTCTTCCTCACGCTGGGCGATCCGATCCATGCCATCGTCTGACCACAACTTCGCAGCACCTTGGCTGCCGATGTTTACGATGTTCAAGCTCATTGCCTGATTGGCCCAGCGAACGCCCAGGTCCAACATGTCAGGCGTCACCAACAGCGGCTGATTGAACAGCAGGCTGGAGGCTCGCAGGTAATTTTTCATTGCGCGAGAATCCTCTCTATTTCAGCGTGCTGCAGTTCGAGCTGCGCTCGCACGTTGGGGTTGGTCAAGTCAGCAGCGCCCTTGCCTGCGTCCACCATGTTCAGCGGTTGCAGGTAAATATCGCCGCCCGGTACTGGGGGCATGTTCTCCAACCGGCGAATGTCGTTGACGCTGAGCCAGCCCCACTGGCGCCCAATGGCGTAAGCCTCATAACGGCTCTTCTGGTCACCGCGCAACAGGCCGGACAAGTTGAACTCAATGAAGTATTCACGCCGGTCAGCGGGCAACAGGAAGTCGCGCATCATCGACTGCTCATGACGCTTGACCCACGGCAACAGGGCGAACACCACGAACTGAATCATCAACTGCTCAAGGGTGTTGTAGTTCGACTTCTCCAGGTCGTTGACCATCGGCAGCGGGATCTTGTAGATCCGGGCAATGTCGGTACCGGTGGTTTTGAGGATGCCCAGCACCTCGGCATCGACGTTGTTCATAGAGACGGGCTTGAAGGTCATGCCCTCTTGCAGCAGGGCAACCTTTTTGGCGTTGTCCATGCCGCCAAACTTCTGCCCCCACTGATCGACAATCTTGTCGATGCTGCCCTGATCCTTGATCGCCGGGGCTTCACGTGGCCGCTCGATCACGCCGGAAACAGTCACGCCGTTGGCAAAGCTTTTGCCGGTGTATTGCCGTACCGCCTGAGCCAGGCCCAGTGATTCTGCATGCACCTCGATAGGCGACAACCCCACGTAATGGTTGGTACTGAACCAGCGCACGTGGTGAATCATGCGCATCGGCACCGCTTCACCGCCGCTGATCCGGTAATAGGGCAGCATGTCCCCGCCCCTCAGCACCTGTACCTTGTCGTTGCTCAACGGCCACAGGGCCACGACGTTTCCATCGTCCCGACGATCAATGAAGCTGTAAGCGTTGCCACGCAAGCCAGCGGCGCCTTGGGTGCACTCCAGGTATTCATACGGCGTCTGAAACCCGTTCGGCTGGTACCGCAGCACGTCATACGCAGGGTGATTGATCGCGGCTTCACGCTGGCCCTTGTCCATCCGGCGGTACATCTCGCACGGTAGCTGGCCCAGGGTTTCGGCCAGCAGCGTGACGCAGTTCTGCAGAATCGGCAGCCCTAGCGCCGACTCAGGCGTGACCTTCACGCCCGAGCTGTTGCGGCCACCACCCAACAGGCCACGCCAAAAGCCGCTGTTGGCTTCTGTCAGATTCCCACGCCCCTCGCCGAGCACGCTTGAAAAGAACATGCTCAGCCTCCTTGGGGTTTGGGTTTGGTTTTCAACACAGCGGCTGCGCGATCCGCCAGGAACGCCCAGGCCATTAAGCCAACGCCTGCGACGATGCAAGCAACCGGCGAACTGATCATGGCGACGCCACCCACCAGCAGACCGAAGCCCAGCAGACCGGCCAGCCATGAAACGATGACCAATTTCATATACCCGCCCCTTCGTCGTAGATAGATTTACCCGTCGGGCCAGCCGCTTTGCTGCTGATCCCAACGGCCATGATGGAAGCGACGATGCCGTCAATCCGACCTGTCGCCTTGGCCTTGTCGGCCTTGCGGTTGTTGGCCGGGTCCGAAACGATCACCGCGTTACCGGCGCACCAGGTCATGACCGGGTTGCCGTCGTGACGCAGGGTTTCGACGGTTTCACTGTCGACGACTTCCCATTCAGAGGGGTCAAGATCGATGGCTTCCTGCTCCGGTGCCAAGCCCAGCAGGCGGCGCTCAAACTCATCCACCGCCGGCCCCATGTCCTTGTAGCCTTGGCCGAAGCCCACCATTTCCGGCAGTGCAATGTCGTACTCAGACATCAACTGCAGCAGGTCTTCAATGCGCCACCGGTCATAGGCGATGCGCTCCACATCGAAGTACGCGCAGATAGTGACCAGCCGCCGCAGCACATGCAGCTTGCTGATCGCCCGGCCCGGTGTGGTTTCAAGGTGCCCCTGCTTGACCCACATGGCGTAAGGCACTTTGTCGCGGTCTTCGCGCCCCTGCAGGTCATCATCCGGAATCCAGAAGTACGGCAGCAGCCGCCAGTGCGGATCGTGTGGGGCGGGCCAGAAGATCAGTACGAATGCGGTCAAGTCCGTGGTGCTGGCAAGGTCGAGCCCGCCAACACATCGCCGGTTACGCAGTAGCCGCATGGGCACACGTTCTTCGGCCTGCTTCCAGACGCCCCAAGAAATCCACGGCGCATCGGCTTGCGTCCACTCGCAGAAGTTAAGACGGCGTACTACCGACTCCTGCGCGGGCAACCCTCGGGCCGCCTGGACCTGCTCACGCAGATACTTGCGACCGGGGATGCCATCGGTTTGCCCTTCGACGATGTAATCCAGCGAAGGATTGACCTTGGGCCAGCAGGCTTCGTCCTTGAACGGGTCGTCGCCCTCATCTAGCGAGCAGATGAACGCGAAGAAACTGTCGTCATCCTCAATGCCCGCGCAGATCCGCACACCCAGGTCGTGGTACTGACCGCAGACCGTCTTTTTGTCAGAGCCGCTGTTAGTGATCATCACCACCATAGCTTTGCGGCGGTTCTTGGTACCGGCGCGCATCATGTTTACGGTGGTGGCGGTCTTGTGTTCGTGCAGCTCATCCAGCAGGCCGATGTGCGGACGCGGGCCGGACTGGCCTTCGTCGGCACTGATCGGACGAAAGAACGAATTGGTGTTGGGGTAGAATAGGTTCCAGACTTTTTCGTCGCGGCCCGACTGAAGCAAACGCTTGGACAGCAACGGCGACATGTTCACCATCGACACCGCATCACGGAACAGGATCATGGCCTGATCGCGTTTGGTCGCAGCGGCGTACACCTCGGCGCGTTGCTCGCCATCGGAAACCAGCCCGTACAGACCGATGCCGCCCACCAGCGGGCTTTTACCAGAGCCCTTGCCCGTCTCAATGTACGCAAGACGAAAACGGCGAAAACCGTCTTCGGTCATCCAGCCAAACAGGCTGCCCACCACAAACGCTTGCCACGGTGCCAGCAAGAAGGGCTTGCCCTCATACTCGCCGCCGTTGAGGCACAGCACGTCTTCAAAAAATCCTATTGCCCGATCTGCCAGCTCTTGAACCCAGACCAGGCCACGGGCCGAGCCGTGCTCCACATCCTGCAAATGTCGCTTGCAGGCGTTACGAACGTTTGGACCGGCGACAATTTCCCCAACCAGCACCGCGTGGGCAAAGCTGGCAACCCGGTCATCAACTGAAGTATTTGTTTGCGGCGTCTCGTTGCTCATGTGGGAACAGCTCACCTTGACCTTGCGGCAACGTTTTCAGGTTGCGCCGAGCCATCGGCGATAGACCAAACTGAGCACCTGCCGCGTTAGCGCGTTTTTCGGCGTCATTCGCCAGTTGGCGCAGGACGTGCATTTGCTGCGCGCCGGTTTTGAATGTTTGAATATCGCCACCCAACTCATCATCGGATGCCGCATTGCGCTGGGCGATCAGTCGTTGATAACGACGCCAATCGGCAACAGCCTGGCAATACGTCGCCAGCGCCATGGAATCCAGATTTGAAACGAGGCCCAGGGCGATCAGTGCGGGAGTCAGCTGCTCCCACTCTGCAATGGCTTCTGCCGACAGCACGTCCGGCATCGGCGGAGCTTCAACCGGGAAGCCAGGCGAAGCGACTTCAGCCAGCAAGTCGCCCACGTTTTCCCGACCGCGATTACCCTGTAAAAGTTTGAGCGCCGCTGGTTTTCCAAAGCGACCCGAGTTTCCGTTTCCGGCCATAAATACCCTGCCTATTGATACCCCCCCTCCCTCATTTTTCCCGACGTTGCGAAGCGAGGGGGGCGAGCGGTCTAGAACGAAGTCCAAAAATAGTTTTTCACCCCCCCTACCCTCGGGGCGGTGCATTTTTGGGTGCGGCGACAGCGGATGGTCACCGATTCCAGTGATGGCCGGGGTCAGTCGGTCTACCGTCAGCCCCGCAGCCAGGAAGCCGGCCCGTCTTCTCCATCCGCTGCTTTGTCGAGTCGTGGCAGAACTTGCACAGGCTCGCCCAGTTCTTTGGATTCCAGAACAGCTTCCATGCCGCCTTGAGCCGAACGGGATCACCACTGTCCTTGGCGTCCTTCAGTTTGGGGGCGATCTTGTGGTCGACGATGGTCGCCGCCACTGGCCGCTGATCCGTCGAACACATCGTGCAGTACGGATGCTCACGCAGATGGCCGTCGCGGGACTTCTGCCACTTGTAGCCGTAACCACGTTCAGTGCTGCTGCCGCGTCGCTCATCAGATGGTTTGGTCATGAGTGAACGCTCACTGGTCCGACCCACCATTAGATGGCCTTACATCGCAGACGCCGAGACGCTTTGCCGCCCATCGTTCGTACAAGCCGATGGCAACATCAGCACCGGCCATGGCCGTCAAACAACCCAAGCCACCCGCTGCAACAATTGAAACGCCCGCAGCGTGCAACAGCAGCATGGTCGACAACCCGCAAGCCACGCAGGCGCCCGAGCGCAATGCCAGGCGGCGCATCAACGACCAGCCCCGCACCCCTGCCTTATCAGCTCGCCACATCTCCCCCGACACACCGCCGACCAGCGACAAGGCAATCACCACCCAGATCGGCATTTCTGCCAATGCTTGCTGCTCGTTAGTCATTGCTCACCCCATAAACGCAAAAACCCGGCGCAATGGCCGGGTTTAGTGTGGTGGTGCTTGCCGCTTTCGGCGGTCGCACCTATCGAAGATGGCTACTTTTTACAGGTGGAATTTACTGGCAGCAAGCCACTTTTAATGCCATCGGTGAATATGTGGGTTTGGTAGCTGAACACCCGGCGAATGTCGGCGAATACATCACCCCGGTAAGCGCTTTTGGGGGCTGTCTGCCCTGCCTCACTGTTCAGAATCAAAGTGGGACTAGGGAAAGTGCCTAAATCAATGGCTGTGACCCACTGTCCTACCTCTTTTGCTTTTTTCTCGTATGAAGAAGGATTTATAAAAACACGCGTGCGCGTGAAGCGCGCGTACTGCTGCCCGCTACGCTCACATGCGCAAGGGCTGATAGAGGCGGGACAGTGGGACAAGCCAATACAGACGCGGCATGCGCCTGACCCACTGCCATTACTAGCAGCGGGACAAGGCGGGCCATGGGTAGTTGACGGGGCAAACGGAAGGCGAAGGTATGGGTCACGCTGCTTTTTTCCCGAGCAGCAGTTCTGCGATGCACTCATGGGCTTGGTGCAGCCGCTCGTAATAGGTTTTCCGACAGCACCCGCAGTGGGTGATTTTTTGAGACAGAAAGCTGTCGTGATTGCAGTAGTGTTCACGCACCACCAACGACAACTGCGGTGGCAAATGCTTGTTGACGATCAACTCTATGTCCGCCGATTCATCGAGCAGCACCCGGCTGCCCCGTGTGCCACGAATCAGCTCGCCCTTGGTCTCCATCAGCATGGCAATCATGTTGCCGCCGCCTGTGCCTTCGGGTGCCTCACTGTGCAGATCCTCAGCCCAAAGCTTGAGCAGGGTGTCGATGTGCTTAATCAAAGCAAGGCTCCTCGAACTTCTGCACCTGCAAGGCTGAGTAACCGCCCCAGTTTTCAGGCTTCTTGTACGCCCAAGGGCGCTGGCCGCTTTTAGCCAGAGCAGGCAGACGCACACGACGCCATCCAAGACGGTGCATGATCGCGCCGACGCGCATTTGTTCGGGTTTGCCCCAATGACCGAAGTCGAGTTTCAGCGCGCTGGCCAGGACTTCGCTGCCAGTGGTGGTTTCGCCGATCTGCGATTCTTCCAGCCAGGTCAGAATCGGACCTTCCCACTCATCCACTACAAAGCGTTCATCCTGAGCCTCAGAGAACATCGCGGCTTCGTCGCGGTTAACCCACCAGATTTCGCCCGCCTCATAGCAAAACATCGCCTCAGCCCATAGCTGGTCGCGGATCTCGCGCAACTGCTCCAGGTCGACCTTGGTGCACGCCACCGGCCAATAACGACGGTTACCCGTGGCGTCCTTGAGGTATTCGTCCTGGTTGGTCGTACCCACGAAAACACACTGGCGTGGCACATCGTTTGTTCTTCGGCCGTAGCTCTCGCGGTAGGTGTCGGTGGACGCCGAAAAGAACTGCTTGGCTTTGGTACTCTCAGCCTTGTTGAAGCTATCCAGCTCCCCCAGCTCGATGATCCATTTGCCACGGATCGCCTGAAAGCCGTCCTTGTCGCCCAAAGCAAACGGCGTATCCATAAACCAGTCGCCGCCCAGAATGCTCATGGCTGTGGACTTACCCTCACCCTGCCCGCCTTCAAGGATCATGACCGAGTCAGCCTTGCAGCCTGGGCGCATCACCCGTGCTACCGCCGAGATCATCCAGCGTTTGCCCACCTTGGCGCTGTAGCCGCTTTGGGTGACTCCCATCACCATATTCAGCCAAGTATCAAGGCGAGGCACGCGATCCCACTCAAGGTTATTCAGGTAGTTTCGAACCGGATGAAACGAGTTGTCATGAGCCACAACACTGACCGCCTCGATCACGCTGGAGGCTTTAACGCGCAGATTGTATTGCTGGGCCAGCCACTTCATCACGCGGATGTCATCGATGTCGCTCCAATCCCCGGTTCCACCGCCATAAGGCGGGGTGCGGACTTTGACGATCTTGGAGCTAAAAGCACTGAAGCTGATAACACCGGCCCAACGTTCATCGTTGCCCAGGATCAATTCAACGTTTTGCATGTGCGCGATCAATGAGCCGTTTTCGGTACGTGCCAACTGATCTTTCCAGCCACCTGCAGCTGGGGGCCTGACCACCGACAACACCTGGCGGCGAACAGCGTCTAAACCTTCGGCACAATGCAGGTCGTTGAAGTCGGTCCACTTGATCTCGCGTTCACCCGAGAACACCGGGCCAACCACCTGACCGCCCACGATCAAAGCGGCGTTACTGCCCTTCTCTTCCCCAGGGTTCCAAGGCTCGCCGTTGGGGCGTTTGGTTTTCCAGTCATCGTCGCGGCACACGATCAAAGCGCGGCCAGGGAAACGCTCACGCATGGCCTTGGCCACTACGCTCAAATTGCCTGCATCAAAAGCAATGGCCACCGTCAGCGAGGTGGCCATATGCAGACTGACGCCGGTGGCGTAGCCCTCACACACCAGAACCGGTTCGCCCGGCTCAGGATGCGGACCAATCAGGTGGAAAGCGCCCTCTTTGGACATGCCATAGGGCCAATAGGATTTATCACGGCCGGTGTCCTGCTGCTTCTCGGGGTAGATAACCTGCAGTCCGACGATCTGATCCCGTACGTTGCTCATCGGCACCAACACCGCACCCGAGCGCGGCGCATAACGCACGCCCATGCCGACGATTTGTTTACGATCCAGATAGGCACTACGGCCCTTTTCCGGCATGCGCTTGAACAGGCCCGAGGCACGGTTGGCAGCGCGACGGGCAGCATTGGCAGCTATCTCAGCGGCGCGGCGTTTACCTTCCTCTTGGCGAGCGCGCATCACTTCGCGCTCCTCTTGGCTCATGCGCCCGGCCTTAACCTTGATCTTATTGCTGTCGCCCGAACGCCAATCACCGAAGCTGCCGAAAATCAGGACTTCGTTTTTCTCGGTGCGGTGTTCATGGATGACGTACCAGCCGTTTTTCTCTTTGCCCTTGTCCTGCGTGGTCTTGCAGCGGGTCAGCTTGCCGAACGTGAGTGGTTGCGCAGGCTCAAGGCCGTGGTCAGCGAATTGACCGAGAACGTCATCGAGCATAACGGGTACCTACTTGTTCATTGAGTTGTTGGCAGGCTGCACAGCGCGTGCAGTTGGTCACCGCCAAGCGACGGGCCAAAGGAATAGCCGTGTTGCAATCCGCGCAAAACTCGTAAGCCTCAAACACTGGCTGCGCTTTTCGCGCTGCCAAGGCCAGATCGATGCGCTCCTGCACCAGGTCGTTAGCAAAATCCGCAATATCAGCCACGGTCAGTACCCCGCGTGGTCGAATTGACGTAGCAAGCGCGGTTGTACAGGCCCAACAAACCTTGAATGCCGCGGAACACCTGCAGGCGTATTTCGGCCAGCTCGCTGTCGCATACAACACCGTCGCCAATGCTCTTGGCCCAGGTGTCGGCCAGATCGGCCACTTGGCGAAAGTACATCGCAATGCCAGTGGTCAGCGTCTCGGGCATATCAGCGGTATAGGACTCGGACAGCTCCTGCCAGATCGTATCGCCCACCAACGCGTGCACCGCATCCAGGATGCGGCGGTCTTTGGTCAGTTCCAGGATCTCGGCGAACTCTTGAACGTTCACCGTGTGGCTTGGATGAGTCGGGGAAAGCTTGTGCTGCAACGTGGTGGGATTGCGGCCAGTGGTCACAGCGATGGCAGCAGCGCCACCCGGATAGTCACGTGCAGCGTGGTACAGCGCCAAATCGAGCGGCAGAATTTCGCGCTGCGCTCGCTGGGTGCAACTAAGAGCAATACGGCTCATGGCATTAATCCTTGTATGTTGCCAGTGCCGCGCGGCGCATTGTGGTGGTACATTTGCCGCGTGGCTGAGTAGGCCCAAAAGCCGGTCTAGATTCGTAAGATCGAAACCGGCACCGTGCCGAGGCAAGCGATCCGTCGCTCACCTCTGGCGCAACAGCTGCCAGATCTGTGGTGGAGAAGGCAGCAACCCAAAGCTTCCGAGCCTTGGAAAGCGCGGATAAAGAGAGGCGGTTTAGCATGTGGTGTGCCCGCCTACCTTTACCGCGACCCGGCGACACTGTGGTGGTGTGTGCCGGGAGGAACTGGGCGGCCTATTGGTCGCCTTTTTTCTTTACAGCTTCTTATGCTGCTTGAGCCGAAGCATCCATACCGGGAGGGAAGATGTCATCTAAAGTACATTTCACTCCGAGCTGGTTAAAAGCACTGACTATTGCTCGACATTCGACTAGTCCAGCAGTACGCCGGCCAGACTCATAATTACTGAGCCGCGTTTGAGTCCAACCCAGCGCCGCGACCAAATCTCGCTGCTTGATACCTGACTTTGCTCTTTGCTCTGCAATGCAGTTCATGGTGTGTCTCCAATGAGTCGACGCCATAATAAACACGAATCGTGAAGTTTTCAACACGGATAGTGAGAATAAAACTATTCAAATCGTGGTAAAAAAATCACATGAACACACTTGGCTTACGCATCAAACAACTAAGAAAAGCAAAGGGAATGAGTCAGCAGGCCCTTGCTTTTGCCTGCGGGTGGGAGTCCCAATCGCGAATCGGTAACTACGAAAAAGGAACTCGCCAGCCCAACCTAGAGGATTTGGAGAAAATCGCACTAGCTCTCGACACCACTTTGCCCGACCTAGTAGCCGGCAGGGATCGCTCAGAATTGGATTCACTTCCTGACAACATTCAAGGCCGCGTCCGCTCTGAGGATCGTCTCACTCGCGATTCAGGGCGCTCGACCGACAAAAATCAACCTGTTAGCAGCAACGTAGGCTGGGCAAAAAAAGGGGTAGTCCCAGTGATGGGGAACGCGCAACTAGGTAACTCGGGTTATTTTGAAGCCTTAGACTTCCCGCAGGGCCATGGGGATGGGTACCTTAAAATCCATAGTGATGATCCTGATGCATACGGCCTAAGGGTTTTAGGTGACAGCATGCTCCCGCGAATTAAAAATGGTGAATTTGTACTTGTTGAACCTAACAAAAGCTTTGTCAGCGGTGATGAAGTGATGGTGCGTACGACTTCCGGCAGGACCATGATCAAGGAGTTCATTTACTTGCGCGATGGAATGTACCGGCTTGATAGCGTCAATGCGGAGCACGCAACCGTTCATATAGACCAGAAAGACGTAGAGGAAATACATCTCGTGGGCGGGATTCTGAAATCATCACGCTTCCTACACTCCGCCTCAGATATTTAATCACGATTTGGATTGACACGGATAAGCACGATGCGTGATATTTGCCTCACTCTCCCACCACAGAGCGAGGCAATACCATGCACACCACAGCAACCCTGCACGTCCACCCAACGTGCGCCAGTAACCGTCGACTGATCGAGCAACTGCAAACCACCACCGGTTGCTTGGTCATCCTCCACAACCACAAGCCCCGACTGGTCCCCCATAGCAACCGCCCTGCCCCGTTCGATCCAAACAACGGAGGGCATGCAGCATGAACCGGTTTTCTTTGGCTGATAAAACCCTTCGCCTGCTGGCTGCGCAGGTCAATTTGAACGGCACGTTTCGTCACTTGTGCAGTTTCAAAAATACCAACCATCCGCTGATTTTTGTGCTGGAGGTTGAGCGCGCTCCAGCCGGGACGTTGTTCACCGTAATCATCGGCGATGAAAAGCACAGTCTTACAGTGTGCGATCCCGACCACGATACACACCTAGTGCTCGCTGACTTTATTGAGTCCATCGCCAATGGTCATATCGATACAGCCGAGCCGGCAACGCCACGTAACAGCGCTGAATCTGTCGATTGCGGTGAGTTGCTGGACTCCACTCAACAAGAGCAACTGCACCAGTTGGTGCGCAAAGGCGGCTCGTTGAAGCTCGACATAGGTCTGGATGAGGTCGTCAATCTCGCCGTGCATCGCACGCCTGACCGTCAAGGCATAACGGCGATTCTGGCCACCGGCGACAGCTGCCCACGCACTCAGTGCTTTACGACTTCTGGCGACGATCAGCGCAGCTATAAACAGCTACTGCAGTCGCTTGAACATTTGGCTACGTCGGCAGTATCTGCCGCGCTCGCTGCTTAGGGGGTGTTATGGAGCGCACTCTCGCCAAGGCAGCCGCGTGCCTGGGCACGACCCGGCCAAAATTAATCAAGCTGATGCGCGAAAAAGGCCTGCTCAATGATCGCAACTTGCCCGCCTTCCCAGCTCGGGATCGCGAGTATCTGCGAGTCAAGGACAGTAACTGGTTTCACGCTGAACTCGGCATGCAGTACAGCCAGTCAACCCGTGTACGTCAGCCCGGCATCGCATGGCTGGCCGAGCAATTGGGTTTAACCCTTCCACATATTCCGACTGATCATCGTGACGCGGCCTAGGGAATACGCTCGGCAGATCGTGGCTATGCCGACACGCGAGGAGCGCAACGCTGCGCTCCTTGAAGTGCCGGAGCATTTACGCGAGCTGACCAAGCGCCACTGCCTGAATGCCTGGAACCACCCAGCCCGACATAAAACCAAATCGAGCAAACCCGATCATGAGCAATGACCATCAAACCCCACTGCGGTTACTGCCAGCACCGGACCCGGCCACCGTTGAACTGCTTTATCGCAACTTCGGTGACGTGCTGATCCCCCTCGACAAGCTGCGCGTGCAGTACTTCCGCCATCTAAACGAACAGTCGTTTGCAGCTGAAATCCTCAGCGGACGCATTCAGTTGCCCGTCACGGTGCTGCACAGCAGCCGCAAAGCGCCAAAGTTCGCGCACATCCGCCATGTAGCCGCGCTGATCGACATTCGCGCCTACAAGGCTGACGAGGAACTAGCCAAACCGCCAAGCGATACACCGGATAAAGACGACTAGCCCAGCGCTGCCACCACCAGCGCCATACCAGGAGCACACCACATGACCTCTATCCAGATCAGCGCGCTGATCTTTTTGATATGCACCGCGGCCCTGCTTTATTGGGTCGGTTACCGTCACGGCTTGACCGATGGGCAGAAGCATCAACCTACCATCAGCACCCGGAGAAAAGCGGCATGACGCACTTACTGACCAACCGCTTGTACCTGCCCGCTTTGCTCCGCAACGCCAGCGGGATCGCCGCGCCTGTAAAAAACAGTCTCTGCTGCGCAGCAGCAGGCATTACTAAAACGCTTAGCGCCACTGCCGGGGTGCTTATACCCCACATAAAGCTGCGCGAGGCAGCCCGTGTTGATGCACCGCTAAACGCTAAGAACCGCCCGCCCGCGCAGCTTGTGGTGGGGTATAAGCGCCCTCCGCAGACTGTCCAGCAACACTGCAACCGTTCATTTGCCGAGATAGCAGCTAAGGAGGCCAGCCATGGAAACTGAAATTCTCTCAGAGGAAGAGCTAGCCGAGCTGACTGGCTACAAACACCGAGGCTATCAGCGCCAATGGCTCAAGGATCGCAACTGGGTCTTTGTCGAGAGCCGTGGAGGCCGCCCGCTGGTTGGACGGATGTTTACCCGTATGAAACTCGGGATCGCCCCACCCACCCTTTCAGTCGCACCAGCACCGCCGCCAGCAGGGCCGTCTTGGACCCCTGATTTTTCCCGAGTAAGTTGATATGCGTCCACGTAAAACCGAAAACCAGAATCTTCCGCCGCACATGTATCGACGCACACGTCAGCGCAAATACGGGAAAGTCTGGGTTGCCTACTACTACCGCGACGCCCAGGGCAAAGATATTCCGCTGGGAAGCGACCTCGATCAGGCGCGAATCAAATGGGCGCAGTTGGAAGCCAAGGAAAAACCCTTGGACCTGCTGACCATGAAAGGCATCTTTGATCGCTATACCCGCGACATCATTCCGAAAAAGGCACCACGCACGCAAAGGGACAACCTGGCCGAGCTGAAGAAGCTGCGAGAGCTGTTTGATGACGCGCCGATCGACTCGATAACGCCGGCAACGATTGCCGGGTACCGAGACGCCAGGACTGCCAAGGTTCGAGCCAACCGCGAGATCGCCACCCTGTCCCATGTATTCAACATGGCCAGAGAGTGGGGTCTCACTACAAAAGAGAATCCGTGCCAGGGCGTGCGCAAGAACCGCGAAAAACCGCGCGACTATTACGCCAACGATGTGGTGTGGACTGCTGTTTACAACAAAGCCCCCCAGGAACTGAAAGACGCTATGGATTTGGCCTACCTGACAGGCCAGCGCCCTGCTGACGTATTGATGATGCGTAAGGACGATGTAGAGGGAGGATATTTGATGGTTCAACAGAATAAGACCGGAAAGCGCCTCAGAATCCGCGTGAACGCCGATGGACAAGCTAACAGCCTTGGAAAGTTGCTCAGCCAAATAGCCGAACGAAACTCCAAACTTGTCACGAGCTATTTGATTGTAAGCAAAACAGGTAGGCGCATGACTGCAACAATGTTGCGCAAGCGTTGGGATGAAGCGAGAGAGTCGGCCAAGACAGCTGCACTAATGGAAAAAGATTCTGTACTAGCGGACAAGATCGCCGCATTCCAATTCAGGGATATCCGGCCCAAGGCCGCATCTGAAATCAAGGATATCGGCGAGGCAAGTCTGCTGCTGGGGCATACTGAGGGAGACATTACGCAGCGGGTTTACAGGCGCATCGGAGCGACCGCCAACCCCTCAAAATGAGCTGAGTTATGGAACACATGCTAAAAAGTTTTGGAACGCTTCACCCAAAACCACCCTTGAGCAGCTCCCTTCCCCAACCCCCAGAAACGACAAAGCCCGCTAAAAGCGGGCTCTGTCGGTGTAGCAATATGGCGGAGGCGTAGAGATTCGAACTCTAGGACCTGTTACAGTCGACGGTTTTCAAGACCGTTGCCTTAAACCACTCGGCCACACCTCCTATGTTGTTGCGGGCGCCATAATACCTGAATGAAACACGTTGTCAAACTCTCTTGATCGCTTGTTTCAGAGCCTCTGCTATGATCTTTGCTACTTAACATTTCAAACCACAGGAGTATCGCCATGCGCGAACAGGATTACGCCGTTAATAACAGCGTGCAGGCTGAGCAGCTAGAGGTTAGCCGCGTCCTGCGCAACACTTACGGTTTACTGGCTTTGACGCTCGCTTTCAGCGGCGTGATGGCTTATGTCGCTCAACAGATGCGGGTCGGTTACCCGAATATTTTCGTGGTGCTGATCGGTTTCTACGGGCTGTTTTTCTTGACCAACAAGCTGCGTGATTCGGCTTGGGGCCTGGTGTCTACTTTCGCCTTGACCGGTTTCATGGGCTTTTTGTTGGGCCCAATCCTCAACCGTTACTTGGGCATGCAGGGCGGCGCGGAGGTTGTCAGCTCGGCATTTGCCATGACCGCGCTGGTGTTTGGCGGCCTTTCTGCTTATGTGCTGATCACTCGCAAGGACATGAGTTTCCTGGGCGGCTTTATCACCGCAGGCTTCTTTGTCCTGCTGGGCGCAGTAGTCGCCAGCTTCTTCTTCCAGGTCAGCGGCCTGCAACTGGCCATCAGCGCTGGTTTTGTGCTGTTTTCTTCGGTCTGCATCTTATTCCAGACCAGCGCCATCATTCATGGTGGCGAGCGTAACTACATCATGGCAACCATCAGCCTGTATGTTTCGATCTACAACCTGTTTATCAGCCTGCTGCAAATTTTCGGCATCATGAGCAGCGACGACTGATTGACCCCGCTACACGAAAGCCCGCTTCGGCGGGCTTTTTGTTGCCCGTTGCAAGCATCTTTGAGCATCTGCCTTTATCATTGCCGCAGATTTGCTGACAGAGCTCACCATGAAATTTGCCATTGCCCTTTATTCAGCAGCCCATGCGCCCTCTTCTCGCCGCGCCCTGCGTTTTGCCGAGGCAGCGCTGGCAAGCGGTCACGAGATCGTGCGGCTGTTCTTCTATCAAGACGGTGTGCACAGCGCCTCGAGCAATGTGGTCACACCGCAAGACGAGCAAGACATCGCGCAGCAGTGGGCCGCGTTCGTCAGCCAACATCAGTTGGACGGCGTGGTGTGTATTGCCGCAGCCCTGCGCCGCGGTGTATTGAATGAAGATGAAGCAGCGCGCTATGAGCGCCCGGCGGTCAATCTGCAAGCGCCATGGGAATTGTCTGGCCTGGGCCAGTTACACGACGCGATTCAATCGGCTGATCGACTGATCTGCTTCGGAGGGCCTTGATATGGCTAAGTCGCTGTTGATTATCAGCCGCCAGGCGCCATGGTCGGGTCCAGGCGCCAAAGAGGCGTTGGACCTTGTGTTGGCGGGGGGCGCATTCGATTTGCCGATTGCACTGATGTTTATGGACGATGGGGTATTCCAGCTCGTTCCCGGACAAAACGCGGCCGCGCTGCAACAAAAAAACCTTCAGGCCAATCTGCAAGCCCTGTCGATGTTCGGGGTAGATGACGTGTTTGCCTGCGGCCACAGCCTGGCCGAGCGCGGCATTTCGCCCGCACATCTGGCAGTCGACGATGTACACGCCCTGTCAACCGATGAAGTACGCGCCCTAATTGACCGTTTTGACCAAGTGATAACCCTCTGATGACGACTCTACACGTCCTGAGCCACTCGCCCTTTTCAGACACACGCCTTAGCAGCTGCTTACGCGTTCTGGGCACCGATGACGCGCTGTTACTGACAGGAGACGCGGTCTACGCTCTACAACCTCAAAGCAGCCCTCTGAAGGCCCTGGAAGAAAAAAGCGCCACGCTTAAGCTTTTTGTCCTCGAAGAGGACCTGCTCGCACGCCACATCGACTGCCCACAGTGGGCGACAGCGGTGGATTACCCGGCCTTCGTCGAGCTGTCGATTCACTATGACAAGGTCAACAGCTGGCTATGAACACCCTCCTTCTCAACGGTAAACATATCGCGCTGGATAAAGACGGCTATTTGCTCGACCTTAACGATTGGTCTGCCGAGGTCGCCCATGCACTAGCGGCCGAGGCGCAGATCGAGTTGAGCCCCGAGCACTGGGAGATCCTTGAGCTGTTGCGCAGTTTTTATCAGGAGTTCGAGCTGTCACCCGCGACACGCCCGCTGATCAAGTACACCGCGCTCAATCTGGGCCCTGAAAAAGGCAACAGCTTGCACCTCAACCGCCTGTTTAATGGCACACCGGCCAAGCTCGCTGCCAAGCTGGCGGGCCTGCCAAAACCGACTAATTGCCTATGAATACGCCTGCTGCGCTGACATTAGAAACCCCGGCCGAACACCCTTTCGCGCCATTTGTGCGCATTCTGGGCAAAGGTAAACGCGGCGCCCGCAACTTGACCCGCGAAGAAGCGCGCGAGGCGATGGGCATGCTCCTTGACGAAAAAGTCGAGGACACGCAATTGGGTGCCTTCCTGATGTTGCTGCGTCACAAGGAAGAAAGCCCCGAGGAATTGGCCGGCTTCACTGAAGCCTTGCGTGAGCGTCTGACAGCGCCAGCAATCAACGTTGATATCGACTGGCCGACTTATGCAGGCAAGAAGCGTCACCTGCCCTGGTACCTGCTGGCTGCCAAATGCCTGGCGCAAAACGGTGTGCGGATTGTGATGCACGGCGGCGGCGCTCATACCGCAGGGCGACTGTACAGTGAACAACTGCTGGACGAGTTGTCTATCCCGCTGTGCCGCGACTGGCAAAGCGTTGAAACTGCGCTCGACACCCAGCATCTGGCCTTTATGCCATTGCAGGACTGGGCGCCGCAGTTGCAGCGCATGATCGATCTGCGCAACACCTTGGGTTTGCGCTCGCCCATTCACTCACTGGCGCGCATTTTGAACCCGCTGGGCGCCCGCTGCGGCCTACAAAGCATTTTCCATCCGGGCTACCAAAGCGTGCACCGCGAAGCCAGCGGCTTGCTGGGAGACACCAGCATCGTGATCAAAGGCGACGGCGGTGAAATCGAGATCAACCCGGACACCATCAGCCATTTGTACGGCACCACGGCGGGCGTCAATTGGGATGAAGAGTGGCCAGCACTGTCAGCTCGACGCCACGTGAAACCGGCCTCACTTGAGCCGGGGCAGCTCAAGGCACTGTGGCGGGGCGAGATCGAAGACAGTTACCCGCAACTGGCCCTGCTCTCGACCATGGCCCTGGCCCTTCGCGGGCTGGGCACACCGCGAGAACAAGCATTCGAGTTGGCGCAGGGTTATTGGGATAACCGCGACAAATCGATTTAACTCATTTGCGAGACCGCCTCATGCTAATTCCTTACGACCAGCTTGAACCTGACACCCTCACCCGCCTGATTGAAGACTTCGTCAGCCGCGACGGTACCGACAACGGTGATGACACCCCTCAAGAGACACGTGTCCTGCGGGTGCGTCACGCCTTAAGCAAAGGGCAAGCCGTGATCTTCTTTGATCTGGAAAGCCAGCAATGCCAGTTGATGCCCAAACATGCCGTTCCCAAAGAGTTCTTTGATTAACGCTTGCTCAACGGCCCAATGGTCAAATGCCCGGGGTCCTGATTTTTGATCCGGTCGTAGATTTCGCCCCGGTGAACGCTGACGCTCCTGGGGGCATCAATCCCCAGGCGTACGTGGCTGCCACTGATGGCAATGACATGGACAATAATGTCTTCGCCAATCGAGAAGCGTTCGCCGCTTACGCGTTTTAGAATCTGCATGGCTCTTATCCTTAAAGGTGTCTGGCCACGAAGACTGAACCGCGTCATTCGGTACTTCAATCCTTACACAGCAATTCAGCTTGGGCTTACTCCTATCTGGATTAAGGCCTACACCTCACAGGTAAAAGTCCTACGCTACAGCTGTTGAATATTCCTCATCAGTAGGGGTATTGGCTTAGGGTGCCGAAAAACGTGGGCCCAACAGAATGATCGTTGCCCCTATCACGCACAGCACCAGTCCGATCCAGTCAGAGCCCAATGGCCGGACTCGCTCCACCACCGCCAACCAGGCAATAGACGTCACGATGTAGATCCCGCCATACGCGGCATAAGCCCGGCCCGCATATGCCGCCTCGACCTTGGTCAAGAGCAGGGCAAAAACGGCCAAGCTCAACACTGCCGGCACGACCCACACCACACTCTTGCCTTGACGCAGCCACATCCAGAATCCGTAGCAGCCTGCGATTTCAAACAACGCGGCCAAAAAAAACCAAACGTAATTAAGCATGAATACTTCCTTCCTTAGGCAGCGCGCCACCCTACTCGCGCCCCATCAGCCAGGCAATAGCCAACCTTTAGCACGCGTCACAGAATAAAAAGTTGAATTATTTTCGCGCCCGGCAAGTCGGACTTATTAAGAGCGTACGTAGCAGTGGTTTCAACGCCACTGAACGCCGTCCTTACTGACAATAATCAATGAGGAAATAGTCATGACCCTGATACTTCTGATCATCCTGATCTTGCTGCTGGTGGGCGGGCTGCCAGTTTTCCCTCACTCCCGAAACTGGGGCTACGGCCCGTCCGGTATTATCGGCACCGTACTGGTCGTACTGCTGATACTGCTCTTGCTCGGCAAAATATAGCGCCGTAGTCACGGCATTACGCGCAAAAAAAAGAGGCCCTGAGGCCTAATGCCAGTCAGTTAAGCTGACTGGCATTTTTATTTTCGGGTCGGATATTTTGCTGGGCGCTGCTTCACTGCTCGCGGGAACCACCGATCAGGTCGCCGATGGGGCAAAACATA
>Ga0302347_1000766_pt1 | contig 45450 bp, 43 predicted proteins | sample PhyWR1_FD_202178 | JGI IMG/M metagenome (GOLD analysis project Ga0302347, IMG submission 202178) | Leaf surface microbial communities from wheat plants in UC Gill Tract Community Farm, Albany, California, United States - DLSL W.R1 (v2)... | ecosystem: Host-associated > Plants > Phyllosphere >... | reverse complement strand
GCACATCCGTACTCTGCTGCTGACCTTCTTCTTCCGTCAGTTGCCGGAGCTGATCGAGCGTGGCTACATCTACATCGCCCAGCCACCGTTGTACAAAGTGAAAAAGGGCAAGCAAGAGCAGTACATCAAAGACGACGAGGCCATGGAAGAGTACATGACCCAGTCGGCTCTTGAAGATGCCAGCCTGCACCTGAACGAAGATGCCCCTGGCATCTCCGGTGAGGCACTGGAGCGTCTGGTGTACGACTTCCGCATGGTGATGAAGACCCTCAAGCGTTTGTCGCGCCTGTACCCTCAGGAGCTGACCGAGCACTTCATCTACCTGCCGGCTGTAAGCCTTGAGCAGTTGGGTGACCACGCTGCCATGCAGGACTGGATGGCCAAGTTTGAAGAGCGTCTGCGTCTGGTTGAGAAATCGGGCCTGGTCTACAAAGCCAGCCTGCGTGAAGACCGTGAGCGTAATGTCTGGTTGCCAGAGGTCGAACTGATCTCCCACGGCCACTCGACGTTCATCACCTTCAACCGCGACTTCTTCGGCAGCAACGATTACAAAACCGTTGTGACCCTGGGCGCTCAACTGAGCACCCTGCTGGATGACGGCGCCTACATCCAGCGTGGCGAACGTCGCAAGCAAGTGACCGAGTTCAAGGAAGCACTGGACTGGTTGATGGCTGAAAGCACCAAGCGTCACACCATCCAGCGCTACAAAGGTCTGGGCGAAATGAACCCGGATCAGCTCTGGGAAACCACGATGGACCCAAGCGTGCGTCGCATGCTGAAAGTCACCATCGAAGACGCGATCGGCGCCGATCAGATCTTCAACACCTTGATGGGCGACGCCGTAGAACCACGTCGTGAATTCATCGAGAGCAACGCACTGGCAGTGTCCAACCTGGACTTCTGATTCAGGCTTGACCCGCAGTACCCAAAAAGGCCAGCGCTAAGCGTTGGCCTTTTTTAATGGCTAAAAAATGACTATGGCGCCAGCAGCACCGCCCTCTCCTCGCGACACAACTCCAGTAAAAAATCCCACACCACCCTTAATCTTACGGATTTGTGCAGTTCACGGCGGGTGCTGATCCAGTAACTGCGCTGCACAGACTCGCCAGGCAATACACGCACCAGGTCGGGGTCATCAGCGGCCATGTAGTTGGGCAATACGGCAATACCCAGCCCGGCACGAGCAGCTTGTTGCTGGGCAATGACGCTGGTGCTGCGAAAGGTCACAGTAGGTGTGCGGCAGAAGGTATTGAGGAACAGCAGCTCCTGACTGAACAACAGGTCGTCGACATAGCCGATCCAGTAGTGGTTGGCCAAATCGTCGCGGCTGTTCAGAGGCGCAGCCTTGTCCAGATAAAGGCGGCTGGCATAGAGCGCGAGCCGGTAGTCGGTGAGTTTGCGAGTGATCAACAGGTCGGCGTTGGGACGGTCCAGATGAATACTGATTTCTGCTTCGCGGTTGAGGATGCTGACGAAGCGCGGTACCGCAACCAGCTCCACTTCCAGCCCCGGGTAGCGTTCAAACAAGCCCCGCAGCCGAGGGGCGATAAACATGATGCCAATGCCCTCGGTGACACCCAGGCGGATTTTGCCCAAAGGCGTGATGGATTGGTTGATTTCTTCCTGGGCCAGCAATGCGACGTTTTCCATCGCTTCGGCGTGTTTGAGCAAGGCTTGCCCCGCCGGGGTCAGTTCGTAGCCCTGGGCATGTTGTACAAACAGTGCAGCGCCCAGGTGCTGTTCGATGCTCTCGATGTGCCGTGCCACGGTGCTATGGGTGGTATTAAGGCGCTTGGCGGCAGTCAGCAAGCGGCCGCTGCGCTGCAACTCCAGGAAGTACCGCATGTCATTCCAGTCGAACATGATCAACTCCCAGAGTGCTACATCCAAGATGGCTTACAGCTGGCTGTGCAAAAACGCACATGGCATGGGTGAAATCTCGCGTTTGCAACACGAAAATAATCAATAGGATGGTGTAGGACAAGAACAATAAATAAAAGGCGCGAGGTGCTAAATGCCATCAGCCGATAAGGTGTACGACTACATCGTTGTGGGCGCCGGGCCGGCGGGTTCGGTACTGGCGAATCGGCTGTCTGCCAATCCTCGTCACAACGTATTGCTGCTTGAAGCGGGCGGGCAAGATAACTACCCGTGGATCCATATCCCGGTGGGTTACCTGTATTGCATCGGTAACCCGCGTACCGACTGGTGTTTCAAAACCGAGGCCCAGGCCGGTTTGCAAGGTCGCAGCCTGAGTTACCCGCGGGGCAAGGTGCTGGGCGGCAGTTCTTCGATCAACGGCATGATTTACATGCGCGGCCAGGCAGGTGATTACGACCGCTGGGCCGAGCTGGGCAATCCGGGCTGGGCCTGGAATGACGTGCTGCCATTGTTCAAGCGCAGCGAAAAACACTTTGCCGGAGACTCCGAGCTGCATGGCAGTACGGGTGAATGGCGGGTCGAACAACAGCGCTATAGCTGGCCTATCCTCGATGCCTTTCGTGACGCCGCCGCACAAAGCGGGATTGCCAGCGTCAGCGATTTCAACGGCGGCGACAACCAGGGTTGTGGATACTTTCAAGTCAATCAGCGCTCCGGTGTGCGCTGGAATGCTTCCAAGGCTTTTTTGCGGCCCGTGCTCAAGCGCCCCAACCTGACCGTTCTGACCGACGTTCAGGTCGACAAGGTGCTGCTGGAGAACGGCCGGGCCACCCAGGTCAGCGCTCGCTGGCAAGGCGCACAGCATGCCTTCACGGCGGGTCGCGAGATTATCCTGTGTGCAGGCTCGATTGGCTCTCCAGGGATCTTGCAGCGCTCGGGTATTGGCCCGCGCCCCCTGCTCGAAAGCCTGGGGATAACAGTGCAGCACGAACTGCCCGGTGTGGGTGGCAATTTGCAGGACCATTTGCAGTTACGCCTGATCTTCAAATTGAGCAATGCCCGCACCCTTAATCAGGTTGCCAACAGCCTGTGGGGCAAAGTCGGTATGGGCCTTCGATATGCCTACGACCGCAGTGGTCCTTTGGCGATGGCACCCAGTCAGTTGGGGGCGTTTGTAAAATCCGATCCGGACCAGCCTTCCGCTAATTTGCAGTACCACGTCCAGCCGCTATCCCTTGAGCGCTTTGGCGAGCCGCTGCACACCTTTCCTGCCTTTACCGCATCGGTGTGCAACTTGCGCCCAAAAAGCCGGGGCCGGGTCGACATACGTTCGGCCAACCCGGATGACGCGCCGCTGATTGACCCCAATTACCTGAGCCACCCTGACGATTTAAAGGTCGCTGCAGATGCGATTCGTCTGACCCGGCGCATCGTGGCCAGCGCCGCCTTGCAGGCCTTCACTCCGGAGGAATACCTCCCGGGCAAAGACCTGCAAACTGAGCAAGAGCTGTACGACGCTGCCGCCCGCATTGGTACGACGATTTTTCATCCTGTGGGCACTTGCCGCATGGGCCAGGACGCCGAGGCAGTGGTCGATGCCCAATTGCGCGTTCATGGGGTACCGGGTTTGAGGGTGGCAGACGCTTCGATCATGCCCAGCATCGTGTCGGGTAATACCTGTTCTCCGACCCTGATGATTGGTGAAAAAGCCGCGCAGTTGATTGTGCAGGCCTCGCTTGAGACACCGCAGCAAATAGCAGGCGTTAACCGTACGGCAGCATTACCGGTCGCCTGAAGGCGATCGTGGTCTCGGACGCAGTCACCCGAGACCGGCAGTGGACAACAACAATAATCACTGTGGCCCTCAGGGCCGAGGACATTGAATATGTCAGACGCAATTGCACAACAGGCAGCTCCCGCCAAGGGCACAACCGGGCGTGAAGAGCGAAAAATCATTTTTGCGTCATCCCTCGGGACCGTTTTCGAGTGGTATGACTTTTTCTTGTATGGCGCTTTGGCCACCGTGCTCAGCAAACAGTTCTTTGCTGGGGTCAACGACACCACGGCGTTCATTTTTGCCCTGATGGCCTTCGCCGCCGGCTTTTTGGTGAGACCGTTCGGGGCATTGGTGTTTGGCCGACTGGGCGACATGATCGGGCGCAAGTACACCTTCCTCATGACCATCATTCTGATGGGCTTATCGACCTTTGCTGTGGGCCTGCTACCGACTTACGCCAGCATCGGCATTGCCGCACCGATCATGCTCGTGGTGCTGCGCATGCTTCAGGGGCTGGCGCTGGGCGGTGAATATGGTGGTGCGGCCACTTACGTGGCGGAACACGCCGCTCCCGGCAAGCGCGGCTTTAACACCAGCTGGATTCAATCCACCGCCACCTTGGGCTTGTTGTTGTCGCTGTTGGTGGTTCTGAGTTGCCGATACCTGACCGGTGACCAGTTCGAAGTCTGGGGCTGGCGCCTGCCGTTCCTGCTGTCCATCGTGTTGCTGGGTATCTCGACCTGGATTCGTATGAGCATGCACGAGTCGCCTGCTTTCGTAAAAATGAAGGCCGAAGGCAAAACCAGCAAGTCGCCGATCCGCGAATCGTTCGGTAAATGGGAAAACCTCAAGATCGTGCTGATTGCCCTGTTTGGCATCAACGCCGGCCAGGCAGTGACTTTTTATACCGCACAGTTCTACGTGCTGTTTTTTCTTACACAGATGCTCAAGATGGACCCGGCCCAGGCCAACCTGTTACTGATAATCAGCGTGGTGATCGGCGCCCCGTTCTTTATTTTCTTCGGCTGGCTGTCTGACCGTGTGGGCCGCAAGCCGATCCTGATGCTGGGTCTGTTGTTGGCCACGGTGCTGTACTTTCCGCTGTTCAAAGCACTGAGCCATTACGCCAACCCGCAGATTGATACTGCCAGCCGCCAGTCACCGATTGTGGTGATGGCCGATCCGGCTACCTGTACCTTCCAGTTTGACCCGGTAGGTAAGGCACGCTTTGACAGCCCGTGCGACAAGGTCAAAACCTTCCTGGTGAAACAAGGTTTGCCGTACACCTCGCAGGCCGCGGCAGCGGGCACTGAAGTACAGGTGTCGGTGGGTGAGCAGAAAATCAGTGGTTTCGACGAAGCGGCCATGCGTGCGGCGATCACTGAGGCGGGCTACCCGGCCAAGGCTGATCCGGGCGCGGTCAACCAGCCAATGGTGGTACTGATTATGGTGCTGCTGACCCTGATCGCCACCATGACTTATGGGCCGCTAGCTGCCGTGATGGTCGAGCTGTTCCCGACCCGTATCCGCTACACCTCGATGTCCCTGCCCTACCACATCGGTAATGGCTGGTTCGGTGGTTTCCTGCCTACTGTGTCGTTTGCGCTGGTGGTGTATACCGGGGATATCTTCTATGGCCTGTGGTACCCGGTAGTGATTACCGGGGTCAGCCTGGTGGTGGGTATGCTGTGCCTCAAGGAAACCAGAAACGTGAATATCGACAAAGTCTAAATAACCCGCCTTCCCATTGAGCGAGCGGTGGTGCGAAGAGCATCACCGCCTTTTACATTCCCGAACTTGAACGTGGCAATAAAGTCCCCCCATTCAATAACCTGCCCCTCTGTTGTTGTGGCCGTGTCGTCCAAAGCGTTGGACAAGGGCTCATACAAAGTCCATGGAACCCGCTCTGCTGATAATCCTACTTATAGCCTGGAACGATCATCAGCGAATAAGGATCTCTGTATGTTGCAACTTATCTCATTCTCTCCTACGGCAATCGGCGGTCCATTGGAAAGCTTCGAACCTGTCCAACATCGACTGGACTCAAAGAGTAATTACTTTATCCATGACTATTTAAAGTTACACGGCGAGAATATTGGCCGACATGCTGATCTTTCCAAAGTACTGACCTATCACTGCGACTCGGGTTCTTTTTCAATCAGCAATGAGTACAAGGAACGCTTGATTGCCGATATGGTGGGCCTCGCCAAGGACGTTTCACGAAAGCTTCCCAACGCCGTTTTTATAGAAAAACTGTGCGATTGGTATAGAAACGCGACAACGATCAATAAACAATCCGTTGCGACGGATGTCACTGCCCACCTCAGCAGAAAGGGTAATGACATCGCCACTATGATCATGGAGGTGAATCCAGATTTGGGCCGCGGTTCGAAGAAGCTCAAGGTTTTGGATATCGGCGGAAATGACGGCAAGCTGACGTCCTATGTATCCGCCAGTCTGGCCGAGGCCAGCGGCCTGTATGTCGAGCCCTATGTTCTGGAAGTCGATACTGAAACAGGATGGGATGAAAACAGCAAAACGGTGCAACTCGAGAGTCGCAAGAATTGTGGATCCGTCAAAAAGATTATTTATGACGGTACTAACATGAGCAGCGGCAAAGTGGCAGGGAGCGATTGTGCAAATCCATTAGTGGAAGGTGGAAAGTTTGATTGCGTCATGTATCAGCATTCACTGCATCACTTCCCCTCCGACGGGGTGCAACAATACAGTATCAAACAAGCCGCCGACCTGCTCAAGGAGGGGGGCGTACTGACCGTCACCGAGCACTCCAGTCGCTTGAGCGGAGATGATATCGACCTGATGCATGTGGTCATTGAGTTGTATAAGAAGCTCCACGAAGACCCGGATATATCGCCCGCACAACTGGAGCGAACCTACAATCAATATATGGAAGCTGAAACACCTGCCAATTATATGTCCCAAGAAAGACTGATCGCCATGGCCACCAAGGCTGGATTTACCCCGGTGACGGTCACCCCTACGAGTCCGGGCCCAGACAATGCGTATTCGATAAACTTCGTCAAAGGTGATCAAAAGATGATCGAAAAAACCAGACAGCTGGAAAATCTGCTGTATCCGGCGTCAACCCTCAAGGCCGATCAGTTGAAGTACCAGACCACGTTCATCCCGCATCTGACACGCAGCAATAGCTTTTCCTGACAGCAATGTTGGTTAGGTTGCGATGAACCCAGTTATCTTGAATTTATCAAGGTGCAGGATGGCCGTGCGGTAGAAGCAATGAATCGACAGGCACAAAAAACCGGCTGATATAAGCCGGTTTTTTATGTGCTTAGAAAAACTTATGCACGTTTTTCGGTAATATTTTAATGTTTGAAATAAGCATTAAAATCATAAGCTTACGGCTGTTTTTCCACAAAAAAAGAAAACTTGTGCACAAGTTATCCACAATTTGCCTGGTTCACATTCGTTTCAGAAGGTTTAGCTATAGGAGGGAGCGAACCCATGTCGCGCTGAGTCTGCTCGTTCCAGGCCTGTACCCGGTCGTTTAGCTCGGCAATAGCCCGAGGGCCGCTACCGTTGGCGTACATTGGCTCACCGATGACCAGCTCGATAGTCCCGGCCTTTTTCGCCCAGCCCGTCTTGGGCCAGAACTTGCCTGCGTTGTGGGCAATCGGCAGGACCGGCAGCTCGGCGTTGACCGCCAGAGCGGTACCACCGCGGGAAAATTTGCCCACCTGGCCAAAGGGTACGCGGGTGCCTTCCGGGAAAATCAGCACCCAGATATTGTCCTTGAGCAACTCATCACCCTTTTTGGCGATGTGCTTGAGCGCAGCCTTCGGGTTGTCACGGTCGATGGCAATCGGACGCAGCATCGCCATCGCCCATCCAAAGAAAGGCACATACAGCAGCTCACGCTTGAGGACCTGGCTCAACGGCTGAAAGTAGGCCGAGAGAAAAAACGTCTCCCAGGTACTTTGGTGGTTGGCCAGAATCACGCAAGGACGTTGCGGGATGTTTTCAGCGCCCGTGACCCGTACGTCAATTTTCAGGAACACCCTTGTCAGCCACAGCGCGCAGCGGCACCAGTACACGTTAATAAACCGGTAGCGTGCACGGAATGGCAAAAACGGAGCGACAAAAAAGCTCAGCGAGCACCACAGCAGAGAGCTGGTGCCCAGCAGCAGGTAAAAGAAGAAGGTTCTGATGGCCTGCAGTATCGACATAGCGACTTTTACCGTTGCGGATAAAGCATGACGTAACAGGCCTGCGCTCAAGGCGCAGGCTGGTGTTCGAAGATGCTCTATTTGTGGATAAGTTCTGCGGCAACTGCCGCCAGATCGTCAAATATTAGGGTATTAACCGGCAATGATTTGGCCAAAGTTTGTAGGCCCTTTCCGGTTTTTACCAAAACTGGCTGAGAATCGACGGCTTGTGCAGCCTGCAAGTCACCCAAACTGTCACCTACGAACCAACATTGGGCCAAATCAGCGCCGTAATGGTTGGCAATCGTTTGCAACATGCCCGGTTTGGGCTTGCGGCAAGCGCAGCCTGCGTCGGGGCCGTGTGGGCAATAGACAATCAATCCGACCTCGCCACCCTGCTCTGCCACCAGCGTTCGCAAACGGGCATGCATGGCGTCCAGCGTGGCGATGTCGTAGTAGCCGCGGGCAATGCCGGACTGGTTGGTCGCAATGGCGACTGTCCAGCCGGCCTTGCTCAACTGCGCAATGGCCTCAATCGAGCCGGGCAGTGGAATCCACTCCTCGACTGACTTGATGTAAGCGTCGGAGTCAAAATTGATCACCCCGTCCCGATCGAGAATCAGCAGTTTCAACGGCAACCCCTCAGCTCAGCAGTGAAATATCGGCAACGCCCAGGAACAGGCCACGCAGACGGGCCAGCAAGGCGTAGCGGTTAGCTCGCACGCTTGGGTCTTCAGCGTTGATCATCACGGCTTCAAAGAACGCATCCACCGGCTCGCGCAGCGAGGCCAGACGGGTCAGTGCTTCGTTGTACTGACGGGCAGCAGCCATTGGCTGTACGGCTTCGTCGGCCTTCTGAATGGCCGAGAACAGCGAGAACTCACTGGCATTGTCGAAATAACGGGCTTCAACGTGGGTCGAAACCGTGCCTTCAACCTTGCTCAGCAGGTTCGATACACGCTTGTTCACAGCAGCCAGTGCAGCGGCCTCCGGCAATTGACGGAACGCCTGTACAGCTTGCACGCGCTGATCGAAGTCCAGTGCCGAAGTCGGGTTGAGGGCACGTACCGACAGGTAAGTGGCCACGTCAACGCCTTCATCTTCATAACGCGCACGCAGGCGGTCGAAGATGAATTCCAGTACCTGATCCGCCAGACCGGCCGACTTGATCTTGGCGCCGAAAGCGCTGACAGCGAATTTCACTGCTTCAGTCAGGTCGAGGTCGAGTTTTTTGTCGATCAGAATGCGCAGAATACCCAGCGCTGCACGACGCAGTGCGTACGGGTCTTTGCTGCCTGTAGGCAACATGCCAATCCCGAAAATACCCACCAGGGTGTCGAGCTTGTCGGCGATGGCCACCGCAGCACCGGTCAGGGTGCTCGGTAACTCGGCGCCAGCACCACGGGGCATGTACTGCTCGTTCAATGCCAGTGCAACGTCTTCAGGCTCGCCATCGTTCAGCGCGTAGTAGTAACCGGCAATACCTTGCATCTCCGGGAACTCGCCGACCATTTCGGTCGCCAGGTCACACTTGGACAGCAAACCGGCACGGGCTGCACGCGGTGCGTCGCCGCCAATACGCGGGGCAATGAAGGCTGCCAGTTTCGAAACGCGCTCGGCCTTGTCGTAAACACTGCCCAGTTGAGCCTGGAACACGACGTTTTGCAGGCGCAGGTTGAAGCTTTCCAGCGTCTGTTTTTTGTCTTGCTTGAAGAAGAACTCGGCATCGGTCAGACGTGGGCGAACCACTTTCTCGTTACCCGAGATGATCTGCTGCGGGTCTTTGCTCTCGATGTTGGCCACGGTGATAAAGCGTGGGAGCAACTTGCCATCAACGTCCAGCAGGCAGAAGTACTTCTGGTTGTCCTGCATGGTGGTGATCAGGGCTTCTTGCGGTACATCCAGGAAGCGCTCTTCAAACGAGCACACCAGCGGCACCGGCCATTCAACCAGCGCGGTCACTTCGTCGAGCAGGCTTGGCGGCACGATGGCAGTACCTTCCTGCATCGTCGCCAGTTCGGCCACGCGCTTGGAAATCAGCTCACGACGCTCGTTGAAGTCTGCCAGCACGTAGGCTTTGCGCAGGTCTTCAAGGTAGTTGGCGGGTGCGCTGATGCGTACGTTTTCCGGGTGGTGGAAGCGGTGACCGCGGGATTCGCGACCGGCTTTTTGCGCCAGGATCGTGCAATCAATCACTTCATCGCCCAGCAGCATGACCAGCCATTGGGTCGGACGCACGAACTCGACCTTGCGTGTACCCCAGCGCATGCGCTTGGGGATCGGCAGGTCGTTGAGCGAGTCTTCGACGATGGTTGGCAGCAAGCTGGCGGTCGGCTTGCCGACGATCACCTGGCTGAAACGCAGTTTCGGGCCGCTCTGGTCGATTTCGCTCAGCTCAACGCCGCATTTTTTGGCAAAGCCGAGGGCTGCCTGGGTCGGGTTGCCTTCGGCATCGAAAGCGGCCTGGCGTGGCGGGCCGTCGATATTGATGCTGCGGTCCGGCTGTTGGGTTTCCAGCTGGGTCAGCAGCACGGCCAGACGACGCGGTGCGGCGTAGACTTTTTTCGCGCTGAATTTCAGACCGGCTGCTTGCAGGCCTTTTTCAATCCCGGCGAGGAATGCATCGGCCAGGGTATTGAGGGCTTTTGGCGGCAGTTCTTCAGTGCCCAGTTCAACCAGAAAATCTTGAGCACTCATTGTACTGCCTCCAACTTGGCCAACACTTCATCACGCAAATCAGGTGGAGCCATCGGGAAGCCCAGCTTGGCGCGAGCTTCGAGATACGCCTGAGCCACCGAACGCGCCAGGGTACGCACACGCAGGATGTACTGTTGGCGCGCAGTCACGGAAATCGCGCGACGGGCATCCAGCAGGTTGAAGGTGTGGGATGCCTTGAGCACCATTTCGTAGCTTGGCAACGGCAGCGGCTGGTCGAGTTCGATCAGGCGCTTGGCTTCGCTTTCGTAGAAATCGAACAATTCGAACAGTTTGTCGACGTTGGCGTGTTCGAAGTTGTAAGTCGACTGCTCGACTTCGTTCTGGTGGAACACGTCGCCGTAGGTCACTTTGCCGAACGGGCCGTCAGTCCATATCAGGTCGTAGACGGAATCCACGCCCTGCAGGTACATCGCCAGACGCTCAAGGCCGTAGGTGATTTCGCCGGTAACCGGGTAGCACTCAATGCCGCCTACTTGCTGGAAGTAGGTGAATTGGGTGACTTCCATACCGTTGAGCCAGATTTCCCAGCCCAGACCCCAGGCGCCCAGTGTTGGCGATTCCCAGTTGTCTTCAACGAAACGGATATCGTGGACCAGCGGGTCCAGGCCGATATGTTTCAGCGAGCCCAGGTACAGCTCCTGGAAGTTTGGCGGGTTTGGCTTCAAAACCACCTGGAACTGGTAGTAGTGCTGCAAACGGTTAGGGTTTTCGCCGTAGCGGCCGTCAGTCGGTCGACGACTGGGCTGCACATAAGCGGCGTTCCAGGTTTCCGGGCCCAGAGAGCGCAAAAACGTGGCGGTATGGAATGTGCCGGCGCCCACTTCCATATCGTAGGGCTGAAGCACCACACAACCTTGCTCGGCCCAGTATTGCTGGAGGGCGAGGATCAAGTCTTGGAAGGTACGCACTGCTGGCGTAGGCTGGCTCACAAATTCACCTGTTTCTTGGGCTGCGATTTAAAGAGCGGGAGTATACCCGATTCGGTCGCCCCTCCACCCCCTGGAGCCTATATGCCACGTTGCTTCTGGTGTTCAGAAGATCCGCTGTATGTCGCTTATCACGATCAAGAGTGGGGCGTGCCGTTGCGCGATGCGCATGGGCTGTTCGAGTTGTTATTGCTCGAAGGGTTCCAGGCGGGCTTGTCGTGGATCACGGTTTTAAAGAAGCGTGAGCACTATCGCAAGGTCATGTTCGGCTTCGATGTGCAGCGTCTGGCGGTTATGACGGACGCAGAAATCGAGGTTTTGTTGCAGGATCCGGGGATTATCCGCAACCGTCTCAAGGTGGCCGGAGCACGGCGCAATGCCCTGGCCTGGCTGGCGCTGGACAATCCTGTGGAGTTTTTATGGTCGTTTGTGGGTGGTAAACCGAAGATCAACCACTTCACCGAACGCCATGAGTTTCCCGCAGTAACCCCGCAGGCCGAAGCCATGAGCAAGGGCCTGAAAAAAGCCGGATTTACGTTCGTCGGCCCGACCATTTGCTACGCGTTTATGCAGGCCAGCGGTATGGTCATGGACCATGCCACGTATTGTGACCGTTACGCTGAATTGGCAAACGGCGGTTAGAATACTGGCCAATTGCAGTAACCCATGTGGGAGCGGGCTTGCTCGCGATGCATTGAACACGGTCTTTCGCAGAGACCGCGTTGATGCAATCGCGAGCAAGCCCGCTCCCACAGAGTCCGCTTTTTGAATGAGAGTACCCTGTGGAAAAGTTTAAAGGCGCCTTGCTGGTCGGGGCTTTGCGGTTGTTTGCCATGCTCCCGTGGGGCGCGGTGCAACGCGTGGGGTCGGCTATCGGCTGGTTAATGTGGAAGTTACCCAACCGTTCGCGCGATGTGGTGCGGATCAACCTGGCCAAATGCTTCCCCGAAATGGACCCGGTCGCCCGTGAGCAACTGGTGGGTCAAAGCCTCAAGGACATCGGCAAAAGCCTGACCGAGAGCGCTTGCGCGTGGATCTGGCCAGCTCAGCGCTCGATCGACCTGGTACGTGAAGTCGAAGGTCTGGACGTGCTCAAGGACGCTTTGGCCTCAGGCAAGGGCGTTGTCGGCATCACCAGCCACCTGGGCAACTGGGAAGTGCTCAATCACTTCTATTGCAGTCAGTGCAAACCGATTATTTTTTATCGTCCGCCCAAGCTCAAGGCTGTGGATGAGTTGCTGCAAAAGCAACGTGTCCAGTTGGGCAACCGTGTGGCTGCGTCGACCAAAGAAGGCATTTTGAGTGTCATCAAGGAAGTGCGCAAAGGTGGTCAGGTGGGTATTCCGGCAGATCCGGAACCCGCTGAGTCAGCCGGTATTTTTGTGCCGTTCCTCGGCACCATGGCCCTGACCAGCAAGTTTGTGCCCAACATGCTGGCGGGCGGCAAGGCAGTGGGCGTGTTTTTGCACGCGCTGCGCCTGCCGGATGGTTCCGGGTTCAAAGTGATTCTGGAAGCTGCGCCCGAAGACATGTACAGCACCGACACGGCCACTTCGTGTGCGGCCATGAGCAAGGTGGTCGAGAAGTATGTGCGGGCGTATCCGAGCCAGTACATGTGGAGCATGAAGCGCTTCAAAAAGCGTCCGCCGGGTGAGGCGCGCTGGTACTAAAGCCACTCAACCCCTGTGGGAGCGAGCAAGCCCGCTCCCACAGGGGGAGTCTTACGAGGTTTTATCCAGCTTCTTCAAAAACACCGTCATTTCTTTTTCGGCCTGCTTGTCGCCATGGGCCTGAGCCGCTGTAATCCCCTGCTCCCATGCCGCCCGCGCTGCCGCACGATCACCCGCCGCCAGCTGCGCCTTGCCCAGCAACTTCCAGGCAGCCGAATACTTGGGATCAAAACCGACGCAACGTTGCAGATGCTCCGCCGCCTTCACGTTATCCCCAAGGTCCAGATAACCCTTGCCCAGGCCAAAGCGCAGCAATGAGTTATCCACACCCTTGGCGAGCATTTTTTCCAGTGATTCCAGCATCCAAGACCCCTTAGAAAAAACTCAAGCCCACATGGAACAGCTTCTCTACGTCGCGAATATGTTTTTTATCCACAAGGAACAGGATCACATGGTCGCCGGCATTGATGACGGTAGAGTCGTGGGCAATCAGTACTTCTTCGTCGCGAATGATCGCGCCAATCGTGGTGCCCGGTGGCAAGTTGATTTCGCCAATGCTGCGCCCGATTACCTTGCTCGACTTCGAGTCACCGTGGGCTATCGCCTCGATGGCCTCTGCCGCACCGCGGCGCAGTGAGTGAACGCTGACGATATCGCCACGGCGCACATGAGCCAGCAGGGTGCCGATGGTGGCCAGCTGCGGGCTGATGGCGATATCGATTTCGCCGCCCTGGATCAGGTCCACATAGGCCGGGTTGTTGATGATGGTCATCACCTTCTTCGCGCCCAGGCGTTTGGCCAGCAGCGAGGACATGATATTGGCCTCGTCGTCGTTGGTCAGGGCCAGGAACACGTCGGCGTCGGCGATGTTCTCTTCGAGCATCAGGTCACGGTCCGAGGCGCTGCCTTGCAGCACCACCGTGCTGTCGAGGGTGTCGGACAAATAGCGGCAACGTGCCGGATTCATCTCGATGATCTTGACCTGGTAACGGCTTTCAATGGCCTCGGCCAGACGCTCGCCGATTTGCCCGCCACCAGCAATGACAATGCGTTTGTAGCTCTCGTCGAGGCGGCGCATTTCGCTCATTACCGCGCGAATATTGGCCCTGGCGGCGATGAAAAATACTTCGTCGTCAGCCTCGATGATGGTATCGCCACGGGGTGTAATTGGCCGATCGCGTCGGAAAATCGCCGCGACTCGTGTATCCACATTCGGCATGTGCTCGCGTAGCTGGCGCAATTGCTGACCAATCAGCGGGCCACCGTAATACGCCTTGACCGCGACCAGCTGCGCCTTGCCTTCGGCAAAGTCGATCACCTGCAAGGCACCCGGGTGTTCGATCAGGCGCTTGATGTAGTTGGTCACGACTTGCTCGGGGCTGATCAGTACGTCGACCGGGATTGCGTCGTTGTCGAACAGCTCTTCGCCGCGGGTCAGGTAAGCCGCTTCACGTACTCGGGCGATCTTGGTCGGGGTATGAAACAGCGTGTAGGCCACCTGGCAGGCGACCATATTGGTCTCGTCGCTGTTGGTCACGGCCACCAGCATGTCAGCATCATCCGCACCTGCCTGGCGCAGTACATTGGGCAGCGAGGCGCGGCCCTGCACGGTGCGAATATCGAGACGGTCACCGAGGTCGCGCAGGCGTTCACCATCGGTGTCGACCACGGTGATGTCGTTGGCTTCACTGGCCAAATGTTCTGCCAGCGTACCGCCGACCTGGCCTGCGCCGAGGATGATGATTTTCATGCCTGCAATCCCTAATCAGTTAGCCGCGAGCGGCAGCGATCTTGATCAATTTGGCGTAATAAAAGCCATCGTGCCCGCCTTCTTGCGCCAGCAGCTGGCGCCCGTGGGGCTGCTTGATGCCGAACTGGCCAGCGATATCCAGTTCTCGGGCGCCCGGTGTACGGGCCAGGAACGCTTCAATCACTTCGGTATTTTCGGTCGGCAAGGTCGAGCACGTGGCATAGAGCAAGATGCCACCGACTTCCAGGGTTGGCCACATCGCGTCCAGCAATTCGCCTTGCAAGGTGGCGAGCGCGGCAATGTCGTCCGGTTGGCGGGTCAGCTTGATATCGGGGTGGCGGCGGATAACGCCGGTTGCCGAGCACGGCGCATCGAGCAGGATGCGCTGGAACGGTTTGCCATCCCACCAGGTAGCGGTGTCGCGGCCGTCGGCGGCGATCAGCTCGGCGCTCAGGCCCAGACGCTCAAGGTTTTCGCGCACGCGCACCAGGCGCTTGGCTTCCAGGTCGACCGCCACTACGCCAGCGAGCCGGGGTTCGACTTCCAGGATGTGGCAGGTCTTGCCGCCGGGAGCGCAGCAGGCGTCGAGCACACGCTGGCCCGGAGCCAGATCCAGCAGGTCGGCAGCCAGTTGCGCGGCTTCGTCCTGCACGCTGATCCAGCCTTCGGCAAAGCCCGGCAGGTTGCGCACATCGCAAGCTGCAGCCAGTACGATGCCGTCCTGGCTAAAGGTGCAAGGTTGAGCTTCGATCCCTGCCTCGACCAGCAACTGCAGATACCCATCGCGGCTGTGATGGCGACGGTTGACCCGCAAGATCATTGGCGGGTGTGCGTTGTTGGCTGCACAGATGGCTTCCCATTGCTGTGGCCAAAAGGCTTTGAGGGATTTTTGCAGCCAGCGCGGGTGTGCGGTGCGCACGACCGGGTCATGCTCAAGCTCGACCAGCAAAGCCTCGCTCTCGCGCTGGGCGTTGCGCAACACGGCATTGAGCAGGGCTTTGGCCCAGGGTTTTTTCAGCTTGTCGGCGCAACCCACGGTTTCGCCAATGGCGGCGTGGGCCGGAATGCGGGTGTAGAGCAGTTGATACAGCCCCACCAGCAACAGGGCTTCGACGTCTGCGTCCGCGGCCTTGAAGGGTTTTTGCAGCAACTTGTTGGCCAGCGCCGACAAGCGTGGCTGCCAGCGGGCTGTACCGAATGCCAGGTCCTGGGTCAGGCCGCGGTCACGCACCTCAACCTTGTCCAGTTGCAGCGGCAACGAACTGTTGAGCGATGCCTTGCCGTTGAGCACGGCAGTCAGGGCCTTGGCGGCAGCCAGACGAGGATTCATTGTGCGTTTTCCGTTTGACCGAGAGTGATGCCGACAGCGAATTTCTCACGGCGACTGTTGAAAAAATCACTGAAGTTCAGTGCTTTGCCGCCAGGTAATTGCAGACGTGTGAGGCATAGCGCGCCTTCACCGCAGCCAACGATCAGGCCGTCTTTGCTCGCGGCAATAATCTGCCCCGGCGCGCCCTTGGCGTCAGCAATGGTAGCGGCCAGCACCTTGAGGGCTTCGCCACTGAGCGTGCTGTGGCAAATCGGCCAGGGGTTGAAGGCGCGAATCAGGCGCTCCAGCTCAACCGCCGGGCGGCTCCAGTCGATGCGTGCTTCGTCTTTATTGAGCTTGTGGGCGTAGGTCGCCAGGCTGTCGTCCTGGACTTCACCTTCCAGGGTGCCTGCCGCCAGACCGGCGATGGCCTGGATCACGGCCGGTGGGCCCAGTTCGGCGAGACGGTCGTGCAGGCTGCCGCCAGTGTCATCGGCGGTGATTGCGGTCACGGACTTGAGCAGCATGGGGCCGGTATCCAGACCCGCCTCCATGCGCATCACGGTCACACCGCTTTCACTGTCGCCGGCTTCGATGGCGCGCTGGATCGGCGCCGCTCCACGCCAACGTGGCAACAAGGACGCGTGGCTGTTGATGCAGCCCAGGCGTGGAATATCCAGTACCACCTGCGGCAGGATCAGGCCGTAGGCCACCACCACCAGCAAGTCCGGCTTGAGCGCGGCCAGATCGGCTTGAGCTTCAGGTGCGCGCAGGGTGGGTGGCTGCATCACCGGGATGTTGTGCTCCAGGGCAAGCTGCTTGACCGGGCTTGGCATCAGCTTTTGCCCGCGCCCTGCCGGACGATCCGGTTGGGTGTAAACCGCGACGATCTCGTAAGGCGTGTTCAGCAGCGCCTTGAGATGTTCGGCGGCGAATTCTGGGGTGCCAGCAAAGACGATGCGCAATGGCTCAGTCATGGGTTACTCACTTGGAATAGGGGGGAGAGTCCTGCGAGATACCTGTAGTCGCTGACGAGGAACGAGGCTGCGATCGGGTGCGAAGCGACCGTAAATTCAGACGACTCGGTGTGTCAGCGGCATTCAGGGCGCGGGTTTTACGGCTGCTACGCACCCGATCGCAGCCTCGTTCCTCGTCAGCGGCTACAAGAGCAGCGCTGACCTCAGGCAATTGATCAAGCGTTCTGGCGGTGCAGTTTTTCCAGCTTCTTCTTGATCCGGTCACGCTTGAGCGTAGACAGGTAATCGACGAACAGCTTGCCGTTGAGGTGGTCGCACTCATGCTGAATGCACACGGCCAACAGGCCTTCGGCGATCATTTCGAACGGCTTGCCGTCACGGTCCAGCGCCTTGATCTTGACGCGCTGCGGGCGATCAACGTTCTCGTAGTAACCCGGTACCGACAGGCAGCCTTCCTGGTACTGGCCCATCTCGTCGGAGAGGATCTCGAACTCGGGGTTGATAAACACCATCGGTTCGCTGCGGTCTTCGCTCAGATCCATGACCACGATGCGTTTGTGTACGTTGACCTGGGTGGCGGCCAGGCCGATGCCCGGCGCCTCGTACATGGTTTCAAACATGTCATCGATCAACTGACGGACTTCGTCGTCCACAACCGCCACGGGTTTGGCGATGGTACGCAGACGCGAGTCTGGGAATTCGAGGATGTTCAAAATAGCCATAAGTTTGATTGGTGCACTGTGTGAAAGATTCAAAAACGGTTGTCAGGTGGGTCCTGTGGACTCGGGCAACCTGTGCAAAACGTCTCCTTCAGAGAGAGCCCGCTCGGGCTCAGGCGTTTTACGCGAGTACATATAATAAAGGGATTCACCCACGGATGAAACGACTAGCTGCCGGGCTGCACCCGTGCATGTCTCAATTTGAAACCAACCTGCCCGGCCTCCAGGCGACATTCAACTAATGTTGGGTTTCCTGCTGGCGTTTCAAGTGATGCCGGGGGGGCTCAATCCGGCACTTTGCATAGTTCGCCAAACAACTTGTCAACAGACTTATCCACAGCTTGTTCCTTACAGCCAGATGGAATAACCGATCAAGGATGATCCTATGCCACCCTCAGAAATATCCCCAGCAGAGCTGGAGGCCCGTTTGCGTTTGCACCGTTTGCCCGACGTCGGGCCACGGCGTTATTACAGCCTGTTCAGCGCTTTTGGATCGGCCAGTTCAGCGCTCAGCGCACCTGCCAGTGCCTGGCGTGCCCTGGGGCTGCCCGAGGGCTGTGCCCAGGCGCGGCGCAGCCCTGAAGTTCGCGATGGCGCCAGCGCTGCGCTGCGCTGGCTTGAGCGCTCCAGACACCATGTGCTGCTGCACGATCAGGCCGATTACCCGGCGCTGTTGAGCGAGTTGAGCGATGCTCCGCCGCTGTTGTTCGTGGCGGGTGAGCCGTCGATTCTGGAAAAGCCGCAGTTGGCGATGGTGGGTAGCCGGCGCGCCTCAAGGCCTGGGCTGGACACCGCCACCGCCTTTTCCCGCAGCCTGGCTGGCGCCGGTTTTGTGATTACCAGCGGGCTGGCGCAGGGCATAGACGGCGCGGCGCATCAGGCTGCCCTGGACGTTGGCGGGCAGACAGTGGGGGTGTTGGGCACGGGCCTGGAAAAACTTTATCCACAGCGCCATCGGGCATTGGCAGACGCAATGATTTGCAGTGGTGGCGCCGTGGTTTCGGAGTTTCCTCTGGACGCCGGACCGCAAGCCGCCAACTTTCCGCGACGTAACCGCATTATCAGCGGCTTGTCCCTTGGCGTGCTGGTGGTCGAGGCCAGCGTGTCCAGCGGCTCGCTGATTACTGCCCGTCTCGCCGCAGAGCAAGGGCGCGAGGTGTACGCCATGCCCGGCTCCATCCATCACCCCGGGGCGCGTGGCTGCCATCAGTTGATCCGTGATGGCGCTACGCTTGTCGAGACCGTTGAGCATATTCTCGAAGGCCTGCGTGGCTGGCGCTCTATGCCGTTATCCACGACAGAGATGTTTACTCCAAGCTGTCATCCATTAGTGCAATTGTTGCAGGCAGCGCCTTACACCAGCGAAGCACTGGTCACTGCCAGTGGTTGGGATTTACCTCGATTGCTGGCTGCAATGACCGAACTCGAACTGGCGGGGCACGTCGTGCTGGAGGGCGGGCGTTGGTTTGCGCGGCCCAGCTAAGTACACTGCGTGTAGTACATATCTGGAGACATTCAATGATCAGCACCTGGCGCGTCCAACAAGCTGCAAGAGCCATTCGCGCAGGCGCGGTAATTGCCTATCCAACCGAGGCAGTCTGGGGGTTGGGCTGCGACCCTTGGGATGAGGAAGCGGTCGAGCGGTTGCTGGCGATCAAATCGCGGCCTGTGGATAAAGGCCTGATTGTGGTGGCAGACAACATCCACCAATTCGACTTTCTGTTTGAAGACTTCCCCCAGGAATGGATCGACCGTATGGCCAGCACCTGGCCGGGGCCGAACACCTGGCTGGTGCCGCATCAGGGCTTGTTGCCCGAGTGGATCACCGGCGTGCATGACACCGTGGCGCTGCGTGTGAGCGATCACCCGTTGGTGCGTGAGCTGTGTGCGTTGGTGGGGCCGATCGTGTCGACGTCAGCCAACCCTGCAGGTTTGCCAGCCGCGCGCACGCGGTTAAAAGTTGAGCAGTACTTCCGTGGGCAGATCGACCATGTGTTGGGCGGCAACTTGGGCGGGCGTAAAAATCCGAGCCTGATCCGCGACCTGGCGAGCGGCAAGATCGTACGCCCGGCGTAATGAGTTGCACCCCAACCGATCCTGTAGCAGCTGCCGAAGGAACGAGGCTGCGTCCGGCGTGATGCGGCACCCCGACGCAGCCGTCGTAAAACCGGACCTCGCGGTCTAACAGTTAAACCGCTGAATCAGGTTTTACGATCGCTTCGCAATCGGACGCAGCCTCGTTCCTACGGCAGCTGCTACGAGTTTCTATTAAGGCAGCAAAATAGTCGAACCCGTCGTACGGCGTGCCGACAACTCAGTCTGTGCCTTGGCGGCATCATTCAGCGCAAAACGCTGGCTGATATCAACCTTGATAGCGCCACTGCGAATCATTGCAAAGAGTTCATCGGCCATCGCTTGCAGGTTTTCGGCGCTATTGGCGTAGGACGCCAACGTAGGTCGAGTGACATACAGCGAGCCCTTCTGCGACAAAATCCCCAGGTTAACCCCGGTCACCGCCCCCGATGCGTTGCCAAAGCTGACCATAAGACCACGGGGTGCCACGCAATCGAGCGAGGTCAGCCAGGTGTCTTTGCCCACGCCGTCATACACCACCGGGCACTTCTTGCCGTCGGTCAATTCCAGTACACGCTTGGCCACATCCTCGTGGCTGTAGTCGATGGTTTCCCATGCGCCCAGCGCTTTGGCATGGGCCGCTTTTTCGGCTGAACTGACGGTGCCGATCAGCTTTACGCCCAGCGCTTTTGCCCATTGGCAGGCAATCGAACCGACGCCACCGGCGGCAGCGTGAAACAGGATAGTTTCGCCACCTTTGAGTTCATAGGTCTGGCGCAGCAGGTACTGGGTTGTAAGCCCCTTGAGCATCACGGCGGCGGCTTGTTCAAAGGAAATATCCTCGGGCAGTTTCACCACGTTGGCGGCAGGCAACACGTGCAGTTCACTGTATGCCCCCAGCGGCCCGGTGCCGTAAGCGACGCGATCGCCGACGTTCACGTTGCGCACGTCACTGCCCACCGCATCAACGATCCCCGCGCCTTCATTGCCCAGCCCGGACGGCAGCTCAGCCAGCGGGTACAAGCCACCCCGGTAATAGGTATCGATGAAATTCAGACCGATGGCCTGATTGCGCACCCGAACTTGCTGCGGGCCCGGCTCGGCGGGCTGGAAGTCGACATACTCAAGCACTTCAGGGCCGCCGTGAGCCCGAAACTGGATACGCTTAGCCATCTGCACTTTCCTTGCTGAATTGACGAAGCCGCTATCCAACGCTTAAGCGTGATCTTCGTCAACTGCGGTGAGTCGGAGTGCGGTGTTATGCTAGCCCCCCTTTGCCGCCGGCCCCGCACGCCGCGTCGCTTTGCCCGATTTAAGGTGATGTCATGACTACTCGCACCGAGGCTGTAAAAGCCTACCTGCTCGACCTTCAAGACCGCATTTGCAACGCATTGCAAACGGAAGACGGCGGCACCCAGTTCGTTGAAGACGCCTGGGAGCGCCCGGCAGGTGGTGGCGGTCGTACCCGTGTAATCGAAAACGGTCACGTCATCGAGAAAGGCGGCGTCAACTTTTCCCACGTGTTTGGCAGCGGCCTGCCACCGTCGGCCAGTGCTCATCGCCCTGAACTCGCGGGCCGTGGCTTTGAAGCCCTCGGTGTGTCGCTGGTGATCCACCCGCACAACCCGCATGTGCCAACTTCCCACGCCAACGTGCGTTTTTTCATCGCTGAGAAAGAAGGCGAAGAACCGGTGTGGTGGTTCGGTGGCGGCTTTGACCTCACCCCTTACTATGGCGTTGAAGAAGACTGCGTGCACTGGCACCGCGTGGCCGAGCAGGCCTGTGCACCCTTCGGCGCCGATGTGTACCCGCGCTACAAGGCGTGGTGCGACACCTACTTCCATATCAAGCATCGCAATGAGCCCCGTGGTATTGGCGGCCTGTTTTTTGATGACCTGAACGGGTGGGATTTCGACACTTGCTTCGCCTTTATTCGCGCCATTGGCGATGCCTATATCGACGCCTACCTGCCTATCGTTCAGCGTCGCAAAAATGACGAATACACCGCCCAACAGCGTGAATTCCAGGAGTTCCGTCGTGGCCGCTACGTGGAGTTCAACCTGGTCTATGACCGTGGCACCCTGTTTGGCCTGCAATCGGGCGGTCGCACCGAGTCGATCCTGATGTCCCTGCCACCGCAAGTGCGCTGGGCCTACGACTGGAAAGCCGAGCCGGGTAGCCCGGAAGCGCGTCTGACGGATTACTTCCTGCAAGACCGCGACTGGTTGGTCAACGCCTGACATTGTCCAAGGAGCTTGCCTGATGGATCGTTACGTTGTTTTTGGTAACCCGATTGCCCACAGCAAATCCCCGGTGCTGCATCGCCTGTTTGCCGAACAAACCGGTCAGGCCATGCAGTACGACACCTTGCTGGCGCCGCTTGATGATTTTGCTGGCTGCGCGACGGAGTTTTTCCTGCAGGGGCGTGGGGCCAATGTGACAGTGCCCTTCAAGGAAGACGCCTACCGTCTGGTTGATCAACTGACCGCCCGCGCGCAGCGGGCAGGTGCAGTCAACACCCTGAGCAAACTGGCCGATGGCAGCTTGCTGGGGGACAACACTGATGGCGCGGGGCTGGTGCGCGACCTGACGGTCAATGCCGGTTTCAGCCTCAAGGGTAAGCGCATCCTGATCCTGGGCGCGGGCGGTGCGGTGCGGGGTGCGCTGGAGCCGCTGCTGGCTGAAGGGCCGGCCTCGGTCACCATCGCCAACCGCACCGTTGAAAAAGCCGAGTTGCTGGCCGAGTTGTTCAGCGACCTGGGCCCGGTGGCTGCAAGCGGTTTTGACTGGCTGCACGAGCCGGTCGACCTGATCATCAATGCCACCTCGGCCAGCCTGAACGGCGAACTGCCACCCATTGCCAGCAGCTTGATCGAGCCGGGTGAAACCCTGTGCTATGACATGATGTACGGCAAGGAGCCGACGCCGTTTTGCGTGTGGGCCAGCGGGCATGGCGCGGGTCAGGTGATGGATGGTTTGGGCATGCTGGCCGAACAGGCTGCTGAGGCGTTTTATCTGTGGCGCGGGGTGCGCCCGGATACGGCACCGGCGCTGGCTGAGTTGCGCCGGTTGCTGGCACTTTAAAGCACACCCTCATCCCAACCCTCCGGGAGAGGGTTGGGATGAGGGCAAGAGGTACTTATGCAGCGAATCAAGGGCTACCATGCCCATATCTATTTCGACGCCTCGACCATCGACCAGGCGCGCGCCTTGTGCGAAGAGGCCAAGCGACTGTTTGGCGTCACCATGGGCCGCGTTCACGAACGCCCGGTTGGCCCGCACCCGGACTGGAGCTGCCAACTGGCTTTCGGCCCTGAACTGATCGGAGTCGTCCTGCCGTGGCTGGCGCTCTACCGGCACGGTTTGGTGGTGTTTATGCATCCTGATACCGGCAACGACCTGCTGGACCACACCGACCATGCGATCTGGATGGGCGCGATTCGGCCGCTGGATTTGTCTGTATTCTGATACTGACGGCAATGCGCCGGCACTTGGTGGAACAACTTCCTACATTAAAAGTTTAGTTAAGGAAATATCCGACATTAATAACGGTGGCTTCTCCGTGGTTAAATTTTATCCAAAGGCTAATGTTCTTAGTTGGTTTTAAACCATTTCCATGAACAGCCACCTTAGGTAAAAGTGCATGTCTAAACCGCCATTAAATATAGGCCCTATTGTTGTCACTCCTGATCCAGTATCCCCACCCAAACTGCCGCCGCTCCCTGTGTTACCTGGTATGTATCAGGCACGTCCATTGCCATGGAATGGAGTAGTGCCAGCCAATACGGGGCTCGATGCTTTTTTCAAGAAAAAAGGTGTTAAACATCCAGAGTTGACCATGACAGTGATCATTCTCGCTGCCACGGCACAACGGAATATTGAAGAGTCCTTCGTCTCTCAGCTTTCAAATATTGAGTCTGAAGTTGATTCTGAATTGGCAGCAATCGAAAACGAGGGACTCTCCGAGTTGGAAAGTGCCAAGAAAGATAAAATGTTTGTAGAAAACGTACTTGCGCAAAAAATAAAAGATGTTGAAGGGGTTTCGAATCAGGCGAATTCCTTTTTTGGCAGAGACCCGCTGGCTAAAAATGTAAAATTAAATGCTGTTGACTTTGTTAATGTTTTTCAGAACAGGAGAAGCTCCGCTCAGCCAATTGATATCTATAATAATTTTATCAAATCAGTATCGGCAGCCTATATCAGGCGCCTCCTTCTGGAAAAAATCAGAATTCTCACGGATAAGTCGAATAAGCTGACGAGCCGTATCGTCATTGCTCAAGCGCGAGCCAATGAGGACGCTTTACGTTTGACTGATGCAGTGAACAGAGCCGAATTAAAACAATATCCGGCCTCACCTCCTGACGTTTCAATTGATGCAAATATCGAGGAAGCAACACAGAAAAAAATCAATTTGAGAGAAGACAGTGCTTTTTTGTTAAGTTGGTTTTATACAAAGGTTAGAAATAAAGGTGACTGGGACTATAAACAACTGGATCGCCAGTATGCTGATTTTGGTAATTTTCATTATGGTGCCGTTGGTACGGCAGCCGGGATTTCCGAGGGGGTACTACTTCGGGCTGCCGGCGCTGCACAGCTTTTGGCAGGCACCTCAAGGGACGAATACAATAAATGGTGGTCACAGTCGCCATACGGTGATGATCCTGTGGACCAAGTATGGATTCAAGCGGGAATACAATATGCAAAGTCTAAAGGCCTGTAAGTGGTTGTGTGGGGGGTTAATATGTATTTGCCTGGCACAGGCACTTTATATATACCTGGCATCTGAAAAGGTAATTCAGCCTACCCGCGTTATATCATCCGTAAATGTAGATGAGGGTGGTGCCATTTATGAAGTGCTCTACGACTCAGGAGGCGCTACAGTACCTTTTATTTACCGGTATTATCTTTTGGCACGACAAAGCAATATGGGTGAGGTGCTGGAGAGGGTGAAAATGACACGTCCGTTTCTCGTTACAAAAAGTACGGCAGCTGTTCAAAGTGTCATGCAGGACAGAGTTAAGTTGATTGTAACAGATACTATATATGACTATAACAATATTGCTTTCTATAAGGTCAACGGTAAGATAAAAATTATTAAATTTGATTTGGACTCCAAGATGCCCTGAGCCCGCTGCCTGAATGCTCATCCCCCTGGCGCTTGGGGTGACGTTTACATTGGGTGGCTGTCAGCGGATTTGACGGCTTATCAAGCCATCTGTTGAGGGGGGCGTATTTTTTCATTACTGAGATCAAAACAACGCTCCTTTTCAAGCCCCCCTCCCCCCTGATAACCCTGTATGGGCCGGGTACATAGCGAACACAATGTTCGGGGACATCGCGAACACTTTTAATACGACACATTGACCATCGACCAGGCACACGCCTTGTGCGAAGAGGCCAGGCTACTGCATGCCCACGAACGCCCGCACCCGGACGGGAGCTGCCAACTGGCTTTCGGTCCTGAACTGTGATCGGCATCGTCCTGCCGTGGCTGGCGCTCTACCGGCACGGTTTGGAGGTGTTTTTGCATCCCGATACCGGCAATGACCTGCTGGACCACACCGACCATGCGATCTGGATGGGCGCGATTCGGCCGCTGGATTTATCTGTGTTTTAAACGGGGGCGCGCAGTTCAGCGCCCGGTTTAGCCCTCTCCTACATAATATTTTTAGTTACGGAAATATCCGACATTAAGTACGGCGGCTTCGCTGTGGTCATATTTTGATACCGGGTCTAAAGTTTGAATATGCACGATATATAAGATTTTTAATTTCGCATGTTCGGGGCTGGCGGTACGAGAAGATTAAGCCATGTTTATTGCGATGCCGTTTTTAGCGCTTATTTATCTTTATATATGGTCGGCACTGGTTAAGTCGTCGCTGGTAGTTATTGCTTCCAGTTTCCACTGGTTCTGGATAATAGACGACAAGCAGCCTCATGAACGAACTTATGCCCTGGCGTGCGGAAAATTATCGGGAACAGTATTTGAAATTTCCAGGGCCTATATGTTTTTTTGACCAGAATATGAAGGGAAAAGCTCATGGGAGAAGGGGTTTATAAATAATAAAAAGGGGTGTGATGCAATTTAGTTAGTTTGGGGTTCGAGCTGTTATGGCCTAGCATGGAGCCTGCTTACAGTATGGAGATACGTCCTGGATTTATCAGTGTGTCTCTGTACCCAGGTCCAACTCGTGAGGTCAGTGCAGCTTCTATGATCGATTATATAATTAGGCAGCGTGAAGTTGCCGACGATCAGCGAGACAACTTTGATGAAGCGTTAGGGTTATTTTATGAGTTGAATGCAACCGACTCAGGCTGTATAGGCCAAGGCAGAGCCTCGCTCTATTGGACTGATGCCAAGGCTGCGGAGCAGGTCATTATAGAGTGCAAGTTCATGCGTGAAGATGAACCCTATACATGTACTCAGAAGTGGGTTAACGATGGTGTTGGGTCGATTGTGTATATCTATTACCAAGCTGCAATGATTGTAGAGTGGAAATCTATAAAAAAGGATATTGATCAATTTGTTAATGCTCACAAAAAATAAAGGATTACGTAAAAAATAAAGGATTACGTGATGTTGGAGAAATTGGATTCGGACGATATAAAGTTTGCTGAAAGGTATTTTCGAGAAACAAATCCAGGTTTTCTGTATCACTATTTGAGTGGGAAAGGATATACCTACGCAACTTTAGCATTAGGTGTTGCAGAGCAAAATACAGTTGCCGGGATAGTGGCGTTGAACTATATGAAGGAGGTTGTTGCCGCTCAAGGTATGCCAATTGATGAAAATAAAATTCAAGAAATACTCCGCGAAATGGCGAGTGAGTATTTGAAGGTGTTGAAAAGTCAAATTGAAGACGAACAACTGGAAGTAGTTCGAGATATTAATTACCAAGAAGTTTGGAAATTCCATAGTGATGTGTTTATCTCTGCTGGCTACACAGCAGATGCATGGACGCTTAACTCCGTATTTACTATTTTGCCGGAAGGTAAGCGCGAAGAATATTGGCAGCGGGTGCTGGACTCGGCCGGTAATACTCAAGCCGAGTTGGAACTTGCGGCAGAGACTTATGTTTTTATGCATATTGCAGCTATTTCAGCTTCCAGTGAGGGCCGACAAATGGCTGCTCGTTGGATCAGACGCATTGAGTCTATTGAAAACTCTGGCGCCATCGTTAAGTTAGGATCAGCCAAACTCGTTAAGATTTTTGGCGGCTCGATAACACAAGTTAAGGAGTATATTTTTGGCAAGCCAGTGCTTCCCTATTACCCCGCACCTGCCCCCACCTCTCCTCCAAAGATTGTAATGCCTTTACCTCCTGTCCAGATGCCAACACAACCACCTGCCCGCCGTCGAAGAAGACGCCGCGGAGGCGGCGGACGGCCACCAACCACAAGCGCCGGGTACGACAATGGCGGACATTACAGTGGGGGTGGGGGGCGACTAAGGATTGATCCTTGAACCCTCAAAAAATGGAATGAGCCTGCGTGAGTGGAGGCGGCGGATTTGCCGATGATGTTCTTGATGTAATCCGGTATTTGCCTGGATTTGAAATTTTTTTCACGGCCATAAAATCTTCCGCCTTCAACCACCCCCGCTCACCCTGATAGCCCCACGCTATACCGGCTGAACGATGATCATGGCCATGTGTCATACCTTGCCATGAGCTAACGTATCAGGCGTGCAGCTGCGGGTAGCGATTAGTGCTGAAAGGCCATCCATGTTTAACTTGAATGCTTGTTCAAGTTAAACCGGTGGTCCGCTGCCCGCTCACAACAGGAGGCTAACCCTTGCCGAATCCGCTCTTTTTGATCCCGTTTTACCTCTATAAGGTGCACATCCAATGAGTGTACCGATCACGTCCGAGACGTCCTCGATCCGCATGAACCCGCCGGTGTTCTACTTTGCCGCCGCGTTTATCCTGATCTTCGGTGTGGTGGTCATCGCCATGCCTGCCGCTGCCGGCGAATGGCTGCTGGCCGCACAAAACTGGGCGGCCAACACGGTCGGCTGGTACTACATGTTAGCGATGACCCTGTATCTGATCTTCGTGGTCGTCACCGCCTTGTCCGGCTACGGCAAGATCAAGCTCGGTGCCGACCACGACGAACCCGAGTTCAGTTACCTGTCCTGGGCGGGCATGTTGTTCGCCGCCGGGATCAGCATCACGCTATTTTTCTTCTGTGTGTCCGAACCCCTCACCCATATGCTCAACCCGCCGCAGGGCCCGGCCGGCAATGCCGAGGCTGCGCGTCAGGGCATGCAGCTGCTGTTCCTGCACTGGGGCCTGCACGGTTGGGGTGTGTTCGCGTTCGTCGGCATGGCACTGGCCTACTTCGCCTATCGGCATAACCTGCCGCTGGCGCTGCGCTCGGCGCTCTACCCGCTGATCGGCAAGCGTATCAACGGCCCCATCGGTTATGCGGTGGATGGTTTCGGCATTATCGCCACGGTGTTCGGCCTGGGCGCCGACATGGGCTTTGGGGTGCTGCACCTTAACTCCGGCCTCGATTACCTGTTCGGCATGCCCCATACCCAATGGGTACAAGTAGGCCTGATCACGCTGATGATGGGCGCCGCGATCCTGGTGGCCATTGCCGGTGTCGACAAGGGCGTGCGGGTGATGTCCGACATCAACATGCTGCTGGCCTGTGCCCTGCTGCTGTTTGTGTTGTTCGCCGGGCCCACCCAGCATTTGCTCAACACCCTGGTGCAGAACATTGGCGACTATCTGGGCGCGCTGCCCACCAAGAGTTTCGATGTGTATGCCTACGACAAGCCAAGTGACTGGCTGGGCGGCTGGACCGTGTTCTATTGGGCCTGGTGGATCGCATGGTCGCCGTTTGTGGGCCTGTTTATTGCGCGTATTTCCCGTGGCCGTACCATCCGCGAGTTCGTGTTCGGCGTGCTGCTGATCCCGCTGGGCTTTACCCTGGCGTGGATGTCGATCTTCGGTAACAGCGCCATCGACCAGGTGCTCAACCACGGTATGGTTGCCCTCGGCCAGTCGGCCATCGACGACCCGTCGCGCACGCTGTACCTGCTGCTTGAAACCTACCCGTGGAGCAAGACCGTTATCGCGGTCACGGTGTTTATCAGCTTTGTGTTCTTCGTGACTTCGGCCGACTCCGGCACCGTGGTGCTGTCCACCCTCTCGGCGCGTGGTAATAACGCAGACGAAGACGGACCAAAATGGCTGCGAGTGTTCTGGGGTGCAATGACCGCGCTGGTGACCAGTGCGCTGCTGTTCTCGGGCAGTATCGATGCGCTGAAGTCAGCGGTGGTGCTGACCTCGTTGCCGTTCTCGCTGATTTTGCTGCTGATGATGTGGGGCCTGCACAAGGCGTTCTACCTTGAGTCGCAGAAGAAGATTGCGCAGACCCATTCCCTGGCACCGGTTTCGCACTCGCGTCGTGGTGGCTGGCGCCAGCGCTTGAGCCAGGCCGTGCACTTCCCGTCGCGGGACGAGGTGTACCGCTTTATGGACACCACCGTGCGCCCGGCGATCGAAGAAGTGAGTGCGGTGTTCCGGGAAAAAGGCCTTAACGTGGTCACCCAGCCGGATCCGGCCAACGACAATGTGAGCCTGGAAATCGGCCATGGTGATGAACATCCGTTTATCTATCAGGTGCAGATGCGAGGTTACTTCACACCGTCCTTCGCCCGGGGTGGCTTTGGCAAAAAGGAGCAACTGCGTAACCGCCGTTACTACCGAGCTGAAGTGCATCTGGCCGAAGGCAGCCAGGACTACGACCTGACGGGCTACACCAAAGAGCAGATCATCAACGACATCCTTGATCAGTACGAGCGCCATCTGCAGTTCCTGCATATGGTTCGTTGATTGGTTTGGCGGTGATTCAGGCTGCTGTGACTGCCTGAGTCACCGGGCTGATGCCATCGCGAGCAAGCCCGCTCCCACCGGTTTCGGGGTGTTTGCACACAGTGTGAACACGCTCCCAATCTGTGGGAGCGGGCTCGCTCGCGATTCAGGCGCCGCGGTGTAGTTGGCTCAAGACTCGTCCACGAGCCACGGATTGATAAGTGAGACGTTGCCGTGGGCAAAATCTTTCACATTGCGCGTGGCAAGGCTGGCGTTGTGTAGTTGGCATATTGCCGCTATTTGCGCATCGGCCATGCTGACAGGCTTGCCCTTGGCTTCACTGTCGGCAACCCATTGCGCATAGCGTGAAGCCGCATGTGCATCGAAGGGTAAAACACGATCAGCGAAATCCTCGCTGAAAATCGCCCGTGCCATTTCATGCAAATGGTCTTTACGTTTGCTGGCGGGCAAACGGGCAATGCCATGAAGGATCTCGGCCATCGTAATGGCGCTGATAAATAAACCATCGGCACTTTGTGCATCTATCCACGCCATCACGCCAGGGTTTGGTTGAGTACGCATCAATTCAGAAAGCACGTTGGTATCGAGAATAATCATTCGTCAAAGTCCACCGTGCGGGCGCGTTCCCCTCTGCTTGGCAACTCCAGTTCAACGCCACCTGACTGCGCAAAACGTGCATGAATGCGGCTCGCAAGGCCCAGGTTTGACGTGGGTGCTTTGAGTGCTCGGCGCAATATCAGTCGTACCTCTTCCTCCATCGAGTGACCGTTGAGAGCGGCCTCAATGCGCAGGCGCTCTTTAACCTGATCATCCAGGTTTCGAATGGTAATGCTGGCCATATACACCTCGTGCAATCAATGAAATCGTTGGAATCATAGAAAGCTTTAGATCTAGCCGCCAGTGAGGGCCGACCAGCGGTGCCGCTTAATGTGTGCGTCTACAGACCCTTCCCGCACTCGTGTGGGATCGGGCTTTCATGCGCTGCACCCCATTGTGATGCCCCTGGCGGGCTGCCTATAGTCTGCCCGTCGCTGAAAAATCAGCGATCAGGCGTGCAAGCCTGACTCTCAGATTTCCAACTTTTCATTTCGCTTGGTAGGCTCTGCGCCTGCAATCGGCGTTATGGCGGTTGTGCGCGGGAGATCTTCGGGTCTGCCGGGTTATCTGGGACCGGTCTTGCACACCCGCGCACAATTGCCACCCTCTTTCTGCGTGCAAGCTGATTGATGTGGCTCCTTTTCTTAGGAGTTAAAGCATGTCCCAGTACGTTCCCCAAACCGACAATCCCGTCGGTTCCCACGTTTTATTGATCGATCCCCATGCCTCTGTTTCTGCCGTGCTGGCCTGTGCCGAGCAGCGCATTCAGGCGGCCAAGAATTTGTTGCGCTGTTTGTCGCTGATCAGCGGCCACAGCCATGACCCCCATGATTTGGGCGCGGTGTGCGAGGCGTCGTCTTTGTTGTTGCAGCAAGGCTGTGATGTGTTGGGGGTGCTGGCGCTGCGTGATGCCTGAGCCTGCGCGTTGGCTTCGGCCCTCACCCCAACCCTCTCCCGGAGGGAGAGGGAGCTGATCGAGGTGATTCTCGATTCAGTGCAAAATTTTCAGACCGCAGTACATTTAAAACATCCCCCAATCAGTCCCCTCTCCCTCCGGGAGAGGGCTAGGGTGAGGGCTGATTTTCAGCACAAAAAACCCCGAAGGGCTCACACCTTTCGGGGTTGTGGATAAACCACGATTTATAGCTTGGCGATGGACACTTCAGTGGATTTTACAAACGCGATCACTTCGCTGCCGACCACCAGTTCCAGCTCCTTGACCGAGCGGGTGGTGATCACCGAAGTCACGATGCCCGACGCAGTTTGTACGTCGATTTCCGACAGCACGTCGCCCAGCACGATTTCCTTGATGTGGCCTTTGAACTGGTTGCGAACGTTGATGGCTTTAATGGTCATGGTGTCGATTCCTGTCTTGGGATAGAAAGTGGTTTTATTGCGCCCAGCGCAGTTGCGTAGGCAGCGGTGCAACGGGTTCCGGCTCAGGTGGCGAGCCAGGCAGTGCAAGAACACGGTTCAGTACTTCGGTTTCCAGTGCCGCCAGGCGATGCGAGCCGCGTACCCGTGGGCGTTGCAGGTCGACCGTGAGGTCCAGCCCTACCTGGCCGTCCTCAATCAAAATCACCCGGTCAGCAATCGCGACGGCTTCGCTCACGTCATGGGTCACCAGCAATACGGTGAAACCATGCTGGCGCCACAGGCGTTCAATCAGTTGCTGCATTTCGATGCGGGTCAGGGCATCCAGCGCGCCCAGCGGCTCGTCGAGCAGCAGCAGGCGCGGTTGGTGGATCAGGGCGCGGGCCAGGGCCACACGCTGCTTCTGCCCGCCCGAGAGCGCTGCTGGCCATTCATTGGCGCGTTCGGCCAGGCCGACTTCTTCCAGTGCCTTGAGCGCTTTGGGGCGCCAGTCGCCTTTAAGGCCAAGGCCTACGTTGTCGATGACTTTTTTCCAGGGCAGCAGGCGCGCTTCCTGAAACATCAAGCGTGTGTCTTCGCGGGCCTCTTGCAGTGGCGCACTACCGGCCAGCAACTGGCCTGCTGTTGGCTGATCCAGTCCGGCCAGCAGGCGCATCAGGGTGCTTTTGCCGCATCCGCTGCGGCCCACGATGGCAACAAACTGCCCCGCCGGGATATGCAGGTTGATATCACGCAGCACCAGGCGCTCACCGAAGGCTTTTTGCAGGCCATTGATGGCCAGCGGGATGCCCTGGCGCAAACGTGGAGGTTGTTGAGCTGTCATGCTGCACCGCCTTTAACCACTTGATACGCCGGGTGCCAGCGCAACCAGATGCGCTCCAGCCCCCGTGCTGCGGTGTCGGCCAGTTTGCCGAGCACTGCGTACAGAACAATCGCCAGCACCACCACGTCGGTTTGCAGGAACTCCCGGGCGTTCATCGCCAGGTAGCCAATGCCGGAGCTGGCGGAGATGGTTTCGGCCACGATCAACGTCAGCCACATAAAGCCCAGGGCAAAGCGCACGCCCACCAGGATCGACGGCAGCGCGCCCGGCAGAATCACCTGCCAGAACAGGCTGAAGCCGGACAGACCATAGTTGCGCGCCATTTCCACCAGTGCCGGGTCAACGTTGCGGATGCCGTGGTAAGTGTTGAGGTAGATCGGGAATAAAGTCCCCAGCGCCACCAGAAAAATCTTCGCCGACTCGTCGATACCGAACCACAGGATCACCAGCGGAATCAGCGCCAAATGCGGCACGTTTCTGATCATTTGCACCGAGCTGTCGAGCAGGCGTTCGCCCCATTTCGACAACCCGGTGATAAAGCCCAGCGCCAGACCGATGCTGCCACCGATCACAAAGCCGAGCCCGGCGCGCCAGCCGCTGATGGCCAGGTGTTTCCAGATTTCGCCACTGCGCACCAACTCGACCCCGGCCGTGATCACGGCACTGGGCGCGGGCAGGATGCGTGTCGACAGCCAGCCCGCTGACACGGACAGCTGCCACACTGCCAGCAGCAAGACCGGCAAGGCCCAGGGCGCCAGGGTGTGAGCGATGTTATTGAGGCCCGAGGCCTTGCCTGAACTCATGGCGACCTCAGCTCTGCGACGCGGCTTTAGGGAGGATGTCATTGGCGACCATTTCGCCGAACGGGCTCACATAGCCTGCGCTTTTTGGCAGTTCCGGGCGTTCGATATCCAGGTGCGGGAACAGCAGTTCGGCCACGCGATAGGACTCTTCCAGGTGCGGGTAGCCGGAGAAGATAAAGGTGTCGATACCCAGGTCGGCGTACTCCTGAACCCGTGCGGCCACGGTTGGGCCATCACCGACCAGCGCCGTGCCGGCGCCGCCACGCACCAGGCCAACCCCTGCCCACAGGTTGGGGCTGACTTCGAGGTTGTCGCGGCTGCCGCCGTGCAGGGCGGCCATGCGTTGCTGGCCAACCGAGTCAAAGCGCGACAGCGAAGCCTGGGCGCGGGCGATGGTGTCGTCGTCCAGGTGGGAGATCAGTTTGTCGGCGGCTTTCCATGCCTCTTCGTTGGTTTCACGCACAATCACATGCAAGCGGATGCCGAAGCGCACAGTGCGGCCCAGCTTGGCGGCCTTGGCCCGTACCTGCTCGATTTTTTCGGCAACGGCAGCCGGTGGCTCGCCCCAGGTCAGTACCATCTCCACTTGTTCGGCGGCCAGATCCTGCGCCGCTTCGGACGAACCACCGAAATACAGCGGTGGACGCGGTTGCTGGATCGGTGGGTAGAGCAGCTTGGCGCCTTTGACGGTGATGTGCTCGCCGTCGTAGTCCACGGTTTCGCCTTCGAGCACGCGGCGCCAGATGCGGGTGAATTCCACCGACGCTTGATAGCGCTCTTCGTGGCTGAGGAACAGGCCATCACCGGCCAGTTCTTCCGGGTCGCCGCCGGTGACCAGGTTGAACAGGGCGCGGCCGCCGGACAAACGGTCCAGGGTCGCTGCCTGACGCGCCGCCACGGTGGGCGAAACAATACCGGGGCGCAGGGCTACCAGAAATTTCAGACGCTGGGTCACGGGGATCAGCGATGCCGCCACCAGCCATGAGTCTTCGCACGAACGCCCTGTCGGAATCAGTACCCCGCCAAAGCCCAGGCGATCAGCGGCCTGTGCGACTTGTTGCAGGTAGCCGTGGTCAACGGCGCGGGCGCCCTCGGAGGTGCCAAGGTAATGGCCATCACCGTGGGTAGGCAGGAACCAGAAAATATTGAGGCTCATGGAGTGGTCTCCTAATTAGGGGCAGCAAGCGTTAGTTGGCTTTGGCCAGATTGGCCGGGGGCGTCCAGATCACGTCTTTCACAACCAGCGGCTTGGGGATCAACTTGAGTTGGTAAAAGGTGTCAGCGATTTTTTGCTGCGCATTGACCACTTCAGGGGTCAGAAACTGTGCGCCGTAGCCCTGGCGCTTGACCGCCGTGAGGGTGATTTCAGGAGACAGGCCCAAGAGTGGCGCGACTTGCTCTGTCACGTCTTCAGGGTGGGCCTTGGCCCATTCGCCAATAGTGCGCACTTCATCGACCAGGGTTTCGATCACCTTGGGGTGCTGTTCTGCGTAGGGCTTGGTGGCCAGATAGAACTGATGGTTGTCAGCGATACCGCTGGCATCACGCAGGGTGCGCGCTTGCAGCTGTTGTTCGGCGGCCGCCTGGTACGGGTCCCAAATCACCCATGCATCGACACTCCCGCGCTCGAACGCGGCACGGGCATCGGCGGGTGGCAGGAACACGGTCTGGATATCGCTGTATTTCAGGCCGGCGTCTTCAAGGGCACGTACCAGCAGGTAGTGCACGTTGGAGCCTTTGTTGAGCACGACTTTTTTGCCTTTGAGGTCTTGCACCGATTTGATCGGTGAATCCTTGGGCACCAGGATCGCTTCGCTGGTGGGCGCTGGCGGTTCGTAGGCGACGTAGAGCAGGTCGGCACCCGCAGCCTGGGCGAACACCGGCGGGGTTTCGCCGGTCACGCCGAAGTCGATGGAGCCTACGTTCAGGCCTTCCAGCAGTTGCGGGCCGCCGGGGAACTCTGTCCATTGCACGTCCACGCCCTGCTCTGCCAGACGCTTGTCCAGCGTGCCTTTGGCCTTGAGCAGCATCAGCGTGCCGTATTTCTGATAACCGATGCGCAGGGTATCGGCTTGAGCCTGGGTAACAGCGCCGAAGGAAACAGCCGCAGCTAACAGTGCGACCAGACCACGACGCAAAATGACAGGGCGCATGGCGCTCTCCTTTTTGTTGTTCGGGATTCGGGTAGCACCTGCTGGGCCGTTAGCGGTTCAGTAAGGTGGTGGAGCTTTTATCTGTGGGAAAAATGCTGTTTCAGATGCTCCAGCGTGCCGTCACCAGGCGCTCGTTGAGGATGCTCGGGTCCAGTGGCTTGGGGCGTCGCGCCAGGGCGCTGTAAAACTGTTCGAGTGACTCTTGCAAGCGCTGTTGCAGAATCGGCACCAGTTGCGCTTGTGCGCCGCCTTCGCCGTAAGCGATCTGGCTGTCTTCGGCAAAAATGCCGTGGAGCATTTCCTGGGCCTTGAGTGCCGACAGGACCGGCTTGAGGGCGTAGTCCACAGCCAGCATGTGGGCGATGCTGCCGCCGGTAGCGATGGGCAGTACCACTTTGTGGCTCAGGGCGCGTTCGGGCAGCAGGTCGAGCACGGTTTTCAGTGCGCCGCTGAACGAGGCTTTGTACACCGGGGTGGCAATGACCAGGCCGTCGGCGTTTTCGATCTGTTGCAGCAGGTCGATGATTTTCGGGCTGTCGAAGCGTGCGTGCAGCAAGTCCTCGGCCGGAAAGTCGCGTACCTGATAGCTCACCACTTCAACGCCTTGCTGGTTGAGCCAGCGTTTGGCGTGGTCCAGCAACACTCCTGAGCGGGAACGTTGGCTAGGGCTTCCTCCGAGTGTCACGACCAGCATCTAGACGTTTCCTTGAATGAATATGTGCAATTCGCTGTAAGCGTTTTCGCTTTAGTGAGCAGACCATAACAGGTGATTTATATATCTATAAATCATATTTATTCATTTGTTTATTCTTAAAATGCATATACCTTTTTGTTAAATCGAAAGCAAAAAAAAGGCCGTCGAAACGGCCCAAAACCCTGTTGAAGACGCGGTTGCATATTTGTGGGAGCGGGCTTGCTCGCGATGGGATCGGCGCGGTGTATCAGAAAAAACCGAGGCGCCTTCATCGCGAGCAAGCCCGCTCCCACAGGGTATAAGGTTGGTTTTACTTGTTTGGCTGTGGCGTCAGGCGCAGGTAGGGCTTCACGGCGCGGTAGCCTTTGGGGAAGCGACGCTTGATTTCATCTTCGTCCTTGAGCGACGGCACGATGACCACCTCGTCGCCGTCCTGCCAGTTGGCCGGCGTTGCGACTTTGTGGCTGTCCGTCAATTGCAGGGAATCAATCACCCGCAAGATTTCGTTGAAGTTACGCCCGGTGCTGGCCGGGTAGGTAATGGTCAGGCGGATTTTTTTGTTCGGATCGATCACGAACAGCGAGCGCACGGTCAGGGTGTCGCTGGCATTGGGGTGGATCAGGTCGTAGAGGTCGGACACCTTGCGATCGGCATCAGCCAGGATCGGGAAGTTGACCACGGTGTTCTGGGTTTCGTTGATGTCTTCGATCCACTTGTGGTGCGAGTCCACCGGGTCTACCGACAGCGCGATGGCTTTGACGCCGCGCTTGGCAAACTCATCCTTGAGCTTGGCGGTGAAGCCCAGTTCGGTGGTGCACACCGGGGTGAAATCCGCCGGGTGCGAAAACAATACACCCCAGCTGTCGCCCAACCAGTTATGGAAGTGGATCTTGCCAGCGCTGGAATCCTGTTCGAAATCGGGGGCGATATCGCCGAGTCTGAGGCTCATGGTGCAACTCCTTTTTATAGGCAATGGCAGGGCGTGTTGGAGTTACTCTGCATGCATCAGGAGATAATTAAAAAGAATAAATATCGATTTGATTAGAACTAAAAGAGATATTAAAAACAGTTTCATTGGACGCAGCCCAGACGTGGGGCCACTGTGGGTTCTGGTTTAGGCAAGGGGAGCGGCAGGGAGCTGCGACTATTAATGTGTTGCGAATTGACCGTTCAGGTCTTCGGTAAACACCCTGCCCGGCATTGCGCCGGGCAGGATTTTTCTTACATTTGTACTAAATCACGCTTACAACAACGGGATCGAGTAGCTGACGATCAGACGGTTTTCGTCCTGGTCGCGCTGGCTGGCAATGTCGTTGCGCCACATGGCGTTTTTCCACATAAAGCCCAGATTTTTCAGCGCGCCTTCCTGGATCACGTAAGCCACGGTGATATCGCGTTCCCACTCGGAAGCGCCATTGCTCACTTGCTTGCCACCGCTGTAGGTGTCGATGTTGTCGCCACGCAGGTAAACCGCGCCCGCCGTCAGGCCAGGTACGCCCACTTTGGCGAAGTCATACGAGTAGCGTGCCTGCCAGGTACGTTCGCCAGCACGGGCGAATTTCGAGATCTGCATATCGGTAGGGATGTAAGCCGACGCGCCATCGCCCTGGTTCAGGAACGGGAAGTCGCTGCTACCGTTGCTGACCTGATAACCGCCACCAAAGGTGTGACCTTCAACGGTGTACAGGAACAGGCCGCTGATCAGGTTGTTGTCGACCTTGCCTTTGCCGCTGGCCTGGCCCTGATAACTGCCGGTGGTGTAGTAGAGCGGATCGTGACCGTTCTTGCCGTCGTCGGTGCTGTTGAAATAGCGCAGGTCAGATTTCAACACGCCCGGGCCGATGGACCAGTTGTGAACCAGACCCAGGAAGTTTTGCTTGTAGAAATCTTCCAGGTTGCCGTAGTAGTACTGCAGCAACAGGTCTTTGTTGACCTTGTAGTCCACACCGCCGTAGTAGAACTTGTTAACGAACTTGCCTGTAATGGAATTGTTCGCGCCGGCAATCGACAGGCCTTCGTTGTTGCTGGAGTTACGACCCTTGGCATGTTCGATCTGGCCACCAGTGAAGGTCAGGTCCTTGAACTCGCTGGAGGTGATCTGGCCACCCTGGAAGGTTTGCGGCAGCAGGCGACCGTCATTGCTGACGATAACCGGCAGTTTTGGCTGCAGGGTGCCGATGCGCAGTTCGGTCTGGGAAACTTTGGCTTTTGCGGTCAGGCCCAGGCTGGAGAAATCGTCTACAGCGTGGTTGCCGTCGCTTGGGAATACCGAGCCGCCATAGTTTGTGCCGTTAGGATTGCCGTGTTTGGCAGTGCTGGAGTCAAGTTTGACGCCCAACAGGCCAATGGCATCAATACCGAAACCGACGGTGCCCTGGGTGAAGCCGGAGGTGAAGTCCAGCTGGAAGCCCTGGCCCCATTCTTCAGCCTTGCTTTGTGCGCCAGCCGCTTTGGTGCCCGAATCACGGTTATCGTTGTTGATATAGAAGTTACGCAGCTTCAGCGTTGCCTTGCTGTCTTCGATAAAGCCGGCAGCGCTTGCTTGTTGCGCCAGCAAACCTACGGCCACAGCGATGGCCAAGGTGGACTTGTTCATGGTGTTGCTCCTTTGCGTTTCTAATTTTTGTAGTTCTTTAGCCCCAGATCTGATGTCCGGGTGCTACAGATGCGCGATTAGCGCCAGACGGTGACCGGCAAGTCAATCGTAACTAATCATGTCTACGACCTTTGTCTAGTCATTCATCGTTTGTGCGCAGATTAATGGCTATTTAATAAACCTAAAAAGAATTGTTTCTGATCTTTTCAGATCAAATAGGTATATAGAAGGATTTCTCCTACGCGCGCGCGGGGGAATGCTATCGGTCTTTTGTCTAATTTCTAAACATAATTTCATGAATCTTTTAATAGCCTTTGGTTCTTAAACCTTCGACCCAATCACCTGCCGGGTAAAACGCCGTAGCAGTTATTGCGCGGGCGCGTGCCTGAAGGTTGCAGAACTACATAAGCTAATGCTTAAAAGTTATTTATTTACTGATTCTTAGATCATTTAACCTCGCATCCAGCCGATATCCGGCCACCTGCCGAGGAGCTTCCTGATGAAACTGCACTCTCCCCTACGCCTTTTGGCTGCTTTGTCTCTGGCGGGTGCCAGCTTCTTCGCGCAGGCTGCCAGCTCGGATGTCACCGTGGCTTACCAAACCACCGTTGATCCGGCCAAAGTCGCCCAGGCCGACGGTGCTTACGAAAAAGCCACCGACGCCAAGATCAACTGGCGCAAATTCGATAACGGCGCAGACATCATTGCCGCCATTGCCTCGGGTGATGTGCAGATTGCCTACCTGGGTTCCAGCCCGCTCACCGCCGCCGTGACCCGTAACGTACCGGTCGAAACGTTTTTGATCGCCACCCAGTTGGGCGGCTCTGAAGCCCTGGTTGCCCGCAACGGCTCGGGTATCAACGGCCCGCAGGACCTGGTCGGTAAAAAAGTGGCCGTGCCATTTGTATCTACCGGTCACTACAGCCTGCTGGCTGCGCTGAAGCACTGGAACATCGACCCTTCGAAAGTACAGATTCTGAATCTCGCGCCGCCGGCCATCGTTGCAGCATGGAAGCGCGGGGATATCGACGCCACTTATGTATGGGATCCGGCTCTGGGCACGGCCAAGGAAAACGGCAAAGTGCTGATCACCTCGGGTGAACTGGGCAAGCTCGGCGCGCCGACCTTTGATGCCTGGATCGTGCGTAAGGACTACGCGGCCAAGCATCCTGAAGTGGTTAAACAGTTCGCCAAGGTGACCCTGGATGCCTACGCCGACTACCACAAGGATCCAAAAGCCTGGCTGGCCAATCAGGGCAATATCGACAAAGTCGTGAAGCTTTCGGGTGCCAAGGCCGCCGATATCCCCCTGCTGCTGCAAGGTAACGTCTACCCGCTGGCCGCTGATCAGGTGGTATTGCTGGGCGCCCCTACCACCAAGGCCCTGGCCGACACCGCTGCGTTCCTGAAAGAGCAGAAAAAGGTCGATGCCGTACTGCCGGACTACGCACCGTCGGTCAACGCTACTTTTGTCACTCAATAACCCACGCCGCTAAGGAGTCGACCGTCATGGCCTTGTTATCACTGGAGCGCATCAGCGCACAGTACCCAGGCGCCGCTGAGCCGGTGTTGTCGGACATTTCCGTCAGTCTCGGGCCACAGCAACTGCTGGTCGCACTTGGCCCGTCGGGCAGCGGCAAGACCTCTTTGTTGAACCTGATCGCGGGTTTCGTCGAGCCCAGCGCTGGTCGAATCACCCTCGATAACGTGCCTGTTCACGGCCCGAGCGCCGAGCGCGGTGTGGTGTTTCAAGACGATGTGTTGCTGCCGTGGCAAGACGTACTGGCCAACGTGGCTTTCGGCCTTGAGCTGGCCGGTGTACCACGGGACAAGCGCGAAGCCCGCGCCCGTGAAATGCTTGCGCTGGTGGATTTGTCCGGCTTTGAAAAGCGTCGCGTGTGGGAACTGTCTGGCGGGCAAAAACAGCGGGTGGGCCTGGCTCGAGCGCTGGCTGCCGACCCCCGTGTGTTGCTGATGGATGAACCCTTTGGTGCTCTCGATGCCTTTACCCGTGAGCAGATGCAGGAGCTGTTGCTGCAGGTGTGCCGCCGTACCGACAAGCCGGTATTCCTGATTACCCACGACATCGAAGAAGCGGTATTTCTGGCCACTGACCTGATTTTGCTGGCGCCTAACCCCGGCCGCATCGTTGAGCGTCTGACCCTGGATTTTGGCCAGCGCTACAACGCCGGCGAGTCTGCCCGTTCGATCAAATCCGACCCTCGTTTTATTGAAACCCGTGAGCACGTGCTTGAGCGCGTGTTTTCACAACGCGGTGCCGCTCAGCGGCAGGAGCGCGCATGAGCAGTTATGAAGCAGTCGCGGCCGCCCCGGTTGCAGCCCCCCACGCCCCGCGCCCGGTCAAGCGCAGCCTGAGTACACGCTGGATCAGTGTCCTGACCCTGGTCACCCTGATCGCCGTGTGGTGGGCCGTTACCGCTGCAGGTTTGATCGAGCCGTTGTTTTTGCCACCGCCCTCTGCGGTGCTGCAAAAAGGCTGGCTGCTGGCGACTACTGGTTACATGGACTCCACCTTGTGGCAGCACCTGGGCGCGAGCCTGAGCCGTATCGGACTGGGCCTGGGCTTTGCGATCCTGACGGCGGTACCGGTGGGTATCGCCATTGGCCACAACCGCATTGCGCGGGGAATTTTCGACCCGCTGATCGAGTTCTACCGGCCGATCCCGCCATTGGCCTATTTGCCGCTGATCGTGATCTGGTGCGGTATTGGCGAGCTGTCGAAAGTGCTGCTGATCTATCTGGCGATTTTCGCCCCGATCGCGATTGCCACCGCCACCGGCGTGCGCACCGTTGACCCGGCCAAGGTCCGTGCTGCGCAGTCGTTGGGTGCGACGCGCTGGCAGTTGATCCGCCATGTGATTTTGCCGAGCGCCCTGCCGGATATCTTGACCGGAGTGCGCATTGGCCTGGGCGTGGGCTGGTCGACCCTGGTGGCCGCCGAACTGATCGCTGCCACCAGTGGCCTGGGTTTTATGGTGCAGTCCGCCGCGCAGTTTCTGGTGACCGATGTGGTGGTACTGGGGATTCTGGTGATTGCCATCATCGCCTTTGCCATGGAAATGGGCCTGCGCGCCCTGCAACGCAAGCTGGTGCCGTGGCACGGCCAGGCTCACTAACAACAGAACTCGACGCTGATTAATCGGCGCGCTGATAAAGAGATAGATCATGAGCCTGACCATTACCCCGATTAGCTCTGCCCTGGGCGCCCAGATTGAGGGTGTCGACCTGACTCAACCGCTGAGCCTTGAGCACCGTGATGCCATCGAGCAAGCCTTGCTTGAGCATCACGTGGTGTTCTTCAAGAACCAGTCGATTACACCGCAGCAGCAGGCACGTTTTGCCGCCCATTTTGGTGATCTGCATATTCACCCGATCTACCCCAATGTGCCGGAGCAGCCGGAAGTGCTGGTGCTGGATACTGCCGTCACTGATGTGCGTGACAACGCGGTATGGCACACCGACGTGACCTTTTTGCCGACCCCGGCCATGGGCGCGGTGTTGAGTGCCAAGCAGTTGCCGGCTTTTGGTGGCGACACCTTGTGGGCCGCCGGGATTGCTGCTTTTGAAGGGTTGTCCAAACCGTTGCAGGTGCTGCTTGATGGCCTGACCGCAACCCACGACTTCACCAAGTCATTCCCGCTGGAGCGCTTTGGCTCGACCCCGGAAGATCTGGCGCGCTGGGAGCAGACCCGCAAAAACAATCCGCCGCTGTCGCACCCGGTGATTCGCACCCACCCGGTAAGCGGACGCAAATCGTTGTTCGTCAATGAAGGTTTCACCACGCGCATCAATGAGCTGTCAGAAGCTGAAAGTGAAGCGATTTTGAAGCTGTTGTTCGCCCACGCCACTCGCCCGGAATACACCATTCGCTGGCGCTGGCAAGAAAACGACGTGGCGTTTTGGGATAACCGTGTGACCCAGCATTACGCCGTGGATGACTACCGCCCCAATCGCCGTGTGATGCACCGTGCGACCATTTTGGGTGATGCGCCGTTCTGATCTGGATCCAGAGATCCTTTTAGCCGCTGACGAGCGCAGCGAGGCTGCGTCCGGTTTGGTGCGCCACTGCGACGCAGCAGTCGTAAAGTTGTAACAGGCAATCCGTGGGCACAGGTTTTGCGACCGCTTCGCGCTCGATCGCAGCCTCGCTGCGCTCGTCAGCGGCTACAGGTTTAACGCCGGGCTTTCACGTTTAGGCAAAAACGACGGCAAATACAGCCCCAGATAAGCATCTACCACCCGCATGCTTTCCTCGGCCATGCGCGAGGTGATGTGCTCGTGCAACTGGATTGAGCGCGCATACACGCGGTCGCCCAGCTCCATCGCCAGGGCAAATACGTCCACGTCTTGTGGCAGTACTGGCAATTCAAAATGGCGCATAAACAACGCGTGCATGAGTTGCCCCAACTCAAGGTCGTGCTGGCGGTCAGCCTGCGTCACCTCAGTGAGGCCATGCTGGGCAAGGATCAACTGGCGAGCCGCAGCATCCTCGTTGTAGATCGTCAGCATGCGTTGCTCAACGATGCGCGACAGATCGCGCCAGCTGCCAAGCGCCTGATGATCGATCGGTGCCTGCAGGCAGGCGCGGAAGGCGGCGTGTACATCGCCTGTCAGAGCTTGCAGCAGGGCCGGCACGCCGGCGAAAAAGTGATAGACCGACGATGGCGGGATTTGCGCGCGTTCGGCCACGCTGTAAATCGACAGGCTGGCCACACCTTCGACTGCCAGCAATGTGCGGGCAGCGTCGAGTATCGAGTCGATCCGGCCCTGGCTGCGAGCGCGTGACTTTCGAGGTGTAGCGCGTGGAGCGGCGGGGCGGGACATCAGCGTCTCCTCAAGGGCAGCCGGCATTGTACGAGCCGGGTTCGAGGTTGTCTGTAAACCCGCGGCGTCAGCCTCCGAACTTCACGGGACGATCGTTAGTCGGCTGGATTGGACGCGCATTCATCGGGAACAATTGTTTGAAATCATTCAATTGTTTTTTGGATATCGTGCCCGGCACCTTCAATACCTGCCAGCGAACGCCTTCCGTACATGGCGGAGTTGTCAGCGAACCCATGAAAGTGAAGTACTCCAGCTTTGCAGGAAACAAGCTTTTCAAATCCAGGTTGTTCAAGGCCACTGAGTCACCCTCATGACGGGGCATGTTCGAGAACAGGGGGGCCAAGGTCTGGTTTTTTGCTCCGACGTTAAATAACAGGGCAATCACCGCCAGGTTGCCGGCGGCATCACGGTGTACCAGATGAGCGCTGAATGGGTACTGATGGCCTTCGATCTGCATTTCGGCGGGGGCATGAAAGTGCATCTGTACAAAGTCATAGGTGCCTGACGGCAGAGTTATGTAGCCCGCGGTTTTCAAGGTGACTTCCAGAGTGTGGCCATTGTGTTTGACCACGGCGGGGCCGGCGGGGTAATGGAGATCCAGGGCTAGCAAGCCTCCCTGGGTGTTGGCTTTGATATTGATCGGTGATTGTTGGGTACCTGTGTTGCACAGGGCGTGGGTGTCGTGCAGATCGCCCCACTCGTCAGGCCCGGAGGGGGATGTATAACCCCAGTGGGGGTGATTCGAGGGGGCCGCAGTGACGGGACCGAGACCGATGGCTAACAGGGCAATGCCTAGATAATAGCTTCTCATGATGGTGTCTTCGCAGACGGAGGCTGGAAATGTCCGTCGGATCTTTATCGTGAGATATTCCGTGTGAAATTTACGTAGAGATCTTCTTGCGCATGCGACAGAAAAGGGCAATCCGACCGGTGGTCTATGTCCATAAAAAAACGCCGCAGGCTATAAGGCCAGCGACGTTTTTTTGGACTGCAACCGTTTACACGGTATGCAAGTACCAGTTGTATTCGAGGTCGGAGATGGAGTGTTCAAACTCTTCCAGCTCGCTCTCTTTACAGGCGACAAAAATATCGATGTATTTAGGGTCGATATATTTGGCCATCACTTCGCTGTCATCCAGCTCACGCAATGCATCGCGCAAGTTGTTCGGCAGGCTTTGCTCGTTTTGCTCGTAGCTGTTGCCTTCGACGGGTGCCCCTGGCTCGATCTTGTTGGTCAGACCGTGGTGCACGCCGGCCAGCACAGAGGCCATCAACAGGTACGGGTTGGCATCGGCACCGGCAACCCGGTGTTCGATTCGTACTGAATCGGCCGAGCCGGTCGGTACGCGAATGGCCACGGTACGGTTGTCCAGGCCCCAGCACGGCGAGTTGGGCACATAGAACTGTGCGCCGAAACGACGGTAGGAGTTCACGTTAGGGCAAAGGAACGCCATCTGTGCCGGTAGGGTCTCGAGCACACCGCCGATCGCGTGACGCAATGCGGCGTTCTGCTCGGGATCCTCGCTGGCAAAAATATTTTTGCCTTCTTTGTCCAGAATCGAAATATGAACGTGTAGTCCGTTGCCCGCCTGGCCCGGGTAAGGCTTGGCCATGAACGTGGTGTCCATCTCATGGTCGTAGGCGATGTTTTTGATCAGACGCTTGAGCAGTACCGCGTAGTCGCAGGCCTTGATCGGGTCGGCAACGTGGTGCAGGTTCACTTCGAACTGCGCCGG
>Ga0302347_1000765_pt1 | contig 45453 bp, 37 predicted proteins | sample PhyWR1_FD_202178 | JGI IMG/M metagenome (GOLD analysis project Ga0302347, IMG submission 202178) | Leaf surface microbial communities from wheat plants in UC Gill Tract Community Farm, Albany, California, United States - DLSL W.R1 (v2)... | ecosystem: Host-associated > Plants > Phyllosphere >... | reverse complement strand
TTGCCAGGGTTTCTAGCCGATTTGCAGGCATCAGCGCCGCAGTATGTTTTGCCCCATCGGCGACCTGATCGGTGGTTCCCGCGAGCAGTGAAGCAGCGCCCAGCAAAATATCCGACCCGAAAATAAAAATGCCAGTCAGCTTAACTGACTGGCATTACCCTAGGGCGTCTTTTTTTGCGCCTGAAATTCACTGAATTAAAGGCCTTCACACCTCAGCATCAGATAGCCTGCAGGTCCCGCAGCGCTTCTGGATGCTGACTTGCCACCCTTAACAGCGTCTGTGCCGCACCCGCTGGTCTGCGACGGCCTTGCTCCCAATCTTGCAACGTACGCAGGCTGACACCTAGAAGCTGCGCAAATGCACTTTGAGATAATCCGACTTTAGCTCTCGCCTCAGCGGCGACAGAAAGTGTCACCTCAGTTGCGCGCGCCGCCTTGCCGGCTTTCATTTGGCGAACAGAAGCCAACAGGTCTTTCTGAAAATTTTCCATTTCATGATCCATTACTGATCTCCTCTTTCAATTGATTCAGGAAGGCGATCGGCAGGTTGTCAAACTTCGCCTTGGCGTAGGCGATCAGCAACCATATATGGCCTTCAGCAAGCGCGTTGTAATAGATAACCCGCGTCCCACCTCGCTTACCCATCCCACCACGAGACCAACGCACCTTACGTAACCCACCGCAGCCGGGAATCACATCGCCTGCGAACGGATTCACCGCCAACCACGCGATAAATTCCTGGCGCTCATCATCACGCCATATGGATTCGGCGTAACGCTTGAAAATTTCGGTTTCGACGATCGTATACATGGCGAAAATATACGGCAAAGCCGTATGGACGTACAAGGCACGCTGGTCGGGTGATTTACGTTCAACGCCGTGCCATCCATACCGTCAAGCCTGCTCAAAGTATCTTGCAGCTACCTGATGACCAATGAGGGCGGGGTTATAACGCCTTAGTCGCACATCTCTGTGTCGAAAGTTTGGGGACCTGATTCAACCGGCTAGTACTTTTCATACAACACCGACACTTAGATAACTCTCTACAGGTGGCACCCAGTACTCACGTACATACTGAGCTAACGCAAATCCCCCGGACCACCAAATAGCTTTCTGCCAAACACCCAAGAAGCCCGCCCCGTGCGTGCTTTCTTGTTTCTGGCTATCCGCCGCCCTCCCTCTACTCACGCCCGCAATTTATTCCCCCTGCACCAAAACATAATTTGAAGCCGTGCGGGATGCGCAGACACAGTCCCGAGAGGCGATATTCCACTTTCAATCAAGCATGAATTGGACAAAAAGCGCAGCCAATGGACCAATCACGCATAAATTCGTCTTAGTCGCCAATTTGTCATCTTTGGTATCAGTTCGATACAGATAGTAGGCAGCCTTAACGTTATCGATGAGGCTGAACCATGCTGCAACGTTCTCTGTACTCGCTGTCCATTTTGAGTCTTTCCATCGTCGCGGCTCACGCCGTCGGGAGCGAAGCCCTTGATACTCCGCGACTGAGCAGCATGGACAACTTCCGCGACGTGGCCGGCACTACCACTGCTCGCTCCACAGCCCACGATGGCACCCTGCGGGCGGGTGTGTTTTATCGCTCGAATGCGCTGACGCCATCGGCTGCGGATCTGGCCACGCTTGATAGCTTGGGCATCAAGGCGGTGTATGACTTACGCACACCCGGCGAAATCTCGACGGCGCCTGACGCGCCGCTCACTGGCGCTACTTATCAAAATATCGACATCCTCGGTGCCGCCACGTCAGGCGCAAATATCACTACCGCAGCAATACTCAATGCACCGGACTCTGCTGCAGCCATGAAGTTGATGCAGGAAACCAATCGAGCTTTTGTCGGCGATGCCGGAATGCGCGCTCAGTTCGGTACGCTGTTCAATGAACTGGCCAGCGTTGATGCGGCGCAGTTGCTGCATTGCACTGCCGGCAAAGACCGCACAGGGTGGGCAGCAGCCGTTCTGCAAAGCATCGCAGGCGTCGACAGCGCGACGATTATGAGTGATTACCTGGCGACCAATGAATACTCTGCCGAGCGTATAGCTGCGACGTTGAAAGCCATGCCGCCGAGCATGGCAAGCATCTACGCTCCGTTACTCGGCGTAGATGCGAGCTATCTGCAGGCTGGGCTGGACCAGGTCAGTGCCCAATACGGCAGCATGGATAATTACCTCAAGCAAGGGTTGGGATTATCCCAAGAAACTATCTACGTGTTGCGGGCCAAAATGGTCGAGTACAACAGTTTGCCTGGGCAAGCAGGGATGGTGGGTAACTCGGCGGCCGGTGCGAAGCTGCTACAGCAATTGCAGAACACTCGCTTGTCCGGCACCTACACGGCTTACAACTATTACTTGCAGGCTGCCATCGACAACCAAAATCTGGACGGTGTCGAGTCCACCGTTGGGGGCCAGGTCCACGCTGACGCCGCCAGCTATCTGCTGCGCCAGAATGCTTTGATTGATCAATCTGCGGCACCTTACGCAAGCGGTACCGATCTCAAAATGGGTCAATACCGATTGTGGTCCACCACACTGACGGATTACCTCGGCACTGATGGCTCCTCGCACACTCAAAGCAGTAACGAACACAACCAGGGCTTAATGCTGGGTGCGACCCAGCGCTTCTCAGAGCAATTGAGTGGCCGGGCAAGTGTTGGTTATAGCCAAGGTAAAGTCGGTGGCGCGGGTGGCTCGGTCGACACCGATTTGACCTTCTTCAACCTCGGCGCTCGTTACGCGCTAGAGAGGTTAGAACAGGGCCTTTTCGTCGACGCCAATGCCAGCGCAGGCTATTTCGACTACGACAGCAAACGGGAACTAGGCGGTGGTCTCGGTACTGCCCAAGGGGACAGCCATGGCAAGCTCGTCGGGGCGACGCTTTTGTTTGGCTATCGTGCTCCCGTCAGCGGCATGATTTTCGAGCCCGGCCTTGGCGTACGCATCAGCCATCTGGACCAAGCGAGCTTTAAGGAAAAAGGCAGCGAGTTGGCACTTGATGTCGACAGCAGCAAGCAAACCCGCCGCAGCGCCTTGGCAAAGCTGGATGTGTCGTTTGCGCCTATCGCCATGGGCAATTGGCAACTAGTCCCTGGCGTTAAGGTGGGGTACGAGCACACACTCGGCGATCGTGACGTGCAAAGCAGTGGGCAACTGCTCGGTCTGAATATCGAGCAACGTGCTGCTTTCGATAGCCGTGATCAGTTCACAGGGGGCGTCAATCTCATGGCCAAACTTGGCGCGCTGAGCCTGGGTGCTGACATGAATGCAAGCGCCGGTGGTAGCCACGGTTTTGGGGGTAATCTCAAGGCCAGCTATGCATTCTGAGTGACAGGGCAGCGGCCTCGACTCGCGATCAAGTCGCTAGCGTCGAGGCCGCTTGCCTGACTTTACATCGGCGGGTCTAAGACCATATGCACTCTGAAAGTACTGGCAAAATCGGCCGACATTGCTGAAACCAAAGCGCAAGGCAACGTGCGCGACTGACGCTCCTGCCCCGTACGCCAGAGCATCGTAGGCATGCTGCAACCGCACTTGGCGTTGATAGCTCACAATGGATACGCCCATAAACCGCCGAAATCCTTCCTGTAAAGAGCGGTGACTGACGTTACTTAGTCGCGCAAGGTCAACGCCACTGAGCAACTGCTCGGGGTGCGCCTGAATGTACTCAACCGCCAACTTCACATGCCGGGGCGCAATCATCGGGGCAGGCAGCCGCAGTGCTTGAGTGAAGTTGTGAGGCCAGGTTTCCAGTACCGCATCGATCAACATTTCTCGCAGCCGAGAAGGCATTAACGTACCGGCGTGAATCAACGCATCGAACTCAACCCCTGTGGCCATAGCGATCAACCCCTTAACGCCCTGTAGAGCTGGATTATGCAGATCCACTGTTGAGTCAAAAACCAGCCGCTGCAAAACCGGCTTACCTAAAAGTGTCGATAAACGCTCAGTTAGCGCCCCTCGATTGAGTGAAATCCCATGGTGAGCATGGTTATCGATAAACCGCATCGAGCGAATGTCAGCCTTATCAATCGCCAAGCCGGTTTGCGGAGCACCACATGATTCGGACGTGTGATTGAAGACAATTCTGCCCGCCGTGGGGATGACGAAGGTAATCTCGTCCATGGGGTCAGGCAAAGATACTGTGAAATTGCCTTGATAATGCAGGCGGCGGAAACTAACCCCTTCGTGCCTGCCGTAAACTCCGCCAATGATGATATTGGGAGTTTGGGACGCAAGATCGGGGTAACCGTTGCCAAACATCTTTGAGAACCGGGCAAAAAATTCGTCCGACTTGAGATTATCGGCACGCAAAATTATTCGCTGGCGCGTAGAGACTGAAAACACCTTGGCTTAAACCTTGGAATGTTAACGCTATAGATGTTAATGACCTTAGCAATGGCTTGTGACAAGTTTGTTGCCGCGCATTTAGTCAATCGTATGTGGGGCCTCCTACGCGCGGGTATCGTCGCTGTTCAGTCGTTTAACAAAATTTACCCATGGAACACTTCGGGGTCGATTGCCTGCAACTTGGGCTTTCTCATAGAGTACCCGCCACAACTTCTCACAGGCGCTGCTCCCAAAGCGGCATGACCATGGACAGGTAGAACTCACATGCTCCAACCCTTCAGCTTCCGGACTTCATCCTCTGCAAGCCCCGACACCACAGAAGCCAACATTTTCATCCATGGTTACAGCGCCGGGCACAGTGACAAAGACCAACAGTTTTTACTCGAAAAAATCCCCACTCAACTCAGTCATTACACCAACATCTTTGCGTTCTGGCCCTCAAGTCACTACCTGCACTTTGATAAGTCCTCACTCTGGGCGCTTGGCACCGCCGGTCTTTCCTTCGGGACAGGAAGTCCTGTCTGGTCTTTTGGTTACTGGGGCGTTGCGGGGTCTTTTGCCAAAGACCGGATGAAAAACTTTACTGATGCCCGCTCACGCGCAGAAAGAATGGGCGTGGTGCTGCTCGAGCAATTGAAAGAGTACCTGCGCGACAACCATCCGCAGATCAACACGATCAACCTGATTGGTCATTCGCTCGGTGGCAGGGTTGTTATCAGCACGTTGAGAGCCTTCACCCACAAACAGCCGCTGGCGATCAACGATGTGCTCCTGATGGCTGCCGCCGTCGAAGTAACCCCTGTCGAAGCGCGCGCAATGCGCAGCCTGCTCCAGGGGCGACTGATCAACGCCTATTCCAAAAAAGACAGGACCCTTCTGTTGAATTGGGGTGAGACCTGTCTTGGGCGTAACGACGTTGAACATTTCGAGAGCGTCGAGATGAACGACTTCGGCCATACCGATTACTGGGAGCGGCTACCTGAAGTGTTGGCCGAAACACGATTTAAAGTGCCCACGCACATCTCGCCAACCCAAGTTCAAGAGCCTGCAGCCACAGTCTCGCCCCTCTTTGCCCCAGAAGAACCAGATGCCGAGCATGAGATGACACTCAAACTAGATAGCCCTGAGGATGTTTATCAACATATCAATGACGAGCTGACACTGCTCATCGGCGAACTGAGCCAGCCCTCAGCCGACGAAGCACTCAAGCAGGCACAGCGTGAGGCACACAAACGGCTCACTGAGCATCAGGCCATATTGCTCAAACGACTGGCTGAGCTGGAGCAAAATGCTGAGTGGAATACGTTCACCATTGCTTTCTATGGCGAAACCGGCGCGGGTAAATCGACCCTCATCGAGACTTTACGTATTTTGCTTCAAGAGCCCAGTAAGCAGGCCAGTCAACAGGCGTTCAGTGAATTACGTGAGCAGTACGGCCTCAGCGAGGACAACCTCCAGCGGCTGCAACAACGCATTGAGTTAACCGAAGCCCGACTCAGCGAGCTGACGCAAGAGTTGAGCGCCACATTACAACGTTACGAGCCTCCCCATCGGGAGGCACAAAGCGCTCTCGACCAAGCCAACGCTCGCTCTAGCGACTTGACACAACGGTTAGGGCACACGCTTGAGCAGCACGAGCAACTGCACGCCAATGCTCTGGATGCAGTCACGCACCTGCAAGCCCTGCTCGCCGAGCGTAAAAGCACGGCATCACTCTGGCAAAAACTGCTGAATCGGTTCCGGAAAATGCCCGAAGAGATACAGTTAGGTCAGGCTACTGATGCGCTGACGGCAGCCACAGCGACACGCGACAGCACCGCTGCGACCCTGGCCGAGGAGCAACATAAAGCCCAACAGGAGCAACGTGTTCTTGAGCGCCAGCTAGGCGAAATCGTAGCAACACGCGACCAAGCCTGTACGGCACTAGGCGAGCAACAGACAGAGACCGCGCACCATCAACACACCCTGATCCAACAACGTCAAAACAATGAAAGCCAATCTGCACAATTACTCGTGCAATTAGAGAGTCTGGCTGACGGTGAAATCATCGGCGATGGCAGGGCCGACTACACCCGGCAGACACAGCGATATGATCTTGAGCTGAACGGCCAGCCTTTCGCCCTGTTGGATGTACCTGGAATAGAGGGTAAAGAAGGTTTGGTACTCAGCGAGATAGAACGCGCTGTTCAGACCGCTCACGCCGTTTTTTATGTCACTAACCAGCCCGCTCCACCTCAAACAGGAGACGCGCAACGTCAGGGCACATTGGAAAAGATCAAACAACACTTGGGTGCACAAACCGAGGTGTGGACAATCTTCAACAAAAAAATTACCAATCCCAAGCAGTCATTGACGGGCCGACCGCTGATTTCAGACGACGAGAACAACAGCCTCGCCGGGTTGAACGAGAAAATGCGTGAGCAGCTTGGCAAGCACTACCAGGAAGTGTTCCCGCTCACAGCACTGCCAGCGTTCCTTGCGTCAACCGACCACTTCGTACCGGGCTCGCAGAACGCCAAGCGCCGAAGCAAGGTGCTTTCAGACTTTAGTTCCGATCAATTGCTGGAAAAGTCTGGCGTGCGCGCCTTCCTTCAGTTGCTCGGCGGCCCATTGATCGGCAATGGAAAAACCAAAATCATTCGGGCCAACTTCAACAAGGCCAATGAGGCGCTCAATCACACCCAAGAAACCCTGTCGGGCATTCAACAGACCCTGACTGCGCTCTCGAAAAAGCTCGGCCAAGAAGAGCTAAGCGCCAAGAGTCAATTGAACAGCAGCTTCCTGGCTCTTAAAAAACGTCTGGAGTCGTGCAGCGAAACGTTGATCGACGACTTCGCCAGCAAGGTACGCACTCTCGTCTATGCACGTATTGAAGACGATATTAGTAATGATGATTTTAAAAATGAGCTGGGCAGCCAGCTTAAATCCCAGCAGCGACGCCTGAGCAAACTCCTCCCCAAGGCGTTGAATGTAGAGGTTGGCAAGTTCCAGAGCGCGGCCGAAGACATCCTTGCTCGCTTCGAAAAACATGCGCAAGAGCTGACGATGAGCTATGCAAAGCTTGGCAGTACACGGCTGAACGAACATTTCGACCTCAAGATAAAAATAGACAACGGCGTCAATGTGGCGGGTTTGTTAGGAGGGCTACTCGGTATCGCAGCGGCGCCTTTCACAGGCGGTGCCAGCCTATGGGTCGCAGGGGCCGCCGTTGTATCCGTGCTGGTGTCTATTGGCAAAGCCGTGTGGAGCGCCTTTAGCTCGGACTACAAAAAATCTCAGCAACGCGAAGCCACTGAGAAAAACCTCCGTACTGCCACCGAGCAATTACGTGCGGCACTACGCGATAACCTGAAAATAGCTATCAGCGACATGCACAACACTATCGCCCAACTCGATCTGGCACTTGAAGCACCTGCCAAACAGGCCGCTGCGCAGGTGCAAACACTGGCTCGTTGTACCCATCGTTTGAAAAACCTCTCCCGCCAAATCGAAACCGCAGGAAATCTGTAATGGAAAACACCCTCGATACTTTCAAAGCCCAGCAAGCGCACGCTCTGACGCTGCTCGACAGGCTGCAGAAATTCCTCGAACAGGGCGCGCAAGCCGGAGTGGCAATCGACCAAGCCTTGAGCGGCAAACTCCAGAACGCCATTAGTAGTGTGTCGGACGAGAAACTCAAGGTCGCACTGATTGGCGGTTTCTCGGAAGGCAAGACGTCAATTGCGGCGGCCTGGATGGAGAAGCTGGACAAATCCAGCATGAGGATCAGCCACCAGGAATCCTCCAACGAGGTAAAAGTCTACGAAGTGGGCGAAGACTTCGTGTTAATCGACACCCCCGGTCTGTTCGGTTTCAAAGAACAGGAAAATGCCGAAACTCACGCCATCGAGAAGTACAAAGACATTACCAAAAAGTACGTGAGCGAAGCTCATTTAGTGCTTTATGTGATGAACTCGACCAACCCGGTCAAAGAAAGCCACAAAGATGACCTGACTTGGTTGTTCCGTACTCTGGAACTGCTACCGCGCACCGTTTTCGTCCTTAGTCGCTTTGATGAAGTGGCAGACTTGGAAGACGAAGAGGATTACCAAACGAACCTGCAGGTCAAGCGCGACAACGTGACAGGCCGGCTTCGGGAGTTGATCGCGTTAAGCGAACAGGAGGCGGCCGAGTTGTCCATCGTCGCCGTGGCGGCCAACCCGTACGATTTGGGTGTGGAGCACTGGCTAGCCAACCGCGAAGAGTTCAAGACCCTTTCGCATATCAGCACGTTGCAAATGGCGACGACGGGCAAAATCCGAAAAAACGGGGGCAGTGAAACCCTCGCCAATGAAATGCGTAGCAGCGTAATCCGTGACGTGCTCAGCAACCAACTACCCATCGCGATCGAAAACGATCAAAAAGTGTCCCAGGAAGTTGACCGGCTGGGCGAGCTCAATGTTCGCCTGACCAAACAGCTAACAATGACCGGGCAGCAAATCGAGGATGCACGCATTAGTCTGCGAGAGTTCGCCACGCGCTATTTCCGTGATTTGATCCTGCAAGCCAAGGGGTGCAGCCTGGAAACCTTTTCAGACTTCTTCGAGCGCGAGGTAGGTGCTGAAGGCATCATTCTGGCCACCCGCCTGCAGAATGAATTTAGTCGCCAAACACAGTCGATCACTCTCGAGGTCGCAAAGATGCAGGTTGGCTTCGACAACGAAGTCAACCACTTCAACTCCACCGTCAAAACATTTGGCAAGCAGGGCATTAACCACGTGCTCAAAGGTAACTTGATCAACAACACCACGGTGCTTGCCGCTCGCGATGGCCTGGCCACAATTGCCAAAACAGTGGGCATGGATATTGGCAAATACCTTAAGTTCAAACCATGGGGCGCAGTAAAGTTCGCCAAGGGCGCCAATGGCGCACTCGCCTTCATCGGCGTCGCCCTCGAGGTCTGGGACAGTTGGGAAAAATACAAACGCGAAGAAGCCTTTAAAAAAGCCATTACAGAGATAATCGACAACTTCGAAAAACAGCGTCAGGACTTTATCAACCTTGTGAATGCCGATCGCTTCAAAGAAGAGTTCTTCCCCGACTATCTGCTGCTCAATACTCGTCAACAAGAACTGCAAATCAATCTGGACGAAAGCCACCAACGTCAGCAGCGTTTGCTGGCATGGCGCGCCGAAGCAGAAACCATCGACGCTCAATTCAGAACACTGAATTGAATCAGCTCAGGTGCCCGTTGCATGACGTAACGGGTGCCTGAGAATCCGACTGTTAACCACTGCCAGACTGCACGCTCAAGGGCAGGACTGCTACAAAGCTTGCTCAACGGACGTTGGGAAGCGCTTGAGGTTACTTAGTCAAGACGCCCCTTACTTGCGCAGCAGTTCATGCCTGAAGCGTGCTTCCAGGGACGGTATTTCCAACAACACATCTTCGTCTTCCCACACGCCATAAGAACAAACAGTTTCAATGTTCCCCGCCATGAACTCATCATCGAACGGAGCATCCTCATCGATCTCCTCATACAGTGATGATGTATATCCCTTAATCCACAGCTTGCGCTTCTCAGCACTGATTACGTAGCCTGACGTGTATTCAGTACCCGCCAGCCGCACGGGTTCTGCAGTACCTTTGCGGCTCAATGCCGTGATGGCAATGACCAAATGCGCCAGCTCATCCATGTCGGGACATACAAACTCATGGAAGGCAGGCCAAAAGGCCATATCCCCCTCTGAGCCGCGCCATCCCTTGCAACTGTTGATCGTGCTCAGGTCATCGTAGGGGTGTGAATGGAACGTACCTATCAACTCCAGCTGTGGCCAATACTCACCAAAAAAATCACGCTTTATCGCTATCGAATCAAAATCGGGACGGACCCAGTCAGTGTGCCTCAGGGCCGATGTCTCCACCGTAGCAACTACGGCGACCAAGCGAGCAGGAAGCCCCTTACGGACCGGTAACGCGTACCCCCACAGCAAACCAAATGTTTCAAGATTCTTGTTGCTTCGCCCACGCGCATGAGATCGGTGTGACACTTCATAGGCTTCGATAGCCGAGGTAAGCAACTGCGGTAAAACATGATCTTCAATAATTACCTGTGTACGCATTTCTTTCTCTCATTGGGTGAGGCGGTCTGAAACGCTACACGAGTTCCTGACTCAGCCTTTACGCCAATGATATCAAATAGCCACATTCCTGACTGACCTGTACGAGCGCGCGTGCGCCTATTGCGAAAACCGCCACTCTTTGAACCTTGTGCTTAATCAAGCATGCGTCGCACCCGATTCGGTCGCGAAGCACAGCAGTACATCGAGAAGAATTTACGTGACTTGCCGCTTAGGTTGTATGGCTGACTCAATCTGGTAGAGATGACTTATTAACATCGACGTTAACCCACATAGCCAACAGCCACTAGCCCATCCGCCCTAATTGCCCTCCCCTCACCCACCCCCAATACTCCCAACCTCCACCCCAACTCAAACCCAAAAAAACACCCACGGCGGGCGCGGCGTTTAAACCTCGAACGGTTAGCCAGTAGCTAAAGCAGGGCCTGCCCCTGCGATGTTCAGTGCGCCTCATAACCCCCCGGCACGCCCAAAACCCCATCAAAAAACAATCAGCACTCCCCAGAGGTTGCCATGAAGCTTTTTCACTCAATGACGGTTCTTACTGTATTCAGCACGTTGGCTATCGGCATGTCCGGGTGCCAGGTGGTCAAGCCTGCGGAAGGTGATCTTAAGAGTCGCGCTCAAACCAGTATCGGTAAGCCGGTCACGGATATTTCTAACATCCGCAACGATTTCAATACCACTTACTTCAGCGTTAAAACGGCTGGCGGGGAATATACGTGTGAGTTGCCCAGCGGCCCGATGGTGGCTCTCGCGTCCATGGGCATGGGGGCAGGCGCGCAGTGCACTAAGCAATAAGCTCGCACTCGCGCTAACGGCTGGTTAACCCGTTTGTTTGTGCGCGAGTTCTCGCAATGTTGTGCGTAGTTCTGTCGGGCGTACGGGCTTGGAAAGGATGGCGATATCGTTTTCTCGTAACTGTGCCTGGATTTTATCGGTGTCGTGCCCGCTGAGTATCAACGCGGGCACCGCCCAGCCGCGTTGTTGGCGCAGGGTGTTGATGCACTCGATGCCGGTTGCGTGGTTGCCTAGGTCATAGTCGGCGATGATGACGTCGCAGTCGCTGCTCAGGTTTTGCCCGCTCAATTCAGCTTGCACTGTGCAGCCCCAGCGCTCCAGCAGTGCGCGGGTGGCCATTAATACGTTGTGATCATCTTCGACCAAGCACACTTTCAAACCTGTGAGCAGCCAGGCTTTGTGCTCGCCTTCTTGAGGGGCAAGGGTTGGCGGCGGCACTGTCGGCGCTAAACCATACAAGCAGACTGACGTGCCGTGGCCGACCCGCGAGCGGATGGCAACTTCAAGGTTCATCAAGTGACCCAGGCGCTTGACGATGGAAAGGCCCAGGCCAACGCCTTCAACGTCTTTGTCGCGCTGATGGCGCACGCGATAAAACTCGTCGAAGACTTTTAGCAGGTGCTCTTTATGGATGCCCCGCCCTTGGTCATGAACCTCGATCGCAAGCCCTTGGCCGCGTTTGCGCACGCCGATCAATACCGGGCGCTGGGCACCGTATTTGAAGCAATTGGAGAGTATGTTTTGCACCATGGTTGTGAGCAGCACAGGGTCGATCTGGGCCCAATGCGGGCAAGGCCGCAGGCGCAATTCAACACCTGCCCACCGCGCAGCTTCGGCATTTTGTCGCACCACGTCGGCCAATAACTCCCCCAGGTGCAGGGGCTGACAGGTGGGCAGTACGCGGCCGTTGTCCAGGGTGTAGAGGTCGAGTATCGAGCGAAAGAGTTGCGAGACGTTGAGGAGCGAGCGGTCGATGCTGTCCACGAGGCGTTGCTCGTCATCCCCCAGGCGGGCTTCGCGCAAGCACGCGGTAAAAAGTCCGATGGAATGGATGGGCTGGCGCAGGTCATGGCTGGCCTGCGCCAGAAAGCGCGATTTTTCCAGGTTGGCGGCTACGGCTTCTTCAGACGCTTTGCGCGTGCGCTCCAGCAAGAGGTGGGCATACACCGGAATCACCGTGCTGGTGATCATCAACATCAGCACCATAAACGGCTGCGCCTGCCACCAGGGTGTCAGCCAGTAGACGATCATTAACGCCAGCAGCGCCAGCGCTGTGGCAATGGCCAGGTAGCGCGAACCATAGCGCATGCCGTTGCCCAGGTTGACCCAGACCATCACTGCGTAGAGAGGCAGCGCCGCTTCTGCGCCGACGATCAACCCGAACGAGGTCCCGGTGTAGTCGTGAACCATCCCCAATATTCGGCGCACAGGGTAATGCCCGGGCCAGTGAGAAATGGCGTAACGAAAGCCAATGGACGCCAGCAGGAACAGCACGTAATAAAGGATGACGGGGAGATAACGCTCTACCTGGTGCCCAGGCAGAAAGCCCAGCACGCTGATATAGCCAATGGCGCAGAGGGTCACAATGATGCGCAAGTTGGCCTGGTCGAGTTCGGTGTTCTTCTGAAACGTCATACAGAGCATCCTGAACTGAGCATCTGGCAGGCCGTGATGGGCCCTGCGGGTTATCAACAGGCTCGATGCTAAAGCCATCCTTATAAAAAGCCTGACTCAAGGTAAAACACGATATGTCATGCAGAATCATTATTGCCGACGACCACCCGATGTTTCGCGAGGGTATGTTGCGCACCGTGCAACGCCTGTTACCTGAGGCGACGGTCGAGCAGGCGGGCGACTTTCAGACGGTCAAGGCGTTGATACTAACGGGCGAAGAAGTCGACACGCTTATTCTCGACCTGCGCTTTCCCGGTTTGACCTGCATGAGCCTTTTGCATGAGCTGAGACAAACATTGCGCCGCACCACGTTGATCGTCGTTTCGATGGTCGATGACCCGGCGCTGATTGAGCAGGTGATGGCTTTGGGCATCGACGGCTTTATTGGCAAAAACATCGCCCCAGACGACATCGGGCAGGCGCTGCTAGCGATTAGAGAAGGCAATGTGCTGGTTAAATGTGCGCCCTCGGGCTTGCTGCCACTGCACACCCATGTGCTCACCACTCGCCAACAAGAAGTACTGCGCCTGATTGCGGACGGCAAGACCAACAAAGAAATTGCCAAAGAACTCTCTATTTCGCCCTTTACCGTGCGTATTCATGTGTCGGCACTCTTGCGCGCCTTGAATGTGCCCTCTCGGGCAGCAGCGGCGGTGAAGTATTCAGGTATCCATTGAGGCCTGACTGTATCAGTGCGCAAGTACGGCGTAAGTAACACAGATGAGCTAATAGCGTGTTCCTAATCCAGCAACGTACGCATGCTGCCCCCGAGAAGCTCCACAAAAACACTTTGAGATAAACCAACTTTAGCCTTTACATCAACGGGGAGGGGAATGTGCACATGCCGACAGCTAATAGGTGCGAGAGCCCCAAATAGGGACGAGTGAAAATGAATTTCTCACGGCATAATGGCATTTGGCAATCACTGACGATTGATTCACTACCAAGGATCCAGCATGCAGAAAATGAGCAAGTACGAGCAACACGCACTCAAGGAAATTCACAACTGGAAAGAGCCTGACATTGGCTGGTTCGGTCAAGCTATGAAAGTGATAAACCAGCCGTTGGACAAAGCTGGTGATCTACTGTTCAAGACACCAGGTGTCGGCCCCGCGATCCAAGGCGCTATCGAAGGTTTGACCAGCGTATGTCACGACGCAGCCCAGTGGAGCGTTCGGCCGGAAGCTATTTTTGAAGAGTTTCGTGGCGACGGGCATAGCACGATTAATACCCATAAAGACATCCACGACTTAGATCTGGAGCAGATCGACAAGGTTGTTGGTTTTCTGGGCGCAAAATACAAGGGCATCGCTCTGGTGGAAGGTGCAGGAGCAGGTGCGGTAGGCATTGCAGGTCTTGCCGTCGATATTCCAACGTTGATTACACTTAACCTTCGGGCAATCGGCGAATACGCAGCCTATTACGGTTTTGATACCTCACGTCAGGAAGAGCGGCTGTTCGCCTTTAACGTCCTTGGACTGGCGTCCTCTCCAACCGACAGTTCCAAAGCACTCGCCATGGCTCAACTGATCAAGATTTCTCAGGATGTCGCGAAAAAGGCAACATGGCAGGAGCTGGAAAAAAGTGTTTTTGTGAAGATCATCCAAGAAATAGCCAAGTCTCTGGGCATACGTCTCACAAAAGCAAAACTGGCACAAACAATCCCGGCCGTGGGTGCAATTGTGGGTGGCGGTTTCAACGCCTACTTCACCATGAAAGTCTGCGACGCTGCTTTCTATCTTTACCGGGAGCGCTTCTTAGCACACAAGTATGGCCCTGGAGTCATTGAGGTGACGGTAAAACCAGCTAAAGATTATGACCCACACTACACCGAAGCCTTAGAAACAGTTTAAGACCCTCAGCAAAGCTGAGGTTGCGAAGTAAAACCTAGCCTCAAAATCTTCGGCGATATTATCTCGATGATCAGGCTAATGCTTTGTCGGCAACGGCTCAGGACGGCTTTACCTAGCAATCCGCTAAATGGGCAACGAGGTACAAACCTGGGAATCACTAAATTCCCAGGTCTTCTTGTGTATGCCCAAGTCCGTCATCCCTTCATCAGCTCGAGAATGACTCTCAGACCTCCTACCCCCAATTGCAGTAGCAAGCCCCAAACAAACAGTTAATAAATGTCGGCACTCGCACCTTTCATCAATCCCCTGTCCCTATGTCTAGCTAGCAAATCTCCCCATGATCAAACCGCCATCCCCCCCAATAAAATCGTTTAAGCAAACGAATCTGCTCGATCCCTCTAGAAAATCACACAATCACAGATGATGGCGCCCCCCCCATATCCTCCATCAAAACCGCCAACCTAAAATGTTAAATAATGTCCGACACTGCCTTTTACCACCTCTACCCACCCGTCTACGCTCCAACCTCAAAGCGCCCTGGCGTCGATCAAAGCAGCAGTTTCCAACATTAGGAATTAAGCATGGGAGTGAAGTAACTCGCCCGTTTCAGTGTGCGAAGGACCCAGATCGAGGGACACCCAGGGTGCTGATGACCCTGTAAGAACAATCGGCATTCATAAAAGTGTCACACGATTGTTGCAAAGTTCTCGGGCCCGATCTCACACGGAATTTCTTTGATGAAAAGCTTAATGAAGTCTGCTGCACTGGCTGTTGCTGTTTCTCTCTGCGCTACGTCGGCGGCATTTGCTGCTGAGAGCGTACGTCTGACAGGTTCCGGTGCCAGTTTCCCGGCTCCGATTTACCTGACCTGGTTTAAAGATTTCAGTAAGAAAACCCCTGGTGTCACCGTGGACTATCAGTCCAAGGGCAGCGGTGCGGGCGTTCAGGACTTTTTGAACAAGACCGTTGATTTCGCTGCAAGCGACTCGGCAATGAGCAAAGAAGACATCGCCAAAGTGGCCGAAGGCGTGCAATTGCTGCCGATGACCGCCGGTGAAATCGTCTTGGCGTTCAACCTGCCAGGCAACCCGAAAGAGCTGAAATTGCCGCGTGATGTGTACTCCAACATCTTCCTGGGCAAGATCACCAAGTGGAACGACCCACAAATCGCTGCTGCCAACCCTGGCCTGAAGCTGCCTGATCTGCCGATCACTGTGGTGGTACGTGCGGACTCCAGCGGTACCACCGCGGTCTTCACCAAGCACTTGGCTGCCATCAATCCTGAGTTCAAAAAAGACCTGGGTGAAGGCAACACCGTTAACTGGCCTGCCAGCGACAAGTTCATCAAATCGCCGAAAAACGATGGTGTGACTGCCACCGTTCGTCAGACCCCAGGCGCCATCGGTTACATCGAATACGGCTTCGCCAAACTGGCCAAAGTTGACTTCGCTCAACTGCAAAACAAGGCCGGCGAGTATGTTGTGCCTAACGCTGAAAGCGGCGCCGAAGCCTTGGCTGCGGTGAAGATGCCAGAAGACCTGGTGGCCTGGCTGCCAGATCCGGACGGTGCCAAGTCTTACCCGATCACCACGTACACCTGGATGATCTTCCGCAAGCACAACGAAAACCCGGCCAAGGCCAAAGCCATGCGTGAAATGGTTGAGTACGGCCTGACTGAAGGTCAGAAAATCTCTGACTCGATGGGCTACATCCCGCTGCCACCGTCGGTTGTTGATCAAGTTCGCAAAGCGTCTGCCAACATCCAGTAACACGCGTGAGGTCTCTCCCGGCAGGCGCTTGCCATGCCGGGAGAATGTCCCCCCAGCTCCGGAATTAGCCAATGAATACACCATTTGTCGTACCGGTTAATCCGGATTCTGCTTGCCAACCACCGTCCGCAAAGGACTTTCTGGTTGATCGCACCTTCCGTGCACTCGCTCGTATAGGGGTCGTTTTGATTCTGGCGTTGGTCTTCGCCTTGGTATTCGAGGTAGGACGCAAAGCCCTTCCCGGCATGGAAAAGCACGGCTTTGACGTGATTTTCGGCAGTGTCTGGGACGTTAACCAAGGCAAATACGGCATTCTGCCGGCTATTTGGGGCACGCTTTACAGTGCTTTTATCGCGCTGCTGATCGCAGGTGTATTCGGCGTCAGCATGGCGATTTTCCTGACCCAGGATTTCTTGCCAGCCAAACTGGCTGCTGTGTTTCGCACCATCGTAGAACTGCTCGCCGCCATCCCGAGTGTGGTGTATGGCCTGTGGGGCATCTACGTCGTGATACCGGCCATTCGCCCGCTGACCGCGTGGTTGAACACTGAGCTGGGCTGGATTCCTTTCTTCGGCACCTCTTTAAGCGGGCCGGGACTTCTCCCCGCGGCACTGGTACTGGCAATCATGATTCTGCCGACCATTGCGGCTGTTTCGCAGGACGCCCTCACCGCCGTCCCGATGAAAACCAAGCAAGCCGCCTACGGCATGGGCACCACCCACTGGGAAGCGATTCTCAAGGTGATGGTGCCATCGGCCGCCACCGGTATTTTCGGCTCCCTGGTACTCGGCCTCGGCCGTGCGCTGGGTGAAACCATGGCCCTGGCGATGCTGGTAGGCAATGCAAACAATATTTCACTGTCCCTGTTTGCGCCGGCCAATACACTGGCCGCCTTGCTGGCACTGAACTTCCCTGAAGCCGGGCCCAACGAGATCGAAGTGCTGATGTACGCAGCCCTGGTGCTGATGTTCATCACGCTGCTGGTTAACGTGTTCGGCTCCATGATCATGCTCTACGCCCAGCGGGGTCATAAGTAATGACAAACCTCACGTCCCCTACCAAGGCGCTGCCAAGCCTGCAACGTCGGCTCGAAGGCCGCTCGCTGCGCAGCCTGATTTTGACCACGCTGGTGTGGTTTGGCGCGCTGCTGGCCAGCGTACCGCTGATTTCCGTGCTTTATATGTTGATCACCCGCGGCGGTGCTCGCCTGAGCCTTGAAGTGTTCACCGAGCTGCCACCCACCGGCTTTGAGACCGGCGGCGGTTTCGGTAACGCCCTGGCGGGTACGTTTGTGATGGTCGGTATCGCCGCTGCCATCGCGGTGCCGGTCGGCATCCTGGCTGCCGTGTTCCTCGCTGAGCTGGGCCCGGACAGCAAGCTGGCCAACGCCTCGCGCTTTGCCGCCAAAATGCTCACCGGCCTGCCGTCCATTCTGGCCGGTGTATTTGCCTACGCGCTGGTGGTGATGACCACCGGCACCTACTCGGCGCCCGCCGGTGGCGTGGCACTGGCGGTGTTGATGCTGCCAATCGTGGTGCTGACGGCTGAAGAGTCGATGAAGATGGTGCCCAAGATCATGAAAGACGCCGCTTACGGCATGGGCTGCACCCGCTCGCAAGTCATCTGGAAAATCGTCTTGCCCACCGGCCTGCCGGCCATTTTGACCGGTGTGATGCTCGCCGTCGCACGCGCCGCCGGTGAAACCGCGCCGCTGCTGTTTACCGCACTGTTCAGCAACTACTGGATCTACCACGACGGCAGCCTGGCGGTGATGAATCCAACGGCCTCGCTTGCCGTACTGATTTACAACTTCTCTGGCATGCCCTTTGACAACCAGCTCGAACTTGCCTGGGCAGCTTCGCTGGTGCTGGTGATGATCGTACTGCTCGTGAATATCGTCAGCCGTATTTTCGGCAAGCCCAAGTATTGAGATAGGGAGCACCTGATTTTGAACGTATCAACTGCGCAAATAGCCGCTCCGTTTATCACCCAGGCCCCGGTGGTCATGGACTGCAAGCTGGACAAGATTTTCTACGGCAACTTCCTGGCCGTCCGTGACAGCCATGTGCCGATTGAAAAGAACAAGATTACCGGCTTCATCGGCCCGTCTGGCTGCGGTAAAAGTACCGTGCTGCGTAGCCTCAATCGCATGAACGACCTGGTTAAAGGCTTCCGCTTTGAAGGCCATGTGCACTTCCTCGGGCAGGACGTCTACGGCAAGGGCGTAGACCCTGTCGTGGTACGCCGCTACATCGGCATGGTGTTCCAGCAGCCGAACCCGTTCTCGATGAGCATCTTCGACAACGTCGCCTTCGGCCTGCGCCTCAACCGCTATAAGGGCGACATTGGCGACCGCGTCAAACACGCCCTGCAAGGCGCCGCGTTGTGGGATGAGGTCAAGGACAAGCTCAAGGTCAGCGGCCTGTCGCTGTCCGGTGGTCAACAACAGCGTCTGTGCATCGCCCGCGCCATCGCCACCGAGCCAGAAGTGCTGCTGCTGGATGAACCTTGCTCGGCACTCGACCCGATCGCGACCCGTCGTGTGGAAGAGCTGATGGTCGAGCTGAAAAAGGACTACACCATCGCCCTGGTGACCCACAACATGCAGCAAGCCATTCGTGTGGCGGATACCACGGCGTTTTTCTCGGTGGATATCTCCCAGGGCACCCGTACCGGTTATCTGGTTGAGATGGGGCCTACCACCCAGATCTTCGATAGCCCACGCGAACAAATGACCAGTGACTACATCACCGGCAAGTTCAGCTGATTAACAGGCGCCCGCACTTCAGCGGGCATCGGTTTGTTTCAACGTGTTTTTTACTGTTTTTCAGGGATACCAATGCCTGCATCGCGTCGTCTTGATCTGCCAGCCATTGAACACTCACTGCGTGAGGTTCAAAGCGGCTTTGCCGAGCTCAGCCGGCACTTTACCGAGCAGCGCGATCCGCTGACCGACGAAGTGCTCAACAATGTGCTTGAAGGCTATGCGCTGATTGATGACTATGTCGCTCGGGGTGTCGACCTGTTTGACCTTCAGCAACTCAACCTGATGCTGGAGATCAATGCGACCGTGCTGTGTGGCAGCGATCCGCAGCGGCGCCTGGAATACGCTCAGCACCTGTTGGCGACCGAGGAGCACTTCTTCAACAACGTTGAGGGAGGCATAAAGGACTTGTTCAACTGGTACGGCGCGCATCGCAACGAATCCGTGTGGAAGCGTGCGGCCGGGGTCTATGTACGCATCCTCAGCGAGCCGCAATTGTTTATCGAAGGCAATCACCGCAGCGGTTCACTGATCGTCAGCTATTTGCTCATGCGTGAAGGCTTGCCGCCGTTTGTACTGACGCTGGAAAACGCCGAAGGCTACTTCAACCCGTCATCGGTCATACGCAATTCGGCCAAACATGGCGTCAGAGCGTTGTATGAATTGCCCAAGATCAAGAAGAAGTACGCGGCTTTCCTGGAAGATCAATCACCGGCTCCCAGAAAGTTTTTTCTTAAAGACAAACCCTTGACCGTCATTCAAGGAAGGCACTGATGAACAAGGAATCAACCCTCGCTAACGGCCCTACGGTGGTCGGTCGATTAAAGCAGGCCGTCCAGGCCAGCCTCCCGACATCGCTGCAAAAACGCCAACGCGTGCGTATTTCATTTGATATCGATGACACCCTCGCCTGTCAGCTTCACCACTGCGACGTCGAGCAAAGCCGCCTGCCCGATTGCGTCCATCGCTGGTTGGGTGAACCGCTGCGTTTCGGCACCCGCGCCCTCATCCGAGAACTGCGCCGCCAGGGCTGCAGCATTTGGGTCTACACCTCGTCCGGCCGCACCCCGGCCTACATCAAGCGCTGGCTGATGCTGTACGGCATCCGCGTTGACGGCGTGGTCAACAGTGACCGCCACAGCCTTGCGCTGGCAGCTCGCGGGCTTTCAAACGCCCCGTCGAAATTGCCATCGGCCTTCGATATCGACCTGCATGTGGATGACTCCGAAGGCGTGAGGCTTGAAGGTCAGGACCACGGTTTCCGCGTTGTCGTGGTTCACCCCGAGGACGAAAACTGGGCCCGGCAAGTGCTGGACGCCGTCGCCGTGGTCCAGGCGCAACTGGACTGGCAACACTCGTTCAAACGCCCAGCCCCAGCTCCCCAAACCGCCAGGGCGTTTTCTTCCTGATCCCCTAACCTGGTTTTAAAAATAGAATCAAAAGATCGCGAGCAAGCTCGGCTCCTACAGGTTTACGCCTGCCACAAAACCTGTAGCAGTTGCCGAGCACCGCGAGGCTACGTCTGGCCAGCAAACAATCGCGGCCACCTCACCATACCCACCACCAGCGCCAGCAACATCACCCCCAACGACACCGCTTCACTCGCCCCCACCCGATGGCCCAGCATCAGCATCGAGCCCACAACCCCGAACACCGGGATCAACAATGACAACGGCGCAACCCGGGACACCGGGTATTCCCTGAGCAATACATTCCAGCCCCAGTAACAAAAATGCGTCGCGACATAAACCTGAAACAACAGCGACAACACGGCCACCCACTCAATGTGCGAAACAACGCTGACAAACGGCGCGCTGCCGTGCGCCAGCCACGTGAGCGCAAGCAACGGCAGCGGCGGGAACAGACTGGCCCAGACCACAAAGGCAAAAATTTCCCGCACCTTCGACTGCTTGATGATGATATTGCCCACGCTCCAGCTAAAGGCACTCACCACCAGCAACCCATAGCCCACAGTCGTCCCATGGCCGGGGCTGCTCAGGATGATACTGATCAGCCCCAACACCCCGAGCCCTACTCCCAGCTTCTGCCCAACACTCAACCGCTCACCAAACAGCAACACGCCCCAGCCCAACGTGAAAAACGCACTGAACTGAATCAACAGCGCAGCGGTGCCCGGCGGCACGCCCATCTCAATGCCCAGGTTAATCAGCGCCCACATCGCCACGCCGAAAATCAATCCATACGCCGCCAGCCATTTCAGGGCGATGGGCGGTCGCTTGATAAAAAACACCCACGGTAGCGCCGCCAGCGTAAAGCGCAGCGCGGTGAGCAACAGCGGATCAATGGCCGCCAGCCCCAGTTTAGTGATGGGAAAGTTAAGCCCCCACATCGCCGTCACGGCGATGGCCAAGGCCAGGTGTTTGTTTTGCATCGTGATGGCATCCAGTCGTCAACGCGGATGCCTGTCTGCACCCGCTGGACGTCACTATGCGCAATACACCTCGTGGCCCGCTTGCACTCCAAGGTCAACATTCATTAAATTCGGGCCATGCGCGAAATAGACATAGATCCTTACGAAAACACACCCCGCGATGCTGTCGTCACGGCCAATGACTACCCGCACGGGCAGCACTTTGCGCAGCACACCCATCAACGCGGGCAATTTGCCTATGCCGCTTGCGGCGTGATTACAGTGTTCAGCGGCCAGGGCAACTGGGTGGTGCCGCCGCAACGGGCGATCTGGGTGCCGGCGGGAGTGGCTCACGAAATGACCATGGCCGGGCCGGTGACCATGCTCAACACGTACATTGCCAACCCGGCCGCCGGGCAACTCGCCCTGCCCGGCCACTGCCAGGTCTTCGGCGTTTCGCCCCTGCTGCGTCAGTTATTGCTGCAAGCCCAGGACATCCCTGCACTGTACGACGAGACCCAGCGTGAGGGCCTGCTGATGCGCTTGTTGCTGCACGAAATCGCCGCCATGCCGCCCTTGTCCCTCAACGCGCCCCTGCCCAACGAACCCCGGCTTGCACGTGCCTGCCGCCACCTGCTGGCGCAGCCGTCACTGGACATCGGGATCGATGACATGAGCCAACAAGTGGGCATGAGCCGCCGCACCTTCACCCGGCTGTTTCGCCAACAGACCGGCATCAGCTTTGTCGAATGGCGCCAACAAGCCTGCTTATTGGCCGCAGTGGTGCGCCTGGGCAACGGCGAACCGGTCACACGGGTCGCCACCGACTTGGGCTACAGCAGCCCCAGCGCGTTTACCAGCGTGTTTCGCAAAGTCTTGGGTGAGGTTCCGAGCCGGTATTTTGCGCAATAGCACGAGTAGGACAATACAAATAATTTTTTGTATAAATCCAAAAAATGACCAACAACATGAATTTTTATTTGTATTAAATAGAAGGCCTCTTTTTCTATGACCTACAATACAAACAAATATTTGGCTTAAAGCTCAAAACATCCATTACACAAAGGATTATTTACCTTATGCGTATTCAACGCATGTCTGACGAAGCCATTGCCATTCAGTTGGGTAAAGCCATCCGTGAGCGTCGATTGCGCAAAAACACAACCCAGGAGCAACTGGCTGAAGCCATCGGTGTCAGTACGCCGACCCTGCAAAAACTTGAAAAAGGCAAAGGCACCCTTGCCGTCCTGATTGCGGCGTTAAGAGAACTCAATGCTCTGGAACTGCTTACAGCGCTGACTAGTCCTGCGCCAGCCAGCCCTTTGGCAGCGTCTAAAACCCCTTCTTTGCGCCTCAGGGCTAAAGGCCGCCCAAAAAATGCATCAAAGGATGTAAGCCAGAAGTATCCGGGCAGCACTACAGGCAAACTGCTCTTCCCTAAAATAACAACGAGAAAAGACCATGGCGAAAGTCGCTGAGGTATGGATCTGGGACAGGAAAGTAGGCGCCGTTCTCTGGGACGAAACACGTCCGGTTCCGACCGGCACGTTTGAATTTGAGCCAGAGTTTTGCTTGATCGGCCTGCAACTCGCCCCGCTTACGATGCGAGCCGAACCTGAAGTGATCTACGAATTTGCATCGCTTCCAGACAAAGCGTTCAAACGCCTGCCGCCATGCTTGTCTGATTCATTACCGGACGACTTCGGTAATGCAGTGATCGATAGCTGGCTGGCCACCCAAAACCGGGCCCCCAAGACTTTCACTCCGGTCGAGCGCTTGCTCTACATCGGTAGCCGCGGCATGGGAGCCCTTGAATACAAGCCTGCTGCATTGAAGCCGGCAGACACCATTGAGCGCCTGCAGATAGATACACTGGTCGACCTTGCCGGCAAGATTCTGGCAGACCGCCATGACCCACTCGACGGCCTGCGGCTCGCCCCCCAAACAGACCGCGAAGACGAGGCGTTGAAAAGTCTGTTTAAAATTGGCTCATCTGCTGGCGGCGCACGGGCCAAGGCCATTATTGCCCTCAATGAAAAAAGCGGTGAGATTTGCTCCGGTCAAATTCTGGCGCCAGAAGGCTACAGCTATTGGTTGCTCAAGTTTGATGTCGACCAAAAAGAAAACGCACTGGGTGACCCGCAAGGGTTCGGTAAAGTCGAGTATGCCTACCATCTGATGGCCAAGGCCGCAGGGATCGAGATGACCGAGTGCAGGTTGCTACAAGAGGGGGCGCGGTCTCACTTCATGACCAAGCGCTTCGATCGAATGGAAGACGGCGACAAGCTGCACGTCCAGACCCTGTGCGCGATGGATCAGGCTGACTACAACGCCCCTGGTAGTTACAGCTATGAATCGGCGCTGATGGTATGTCGTGATCTGGAGCTGAGTCGTCTTGAGCAAATTGAGCTCTACCGGCGCATGGTTTTCAATGTCTTGGCGCGCAACCAGGATGACCATACGCGCAACATTGCATTCATGGTCTGGCGCGACGGTATCTGGAAACTGACGCCAGCCTACGACGTCTGCTGGTCCTACAATCCCAACGGAGACTGGACTGCCAAACACCAAATGACACTCAACGGAAAGCGGGATGACTTTGTGCTCGACGACCTGCTCAGGGTCGCGACTCATATCGCCAACTTTAATCCGCGAACAGTCATCAAAAAGGTTGCTTCAGCCCTCAGTCGCTGGAAAACCTTTGCGACCAAGGCGCAGGTTCCAGACGCGCTTATCGACCAAATTGCAGCGTCTCACCGGCTTTACTTGGCTAAAGATCTATAATTCTGTCCTCTGCAGCACTCTCAATACAAGGGCTGTAAGGCGACGATCTGAACGTCGTTTAACGGCCCTGAAAGCTCCCCGCATCACTGCGCCGTGCTTCCCCCCTCACACCGCCCCAACCCCTGAAAACGCGCCTCAAAATCCTCCGCCAATTGCTCCAGCGTCACACTGCCCAGGCGTTCGATCAGCAGTGCTTGAGCGGCATCGAAAGCATCGGTGAGGGCGGCATTCACGGCTTGTTCAACCAGGCATTCCGGGTGGTCGGTGGATAAGCCGATGGCGAATAGCGAGGCCGAGCCGAGGGCTTCGTGGATGTCCAGCAAGGTCATGTCCGCCAGCGGTTTGGCCAGTGTCCAGCCGCCTCGATGGCCCTTTTCTGAGCGTACGTAACCTTGCTCCTTGAGCAGGGCCATGGTGCGCCGAATGACCACGGGGTTGGTGCCCAGCATCTGCGCCAGGGTGTCGGAGGTCGCCGGGTGTTCGTGGCGCGCCATGTGGATCAGGACGTGCAGCATGCGGGACAGGCGGGTGTCGTTTCTCATGGGCGTTCGTTTCAAGCGTGAAGGTGCGCAGAGTATCGCTCGCCACACTAAAAGTTACGAGAGTGTTGACACGCTCACTTCACGTAACTTACGTTGTATCGAGAAATCTTCGAGGGGTCGAAGAGATAACGTGAGGCGTGATCATGGTTTACGACGTAGTGATTGTGGGTGGGAGCTATGCCGGGCTGTCCGCGGGCTTACAACTGGCGCGGGGACGACGCAAGGTGTTGGTGATTGATGCGGGGCTTCGGCGCAATCGATTTGCCCAGCACTCGCACGGGTTTCTGGGGCAGGACGGCCGCGCCCCTGGCGATATTGCCGCTCAGGCGCGAGCGCAATTGCTGGCGTACCCGAACGTTGAGTGGGTCGATCAATCGGCGGTCAAGGCCGGACAATGCGCTGAAGGGTTTGCCGTGGTGACGGCCGACGGACAACGCTTTGCGGCGCGGCGCTTGATCATCGCCACCGGCATGGTCGATGTCCTGCCAGAAATCCCGGGGCTGGCAGAGCGCTGGGGCAAGCACGTTTTTCATTGCCCGTATTGCCACGGCTATGAACTGGACGGTGGGCCGATCGGGGTGCTGGCAGCCACGCCAGTGGCGTTGCATCAGGCGCTGATGCTGCCGGATTGGGGCCCGACCACCTTGTTTCTGAATGGTGTGTTTGAGCCCGACGCCGAACAACTGGCCAGCCTCGAAAAACGTGGGGTAACGCTGGAACGCGAGCGGGTTGTGTCCATCAGCGGCCACGCGGATATAACGCTGGCCAGCGGGCGTGTGGTTGAGTTGGCAGGCGTGTTTACCCAGCCGCACATGCACATGGCCAGCCCGTTGCCCATGCAACTGGGCTGCGAGTTCGAGGCCGGGCCGATGGGAGATTTCATCAAGGTCAATGCCACCCGCGAAACCAGCGTGCCAGGTGTATTTGCCTGTGGCGATGCAGCCGTGGCCGCTGGCAACGTGGCCATCGCCGTGGGTGATGGCGCGCGAACCGGGTCCGCGGCGCATCAATCACTGATTTTCCGCTAACCCCAACACCCCTGTAGGAGCGAGCTTGTCTCGCGATCTTTTGATCCTTAAAAGATCGCGAGGCAAGCTCGCTCCTACAGGTTTTCGTGCGCACTATTACGCTTTTCGAAACACCAGCATCGCGGCAAATACAACCCCCACGGCAGCGATGCACAGCATCAGCGCCTGATCACTGATGTACGTCGCCACGGCCCCGGTGGCGATAGGGCCCAGTACGCCGCCCAAGGTGTAGAACAGCGCAATTGCGGTCATGGCGGTCGACACTTGATGCTTGCCTACGCGGTCGGCGGCTTCGATCACGGCCACGGTGTTCATGCCGCCAATCGCTCCGCCCCAGACAAACACCACCAGCGCCGCCAGCCACGGCAAAGGCTGGCTGAAGGGGATGGCCAAGGTGCCCAGCAAAAGCAGCAGCCCGCAGATCAATTGCGCGGTTTTGTAGGAACTGCGGTCAGCCATCCAGCCAATGGGCAGTTGCAGCAAGGTGCCGCCCAGCCCGAAGACGGAGATCAGCAGCGTCGCGGCCGTCAGCGGGTAGCCCGCTGCCAGGCTGTAGGGGGCGAGAAACGAAACCGTGGACGTCTCGGCAAACCCTGCAATCAAGGCGGCGCCCAAGGCGATGGGGATGAGGCCGTAGAATTTGCCATGGGCTTTTTCTTGCGGTGTTTGCGGCTGCGAATCGTGGCTTTTGAGGGTCAGCGCCAGCGCGCCCGATAGCAGCACGATCGCCGCGCAGGCGTAGTACGGCAGCGCGCCGTCAACACCGAACACCACCAGTAGCAACGGGCCAATCGCAATGCCCAGGCCCATCAGGGTTTCATGCACACCAATGGCTCGCCCGCGGCCGTCGCGCGACGACACCGCAACGATCCAGGTATCGCAGGCGATCCAGCGCAAGATCAACCCCACGCCCAGCATAAAGTTCAGCCCGAAGATCAGCACCAGATCCTCAGTCAATGTCATGCCCAGCAACGCCAGGCTAGTGAGCAGCGCGCTCAGCACGTTGGCCTTGACCAAGCCGAGTGAACCCAAAACACGCGGGACGACTTTGTAAAGCAGCAAAATCGCGATCCACGAAGCGCTGACCACCACGCCGATATTCGCTGCGCTGACGCCTCGCTGTTCCAGTGACATGGACAGCAGCGGCGTGATGGTGCCGATCTGCACAATCTGCGACAGCACCGACAGCGCATTGATCTTGGCCAGCACTAACCAGCGGGGTGGATCGGTGTATTCAGCACTCGGCGATTGCATGCGCACAACCCTTCCCTGGATGACCGCTCGGCGATGGCGGCACGCGCAATCATGCGCTTTTTTTGACTCATTGAAAGGGGCATCCCTGGCGCTTAATCGCTGAACACTTGCTATGGGCACTTCTCGTTGGCGAAGTTCTAGACGCATCGAACAAAAAATCACATATATCTTTATCGAATATTTAAATACTAATTAAGACTTTTTTAGTCTATTGAAATATCGTGCATCATCCTTTGACGCTCGCTCCTGCAGAGGGTGTAACACGAACATTTTTTAAACGGAGTCAGTCAATGGGTAAAGTCCACACCGCGAGCGCTGTGCCGGACGCGTTATGGCGCACGGCACCGGTCGGCGACTTGCTCGATCTGGGCCGCGCCTATCGCGAACCGCTGGCGCTGGGGCGGCTGCAAAGTACCCCCAAGCGTATTTTGAGCCGCCCGGAAGCGGTGCTGATCGGCGTGTTGGCGCTGGCGTTGCACGGCGCCGTGATTTATTGGATCAGCCAGAACCCGGCGCCGGTGCTGCCGATCGTGCCGCCGGAAATCCCGCCGATGACGATTGAGTTTTCGCAACCGGCGCCGGTGGTCGAAACACCGCCACCACCGCCTGAGCCGATTGTGCAGCCGGTCGCTGAGCCGCCTCCGCCCGTCGAGGACGAGTTGGCCGTCAAGCCTCCTCCGCCGCCCAAGCCCAAGCCAAAACCTGTGGTCAAGCCGGTGCCCAAGCCCGTGCCGAAACCGGTTGAGCAACCACCCGCGCCGCCAGCACCGCCTGTGGCTGCCCCTGCACCACCGGCTCCGCCTGCGCCAAAACCGGTGACACCGGCCTCGGCCAACGCCGGTTACTTGCATAACCCGGCGCCGGAATACCCGTCGCTGGCCATGCGCAGAGGTTGGGAAGGCACGGTATTGCTGCGTGTACACGTGTTGGCCAGCGGCAAACCGGGCGAGATCCAGATACAAAAAAGCAGCGGTCGTACCCAGCTCGATGACGCCGCCCTGGCGGCCGTCAAACGCTGGAGTTTCGTCCCGGCCAAACAGGGCGACGTGGCCCAGGACGGCTGGGTCAGCGTACCCATCGACTTCAAAATCAAATAACTGAACCTGATTGTTCCAGCGGGCTACCTGACAAAAGGCGCATCGCACTACTGACTTAACGCCTTTGTTGGAGAGCCACACCATGAACCTGATCGCTTCCCCTTTTGAATCCATCGAACACGCGGTCATCTGGCTGCTGATTATTTTCTCGGTCGCCACGTGGGGCCTGTTCTTGCTCAAAGGCGTGCAGTTCGGCCGCCTTAAAAGCCAGGACCGCCGCTTCCTCAAGCAATTCTGGGCCGCCACCAGCCTCGACTCCGCAGCCGAACTGGCCAGCACCGCACCAGGTGCCGCTGCCCGTGTTGCCCAGGCCGGTTATGCCGCGATCCAGGTGTCTGACACCCAGCAAACCAATGACCTTGCTCACGCCATCAACCATCAGGACCGCCTGGAGCGCTCACTGCGCCAGCAGATCGTGCGCGAACGCCGCTCACTGGAAACCGGCCTGGCGATCCTCGCCAGTATCGGCAGCACCTCGCCTTTTATCGGTCTGTTCGGCACCGTGTGGGGCATCATGTCGGCCTTGAAAGGCATCAGTGCTGCGGGTTCTGCCAGCCTTGAAACCGTGGCCGGGCCGATTGGTGCGGCACTGGTGGCGACCGGCGTCGGGATCGCCGTCGCGGTGCCTGCGGTGCTGGTGTACAACTACTTTTTGCGTCGCCTGAAACTGACCGCAGCCGACCTCGATGACTTTGCTCACGACTTCTACAGCCTGGCCCAGAAGAGTTCGTTCCGCGTGCATTTGCACCCGGTGCTGAACACCGCAGCCGGTGCAAGCAAAGTGAAGGAGGCGTCTTGAGATGGCTTTTTCAACCCAAGACAACGATGAAGTCCTGAGTGAAATCAACGTCACGCCGCTGGTCGACGTGATGCTGGTGCTGCTGGTGGTGTTTATCGTCACCGCACCGTTGCTGACCAACGCGATCCCGATCAACCTGCCGAAAACCGAGGCCGTGGCCCCGATCGAGCAGAAGGATCCGGTGGTGGTGAGCATCGACGACAAGGGCAAGGTGTACATCAACAAGGACGAAATCCAACCGGACCTGCTGGAGGTCAGCCTGCAAGATGCCAAGGCGAAAAACCCGGATGTACGCGTGCAGTTGCAGGCCGACAACGGGGTGAGCTACGGCGAAGTGGCCAAGCTCATGGCCTCGATTGAAAAGGCCGGCATTACCAAGCTGGCGGTGATCACGGCCAAATAAACAGGGGCTGCCTCGCGATCTTTTAGGGACCAAAAGATCGCGGGCACGCTCGCTCCTGCCAATGAGCTTGATCTTAAATGACCCGCCGGAGCTCAACGTTTAATCCTCCCCTGCTTTAAAGCACAAAAAAGCCGGTGAAAACCGAGCTGAATCGACCCCCTACCGTCATCCCGATGTCACGCAGCTTTGTTTCCTTGGGCGCATTTCGCCACTCAAGGAGGCTCCATGATTCGTCCAACGCTGCTCGCCCTCGCGCTGTTTTCTGTGATCAACAGTGCAGCGGCCAGCCCCGCGTCACCCCTGCCCCATTCACCCGGTACACCCTATGCCGCCAGCGGTCTGGCGGACCGGATTGTGCTGACGCCGGGGGCCAATCCTGCGCGGGAAATGGCCGTGACCTTTCGCACCGACACTCACCAGCAAGCCAGCCAATTGCAGTTGGCGGTCGCCCTCGACGGGCCGCAACTGGCCAAGGCTGCCCATACGCTGGAAGGGACTCAACTGAGCCTGGACACTGAAAACGGTCCGGCCCTTTACCACCAGGTGCGCCTGCACGATTTACAGCCAGACACCGCCTACGTGTACCGGGTCAAAGGTGCTGAAGGCTGGAGCGAATGGTTGCAGTTTCGTACTGCTGCCGAGACGTTCAAGCCATTCAGTTTTATCTACATGGGCGATGTGCAAAACGACATTCTGTCACTGGCCTCGCGCAGCATTCGCCAGGCCTTGAGAAGTGTGGCCAACCCTGCGCTGATCGTGCATGCCGGGGATCTGGTGTCGCAACGCGACGACCTGGTGCATGACGATCAATGGGGCGAGTGGAACCAGGCCGGCGGCTATAACTACGGGATGATCCCGCAGGTGGTGGCCATCGGAAACCACGAATACCTGGACGGGACACACCCTGATGGCAGCGAAAGCCGTACCCTGAGCCCGCACTGGAATCGTCAGTTCGCGCTGCCGGACAACGGCGTGCCGGGCTTGAAGAACACCACGTATGTGATGGATTACCAGGGCGTGCGTTTTATCGTGCTGGATGGCACGGCGGCCCTCGACATGGGCACCTTGGCCGAGCAAACAAAATGGCTTGAGAACAGCCTGAAAAACAGCCCGGCGCGCTGGAATATTGTGGTCAACCACCAACCCGTTTTCACCTGCGCCCGCCCCGAAGACACCGAGCCATTGAAGGCCGCCTGGAAGCCGTTATTTGAGCGCTACAAGGTGGACCTGGTGCTGCAAGGCCATGACCATTGCTACAGCCGCGTGACCAGCGAAGCCGGGCGTGCGGCCTCCCGCGCCGACCGTGCCAGCGGCAAGGTGCAGGGCCCGGTGTACATGGTCTCGGTGGCAGGGTCGAAGATGTACGGGCTTAATGACCGGGCGCACCTGCAACCGGACCGCAGCGCTGAAGAAACACAGTTGTATCAGACCATCGACGTGCAAAACTCACGCCTTGAAGTGCGCAGCTACACCGCCGCGGGCAAGCTGTATGACGCGTTTGACCTGGAGCGTGATGCGCAAAACCGTAACCACCTGAGCGAGCCGGTAAAGTCCCTGCCTGCTGAACGGGCCTGCACCGGCACGGCGGGCCCGGATGGTTACCCGTGCAGTTCGCGGGGTAAGTAAAACCCTTCACTTGTCTCGCGATCTTTTGAATGTTTAAAAGATCGCGAGGCAAGCTCGCTCCTACAGTGGGTGATGCGTTGGATTCAGGTAATGGGGGCGGGGTTGAACAGGGTGAGGTCGTTGTGCAGTTTGTGCTGTTCGGCCCAGGTGTGTTTTTTGCCGCTGGCCACGTCCAAGTAGTAGTGGAACAACTCCCAGCCCAGTTCTTCGATGCTCGCCCGCCCGGTGGCGATGCGCCCGGCGTCGATGTCGATCAGGTCCGGCCAGCGCTGCGCCAGTTCAGTACGGGTCGAGACTTTCACCACTGGCGCCATGGCCAGACCATACGGAGTGCCACGCCCGGTGGTGAACACGTGCAAGTTCATTCCGGCCGCCAGTTGCAAAGTGCCGCAAACAAAGTCACTGGCCGGGGTGGCACAAAAAATAAGCCCTTTGTGGGTAAAGCGTTCACCTGGACCGAGCACGCCGTTGATCGCACTGCTGCCGGACTTGACGATGGATCCCAGCGATTTTTCGACAATATTCGACAACCCGCCTTTTTTGTTGCCCGGCGTGGTGTTGGCACTGCGGTCGGCCTCGCCTTTGGCCAGGTAACGGTCGTACCAGTCCATTTCACGCACCAGTTCCTGGGCAACCGCCTGACTTTGCGCCCGCGAGGTCAGCAGGTAAATCGCATCACGCACTTCGGTGACTTCAGAAAACATCACCGTCGCCCCGGCCCGCAACAGCAGGTCCGACGCGTAGCCCAATGCCGGGTTGGCAGTGATCCCGGAAAACGCGTCGCTGCCGCCGCATTGCATGCCGAGGATCAGTTCGCTGGCCGGCACTGTTTCGCGGCGACGCTGATCGAGCTTCTGCAAGCGGGTTTCGGCCAACGCCATGATCTGTTCAATCATTTCGGTAAAGCCGTGGCTCGCCTCCTGCAAGCGGTATAACCACGGTTCGCTGAGGTCCACCGAAGGGTCGTTGTCATGCATCACCTGCCCGGCCTGAAGCTTTTCGCAGCCCAGGCTGATGACCAACGCTTCGCCGCCCAGGTTGGGGTTGCGCGCCAGATTGCGCACGGTACGAATCGGGATGTAAGCGTCGGTGGCACTGATCGCAACGCCGCAACCGTAGCTGTGGGTCAGCGCCACCACGTCATCGACGTTCGGGTAATGTGGCAGCAGTTCGTCGCGGATGCGCTTGACCGCATGGTTCAGCACCCCGGTCACGCACTGCACGGTGGTGGTGATGCCCAGAATATTGCGCGTGCCCACGGTGCCGTCGGCGTTGCGATAACCCTCGAACGTAAACCCTTCGAGGGGCGCCTGTGCGGCCGGTACGTCGGTGGCCAGCGGCAAGCTGTCCAGCGGTGGCGCGGTGGGCATGCGCAGTTGGTCTTCATTGACCCAACGCCCCCGAGCAATCGGCTGCAAGGCGTAGCCAATGGTTTGCCCATAGCGAATCACTTCGCCGCCCTGGGGTATATCGACCAGGGTGACCTTATGGCTTTGCGGCACAAAGTCCAGAGTCACCAGGCCATCCGCCAGCTCGGTTCCGGCGGGCACGCCCTGGTCATTCACCACCACGGCCACGTTATCCCGCGCGTGCAGGCGGATGGTGCGCGGCGAGTCGGCATGTTCAATCAACGTCATAAGCCCGCTCCTTGGTTTTACGCAAAAGGCCGCTGATTGCTCAGCGGCCTTGGGCATTGTTTATTGCGGGCCTTGCTTGTCGATCAAGGCGGCCAGCGCTTCGTATTCATCCGGCAACAAATCGGTCAGCGGGGCGCGCACCGGGCCTGCGCTGTGGCCAGAGATGGTGGCCCCGGCCTTGACGATACTCACGGCGTAGCCCGCTTTGCGGTTGCGGATGTCCAGGTACGGCAGGAAGAAGTCGTCGATGAGTTTGCCCACGGTGTCGTGATCTTCGCGGGCAATGGCGTGGTAGAACTCCATCGCGGTTTTCGGAATGAAGTTGAACACCGCCGAGGAGTAAACCGGCACGCCCAAGGCTCTGTACGCTGCGGCGTAGACTTCTGCCGTCGGCAAACCGCCGAGGTAGCTGAAGCGGTCGCCGAGGCGACGGCGGATCGAGACCATCAGTTCGATGTCGCCCAGGCCGTCTTTGTAGCCGATCAGATTCGGGCAGCGTTCTGCCAGACGCTCCAGCAGCGGTGCGGTCAAACGGCAGACGTTACGGTTGTAGACCACCACACCGATGTTCACCGACTTGCACACCGCCTCGACGTGGGCGGCAACACCGTCCTGGCTGGCTTCGGTCAGGTAGTGCGGCAGTAGCAACAACCCTTTGGCGCCCAGGCGTTCGGCTTCTTGCGCGTATTCGATGGCCTGACGGGTAGAGCCGCCGACACCGGCCAGAATCGGCACGCTGGTGGCGCAGGTGTCCACCGCGGTTTTGATCACTTGCGAGTATTCGCTGGCCGCCAGAGAGAAAAACTCACCGGTGCCGCCTGCCGCGAACAGGGCAGACGCGCCATACGGGGCCAGCCATTCCAGGCGTTTAATATAGCCCTCACGGTGAAAATCACCCTGAGCATTGAAATCGGTGAGCGGAAAAGACAGCAGGCCAGACGAGAGGATGGACTTCAGTTCTTGTGGATTCATTATTCGAACACCCTGGGACGTGTTGTGGGGATAAGGATGGCAGCACTTAGCTTTGTCGTACGTCATCGTACAACTATTAACATTATCGTCAATCCCTCTTATTGAAATCACGCCCACAGAGGCGCCTTGGCCGCTCAATAGCCATAGGCCAAGGGCCGTATTAGAGCGGTCAAACGCTGGATGAAATAAATATCAGAAAGGCTAAATCTGCGGATTTAAGTGCGTACAGCGATGATAGCGCTTTGCGGTCCCGCGCAGATTCGTGCCTCGTGAGTGCCAACCGGGCATGCCATTAAACAAGCCGCGATGTTGTACGATCACAACGCCTCATCCCTTGGGGCCTTTGACCGGATACGCCATAAACGGCTTGATTTCCTTGAGCACAAACATGCTTTGCATCTCTTTGATCCCGGTCAGGCGCCGGATGACCGACATGGCAAAGTCGGCAAAGGTGTCCAGGTCCCGCGAGACCACTTGCAGCAGAAAATCCGCATCGCCGCCAATGCTGTAGCAGGCCACCACGTCTTCAAGGGCCATGACCTCCTGCTCAAACTTGCGCGCTTCGACTTCGCTGTGGCGGTCAATGGTGACCCGCACAAACACAAGCACGCTGAGGCCGATCTTGCGTCTGTCCAGCACCGCGCGATAGCCCTGGATGACCTTGTGCTCTTCCAGTTGTCGTACCCGCCGCCAGCAAGGCGAAGCCGACATGCCGATACCATCGGCCAGGGTCTGATTGGTGGTGCGCCCATCCTGCTGCAAGGCGGCAAGAATTTTGGCGTCAATGGCGCTCAAGCTCTGTTCGGTCATAAATACCCCGTGGATTATTTTCAGGGGTAAATTTGACCCCAATTCAGCCAACCGGCAACCGAAACAGACCAATTTATCCAGCGCCTGCGGGATATGCTTATTGACACACACCCTCAGCCAAGGATGAATCCGGATCATGCTCGAACTCTCTCAAGCACTGACATACACCGCCGCACTGGGCGTCGCCGCGGCCATACCGGGCCCCGGCATGGCCGCTCTGGTTGCACGCAGCGTAAGTGGCGGCGCCCTGCCCGGCTTCAGTTTATTGTCTGGATTGATCCTGGGCGACCTGGTGTATTTGTCCTTCGCGGTGTTTGGCCTGAGCCTGATCGCCCACTACTTCGACGCTTTGTTTGTCTTGGTGCGAGCGTGTGCGGCAGTTTACCTGGGCTATCTGGCCTGGCAGTTCTGGTGGGCGAAACCGCAGCCGGTGGTGCTAGGTCGGCCGATCAACAAGCGCGAGCTGTTCAGCGCCTGGCTGTCCGGCCTGACCATCACGCTGGGCAACCCGAAAACCATCGCGTTCTACCTGGCGCTGTTGCCGCTGGTCATCAATCTGGAGTCGGTGTCGCTGCACACGTGGGGCGTCGTGCTGGTGCCGTTGACCATCGCGGTGCTGTTTATCGTCGGCGGTCTGTTTGTGCTGGGCGCGGTGCGCATCCGCCACTTGCTCGCCAGCCCGCGCGCTCAACACTACCTGTTTAGAGGCGCGGCGTTGATGATGCTGGGGGCAGCGCTAGCCATGCTGGCGCAGAATCTGTAAGAAGCGCCCTGAATAATCGGTTTGCCCTACGACACTCCCGGACCTCTCTCCCGGCCAACCCCGCCGCGTCCGATACGCATCCTGTTGCAGATTGCCCACGCTACGCAGCGTCAGCAATCACGCAAAGGATCCCCATGTCGAACGTACCGCAATCTCGGCGGCGAGCACTGCCGAGCGCCTGCTCATTGCCCGCGAACACCCTCACCCTGGGCCTGTTGGCGGGCTTATGGACGCTGCCAGCACACGGTCTTGCCTATCACGAACAAGGCCGCCTGCACGACGCCGCCAGTTGGCACAGCCAGGAATTCACTCAGGATTGGGGCCTGCAAGCCATCGGTGCAGACGCCGCCTATGCGCGGGGGTTAAGTGGCCGCGGGGTGAATCTGGGTATTTTCGACTCCGGTGTCGACCTTCGCCACGGTGAGTTCGCAGGCAAAGACCATCGTGCTACCCGTTTGGCAGACCCCGGTTGCACCCGTGAGAAGCTGCCCACCGAGCTAGCTGATGGCTGCTTTTTCAGCAACGGGGATCGTGCCCAGGTCGTTTATAACGACCTGCCGCCAGACGTATTGGAGGCGCTGCACTACCTGGTTTCCATTGGCGATCTTTCAAGCGATGACTTGAACGATTATCTCGACATGGCCGGCATCGAATATGAAGCGCACGGCACCCATGTGGCGGGCACAATGCTGGCTAATCGCGATGGCGTGGGCACACACGGCGTGGCCTATGGTGCCGCGCTGAACACGGTGCGGATTTTCAGCAACACCTATAACTTTCTTCCTCCCGTGTACAAAAAAACCCAGAGCATTGAACCGGGCCATTTCGACACATCCACGCCCACCTATAAGCAAATGCACGCGCAGAACGTACGCGCGATCAACCACAGCTGGAACCTCTCTGACCGCTTCGCCGACCTTGATCAACTGACGGCAGCGCTGGCAAAACACCGTGAGGGAGTCGGACGCTCCGTGGCTCAGGGCTCGCTGGATTTCGGCCTGCTCCAGGTCTGGGCGGCCGGTAATACAAGCTCGCCAAACCTCTCCCCTGAACAAGCCCCCATGGCGGGTGTTCTCGCGACGCTACCGCTGGCCATTGCGGGCCTTGAGCCGTACTGGCTGAGCGTGGTCAATGTGGACAAAAACCTGACCCTTTCACCCGGCTCATTTCGCTGTGGCTACAGCATGGACTGGTGCGTAGCAGCCCCCGGGACCGCTATTGCTTCGTCGGTAGTCAGCGGCGAAATTGACGCCAACAAGTGGTACGACGAAGACGGCGAGGTCAATGGCTTTGAAGTGACAGGCGACCGGCCGGTTTTTGGTTATGAAACCTGGTCGGGTACCTCCATGGCCGCCCCGCATGTGACGGGCGCGCTGGGGTTATTGATGGAGCGCTTCCCGTACCTGGACAACCCGCAAATCCGTGATGTGTTGCTGACCACCGCTCACGACCTCGGCGCGCCCGGTGTCGATGAGGTCTATGGCTGGGGGCTGATCGACCTGAAAAAGGCCATTGACGGGCCGGGGCAACTGCGGGTCGATACCCACGTACAGATGGACCGTCGCGCAGGCGGCGCCGTGGTCTGGCAGGGTGGTGCCTGGGACGATTGGCGCAATGATATCGGCGGCCCGGGGCGACTGAACAAAGACGGTGTCGGCTGGCTGCGCCTGAGCGGCAATAACCGTTTTGCCGGTGCGACCCTCAACCAGGGCATTCTGGAATTCGACGGCACCAACCACCTCACCCGCGACATCACGGTTGAAGGCGGATTGCTGCGGCTCAATGGCGCCTTGCATGGTTCTGCGCTCAACGTTAACGGCGGCATCGCGCAGATCAACGGCCAGGTGACCGACGCCACGACCTGGGTCGGTGCGGCCGGTTTGCTCAGTGGTGACGGCGAACTATCCCACACCCACGTGCAGGGCACGCTCATGCCGGGCAGCGAACACCGGGCCTTGACGGTAAACGGCGATTACCAGCAACAGGCCGGCTCAACCTTGATCGCCCGTCCCGGCTTAAACCCTGGCCTGCCTGCGCTACAAGTCACGGGCACGGCCCATTTGCAAGGCGGTACATTGCGTTTGGCGCCTGCGCCGAATGTGTTCGCCCTGGGTCAGCGCTACCGTGTGTTGCAGGCTGACGCGGGGATTAATGGCCGATACGACGCGCTGGATCATCAGGCGTTTTCACCGTTTCTCGGGTTCACCCAAATCCACGAGGCCGAGCAGTTATCGGTTGATGTCAGCCGTGGCCTGCCGTTGGTGTCGGCAGCCAATAGCGCCAACCAGCGCGCCATGGCCAAGGCTGCCGATGCACTGCCCATGTCTGCACCTTTGGCACAGCGCCTGACCTCACTGTTCCCGGAGCCGGCGCAACGGGCGCTGGACCAGCTCAGCGGCGAACTGTATGCCAGCACCCAGTCGGTGGTGCTGGAAAATAGCCACGTTATACGGGATGCCGCCCTCACCCGCGCATCGGGCCTGTCGCCTTCTGGCCTGTGGGTACAGGCGTTAAATCAAAACGGTCGACTCGACGGCGATGGCAACGCCGCGAAAGTCAGCCACAGCAACACCGGGGTCATGATCGGCGCCGACCATGGGTTCGAACAGGGCACGCGCGCGGGGCTGCTGTTCGCCAACAGCCAAGGCCGTGTCAACACCGGGAGCGCAGGCAAAGCCTCGCTCGACACTGTCCAGTTCGGCCTGCATGCGGGTCACACCTGGAACGCGTTCGGGCTTTACGGCGGCCTGGCCTATGCGCGCAACACGATACAGAGCAAGCGCCGGGTCAGTTTTGCCGACATCGATGAAGGCCTCTCGGCCAATTACCTCAGCCACACCCGACAGCTTTTTATCGAAGGCAATTACCGCTTGAACTACGACGCCTGGGCGCTGCAACCCTATGTGCAACTGGCCCATGTACGAGTGCGCAACGAGGGGTTTAGAGAGCGTGGCGGCCAGAGCGCCTTGCAGGGCAGTAAAAGCAGCAGCGCGGTCAATTTGAGCACCGCGGGCGTGCGTTTCACGGTTGACCTGAGCCAGCGTCAGATCGGCCCATCGTGGTTGAGCTTCAACGCAGGCCTGGCCTACACCCACGCCAGCGGCGACCTGCAACCCACCACCCAGGTTGCCTGGCAGGGCGCCAGCAGCCAGCGCATTGCCGGCGCCCCACTCAGCAGCACCGTGCAACTGGACCTCGGTGCGGTAGCACGCCTTTCGCGGGGCAGCACGTTAAGCCTGAACCTGAATGATCAACGCGGTAAACGCTCACACGAACAAGGCGTCACGGCGCAGTACCAGTACACGTTTTAAGGCCTGTTCACCTCGGCGAAAATCTCCGTTATCGCTCGCCGGGGTGATCGTTTGACCAGCGCCTTGACCTTGGCGCTCAAACGTAGCAACTCGGCACTGGGCTTGGCCCATTGCTCGGGCGGCAGCGGCTCGGACCATTCACGCATCGCCTCGGGCAGCGCTTTACGGCCGACCTTGGCGATGCGTTTTATCTCCCATTCCACCAAGTGGTTGGGCAGGGTCCATAACGTCATGACGTGGTAGACGTACCAAAAAAAGCCGTAGACCCACCCCACTTCTTTCTCCCGTATACGCCGATGCAAACTGGCGCGGGCATTGCGAAACGTGTGCAGGCCTTCATGGGGCGGGTCGCCGGGAGCCTGAAGTTCCAGCGGGTCCTGGATGGCATGCAGGTCGTTGAGTTCGTACTCCATGTAGCCGCGAACGGCCTCCCAATTGGCAATAGCCAATTGCAGGGCACCGCACTGGAATTCGACGCTGACCAGCTCACCTTCATGCACAAAGCCCATGCCCATTCCATAGTGGCGGGTGATGCCGTATTGAGTCGCGCTTTGGCCTTGAACGACCCAGGCAGACAAAGACTCCCAAGGGACGAACAAGGGTTCTGTGGCGCCGTCGGGCATAAAGCAGACTTCGCGGCGTTGACGGTTGAAGCGGGTGGGGATGACTTTGGTGAAGAGCTTGTGGGCTTGGAGCCAGACGTAAAAGCACATAGCTGATCCAGCGAACCACATAAATAAAGCGTAGCCCCAGACAGCATAAAAAGAATCTACTGCAAACTCCCAACTCTCGGCTGAGCTTCCACCCAGCGCCAAAACCATGACCCAGCAAAATAAAGGGAACCCGAATCCCATTAAGCATGATGAACTGAATGGCCCACCCAGCCATATTTGATATGAATAAACATTCGGTTCTCCGCCTCCGAAATCTAAATAGATATCGTTGTAATCACCGATATAGGGGCAATAAGGCTCCGCTGCGGTAGGTAGGGGTAATGGAGCTAAATAGGTCTGCTGACCACCAGAAAACTGCTCTAGGTCACCTGCTACCTTTTGGGTCCCATTGATGGATGATTTTGGTAATACAACTTTGGCTTTGCTCATGAAAATAAATCCAAGGCATCGACATCAATCACCACTAAAGGTATTCCCGAACTTGACTCGAAGTGCTGCTTCGCAGAGAGAAATCGTCCGCTTTCATGAGGATTAAAACGAATACGGTACGTACGCGAAGCTAAATTTCCCTTCTCACGCAGCGACTGGAGTTCAAGTTCTATCAATAACTCTTCGGATAATTTACCCAGTACTCGCTGCGGATTACGTGGATAAGTGAGCTTTAGCAACAAAGGTGCAGGACCACTCTGCTCCTTTTCCAGCCTGCTCTCCTCACGATACAAGCCCGCCTCTACCTGTTCGGTTACAACCTCACGCTGCTCAATGGGTTTGCCTCGATCACCTTGCAGAAACGTAGTTATTCGCAGCGCACCAACTCTAAGGCCATGATTGGCCTGACCTTCTAGCGTGGGTTGATAGTCAGAGACAGTCATCCCAGGAAGAATCACGAATATCTCACCCGGCTTTGCGCTGGGCAGCATACTCTGCCAGAACGGTTCGTCATCTGATCGCTTGATCTCTACAAAGGGCGCCTGCTGCTGCATCGTCAAGTAATGCTGAAACTCTTGAAGGCTTAAATTTTCACGTTTATCTGCCTCAAGCCCCCATGGGGTGCTTTGCAGCCAACGATCGTGGCCGCTGGTGTTGTAGCGGTTGTAAAACCAAGTACCTGCCAATTCCAATAACGTAAAGAATGCACCGGCCCAGTTAAAGCGAAAAAAGACACTGCTTAGACGAGTTCCAGCAACCTTCCACGCCGTCTCACGGGCCGCCCCTTTAGCAGTATTCAATACATCTAATCCTGCCCGTACTGTATTAACAACCCCATAAGCATTGCTGGCCGCCAGACCACCTGCAGCAACCATCGTTATCAAAGCTCCAGTTTGAGCGCCTCGATTCCCGCTACGGACTGCTTGTAACCAATTACTGTGGTAGTTCTTAAGGCTGATAACAGCAGCAATAAAACCAGCTAAATAACTAAAAACCCCCAATCCAACATGCAACTTGCCCATCGTGACTTGCAGCCGACTGAGCGAAGTTAGAGCCAAACCATCTCCTAGCTTTTTAACCTGAGCGCTTAGCGCCGTGTCAAATACGCCTTGAGCCGCCGCAAACCCGGCAGCACCAGTGGCAGCGAACGCACTTATTAGAGGTAGCCATTGCCTCTTATCACTCGAAACAGCCAGTGTCTCTCTGAACACCTGCACCAAATTCACCGCCTGCGCCACAAACAGCAACAACGCCGCGCCATCCCCCAGCACGTTGATCACCGGCGCGCGATGGACACCCTTACGAAAGTTATCCATCAACCCGGCCACTTGCCGTTTGCCTTCATTCGGGAAGATCACCGTCAGCCCTGCTTTGCCCTGTGTCGAACCGAAAATCCGTGCATGTTCATCCGGCAATTCCGGGATGGGGCTAAGGCTGGCTGCCAGCCGTCTTTGCTCCAGATCCAGCCGTTGGCTGTCGTATTGAATTTTCTCCAGCAGTTCCCGGGAGGTCTGAGATTTGTGCCCGTGTTGACGATTGGATTGGGCCCGCTTCTTTTTAAGCAGGGCTATTTCCTGGCGCAGTTTGAAGGTTTCATGCAGCGTTTCGCGTAACGCGGCCTGTTCTTGCGGGGTCGCAAAATGAAACGTCACGCCTTCGGTTTTGGCGGCCTGTACTATCCGCGATTTCAGGGCGATGGGCAGTTTGCGCAGCAGTTCTTCAACGTCGGGCATGGCGTTGTTTTTGAAGAACTCGTCAAAGTTAACCAGCACGTTTTCCAACCCGCGATTAAGCGCCGGGGTCAGGGTGTTGAGGGCGGCATTGGCTACTAAGCGGGTACTGTCGGGGAGGTCGTCCAGCGCCGGTAAACGGTTATGTTCAATGCTGCGCAGGCGGGCCAGAAGTTCAGGGCTGTTGTTGAACAGGACCATGCCCGCAGCTAGCAAAAACGCGTAGTGCACCCACAACGAGGTTTGGTCGCTGTAGGGCAAGGTGTAGTACAGCGGGCGGCTGAATTGCGGCTTTCGCTCGCTGTACGCCAGCAGTTGTTCACAAGCGTCGTCGCTGCGGCAAATGTCTTTGAGGCAGGCATATTCAGTGGCAAACGCGTGCCCGGCGTGGCCGATGTCCATCGGGTCGAAGTACCAGCCCGCTTTATGAAACGCGCCCGAGCACATCAGTTTGACCCGGTCGGCAGTGATGGCATCGAGCAGGTGGTTCCAGCGCGCCAGCCCGGCTCGATGGGCGAGTAATTCTCGGTCCATTGCTTCGCGGTCGATCAGGTCATTGACGCCGCGCTGGCCAAATTTTGCGCCGTAGAGCAGGTCATCAACTTGATTGAATCGGTGCTTGCCCAAGGCAACCAGGGTTTCGAAATGCGAGTCGACAAAAGCCACCGGGGCGACCTGGAAATGTTCGCAGGTGTAGAAACGACGGTCGACATCTTCTGCAGCGCTTCGAGCATTTGAGCCCATGGCAGTGCCTTTTAAGCGGTCCTCATTGGCCAGCATCTGCGCCCGTTGACGCAACACCTCCAACTCCGCCGGCACCTGGCTGCCCGCTGGCGGAGTCATCAAGCCACCTTTTTCGAGGTACTCAATAATCGCGGCATCGGTCACCCCGCGCTGCGGCTCAGCCATGCCCTGCAAATCATCCAGCAGTGCTTTGTGCGCCGCGTCCGTACTCTCACCGATCAGCGTTTTGACATCCTGCGCATTGAGCTGGCTGAGGGATTCGATGTAGCACGCCAGTACATAGTCGCGTTCGTTGTGGCCCGGTTTCGCCCCGCCATTGCTCCAGTCGTCGATCCAGCCAACCACATGGTCCTGATAATTGGCCAGGTCGCGCATCACCCCCAAGGTGTCTTCCAGCACCAGATACAGCGTGTCGTGCCGGTACTGTGGATGAATGCAGCCGGTAAGGCGGTTCATGGAGGTTTGAGCGAAACGCGCGGGGGTTTCCCACAGGTAGGGCAAACGCTCGTGCTCGGGCAGTTCGGCGTCCAACCGTTGTTGGGTGGTGTCGGCGTGCTCAGCCAGTGTGGTGGCAGGGTTCTGTTGCTCTGCCTCGATCCGCTCGGTCGCGACTTCGGCCAGCCAATGCTCGGTCATGTCCGGGGTCAGCAGGTGGGGCCCGCCGGTGTCGCACTTGGCCTTGCTCAAGTCGACCGCTTGCATGAAGTGATTACGCTCGAACGTTGAGCTCAGCACCTGCTGGCACTTTTTAGCGGTCCACGGGACTTCAGAATACGTGACGTACAGCGTGCTGGTTTTGGCGTAAATCAGCCTCGGTTCGTGGATCGGTGCTTCACGGTCGTCTTCGAATACCTCACGACCTTGCCACAGCATCGCGCTGACCAGACCGTCTTCAATACGGTACTCGGACAAGGTGCCGCTGCTGCCCTCAATCACGTACAACCAGCCATCACGCAACAGCCGGATACCCAGCGGCCGTGCGCCGAGGCTGTAGGGCATGGCAACCTCGCTTGCGGGATCGAGTGCCGGATTGTCGACGATGCCATAGCGCAGCGGGATCAACTGCACGGTGGTTTTCATCAGCGGGCACGTGCCCATACTGTTTCGCGCATCATCGCGGGAGAGGTTGACGTTATTGGGGTTTTTGGGCCAAAAGGCGGTCGACATCAGGCGGGCTCTCTCAGGTGCAGTGCTCGGCAGCGGGCGATTTCGGCCACTTTCTCGATGCGTTGCGCAGGTGTAAGCGCCGAGACGGTGGTCAGTTGAAGGTGCACATCGGGATGGTCCCGCAGGGCGTGCTCGCCCAGGTAGCCGTGCACATTGGCGTAAAGGGTGATGTCGAGTTCACTGTTAAAGCCGCGCTCATAGGCCATGCTCGCCAACGCGTGAACATGCGCCCAGCGCTCGCTTGGCGAGAGGTGGACCTGGTACGCAGGAAAGTAATGACGTAGATGCCGGTCGAGCCGCAGCACCACATTGCGAAAACTGACGACATCCAGCGCACTCGCCTCTTGCCCCGAGAGTAAGTAAGGCGTGCCTTGTTGCGGGATGGGCGCAGGGCCGGGGCGCTGATGGAGGTGCCAGACACCCTGCGCCGCGTCGGCGATCAGGATCTGCTGGCAAGGGCCAAACAGCGTGGCATCCCCTGCTTCGACCGCCAGCGTAAATAATGCATGCATGACCGAAGGGTCTGCCAGACGCAGAAAAACACGCTGTTCGTGGGGCATGCGGACCACGGTCAGCCAGCGCAGATGGGCAATCATGGACGGCCATTCACCGTCACAAAACAGCAGGTAGCCCCACTCCTCTTCGGCCTTGGCTAAAAAGTGTTGAAGCACGGGCTGAGCCGGCGTCTCAACTTTCAGCACACGCGGTGACAGCTCTTCAAGACCCGGCATCGTCGAAGCGGTGTACAGCGGCTCAAACACCCAGGGGTTGTTCCACTGCGCCAGGTGTTGGGAGCGTTTGATCAGGCTGACCGCGTCCAGTAATAAACCGCAGCGTCCTTGCCATTCAAGGTCGGCAGGTAGACCTGCCGACAACGAAAGATCACGCGTAACCATTGAATGCCTCCTGCGAACGACATCAGCCCGCCGAGGCGGGCTGATGAAGTTTATGGGTCCTTGGGTTTAACCTCAGACCGGGGTGCGCCAGTCATCAGAGCCAGAAGTACCGCTGATTTCGTGAGTCCAGGTGATTTTGCGGTAAGTGAACTGCACGTCTTCCAGGTGGGTGAAATGGCTGTTAGCCGGGTCCTGGCAGTTGTGCATGTAGTCTTTGATGTCGACGATGATCGCGTCTTCAATTTTGGTGGTGTAGTAATGCTCTTGGGTCCCGGAAGCCGATGTCCGAAACCATTGAATAACGATTTCGGTCATGCGCTCGCCGGAGGTCAATGCTTGCAGCAGCAACGGCGAAGACTTGTCAAAAACCTTGGTGATGCACAGTGGCTTGTGAACACGCTGACCGGTGGCCTGACCCGATTGCGGGTCACGCGGGATGATCACCTCGTGGCTGAAACCCTGAACCATGACCTGGTCTTCGTGCCCTTCCTGATAGGTGTTACCCACTGAATCAGCCGTGAACGCGCCGGATGTGATCAGGCCCTGTTTTGCACCGGTGATGGACATATACGCTGGCGTAGCCATGAAGCTCTCCTTGCACAAAAAATGTGATAACCCGGCAAACAAAAACGTTGCGCGGCCATAGGAGAGTTCAATAGTTGTGCCAGTTAACGTTCAGCCCTTATAGATCAACGCCTGTAGACGACCGTGTGTTTATCAACAAGGGATTTAGGCGAAATATCAGGGAAAAGTGCGCAAGGTGTTGCGCACTGCTGCGCAAAAAGTTGCGCAGTTCGCTGAAGCCCTTTGTTGATCAGGCCTACAGCAAAGTGTTCGGTGTAAAAACAGCGTTTAAGTGCGCAATTTTTTGCGCAGTTGTTAAGTGCAGTTTTTGTTACCGGCTACAGCGATGAAAGGAGCATGTTCTCACGCTTAACAATCAAGAGATCGCGAGGCAAGCTGTAGGGGTCCAGTTTTTTTGGACCACTCTGTAGGAGTTTTAGGCCGCCTGTTGCTCAAACAGAGCAGGCGGCAGATTGTTCGATGCGGTGTGACAGCGGCGATGGTTGTA
>Ga0302347_1000763_pt1 | contig 45502 bp, 41 predicted proteins | sample PhyWR1_FD_202178 | JGI IMG/M metagenome (GOLD analysis project Ga0302347, IMG submission 202178) | Leaf surface microbial communities from wheat plants in UC Gill Tract Community Farm, Albany, California, United States - DLSL W.R1 (v2)... | ecosystem: Host-associated > Plants > Phyllosphere >... | reverse complement strand
TGCCGAACTCAGAAGTGAAACGCCGTAGCGCCGATGGTAGTGTGGGGTCTCCCCATGCGAGAGTAGGGAACTGCCAGGCATCAAATTGCAATAACCCCAGTCTATGACTGGGGTTTTTTGCATTCTGCGTTCGTAAAAACTTCATCTATTTCCTCCTGTTCCCAAAAACACACCATTTCAGGGTAACCTCCTATTCCTGAGGCAAATATCACACTATTTTTGTCGTATTTTTAGCCAGATGTTACTTATGTCCGCAGGATTTGACCCTGAGACAAGGCGGCAAGGGAGGGCAGTGAAGGAGCATACACCGGTATGTGACTGAGCTGAACGAGTGAAGCCAACGCCGTATCAGGGTAAAAGACAAAGGACAGGCCGCCGGATTTTGCGCTGAGACATGGCGGCAAGGGAGGGCAGCGAAGGAGCATACACCGGTATGTGACTGAGCTGAACGAGTGCAGCCAACGCGGTATCAGGGTAAAAGACAAAGGACTTTAGTGGTCGGCGAGACGCCAGAGGGTATATCCTGTTGCGGCACCTGCTACATCCCAGGCAAAATCTTTCCAGCTCCACCCAGTACCTGCTGGTCGGCTATCCCATAGCTCCTTGGTCGTACCAAGACTGACTGAGAAAAGAAAACCGATATTGGCGCTACGCACAGAACTCGATCCTTGCCGTTGTGCGACTTCACTACCCGCGGCAGTCAGAATCGCTGAGGCAATAAAATGCTGTGCTTTGTCCTGGCCGCTCCACTGGTCATTGGCAGTATGGCTACAACCAGCCAGTAAAAAAATAGTCGGCAGCATCAATCGCTTCATACAAACCTCAGATATAAAAAAACCCTGTATTACAGGGTTTTTAATTGGTTATCTTGCTATTTTCTTGGGGGAAAACAGGTTAATCCCGGCAGATGACCATATCACCCCTAAAGGATCCTGCTGATCAAGCGATCAACACGAATACGACGTAAACGGCGAATTAACTTACGTACTTTTACCGGATACTCGGCAATACTCTCCAGATCACGATAATGATGAACTATCGTGGTATGAGTCCGAATAAGATCCAGTTCTTTAGTGCGTAGTTCAGCAAGTTCTTGCTTAGGATCGTGAATCAACAAAGCATTTTCTAAATCCAGGCGCCAGGCGCGTGGGTTAAGGTTATTGCCTGTCAGCAACATCCATTGATCGTCCACCCACATACCTTTTAAATGATAAGTATTGTCATCATCTTTCCACAGTCGAACGGTCAACTGTTCACTGCTGACGTAATACTGAAGGCGACTCAGGAAGCGACGTAAGTTGATTTCGTACAGGTAAGGGAGTGCGCCGATAATTTTAAAGGGCTGATCTTCAGGAATATAAAAATCATTCGCAGTCTTATCCCCGACGATAATTTCTACCTGTTTACCTTCACGTAACAGCTTGATGATACCGCGTACCAGTACGGCTGGTAGATTGAAGTAAGGGGTACAAATAACGAGCTTACGTTCAGTGCAGGGTATTAAATGAGATATCGCCTTATTCAGGCTGCTGGACTTACCTAAGCCAACCAAGGGCGTAACAGCCAGGCTGTCGTTATCAGCATCACCCTCAAAGGTAAAACAGGCATCACGCAGTTCCTGACGATACTGACGGATATCACTTTTGATATCTGGACTCTTTGGACGCAAAGGTGAGTCGAGTCTGTGTACGGCACGACCACGAATCAGATATTGATTGATCCAGTCTGATAGCGTGTTAGCGAGTTTAGGATTATGAATGATATGATAACGGTCGTAGCGATATTTATCCTGTTGATGCAGATACACATCATTAATACTGGCGCCGCTGTATACCACCGAATCATCGATGATAAAACCTTTAAAGTGCAACACCCCTAACGCTTCCCGGGTATTTACGGGCACGCCATAAACCGGAATATCGATATCCGGATGTTGCTCAGCCATACGGTGATACCAGTCCGCATTGGTGTTGGTTGCTTCAACACCAATGCGCCCGCGCTGCGCACGATGCCAGTCGACCAATATGGTGACATTCAGCTCAGGATGCTGCTGCTTTGCCTGATACAGCGCAGAAAGGATACCTTGACCCGCTTCATCCTGTTCTAAGTAGAGTGCGACAATAGTGATACGCTTTCTTGCATTCGCAATTTCACGCAACAACGTCTCTCGGAACTCAGCCGGGGATAAAAGGTTTTTTACATCATCAACCGATTGAGAAAGCTTAGGTAACTGAGCAAGGTGTTGTTGATGTTTATATCGTTTAAATTTAGACAACATCACAGTGCATATCTTCTCTGTTCATGGATGGCCTTCTGAAAATCCAGATGTCATAACTTGCTGATAATATCACTACTACCTGACAAAGTGATGCTGTTTTACTGTACTTTATTGACTAATCTCTATTTTAGCTAAAGGTAAAGTCAAACTGACAATACCATCTTCTAGCTGAATATCGACGATAAAGCCCAGCTTACGGGCCAGAGTTATCATTCCACGGTTGTTTGGCATGGTGATACCGTTGAGTCTTTCCAGCCCATGTTCCCGGGTATAAATAATCAGTTTCTCCAGCAAACGGCGACCCAAGCCTAATCCTTTTAAGTCGGATCGTACCAGTACAGCAAACTCAGCATCAAGATTATCGGCATCGGAAATTGCTCGGGTGACGCCGAGGATCTCTTCTTTATCAGCGCTCTGATGAATCGCCACAAATGCCATTTCACGATCGTAATCTATCTGTGTCATGTTGGCTAAATCATCATGGGTAAATTCGTTAATTTCGTTAAAGTAACGATAATACAGATCTTCTTTTGTAACCTGGGCGATAAATTGCTGCAATAGCGGTTCATCTTCAGGAAGGATAGGGCGGAATAAACAATGCTCGCCATTCTTAAGCTGAACATGCTCTTCAAGCTGATGAGGATAGGGCCGTACTGCAAGCCGGGCATCTGCATCTCCCTGGAAAGGTGCTAACTCAAGGGTGACATCCAGTAAAGTAAACTCATCGCCAGTAGCCAGTAGGGGGTGAATATCAAGACGGATAATTTCCGGGCAATCAATAATCAGATTTGATACCTGCACCAGTAAGGTGCTCAGCCCCGCAATATCAAGCGGACGTAATGCACTACGGCTACGAATTTTGTCCATCTTAATGGCCTGGATAACGAGATAGCGTGCCAGGTTCATATTTAAAGGAGGCAGAGCGACAGCGGCTTGCTGATTAGGACGCCACTTGACCCCACCTTCGCCCAGCATGATCAATGGACCAAAGATAGGGTCATGCTCGACCACGACCCGCAATTCCTGTGCTCCAGCGCGATTAGCCATCCCCTGAACCAGCAAGCCATGGATCCGCGCCTGAGGCCAGGTCATTTTTACCCTGTCAATAATGGCTTCAGCAGCCTGCTGAACTTCACTGGCGGTTCTCAGATACAGCATAACGCCCTGGACATCTGATTTATGGGGGATATCAGGAGAACGTAGTTTCAGCGCTACGGGATAACCAATTTGTTCAGCGATATAAACTGCTTCAGCACTATCACTAGCAATCCAGGTAGGTAAGGTGGTTAAACCATAAGCCTCGAGGATGGGTTTAACCTCATGGGTGTCCAGCATCGTGACACCGTCCTGTAAAGCCTGCTGAATCAAGGTATGCGCTATATTGGCATTGGCAGCCAGATTGGCTGGCAGGGCAGGAGTCTCACGTAATTGCTTCTGGTTACGACGGTATTCAACCATATGCATAAAGGCGGTGATTGTGCCCTCAGGTGTACGGTAGGTCGGAATACCGGCGTCACTGAATAAACGCCGTGCCTCCTGCGAAGAGTACTCCCCACACCAGTTAGTGATGATGGTGAGATATTTACTGCGTGGATGGCTGCGTAATAACTCAATTAAAGCTTGGGCGCTGGCAGTACCAGGTGCTACTGCGCTTGGGGCATGGATAATCATCAAGGCATCAATTTCCTGGCTATCCAGTAAGGCTCTGACTGCCTGTAGATAACGCTCTGCCGTCGCATCATCTCGTAGATCAATGGGGTTACCGAGTTCAACGCTGGCCGGTAGAGCTTCCCTGAGATGGTTCAGAGTCTGCTCATTTAACGTTGCCAGCTTTCCGTTACGACGTTCTAACTCATCCAGTGCCAGAGCTGCCGGGGCGGCACCATTACTGATAATCATTAATCGTTCACCACGTAGTGGACGCATATGGCTTAACGTTTCCACCGCAGAAAATAGTTCATGCGTATCTTTAACCCGTAGCAAACCAGCGCGCTGAATTGCGGCATCCCATGCTGCATCCAGCCCCAGAGGAGTTTTTAACAGGGCCTGTGCTTTTTCACTACGACCACTTTTTATCACCAGAATAGGTTTGTTACGTGAGGCACTTCTGGCGGCAGAGACAAAACGTCGGGCATCACTCAGATGCTCCAGATAGAGCAGGATAGCGCTAGTTTTACTGTCTCTTGCCAGATAGTCGAGCAGTTCATCGACGTCGATATCCAGACTATCACCCAAGGCAATAAACCAGGAAAAACCAATTTCTCGCTGCTGTGCCCAGTCAAGAATCGTGTTAGAAACTGCGGCAGACTGAGAAATAAATGCCAGTTTACCTTTCTGAATGGGTACCGGAGAAAAGCTGGCATTGAGTCCTTGCCAGGGAGCGAGTAAACCGAGACTATTAGGTCCTAATAGTCGTATCTGCCAGCGTGAGGCACAAGCCTGTAATTCGGGGAGCTGCTCCGGTGGTGCGGACAGAATGATGCAGGCTTTACAGTTTTTCTCCCCCAAGGCTTCTAGCAATTCGAGATTACGTCGCGAATGGGTACAGATAACCGCTAAGTCTGGCGCAAAGGGCAAACTCGCCACATCTGGCCATGCCAGTACTCCACACACCGCTTTATAGGCAGGTGTCACTGGCATTATCGGGCCATTAAAACCACCATCCAGCAAATTGCGCATCATTAAATAACCTGCTCGATGGTTTTTTGCTGATGCCCCAATCACGGCAATAGATTTCGGGCGTAGTAGCGCTTCCAGTCCACGTTGGCTCACAGTGCTCTCCCACAACTGATGTCCCACTGATTCTAAACGCTTTCGCCCGACTCTGCTGTGATACTGCCCTGATGATGGGGTTTACCTGCTAAATAACACTCACGAAAATGAACAAAATGCTGATACAGACCTGTTGAGGCCTGATTATCACCCGCCAGTTCAAGTAAGGCCGCTGCCACTTCTGCGGTGCAGTACTGGCCCTCACCATGAGCCGCCCGTAAGCGATAGGCTGAGGTAATGGTCAAATCGACAGAGATAACTGGCAGGGCATCCAGATATGGACTTTTACGAAACATTTTTCGTGCTTCCGTCCAAGTGCCGTCGAGCATGATAAACAGAGGGGGTTTACCGCTAGTGGGGGGCGCTGTGAGCACTTCGCGTGGGCTATGGGCATAACTTGCCGGGAAGACTACCATGGGTTGATAATCATCACTGGCGACCAAGGCTAGCAAATCTTCAGGTGGCTCGGTACGCGACCACTGAAAGGCTTGGGTCTGCGGTAAAATATCGGCAATTAAACGGCCGGTATTGCTGGGCTTCATAGGCTCGGTATCAAACATGACCAGGCAGAAGCGACTGCGGGCCGTTTGCGGCTTAATAGTGGCACACAGGCAATTCTTAAGTGGTAGCAAGCAGCGCTGACAACGAAGGACACGATTCCCGCGAGCCAGAAAAGGACGAGTCGCCCGAGTAAGACGTTCAGTCCGAAGGCGAAGAACAGCGTTGTCTGTCATGACGAGATTCTTTCTAAAAACACTATGTTAACCTGGATTAAGATAAGGGGCACAGAGGAGATGCCCCTGAGATTTAGATCTTTTCGTCGAGCCAGTTATCAAATTGCGTTTTTGGCAGTGCTCCATTCAACATTTCGACCATCTGACCCTGTTTGAAAATCATTAGGGTAGGGATACTACGGATGCGGAAGCGTGCGCTAAGAGATTGTTCTGCTTCAGTATTAACTTTAACAAAACGTACCTTACCATTACGTTCTTCGGCCACATCTTCAAAGATTGGCGCAAAATTGACGCAAGGGCCACACCAGGGAGCCCAAAAATCCACTACTACTGGCAGGTCATCTTTCAGCAGTTTATCCAGAGTTGCTGCCGTTGCGTTCACCACTTCACCATCAAATAGCTGATGACCGCAGCGACCACATTTCGCCCCGTCATCAATACGGTCTTCAGGCAGGCGGTTAATAGCCTGGCATTCGGCACAAACGGTATTCATGGCTAACCTCAAAGAGTCATCTGTTATTAAATGAAATGTATTACAGCATGGCATTGCAGGCTTGATAGTATCAATTAATCCGCAGGGGTGACCATGCGATTTGCCCGATGGATATAATAGTTAATAGCTTTTGACTAAAGTTAATGGCGAAGCCGCGCCACATCAGGTAATCTGCGCGCGTTGCGCTCAGCGAGGTGGAGGAATAATGAACGACGAATTTAAAGGTAAAAGCGGCAAAGTCAAAGTGATGTATGTCCGCGGTGACGATGACAGTGATAAACGCAGCCAGAATCCGCGTACCGGAAAAGGCGGTGGGCGTCCTGCAGGAGCGTCACGTAATGAAGGAGGCGCTCGTCGTCCAGCTCGTAACGCTGACAAACCACGTGGCACTCGCTCTAGTAGCGAAAATAATGATCTGGGGAGTGATGGTTCACCATGGCGTACGGTTTCCCGTGCTCCACGGGAAAATGTCCCTGCAACGCCGGATCACGGTGGTATCAGTGGCAAGAGCTTTGTCGATCCTGAAGTTATTCGCCGTCAGCGTGCTGAAGAAACACGTGTCTACGGTGAGAATGCCTGTCAGGCATTATTCCAGAGCCGCCCTGATTGTATTGTCCGTGCCTGGTTTATTCAAAGTGTGACCCCACGTTTTAAAGAAGCTCTGCGCTGGATGGCGGCAAACCGCAAAGCCTACCATGTGGTTGAAGATGAAGAACTGGAAAAAGCTTCCGGTACTGAGCACCACGGTGGTGTGTGCTTCTTGATTAAAAAACGCAATGGAATCACGGTGCAAAGCTGGCTTTCTAAAGCAGGCGAAGAAGACTGTGTTCTGGCGCTGGAAGAAGTTGGAAATCCTCATAACCTCGGTGGCATTATGCGTAGCTGTGCCCACTTTGGTATCAAAGGATTACTGGTACAGGATACTGCTTTACTGGAGTCTGGTGCAGCGGTCCGTACTGCCGAAGGTGGTGCTGAACATGTCGTCGCCATCAGTGGTGAGACATTCAGTGATGGCCTGGAAGCTTTCCGTCGTGCGGGTTATGCGATAGTCACGACTTCCAGTCACCAGGGAACGCCGCTGTTTAGCGCTAAGTTACCGAAAAAAATGGTGCTGGTATTAGGCCAGGAACGTGACGGTGTTTCTGAATCGACCTTTGATAATGCAGATATGCGCGTGGCGATTAATGGAACCGGTAACGTTGAAAGCCTGAACGTTTCAGTCGCAACGGGTGTATTGCTGGCAGAATGGTGGCGTCAAAACAAAGCGTAATTATATTGTCGTTCTGAACGACAGGATTATGACTTAATAAACGCCTGATGAATTCCATCAGGCGTTTTACATTTTAGGTCTGAGTTGCGGGCAGCTGAGGAACCCAGTAAATGGGGGCGTCTCCACGTTCTGCCAGATACTGGTTAGTCTGTAAGAAGTGACCGCATCCGAGGAAACCGCGATGTGCCGACAGCGGAGAAGGATGTGGGGCGTTTAACACATGATGGCGCTGACGGTCGATAATACGACCTTTTTTCTGTGCGTGTGCGCCCCATAAAAGAAATACTACCCCTTCGCAGTGCTCATTAATTAATGCAATCACTTTATCGGTGAAGGTTTCCCAGCCTAATTTTGCATGAGAGTGGGCCTGCCCACCTTCGACGGTCAGTACCGTATTCAGTAGTAAGACTCCCTGACGCGCCCAGCTTTCAAGATAACCATGTTTTGGACGAGTGAAACCAGGAATTGATGCCTCAAGCTCTTTATACATATTCACCAGTGAGGGGGGCGGATTAATTCCCGGCAGCACAGAGAAAGAAAGTCCGTGAGCCTGACCTGGGCCATGGTAAGGATCCTGGCCTAAAATCACCACTTTCACATCACCAAGTTCGGTAAAGCGAAAAGCGTTGAATACATCTTTCTGTGGCGGATAAACCGTGATACCCGCTGCACGCGCTTCTGCAACAGCGCTGAGAGTATTAATAAAGTAGGGCTGCTGTTTTTCTTCTGCCAGCACATCGTGCCAGGTGAGGGTCGTGGTCATTTCGCTCTCCTGCGAAGTCGTCAGCCAGTAGCTTAACTGCTTCTTCCCTCAGGGTAAAATATCTGCGTGTTACAGAACCTCTATATACCCGCCATATTTCAAGATGCTTGGGTGTTCCGCCGAATCACATAGCTTATCTATGTGATTCGGCGGGTTGAACTTGGCGCCTACGGCAACTCGAATTATTTAAGGTATAATCCAATAAAAAATTGATAATTTATAATAAAATTTGATTTTTCGCGTTATCAGTAAGTTGATGTAAAACAAATAAATCCGCCATCACTGATAAATAACGCGTTGTTTTTATTGATTCAGGTCAAGGAATTGCTTGCCAGAGACTGCTATAAGAACATTATTAAAACAAAGGTTTTACCAATGAGCCAGCGTGCTGGCCCTAAAATCAGCAATATGAGCCCATGGGGAGAAATACAATGATTACAGGTATCCAGATTACTAAAGCAGCGAATGACCAACTTCTGAACTCTTTCTGGTTGCTCGATGAAGAAGCCGGTGAAGCACGTTGCGTGTGTGCTAAAGCGGGTTTCGCTGAAGATGAAGTTGTGGCTATCAATGCACTGGGACAGTTCGAGTACCGTGAAATTCCGATGGAGTTAAAACCGGAAATTCGTGTGGAAGGTGGTCAGCACCTGAACGTTAACGTTCTGCGTCGTGAAACTCTGGAAGATGCCGTTAAGCATCCAGAAAAATATCCACAACTTACCATTCGTGTTTCAGGTTACGCAGTGCGTTTTAACTCACTGACGCCAGAACAACAGCGTGATGTTATCACCCGTACATTTACCGCTAGTCTGTAAGTTTTAGTCGTTTTAAACAGCCGGTCAGGTTTTAAACCTGACCGGCTGTTTTACGTTATGATGGGTGTAATAATATCCCTGTGAGCGGATTGTTGTGGAGAAGTGGCTACCGTTTATCAGTTTCAGACTGACAGGTTGTATCCAGCCAGCCAATAAAAGCGGTTAAATGCTGAATAAACGATACTGCATTATCTGTGGGGGCTATGCTCTCACGTAAAAAATAATCGATTTCATCTGCTTTTTGAGGATAACGCCCCACCAGCCGGCTGACATATTCAGCCAGAGTATCAGGCCAGTCATTGTCGGCATCCGTTCGTAACAGATTGGTTGAGCGGATCAGCTTTCTGGCGGCTGCCCGCTGAATGTTCTTCTGCTCATTCCTTTCCGTCCGCTGAGTCAGCTGATCAATATATTCCCCCAGTACTACCCTAAAGTCGCCGTTAACAGCAATCGCGATAGCCTGAGAGGGCTTGAAAGGCTGAAAGCGTTGCGCCAGATCATCACCATAAATACAGCGACAGTGATGCTTTAACCAGTAACCCCAGCTATACCCATTTTCTGAGTCCAGGACTTCTGATAACTCACCGATATCAAAATCGATTTTACATACGACGGGATAGCGAGACGTAATGTCCAGAGCAATATCTGCTAGCTGGTGGCGCTCTGACGTGCTGACTGATTGCGTAAGTACTATGCAGACATCCAAGTCCGAGACGCCGCTTTGAGCCTGTCCTTGGGCCACGCTGCCATACAGATAGAGACTATGGAGTCTTTTTTCCAGTAGAGAGATCAGACTAGCTGATACTGCCGCTATCACGGACAGAAATTCAGCCTGAAATTCTATTGTTGGAGGAATACTGATAAAGCCATTTGAGTCCAGAGCCATTAGCTTTCTCTTTCCTTAAACCACTACTCTCGCGTCAGAGCAGTCAGTCTGATGTTTTATCGAAGGGATAAGTGGCACAGAATCACTGTGACAATTGCTGGGCAATCACACGTAGTTCTTCGGCAATCCGCTGTAAATCACGTTTTTCTTTCGTCTGTGGTCCGGTTGAGTTCCTGACGACTAACTTCGCAGGTAAAATAGAAGACAGCCGTTGTGTATTACTCTCGCTGGCATTCAGTATGTGCCGTACGGCTTCTTTCCCCTGTAGATCGAGATCAAGCGATACCGTGGTCAGTGCCGGGTAGAAAAAGGAGCTTTCATAAGTATCATCGTAACCTACGACGGATTTTTGCCCTGGAATACTCAGCTGCTGCTGATGAAATGCGCTAAGTACCCCGAGCGACATTTGATCATTAGCTACCAGTACTGCACTGAAATGTTGTACTTCACGTAGCATCTGCAGCGCGCAATTGTAGCCACTTTGTGCATCCCAATTACCATGTAACACAATGGCTGGCTGTAAACTGTAGTCTTCCAGCGTCTCCATCCAGCTTTTTAGCCGCAGATTAGCCGAAACTGACTGCTTTGGTCCGGCTAGCAACGCAATTTCACGATGACCCAGTTCATAAAGGTATTTTACGCTGGCTCGGGTACCATCTGCTGGATTAAACGAAACGTTAAACACCGAACTGTAAGGGTCAACATCGAGAAAAAGACAGATCACATCATCGTTATCTTTTGATATTTTTTCAGCAATATCAGTTTCTAATGGCACGTTGATAATCACTCTGTTGACTCGCTGCGATTTCAGTTCATTAATCGAGTCTTGAATGCTTTGATATACGTTCTCATCGATCATCGAAATCAGGACCTGATAACCTTCAGTATTGGCATACTGTTTAATCGCTGCCGCAATCTGTGAAGGGGCATGTAATGCCAGTGATGTGGTCACTAATCCGACGGTCAAACTTTGCTTGCCGACCAGCTGCTGAGCAAGTTTATTGGGAACGTAACGCAGCTCTTCGATTGACATTTCAACCTTGCGGCGCGTGGCATCTGAAACGTTCGCTGACTTGTTTAATACTCTTGATACTGTTTGATATGAGACCCCAGCATGGCGAGCAACGTCTTCTAATGTAGCGTTTTTTGACTTCATTATCCGGTTCCCTGTAAATGTTCTTCCCTGATTGTAACAGGGGTATGGATTAAAAACCTGGCACCCCTAGTCAGCTGTATGGGGTAGTCATGAAATGTACTACGATCACATTACAAAAATTAGTGAAAGGTGTCACTTATCGTTACATTTAACACTGATTTATTTGCACTAAATCACAATAAATCACTCTGTACATTGCCAGTTATTATAATTAAGCATTTTATACCATCCTAAATGTGAACGTAATACAAAACAAAATAACACAGAGGATGATATGAACACCAAATTGCGCGTTTTATCTGTTGCGTTAGCTACTGCGCTGACGTCACCAGCTGTTTTTGCAGTTGAAAAAATAGACTTTCACGGCTACTTGCGTGGTGGTGTCGGCGTGTCACAGGATGGCGGCATGGTGGAATGGCAAAAGAATAAACTTGGCCGTCTGGGTAACGAAAATGATACCTACGGTGAGGTTGAACTCGGTGCTAACGTCTATCAAAAAGATGATGTCAGTTTTTACGTTAACAGCATGGTAAGCATGCAGTCTGATGGTTCAAATGACAGTGAAACCACCTTTAATGATGATGCAACATTTGGCTTGCGCCAGTTAAATCTACAAATTAAGGGGCTGATCCCTGACAATAAAGAGGCGGTTATCTGGGGGGGTAAACGTTATTACCAGCGCCATGACTTGCATATCATTGATACCAAATACTGGAATATTTCAGGATCCGGGGCCGGAATTGAAAACTACAGTTTAGGTCCGGGAGCTATCTCATTCGCCTGGGTACGTGGTGACGGCAATGATGTTGATGTCCGTGAAGATGGCAAGAATGATATTAATATCAACTATCTTGATTTACGTTATGCCGGGTTTAAGCCATGGCAAGGTGCCTGGACAGAGTTTGGTATTGACTATGCGATGCCAAACCCGACTAAAAAACAAAAAGAGTACGGTGGCCTGTACGACGCTGAAAATGGCGTAATGGTCACGGGTGAAATTAGTCAGGATATGTTCGGCGGTTATAATAAGCTGGTATTCCAGTACGCGAATAAAGGTCTGGCGCAGAACATGGTGTCTCAGGGAGGCGGCTGGTATGATATCTGGAACCTGACTGACAAAGCGACGGGTTATCGTGTTATTAACACTGGGCTTATTCCTATCACTGATAAATTCTCCCTTAATCATGTCCTGACTCTGGGCGCTGCGGATAAAACCACCGAATACACGGATAAGACCCGTATGGTCTCGCTGGTGGGACGTGCTCAGTATCAGTTCACCGAATATGTTCGTGGTATTGGTGAGGTGGGAGGGTTCTATCAAAAAGAGAACTACAATAACGGTACCCACTATAAACAAGGCGGTGAGAAATATACTATTGCACTCGGTCTGGCCCCTTCCACAGACTTTATGGCTCGCCCTGAACTGCGTGTTTTTGCCTCTTACCTGAATGATTCTGAAGACGGTAAGCCGTTTAAAGATGGTACCGCGAGTAATGACTGGAACTTTGGTGTACAAGTTGAGGCCTGGTGGTAATTAACGCCTCTTATTTATTCAGCAATATATTTATTATCTTTACCGTTATCATTAGCTATAGCACCTCATCTCCGCTGGTATTTTTTGATTTATTTTAATGGGTTTGTTTGGGGTAACAATTTCGTTACCCCTTTTTTATTAACGCTGAGAAAAACGTTCATCCAGTATTTTACGTAAATTATCTGATTGCATACCAAATATTGCATGCACCTCCTTGCCAAGAATAATAACGCCTAATGCACCAGCTTTCTGTAAAGCTTCAGAATTCACCTTTGATAATGAATTTACTGTGACACGTAATCGTGTCATACAGGCATCTATCTGTTTAATATTCTCCCGTCCACCGAAATAAGTTAATAATTCCTCGGCCTGTTGTTGCTCTGTTTCTGTTAATGGCTGGCTCGGTTTGGGATGTGTGGAATAATGTAGCAAAGATTTCAGACTGACCATAAGGGTTACCTTTTACGTTGAGTAACAGATAAAAAAATGCCCACTCGACTGAATGGGCAGAGAACAACGCTAAATGTTGTTAGATAATGCGACGGGTTAATACCTGACTTCCCCATGGGGCAAGCGTGATATCACCTTCTACTGGTTGCTGCGTAACCATATCGATAAAGGCTGCTGGTAACGTCAGCGTCTGTGTTTTAGCACTGTAGTTTTCTACCACAACAAATTCACTTTCACCGTCGGTACGACGATGCGCCGTCACACCCTCCGGGAACTGACTATCAAGGGCACGTGGTAGTTTGAGTTCACGGATGATATTACCGAAGAAATCACGCTGGAATGCGGCATCATTACGGGAAGCCACATACCAGGCTTTTCCAGAGCCGACCTGATTGACTGTGACAGCAGGGCGGTTAGCATAGAAATCTTCCCGGTAATGTGCCACCGCATCGGCCGTTTCCAGGTGAATCAGTTCGCACAAATGGCGCACCTGATAGGGACCCTGCAAATCTGCCTTATTACCCGCTAATCCTTGTATCTGATTGCTGTCATCATCACCCAGAGAGTCTATTTCTTCAGCCCAGATACCGAGTAATTTACGTAACGGGCCTGGGAAACCATCCAGATAGCAGAGGTCAGACTCATTAACAATCCCGCTCCAGTAGGTGGTAACAAACTGACCACCTTGCTCAACAAAGCGGGTCACTTTGTCAGCAAAGCCATCACGTACCATATACAGCATAGGGGCAATCACCAGGGCATAGTCGGAAATATCGCAGTCAGCATTGATAACATCTACCGCGATCCCTTGCTCCCAGAAGGGACGATAGTGTTCAGCCAGCGTTTTTTCAAATTCGAGTCCACAGTTTCGTGGTCCCTGAGCATCATCCATCGCCCAGCGGCTTTCCTGGTCAAAAATAAGCGCAACTTTTGCTTCCACGCGGCTGCCCGCTACAGGTGCCATCGCTTCCAGAATACGTCCCAGTTCACTGACTTCGCGGCCAACACGAGTATCAATATGTCCGACATGGTCAACAATTGCACCGTGGAATTTTTCCACCGATCCACGACTTTTACGCCACTGGAAGTACTGAACCGAATCTGCACCATGAGCCACAGCCTGTAGCGAAGAGAGGATATGCATACCAGGCTTTTTCAGCTTACTGAGGGGCTGCCAGTTGGTGGCACTGGGTGTCGATTCCATCAGGAAAAATGGTTTACCCTGCTTAAGCGAGCGCATCATGTCGTGATACAGCGCGGTATAACAGGCAAGTAAGGTTTCATCTTTCTCACGATGCCACATTGGATAGCTGTCCCAGGAGATAAAATCGATAGCCTCCGCCAGTTTCCAATAGTCGTAATCGTAGAAGTACTCCATAAAGTTGGTGGTTGTGGGTATCGCCGGATTGACAGCTTTTAACGGTTTCGCTTCTTCACGACAAAAATCGGTGACTTGAGCGGTATTAAAGCGCTTCCAGTCAAGATTCAGGCCGTGAATAGAGACCTCACCCTGGGGGGCTGGTGATTCAATTTGTGACCAGTCACTGTAGGTATGGCTCCAGAAAGTACTCCACCAGGCTTCATTGAGTGCTTCCAGTGTCTGATAACGCTCTTGTAGCCAGAGACGGAATTTTTGCTGACAACTATCGCAATGACATTCGCCGCCATATTCATTAGAAATATGCCAGCCTATCACTGCTGGATGATGCGCATAGCGTTCCGCCAGTTGCTGGTTAATCTGCTGGACTTTCTGGCGATAAACCGCAGAGGTCAGGCAGTGATTATGACGTCCGCCATGTAAGGCTGGCACTCTGTCACGTCCAATACGAAGTACTTGTGGATATTTCTGTGACATCCACGCAGGACGAGCGCCACTAGGCGTGGCGAGAAAAATATGTACACCAGCAGCATATAATTTATCAATAATCTCATCGAGCCAGGTAAAATTATATAAACCTTCTTGCGGCTCAAGTTTTGCCCAGCTAAATATTCCCACGGACATGATATTACATTTTGCTTGTTTCATCATGGTAATATCTTTTTCAATAATGCCAGAATAATTCTCCCATTGCTCTGGATTATAGTCAGCACCATGCAATAACGCAGGAACCTTTGCGCTTAAAGGTGGAAACTTAAACATAATATATCCTTAAAATAAAACTGTAGACTTCACCTATTCATAAGGTGTAATTAATTAAATACTTTAATAGATGGCAGGACTTTACCTTTGCAGTCAAATAAAGCCTGGTTTTCACGGGCATTACCTGTTTTCCAGCGATCTTCTATATATTCCATTCCGACTGGAGTGGCCCAGGTATTTCCTGGTGCGACTATCCAGGTAGGTTCCCAATAAAATATACCTTTACCACGACCATCAGGAACATCTAATACCGCCTGAATAAGATCACGAATAAAGTTAGCCTGACCTTGTACGGTGCCTGGATAGCCACCATCTTTCGCTTCTTTCTCGTTGAAGCTATTTTCCGCGTTATCGCAGTTTTCCAGGCTGTAGCCGTAGGCTGCCTCAACCACAATGACATCTTTGTTATAACGCTTACTGATATCATCCATATTAGCTTTCAGAGCACTGATCGGACCATTCCAGTAGGTGTACATCGACAGGCCAATAATATCGAACGGCACATCACGCTTGGTTATTTCGTCAAACCACCAATGGAACATGTCATTTTTAGTTCCTTCGGCGAGGTGCAGCATAATTTTGACATCAGACGGTGAGCTGAGATTTTCCCGCAGACCACTGATGGCGGCATTAAGTAGTCCAGCCAGACGATCAAATTCGCCACCATTTTGTCCCCAACTTTTGCCTTCTGGCCACAACATGCCACCGTTAATTTCATTGCCGATTTGTACCATATCGGGCAAGACGCCCTCTTTTTTAAAGGTGGCGATGGTGTCACGTGTGTAATCATGAATGGCGACTTTCAGTTGGTCGTAGTTCATTTTCTGCCAGGCTTTTGGCTTAAACTGTTTACCTGGGTCAGTCCAGAAGTCGCTATAGTGAAAGTCCAGCAACAGCTTCATCCCTTGACCCTTAACCCGTTTGGCCAGCGCCAGGGTGGTCTCAAGATCATTACTGCCACCGCCGTAACTGGCACCATTGGCATCTTTAGGATCGACCCACAGACGCAGGCGAACATAGTTAACACCATTATGTTTTAAAATAGCGATAGCATCTTGCTGGACACCTTGTTCGTTATAGAATTTGGCCCCCTGACGTTCAACTTCTGCCAGTGTTGAGATATCAGCGCCTTTAATAAAGTCCGCAGGCATATTTTTAAACGGTGTAATAGCCACATCGCTGGTGGCAAAAGCGGTGCTTGTCATGCTGAGCGATAAACAGACTGCCAGTAATGTCGGTGCAAACTTTTTCATCGTTTTATCCTTTAGTGCTGCCTGAAGTCAGCCCAGACACAAAGTATTTCTGCAATGCCAGATAGAGAATCGCTACCGGGACTGCAATCAATACCGCGCCTGCGGCATACAAGGTATAACTGGCACCCATCTTTTGTGACACTAAGTTATAGAGGCCAATCGGGAGAGTATATTGGTCCGGGGTACGCAGAATGGTGCTTGATAAAATGAAGTCACCCAGCGGTCCGGTAAAAGAAAACAATGCCACTACCGCAAGAATTGGTTTTGAAAGCGGCATAATTATCTCAATGAAAATACGGAAGTTACTGGCGCCGTCCATCCGTGCTGATTCATCGAGATCTTTAGGAATGGCGTCGAGATACCCTTTCATCAAATAGGTGTTCATCGGGATCATGCCGGCGACATAAATCAGTACCAGTGCCAGATGGCTGTTGACCAGTCCGAGCAGCTGCGACAGGACAAAAATGGCAATCAGCGCTGAGAATTGTGGGATCATCTGCAACAGCAGAAATAGCATCAGCCCATTCTGGCGGCCTTTAAACCGAAAACGTGAGAAAGCGTAGGCGGTAAAACTGACGCTGATAAGGGTGAATATCATGGTCAGAAAACTAATTTTCATTGAGTTCCAGTACCAGGACAGATAGTCCACCTTGCCATTGAATAAACTGGCATAGTGCTCGAACGTGAGATTTTCGGGAATAATAGAGGTGCTGAGCAGACTATTACCGGCATTAAGCGATGCCCCTACCGTCCAGATCAATGGATAAATGATGATGACGGAAACGAGGATTATCACCAGCCAGGAGAGAGACAGTCGGATCCATTTTTCCTGCTTGATACTTTGCGACTTAGCCATGTTCTGTCCCCTATGCCATGTCATCATTTTTGAATGATTTGGTTGCCCGGAATTGCCACAGTGCGATGCCCACCACAAAGATTGATAGCAAGATAGTGATAGTGGCCGCTATCGCGTACTGGGAAGACGACATGGTCAACTTATAAATCCACGACACCAGAATATCCGTTCCGCCCGCGTTTGAACCTGCTACAGCCGGGCCTCCGTTGTTAAACAGATAAATAATGTTGAAGTTATTAAAGTTGAAGGTGTATTGCGTGATGATTATCGGGGCGATGGAGTACATCACCAGCGGTAACGTAATAGTACGTAACTTGGTATAAGAGCTGGCGCCGTCCATGGTGGCCGCTTCATATAAATCATCCGGAATAGCCTGTAATACACCGGTAGTCATGGCAAACACAAACGGAAAACCGAGCCAGGTTTGCATCAGAATCAATGCTGTTTTGGTCCAGAACGGATCCGTCATCCAGGCCTTGGGTTCAACCCCGAAGAAGGCCAGAATAGAATTATTAATCACCCCGAAAGTGTCATTAAACATACCGGCAAAAACCAGAATTGTGACGAAGCCAGGTACCGCCCAGGGCAAGATAAAAATAGTACGGATCAGCGGTTTAAAACGCAGATCTTTTTGATTCACCAGAATAGCCAGCAGAACACCCACCGAACATTGCAGGGTGGTTGCCAGCAGAGTCCAGACCACTGTCCATTGCAGTACATCAAAGAAGGTGGAGCGCCAGATACTCAGGGTGAAAATATTGACAAAGTTTTTAAATCCAACCCAGTCCACCAGTTTAGCTGGGGGTGTGTGGTACAGGTTGTAGTTAGTAAAGGCGATAGAGAAGCCAAATAAAATCGGAAAAATAACGGCAAACACCAGCAGAATAAATCCGGGCGTTATCATCAGATAGGGAAAGCCTTCACTGAGCAGCAACTGGTACTGTTTACGAACACTGTTCAGTGGCAGTCCGGCATCACGTTTTTTGCCGTTGATCCATGCATCTCGAAATGAAAGAAAATAGAGTCCTACGCCAAAGCAGACTATCAGGACACTGATTATCCCTTCAGCCAGCAGGAAAATAGAGTTATCGCGTGGAACCTGTTCGCCAAGCGTATACAGTCCCCACAGTCCATGTTTCAGGAAGTCATAAAAAACACCCAAAAAACTCCCGATCAACACCAGGAAGACAAGCCCTTTCACCCACTGACGATGATAGAACTGACCAAAGCCGGGTATGATTGCGCACAGTACCGAAGCCAAAGCATGGCGATTCTGTGATGGGGCGAGTGCGACGTTATCGCCTGGACTAATACTCACATACTGCTCCTTCTTTCATCATCTTTTGGCGACCTTAACAGGCCGCCAGTATCACGAGATTTATTGATTACTCGCCTGCATAGCTTCGATTTGCATATGAATTTGTTTTACTGCGTTATTCAGCGCTTCTTTTGGCGCTTGTTTGCCGGTGAGACTTAGCTCCAGTGCGGCGTTAGCTGGGCCCCAGACTTCATTCATTTCAGGAATGCTCGGCATCGCGGAAGCTCGGCTGGCCTGAATGGCAACAGCGCTGGCTCTTTCATCATCTTTAATTAATGGATCGTCTATCATGGCGATCAGGGCCGGGATCTCTTTGGTCACCTGATAGCGGGTTTTGACATATTGAGGCTGGTTAATAAATTCAATAAATTGCTGAGCCAATGCCTTATCTTTACTCCAGGTAGAGACCACATAGCCTTTCACCCCGAGGAATGAACTCATCTCTTTACCATCTGGTAGCGCCGGCAGTGGAGCGACACCGTAGTTAATACCGGCGGCTTCATAAGGCTGGAATGCCCACGGGCCATTGATAACTGCAGCCGCTTTTTTCTCGGTAAATAATGAGTCAATGGCATTCAGGCCGTTATCACCAAGGATACCGGTAGGGAGCAGGCCATCGGTATAGAACGTCTTCAGATAGGTGACCGCATCGATAGCACCTGGCGTGTTAAGGCCAACATCATTGGCATTCAGGCTGCCGTTAGCCTCTTTTTTGAAGATGTATCCTCCCATCGGGCCAATTGCACCCCAGGAGTAATAAATTTGATCAAACTTTGCCAGTAAGCCGTATTTATTCTCTGCCCGCTGTTTTTTCGAGAACTGGGCATATTCATCGAGTGTGGCAAGAGGGGCTGGCAGGATATCTTTGTTATAAATCATCACCAAGGTTTCTACAGCCTTTGGCAGGCCATAGAGTGAACTATCCATCGTGAAGGCAGCGACAGAAGGGGCAGTGAAAGCATCGACTATTGTCTTATCCACATCCAGTGGGGTCAGCAATCCTTGTATAACGGCACCACCGAGTTGGTCATTGGGAATAACCAGCACGTCAGGCCCGATACCAGAAGGACCATCAAGGCGTAACTTTTCAATCTGCTGGGCGTAAGGCGTCTCCTGCACTTTAACTTTTACATCGTACTGTTTTTCAAAATCGGCGATAGCCTGCTTAATACCATCAGATTTTTTGATGTCTTCCCAAACGGTTAACTGCTTTTGTGCTGCTTGTACAGAGAAGCTGGCACACTGAGCTATGGCCAGTGCGCTTAAGATCATTGCGGTTATCTTTTTGGTTTTCATTCTTAATCTCTTGTGAAGGTATAACATTATTGTGTTTTGTACCTAACAGTAAACAAGGTATCTGGAAGATAAAACCCCTGTTTACGCAGAGTAGGGTAAAGATACTGGTAATGCGTTACAATGTTATACGCTACGCTTTGAAGCCGTCTAACTCTACAAAAATGTCGCTATTGTGTGATCTTGATTGCAGAAATGAAATCATCATATAGGGGCGTAAATTCAAGGAAGTTATAGTTCTTCCATGCTTTATCTGTGTTGTGTATCTTTCTTGTGGAATGTTACACGTAATACATTTATCGGGTTAGTGACGACAGCATAACGATTAATAGCATCAGAATGATAACTTTCGAGGATTACCGAATGTCCAGCATTAGACTGAGGAACGTGACCAAACGCTTCGGCAAAACCGAAACACTGCATAACATCAATCTCGATATTGAGGATGGGGAATTTGCTGTGTTTGTCGGGCCATCCGGCTGTGGTAAATCGACGTTATTACGTATGATTGCCGGGCTGGAAGATATAAGCGGTGGTGAGATACTGATTGGCGACGAAGTGATTAATGACGTTGCCCCATCACACCGCGGCGTAGCGATGGTATTCCAGTCTTATGCGCTGTATCCCCATATGACGGTTGCTGAAAATATGGGTTATGGCCTGAAGGTTAACAAAGTCCCGAAAGAGGAAATTCGCCATCAGGTCGAAATGGTGGCGAAAACTCTGCAACTTTCCCATCTTCTGGACAGAAAACCGAAACAGCTTTCGGGTGGTCAGCGTCAGCGTGTTGCTATTGGTCGTGCCATTGTGCGTAAGCCACGCGTATTTATGTTCGATGAACCGCTATCTAACCTTGATGCTGAACTGCGTGTGGATATGCGACTGCATATCGCCAAGCTGCATCAGGAGATGAAAACCACCATGGTGTATGTCACCCATGACCAGATTGAAGCTATGACGCTGGCCGATAAAATCGTGGTAATGAACTACGGTAAAGTAGAGCAAATGGGTTCCCCCATGGATCTCTACTACAATCCGCTCAATAAATTTGTCGCCGGTTTTATTGGTTCGCCGAAAATGAATTTCCTGCCAGCTGTAGTTAAAGACTGGCAACCGAGTCAGATTACCCTCGAGGTTACTGAGACGCAGAGTCTGACGCTGGAGATTAAAACCGAGCAGTTACAGCCAGGCGATACGGTGACTCTGGGGCTGCGTCCTGAACATCTGGCAGTCGCGCAGGAAGAGTCCCTGGTACTCGATTTTCATTGTGAGGTGGTTGAACGTTTGGGTAACAATACCTATCTGTTCGGGCAGTGTCATGGTCATGATGGCTTTAAAATGTTACTGCCGGGCGATGTCCACTTCCGTCCTTATCAAAATCTTAAGCTTCGTTTTGATACTCGTAATTGTATGGTCTTTAATGCAGAAGGCTTACGTGTTAGCGCTGCCATTCCAGCACCGGTACATAACTAAGTTATTCTCTTCCTTCGTCGGTTGTTTGGCTTGTCAGACTTTGCTGCCGTACCCCAGATAAGTTATCTGTATTCAATAGTTCCGTCTTGTGGGTTTATCTACTCACCGGGCGGTACTGGCTGTTAACACTAAACGATATTGAAGCATGGTGCGGGGGCTGTTGCGGTTTTTGTGAGCAATAAAAAATGGCCCTTCACAAGTGAAGAGCCAGATTATTATGACGCTATAAATTGATATTCCGTGACACTCTCATATCTTTCCCCAGGCTTTAACCAGCAATCAGGTTGTGACCACTCCGGGTGATTAGGACTGTCTGGCAGAAACTGGCTCTCTAGCGCTAACCCATGATGGTCGTGATAGATACCTTGTTCACGGGCAGATGTGCCTTCAAGATAATTACCGCTATAGAATTGCAACGCGGGGGCCGTGGTATAAACCCGCATCTCTAACTGACCATCACTTGACCAGAGTTTAGCGGCAGGGTGGCTTAAATCGCCTTTTGCCTGCAACAGAAACGCATGGTCATAGCCTTTTACTGCCTGCTGGCAGGTATCGCTGAGAAAATCCTGGGCAATACTTTTAGCTGTGCGGAAATCAAAACTGGTACCTTCTACCGATCTCAACCCTGCTGGTGGTATTCCAGTACTGTCTACCGGTAAATAACTATCAGCGTCGATTTGTAAGTAGTGATCGCGAATATCACCTGGCTCACAGTCGAGATTAAAGTAAGCATGGTTGGTCAGATTGACCGGGCATGGCTTATCGACGGTAGCCTGGTAGACAATACGCAGCGTATTATCTTCAGTTAACAGGTACTGTGCGGTCACCTGCAATAGGCCCGGGAAACCTTGATCACCCTCAGGTGAGTCGAGCGCATAGAGGACATGTTGCTCATCCTGACTCAGGATACGCCAGCGGCGTTTATCAAAACCTTCTGGTCCACCATGAAGCTGGTGAGGAGGAGAATTTATCTCCAGCCTGATAATCTCACCATTGTGTAGTAACTGCCCGTTAGCGATACGATTCGCATAGCGACCGACACTTGCCCCGAGATAGGCGTTCTGCTGAGAATAGTCTGTTGGCGAAGGACAACCCAGTAGCGTTTCTCGCAGGCTGCCGTCCCCCATGGGAATCTGGCAGGAGAGCAATGTCGCTCCCCAATCCATGACCGATACCACCATCCCTGCTTTATTGCGCAGGAACGACAGGCAAAACGGCTGACCATTAGGTGCCAAGTCTAGCATTCACCGGCTCCGGCTGAAGCTTTACAGACATAAAACGTTTCTTTGATGTCGGTTTTCGCCTGATATTCTTTGGCGACAGCCTGTTCGATAACTGGGACCAGTTCCTGAGGAACTAAGGCGACAACACAGCCACCAAAACCGCCGCCAGTCATGCGCACACCACCTTGTTCACCAATCGCTGCTTTGACAATTTCAACCAAGGTATCGATTTGTGGAACGGTAATTTCGAAGTCATCACGCATTGAGGCATGTGACTCAGCCATTAACTGGCCCATACGCACAAAGTCCCCTCTGGCTAATGCATCGGCGGCTTCAACAGTACGGATATTTTCGGTCAGGATATGACGAACGCGTTTAGCCACGATAGGATCAAGGTCATTTATCGCGGTGTTAAACTCATCCAGAGTAACGTCACGCAGCGCTTTTTTACCAAAGAAATGGGCGCCAGCTTCACATTGTTCACGGCGAGTATTGTACTCACTGCCCACCAGGGTACGTTTAAAGTTACTGTTGATTATCACCACTGCAGCATCTTCAGGGATAGAAACTGCACGGGTTTCCAGGTTACGGCAGTCGATCAGCAGCGCGTGATCCTTTTTGCCTAAAGATGAAATAAGCTGATCCATAATGCCGCAGTTACAACCCACGAACTGGTTTTCGGCTTCCTGGCCATTAAGTGCCAGCTGTACGCCATCAAGTGGCAGGTTATAAAGTTGTTGGAATGTTTTTCCAACCGCGACTTCCAGAGAGGCTGAAGAGCTCAGACCGGCACCCTGTGGAACATTACCACTGATAACTAAGTCAGCTCCGGCGAAATTCTTATCACGCAGCTGCAGATGTTTAACTACACCTCGTACATAGTTGGGCCACTGTTGTGTTTCGTGCTTGATGATCGGACTTTCCAGAGAGAAGCTGTCTTCCTGGTTGTTATAGTCTGCGGCGATAACGCGAACGATATTATCATCGCGTTTTGCACAGCTAATGACCGTTTGATAATCAATCGCACAGGGCAGAACAAAGCCGTCGTTATAGTCAGTATGTTCGCCAATCAGGTTAACGCGACCAGGGGACTGAATGACATGAGTCGCGGCATAGCCAAATTTTTCTTTAAACAGCTGCTGGGTGGTGTTTTTCAGGCTCATGTCTACTCTCCGGATTGACGAAAATGGATATCACTGACAGCGCGCAGACGTTCTGCTGCTTGTTCGGCAGTTAAATCACGTTGTGTTTCAGCTAACATTTCGTAGCCAACCATAAATTTACGTACTGTTGCACTACGTAATAGTGGTGGGTAGAAATGAGCATGTAATTGCCAGTGTGCGTTGTCTTCACCATTAAAAGGTGCACCGTGCCAGCCCATCGAGTAGGGGAAAGAACACTGGAACAGGTTATCGTAGCGACTGGTCAGTTTTTTCAGTGCCAGTGCAAGATCTAAACGCTGAGATTCTGTGAGATCGGTGATACGCAGGATATGTGCTTTTGGCAGCAGCAGGGTTTCAAATGGCCAGGCTGCCCAGTAAGGCACGACGGCTAACCAGTGCTCGGTTTCAACAACCGTACGGCTACCGTCTGCCAGTTCACGCTGAACATAGTCCAGCAGCATCGGTGAATGCTGGCTGGCATAATACTCATGCTGAAGTTTATCTTCACGTGCGACTTCATTGGGTAGAAAACTGTTTGCCCATACCTGACCATGTGGATGTGGATTGGAGCAGCCCATGGCTGCGCCTTTATTCTCAAATACCTGCACCCAGGGATAGGTCTGACCTAGTTCTGCAGTCTGTTCTTGCCAGGTTTTTACCACCCCTTCCAGTTCAGAAACGGATAGCTCAGGTAAGGTTTTACTGTGATCTGGCGAAAAGCAGATAACACGGCTGGTTCCGCGCGCACTTTCACAGCGCATTAAGGGATCCTGACTCTCTGGTGCTTTCGGCGTATCGGCCATCAGAGCGGCGAAATCGTTGGTAAAGACTAAAGTGCCGGTGTAGTTCGGGTTTTTATCGCCAGTCACCCGAGTATTACCCGGACAAAGGAAACATTCCGGATCGTGGGACGGAAGTTGGGTAACTGCAGGTGTTTCCTCGGCACCTTGCCACGGGCGTTTAGCACGATGCGGAGAAACCAGGATATATTGCCCCGTCAATGGGTTAAACCGACGGTGTGGGTGATCAATAGGGTTAAATTGTGTCATGGATAAGTCCTTAGTCTGCATAGCCATCGGGATGACGGGATTGCCAGCGCCAAGTATCATCAGCCATTTCTTGTAATGAACGACTCACGCGCCAGTTCAACTCCTGGTCAGCCTTAGAAGCATCAGCCCAGTAAGCAGGAAGATCGCCATCACGACGTGGTGCAAAATGATAATTAACTGGCTTACCACAGGCCTGGCTAAAGGCATTAACGACTTCCAGCACGCTGCTGCCGACACCGGCGCCGAGGTTATAAATATGAACGCCAGGTTTACCCTGTAGTGTTTGCATAGCGGCAACGTGGCCGTCAGCAAGATCTAAAACATGAATATAATCACGTACTCCGGTACCATCCTGGGTCGGATAGTCGTTGCCAAAAATAGCAAGTGAATCACGACGACCCACTGCAACCTGGGCAATATACGGCATCAGATTATTTGGAATTCCCTGGGGATCTTCACCCATATCACCCGATGGATGGGCACCCACCGGATTGAAATAACGTAATAATGAAATGCTCCAGTCAGGCTGTGCTTTTTGCAGATCGGTCAGGATCTGTTCTGCCATCAGCTTGCTACGACCATAAGGGCTGGCAGGTATTCCGGTTGGGAAGCTTTCTACATAAGGAATGGCTGGCTGGTCGCCATATACGGTGGCTGAAGAGCTAAAGATAAAGTTCGTCACATTTGCGGCACGCATCGCAGTAATCAGACGCAGGGTACCGGTGACATTGTTGTCATAGTACTCGAGAGGTTTATTAACTGACTCACCTACTGCTTTTAGTCCGGCAAAATGAATAACCGCGTCTATATTATGTTCGTGGAAAATTTCTGCCAGCAGCGCTTCGTCACGAATATCACCTTCAATAAACAGGGGATGTTTTCCTCCCAGACGTTCAATGACCGATATGACACTGCGTTTGCTATTGCACAAGTTATCCAGGATAACGACGTCGTGCCCATTCTGCAGCAGTTGTACACAAGTATGACTTCCTATGTAACCGCTACCACCTGTAACAAGAACTCTCATTTCACTCTCCGAACACCGTATTTTGTAGGTTAACTATAACATAGACAATTTATAAAAATATAATGGTGCATCACATAGTGGTAGCGATTACACACTGTTTTTTTATCCAGCAAAATGAATTGAGGATGTATTAAAAGCAAGATGAAACAAAGGTATATTTATTATTATGTTGGATTTTCTGGTGGAAAAAACAAAAAAACGCCTGATAGAATATCAGGCGTTTTAAGTTGTGACAGGAAAGCAGATGCTGTTTCCCAGGCTGATGCTATTTAACTATTCTTTTGAAACTGGAGTATCACCCGCGCTTGGTTTACGACGCTTACCAATATTCTTTTGATCGCGATGACGTGCTTTTGCCCGCGGTTTCTCTTTTTCTTTCTCTTTCTCTTTTTTCTCTGCGCGTTTTGCCTGCACTTTCTTGGACGGTTTACCGCCCAGTTTCTCACTTGGTGCACGCGTTACCGGGCGCAGGGTGTCGATAGTACGCGGCTTTAACGGCTCGTTCATATAACGCGAGATTTTACCCAGTAATGGCTGGTCATGCGCTTCAACTAACGAGATAGCAACCCCTTTCAGACCGGCACGCCCAGTACGACCAATACGGTGTAAATAAATATCGGCAGTACGGGGTAAGTCAAAGTTGAAGACATGGCTGACATCCGGGATATCAATACCACGAGAAGCAATATCGGTAGCGACCAGCACGTTAGCCCGACCATCAGTTAAGCGTGAAATAGCTTCAGTGCGCTTAGCCTGCACCATTTCACCTTCCAGATAACAGCTTTTGATACCCGCTTCATGTAACCATGAAACCAGCTCATGCACTCGCTCACGTTTGCGGACAAACACGATTGAACGTACGGTATCCGGCTGTTGCAGCAGGTTAGCCAGCAAGGCGGCTTTATGCTTAACATCGTCCGCACGATAGTACCACTGGTGAATTTTTTTACGTTCTCTGGTTGAAGGGCTGGCGGAGACTTCCACCGGATCTTCCAGCAAACGTTCAGCAAAATCATTAATCGCATCGCCTTCCAGCGTGGCAGAAAAAAGCATGGTCTGCTTACGCCAGCGCGTTTCTGCTGCGATAGTTTCGATATCTTGAGCAAATCCCATGTCGAGCATACGGTCTGCTTCGTCGAGGATCAGTGTTTCTACTGCCCGACAATCGAAGTTTTCTTCTTTAATGTATTGCAGCAAGCGTCCAGTCGTTGCCACCACAATATCCTGGTTTTCACTAAAAACCTCGGCGTGGTTCATATAGGCTACGCCACCGGTGATAGTCGCAATATCCAGATGAGTATATTTAGCCAGTTCACGGGCATGATCGGCGACCTGCATTGCCAGTTCCCGCGTTGGGGTCACTATTAAAATGCGTGGTGGACCGGAATTTTTACGCGGAAAGTCGACCAGATGCTGTAACACTGGCAGCAGGTATGCTGCTGTTTTACCGGTACCCGTTGGCGCGGAGCCCAGCACATCGCGCCCTTCAAGCGCAGGGGGAATAGCCGCAGCCTGAATGGCTGTCGGGCGAGTAAAGCCCTTATCCTGGAGTGCATCCAAGAGGCTTTCGTCAAGTTCGAGTTCGGAAAATGTACTAACAGTCATGGTCTACCTCTATGTGGGGCGCCGATTATAGACGTTATGGCTGCAATCTTCATCTGTTTGTGTCTTTCAGCAACCAACCATTTCACTTATGCTAGATGGTTTTGGCGCAAGGTGGATAGATGTCGGTACAAAAGGCAGCGCTACGTGGCAATGGTTTCACGTTCAAACAATTTTTCATAGCCCATGATCGTTGTGCGATGAAAGTGGGCACTGACGGTATTCTACTCGGTGCTTGGGCACCTGTAACGCAGATTGATGCCATGCTTGATATCGGTTCTGGTAGCGGCTTACTGGCGCTAATGCTGGCACAGAGAACGTCAGAAAATATTATTATTGATGCTGTCGAATTAGATGCAGCGGCGGTACAACAAGCACAAGAAAATGTGCAGGCCTCCGCCTGGGCGCCGCGTATCACTGTTCATCAGGCCGATATCCGGCACTGGGCTCCACCGATAAATCATCGTTATTCATTAATTGTCAGTAACCCACCTTACTATGAAAAAGGTATCGCTTGTTCTTCTACTGAGCGTGAGCAGGCTCGTTATACCACGACCTTGAGCTACCACGCGCTGCTAAGTTGTGCCCAACAGTGGATAACGGAGCAAGGTTTGTTTTGTGTGGTGTTACCCGCGATGACTGCAGAGGATTTTGTCGGGCAAGCAGAAAAACTGGGCTGGCATTTACGTTTACGCACTGATGTGGCGGAAACTGAAGGTCGTTCGCCACATCGGATATTACTGGGGTTGTCCCTTCAGGCTGGCACAATAACTCATACGCAGTTAATCATTCGTGGATCAGATAATCATTATTCGACAGAATTTTGTCAGCTGACCCGTGATTTTTACTTATATCTAAAATGATTCGAGTTGCTTGAGCCAACATCCAGGCAACTCGAAGTGTACGGGGTCTCTAAGTTGTCGGTATCAGGATACTGGGGCCGGTATCTGTCGTTGTGGCAGAAACAGCAGGTGGGTAGTCCAGAGAATAATGCAGGCCTCGACTCTCTTTACGCAGCATGGCGCAGCGCACGATTAGTTCAGCAACTTGTATCTGGTCACGCAACCCTAATAATTGACTGGAAGGGCGAAAATGCTGGCAATGTGTCACAATTTCTTGCTGTAGTAACTGGATGCGTCGAAGTGCGTTTGCCAGACTCAGATCACTGCGAATAATGCCGACATAATTCCACATCAGCACTCGCAGCTCATTACTACTGTGTTGCAGAATGACCTGCTCATCAATATATTCAGCTTGTCCGACAGATTCGGCTGATAAAGATTCTGTCTGCTCAGTATCAGCCAGATGCTTAAGAATATCCTCCGCCGCAGACCAGCCGTAAACCAGGCACTCAAGTAGCGAATTAGACGCCATACGGTTCGCGCCGTGCAGACCAGTGTAAGAGACTTCCCCGATAGCATATAACCGTTCAATATCGGTGCGACCCCGTTCATCAACCACCACACCACCACAGGTATAGTGTGCTGCTGGCACAATAGGTACCGCTTCTTTGGTTAAATCAATGCCGAGTTCCATCAGCTTCTGATAAATATTGGGGAAATGCTGGAGGATAAATTCAGGCGACTTATGGCTGATATCCAGATACATGCAATCGGCATCGAGACGCTTCATTTCACTGTCGATAGCCCGAGTCACAATATCTCGCGGAGCCAGTTCTGCGCGTTCATCAATGTCGGGCATAAAACGGGTTCCGTTCGGCCGTTTGAGCAGTGCTCCCTCACCTCGTAGTGCTTCGGTTAGTAAAAAATTACGCGCCAGCGGGTGATACAATGCTGTCGGGTGAAACTGGTTAAATTCAAGATTTGCTACGCGACACCCTGCTCGCCACGCCATAGCAATACCATCACCAGAAGCGATATCTGGGTTAGTAGTATATTGATAAACCCGAGAAGCACCACCAGTGGCCAGGATAACGGACTTAGCCCGGTAACTCTCAACCTCTCCGGTATCACGATTAAGTGCTCTCACGCCTTGAACATGTCGAGGAGCATTGCCAGTAACAGAGTCTGATACGATTAAATCGATAGCCTGGCTATGTTCGAGAATATGAATATTAGGATGAGATAACGCTTTCTCGACTAGCGTGGTTTGAACAGCTTTACCTGTGGCATCAGCAGCATGCAGAATTCGACGGTGACTGTGTCCACCTTCCCGGGTTAGATGGTAACGATTTTCACCATTAGACTCTGCATGGGTATCAAATATCACACCTTGTTGGATAAGCCACTCTACACAGGTTCTGGCATGCCGGGCGACAAAACTCACCGCCTGACTGTCACAGATACCGGCCCCGGCAATCAGGGTATCTTCTATATGTGACTCAATACTGTCGGCCTCATCAAAGACCGCAGCAATCCCACCTTGGGCATAAAAGGTCGCACTTTCCTTAACCCGGCCTTTACTCAGGACCAGTACTTTACAGTGCGGAGCCAGACGCAGAGCAACCGTCAGGCCGGCAGCACCACTACCTACAATAAGTACATCACAAGTGAGATTGCTATTTATGCTCATGTTGTTTATTACGGTAAACAAATTTCGCAAAATAATAGCAGTGCATAGTGATAAATACATCTTTTTTTGATTATCTGTTTTGTAGGCTAAACTTTGTGGTTTTATAATAAATTGCAGAATAGCTGCCAGGTAGTGAAAAACACTTATATGTAGGCCAACTCACTAGATTTAGTGATGAAAAATGGGGATTCATGCGATACTCTGAAGGTTAGCCTTTCTATGCTTATCGCCGTGCTGCACTTAGCGCTTACAGGCAAATCGAATTATTTAGGGTTGATATAGATTTAAATAAATCTATATTCACGTTTGATATAGCGGAACTGATAATCAAAAAAATGAAATCTGCTGAACATATAATAGAACAAAGGTGTAATGGAACTTTACTCGTATCAACGACTCCAAGCCTTAGCTTGTTCAAAAATTCAGAGCCCGAGTGGAGTTTAGTTGATGTGTGGATATTTGATTTTGGGAGACATTACCTTCGATGAGCGAGCAGTTAACAGATCAGGTTCTCGTCGAACGGGTCCAGAAGGGCGATCAAAAATCGTTTAACTTACTGGTTGTGCGCTATCAGCACAAAGTAGCCAGTCTTGTTTCACGATACGTTCCTTCCGGAGATGTACCTGACGTCGTACAAGAGTCATTTATAAAAGCCTATCGAGCATTGGATTCATTCCGTGGTGATAGCGCGTTTTATACTTGGTTGTACCGTATTGCAGTAAATACGGCAAAGAACTACCTGGTAGCTCAGGGGAGGCGTCCACCGTCCAGTGACGTGGACGCCAGCGATGCTGAAAATTACGAAAGTGGCAACGCATTGAAAGAAATTTCGAACCCTGAGAACTTAATGTTGTCTGAAGAACTAAGGCAGATAGTTTTCCGTACTATTGAGTCACTTCCGGAAGATTTACGTATGGCAATTACGTTGCGGGAGTTAGATGGACTGAGCTATGAAGAGATAGCCTCCATCATGGATTGCCCGGTGGGAACGGTTCGTTCACGTATATTTCGTGCACGTGAAGCTATTGATAACAAGGTTCAACCGCTTATCAAGCGTTGACGATGTCGGATTACTGGAAGGGTATTAGGCATGCAGAAAGAACAGCTTTCCGCTTTAATGGATGGTGAGTCTCTGGACAGTGAATTGTTGAATGCTTTGTCTAAAGACAAATCGTTGCAGCAAAACTGGGAGAGCTATCATCTGATTCGTGACGTGTTACGTGGCGACAGCAGTGATGTTCTTCATTTCGATATATCTACCAATGTGATGGCTGCTATTGCAAATGAACCAGCAAGGTATGCTGTGCCATTGATCACAGAATCTCAGCCTCGGCCAGAAAAATGGCAGAAGATGCCATTTTGGCGTCGGGCTCGTCCTTGGGCGAGTCATCTGACCCAGGCTGGTTTGGCTGCTTGTGTTTCTCTTGCGGTTATTGTTGGTGTGCAACAATATGGCGGGACGCCTGAAAGTGAGTTACAACCAGACTCACCGGTATTTAATACTTTACCGATGCTAGGCAAAGCGAGTCCGGTTAGTTTGGGTGTGCCTTCTGATGCTTCCATTCCTGGTAGCTCTGCACAGACACAAGCTCAGGAACAGCGTCGTCGGATTAATGCAATGCTACAAGATTACGAATTGCAGCGTCGTTTACATGCCGGGCAGTCTCAGTTTGAACAAACATCACCTCAGCAAGCTGCGATACAAGTGCCTGGAACTCAAACTTTAGGAACGCAATCGCAGTAATGAAGCAACTTTGGTGTGCCCTGTCTATTGTGACAAGCTGCCTGTTATTTACCGCAAGCGCCTCAGCGAAAGAAAATTCGTCTGAGGCGTTGTTGCAGAAAATGAACCAGGCTAGCCAGTCACTCAATTACGAGCTGTCATTTATCAGCGTTAACAAGCAAGGGATCGTATCTCAGCGTTATCGGCATATTCGGCTGAATAACAATACCCTGGCTCAGCTGCTACAAATGGATGGTCCGCTACGGGAGGTCGTTCAACGTGGTGATGAAATCAGCTATTTTGAACCCGGTCTCGAGCCTTTTACCTTAAACGGCGATTACATCGTCGACTCGCTGCCGTCTATCGTTTATACCAATTTCAACCAGCTGGCACCTTACTACGATTTTATTCCTGTAGGGCGTACCCGTATTGCTGATCGTTTGTGCGATGTATTACGTATAGTTGCTCGGGATGGTACGCGTTACAGCTATATCGTCTGGGTAGATACGGAAACGAAATTACCGTTACGAGTCGACTTACTGGACCGCGATGGTGAAACGCTGGAGCAATTCAGGGTAGTCTCATTCTCGGTTGATGGTGAGTCCACTGCAGCAATGGCTAATCTTGAAAAGGCCAGTTTACCCCCTGTATTCTCTGTACCGGATATCGCTAGTGCCAATCTGACCTGGAATGTTTCCTGGTTACCTGAAGGCTTCAAAGAGATATCCAGCAGCCGTCGTCCCTTGCCTTCGGTTGGTATCCCGATTGAGTCTCGTCTATTCAGTGACGGATTATTTAGTTTCTCAGTAAACGTGAATGAGATAACAGATACAGCAAATAATGCTGAGCAGTTAATACGTAGTGGGCGTCGTACTATTAATACCCAGCACCGTGACAAGACAGAGATTACGATTGTCGGGGAGCTGCCTCCGCAAACGGCTAAACGTATTGCTGATGGTATCAAATTTGGAACAGCACCATGATTAAAGAGTGGGCAACCGTTGTCTCGTGGCAAAATGGTGAAGCGCTACTGAAGTGTGATGTTAAAACATCATGTAACGGCTGTGCTTCACGTTCCGGATGTGGCACCCGTGTATTGAATAAACTCGGTCCACAAACTGAGCATTTGTTGACAGTTCAGAGCGAAAAACCGCTGATGGCGGGACAAAAAGTTGAACTGGGTATTGCTGAAAAGAGCCTGCTGGGTTCTGCATTACTGGTTTACATGTCACCTCTGGCAGGACTTTTTGTTATGGGTGGTTTGTTTCAATGGTTTATTGAGACTGATGCTGCAGCAATGTTCGGAGCGCTACTCGGAGGCATTGGCGGTTTTATTATGGCGCGTATGTTTTCACAGCGCCTGAGCCAGCGTGATAGCTGGCAGCCAGTGATTCTGAACGTGGCTCTGGGACCTGATGCTTTGCGTGTGGAAACATCAGTATCCTCGCTAAAAACCCCATAATTTTTTATATACCCGTCATACTTCAAGTTGCAGGTATTTTGGCTTATTAGCGCTCATGTCAGTCACTGATTAGAGTCAGTGGCTGAGGGGACTCGTTGCATCAAAGCATTCCTGCAATTCCCACTGATAGGTACTGTAGGTATGAATCGATTAAATGTATTAGAATTCCCAAGGTTAGTAAGGTAGTAGCACACGCATGTGCTGACTAATTCAGCGTGACAGTGTAAGATTCCCGCCAATAATTGAAGGGTAGTTCTCTCTGAGTGTCCACAGCGGTGTCCATCAGAAATGCCCAAGCCTCTAAATGAGACAAAAACCTATATTTATGAAGAACATAAGAAACTTTTCTATCATTGCTCACATCGACCACGGCAAATCGACGCTGTCCGACCGTATTATCCAGATTTGTGGTGGGCTTGCCGATCGTGAAATGGCCGCTCAGGTGCTGGACTCAATGGATCTGGAACGTGAACGCGGTATTACCATTAAAGCGCAAAGCGTAACGCTTGATTACAAAGCCAGCGATGGTGAAACCTACCAGCTTAATTTCATCGATACACCAGGACACGTTGACTTCTCCTATGAAGTTTCCCGTTCTTTGGCGGCTTGTGAAGGTGCGCTGCTGGTGGTTGATGCCGGACAGGGGGTTGAAGCTCAGACCCTGGCAAACTGCTATACAGCCATGGAAATGAACCTCGAAGTTGTCCCGGTTCTTAACAAAATTGACTTACCTGCCGCGGATCCTGACAGGGCTGCAGAAGAGATTGAAGATATCGTCGGTATCGATGCCACTGATGCTGTGCGTTGTTCGGCAAAAACGGGTCTCGGTGTCCCTGAAGTGCTGGAGCGCCTGGTACGTGACATTCCGCCACCACAAGGTGATCCAGATGCACCTCTGCAGGCATTGATCATTGACTCCTGGTTTGATAACTACCTGGGAGTTGTCTCGTTAATTCGAGTGAAAAACGGCACCTTGCGTAAAGGTGATAAAGTCAAAGTGATGAGTACCGGTCAGGTTTATAACGCTGACAGACTGGGTATCTTTACGCCAAAACAAATTGATCGTACCGAACTGAAATGCGGTGAAGTAGGCTGGTTGGTTTGTGCAATTAAAGATATTTTAGGTGCGCCAGTTGGCGATACCTTGACCCTGTCTCGTAACCCGGCTGAAAAATCATTACCTGGCTTTAAAAAGGTGAAACCGCAGGTTTATGCTGGTTTATTCCCTATCAGTTCTGATGACTATGAAGCATTCCGTGATGCGTTGGGCAAGCTGAGCCTCAATGATGCTTCGCTATTCTACGAACCAGAAAGCTCAACTGCACTGGGCTTTGGCTTCCGTTGTGGTTTCCTCGGTCTGCTGCATATGGAGATCATTCAGGAGCGTCTGGAGCGTGAATACGACCTGGAACTGATTACCACAGCACCGACTGTAGTATATGAAGTACTGACGACGAATAAAGACGTTATTTATGTCGATAGCCCTTCTAAGCTGCCTCCACTGAATAATATCGAAGAGTTGCGCGAACCCATTGCTGAATGTCATATGCTGTTACCACAAGAGTTTCTGGGTAACGTCATTACACTGTGTATTGAGAAACGTGGTGTACAGACCAACATGGTCTATCACGGTAACCAGGTTGCACTGACCTATGAAATTCCGATGGCTGAAGTGGTACTCGATTTCTTCGACCGTCTGAAATCTACCTCTCGTGGTTACGCATCCCTGGACTATAATTTTAAACGTTTCCAAGTTTCAAACATGGTACGTGTGGACGTATTGATTAACAGTGAGCGTGTTGATGCCCTGGCCTTGATCACGCATAACGATAACGCACCATACCGTGGTCGCGAGTTAGTCGAAAAAATGAAAGAATTGATCCCACGCCAGCAGTTTGATATTGCTATTCAGGCCGCGATCGGTAACCACATTATCTCACGCGCAACGGTGAAGCAGTTACGTAAAAACGTAATTGCAAAATGCTATGGCGGCGATGTCAGCCGTAAGAAAAAACTGCTGCAGAAACAGAAAGACGGAAAGAAACGTATGAAGCAGGTCGGTAACGTCGAACTGCCTCAGGAAGCATTCCTTGCCATTCTTCATGTTGGCAAAGACAGCAAATAATCTAAGGAGTTGGTATGGCGAACATGTTTGCCCTGATCCTCGTGCTGGCCACGCTGGTCACGGGCATATTTTGGTGCCTGGATAAGTTTATCTTTGCACCAAAACGTCGACAACAACAGGCGGCAGCTCAGGTTGCCACTGGTGGAACGCTGGACAAAGATACGCTGAAGAAAGTCGGCCAAAAACAGGGCGTTATGGAGACACTGGCCTCTTTATTCCCTGTACTGGCAATCGTTCTGGTGATCCGTTCGTTTATCTATGAGCCTTTTCAGATCCCATCAGGCTCTATGATGCCGACTTTGCTGATTGGTGATTTTATTCTGGTAGAGAAATTTGCCTATGGAATAAAAGATCCTATCTACCAGAAGACGCTCATTGAGACGGGTCATCCAAAGCGTGGTGATATCGCGGTATTTAAATATCCGCGCGATACCAGACTTGATTATATTAAACGTATCATTGGCTTGCCTGGTGATCGTGTGAGCTACGATCCCTTTACTAAAGAGCTGACAATTTATCCTGATTGTCGTTCCGGTCAGGCCTGCGAAAAAGTTCTACCCATTAGTTACTCTAATGTTGAACCCAGTGAATTTGTGCAAACCTTTGCTCGTAGTGAAGGCTCTGAAGCTACTGCTGGTTTCTTTACCGTACCTTTAGATAAAAACTTGGACAACGGCGAGCGTCTTAATGTACGTAACGAAACCTTAGGTGATGTTACACACCGGATTCTGCTGTTACCGATAGCGCAAGATCAGGCGAGTATGTACTACCAGCAACCGGGTTTGCCACCAGCAACTTGGATTGTGCCACCGGGTAATTATTTTGTGATGGGTGATAATCGTGACAATAGCGCCGATAGCCGCTATTGGGGATTTGTTCCGGAACAGAATCTGGTGGGTAAAGCGACGGCTATTTGGATGAGTTTTGAGAAACAAGAAGGTGAATGGCCAACAGGTATTCGTTTAAATCGTATTGGTGGCATTCATTAAGTAATTTTATCCCACAAACTAACGACATCCTCAGTCGTTGTGTATAGAATAACCCCGCTTTACAGGGTGGCTCTCTTCTGAGAGCCACAGCACACGAAACAGCATTGTTTATTTTTCCAGGTCTGTTTCGTGTGCTGAATTAGTCGACGCATTAATTAATTTTGGTATCGCATGAATCCCATCGTCATAAATAGATTACAACGTAAGTTGGGCTATACTTTTCAGCATCAGGAACTGTTGCAGCAAGCATTAACCCATCGCAGTGCTAGCAGTAAACATAATGAGCGTCTTGAATTTCTGGGTGACTCCATTCTCAGCTATGTGATTGCTAATGCACTTTATAGTCGCTTTCCTCGTGTAGATGAAGGTGATATGAGCCGTATGCGTGCCACGTTAGTACGGGGCAACACACTGGCAGAAATTGCTCGAGAGTTTGATCTCGGAGAGTGTCTACGTCTTGGTCCGGGTGAATTGAAAAGTGGTGGTTTTCGCCGTGAATCAATTCTTGCCGATACCGTTGAGGCACTCATCGGTGGTGCTTTCCTCGATAGCGACATTCAAAATGTAGAACGTCTAATTTTAAGTTGGTATCAAACACGCCTGGACGAAATTAGTCCTGGCGATAAACAAAAAGATCCTAAAACGCGTTTGCAGGAGTACCTGCAAGGGCGCCACCTGCCTTTACCTTCTTATCTGGTTGTTCAGGTTCGTGGTGAAGCGCATGATCAGGAATTTACTATTCACTGTCAGATTAGTGGACTGTCCGAACCGGTTGTTGGAGTCGGCTCTAGCCGCCGTAAAGCGGAACAGGCTGCAGCTGAACAGGCGCTTAAAAAGCTGGAGCTGGAATGAGTGAAGAAAAAACCTATTGTGGATTTGCGGCTATTGTCGGCCGACCAAATGTCGGTAAATCCACGTTATTAAACCAGCTGCTCGGGCAGAAAGTTTCTATCACCTCACGTAAAGCGCAGACCACGCGCCATCGTATTATGGGGATCCATACTGAAGGGCCGTACCAGGCTATCTATGTTGACACCCCAGGTTTGCATATAGAAGAAAAGCGTGCGATCAACCGTCTAATGAACCGTGCAGCCAGCAGTTCTATTGGTGATGTTGAACTGGTTATCTTCGTCGTTGAAGGAACCAAGTGGACTGCTGATGACGAGATGGTTCTTAATAAACTGCGTGATTGTCGTGCCCCGGTTATCCTGGCGGTTAACAAAGTTGACAACGTGCAAGACAAAACCTTGTTACTGCCTCATTTGCAGTTCCTCGGTAGCCAGATGAACTTCCTCGATATTGTGCCAATTTCTGCTGAAACTGGAATGAACGTGGATACCATCGCAAGTATTACGCGCAAACACTTACCAGAAGCAATCCATCACTTCCCTGAAGAGTATGTCACTGACCGCTCACAACGTTTTATGGCGTCAGAGATTATTCGTGAAAAACTGATGCGTTTTCTTGGTGCTGAATTACCTTACTCCGTCACAGTAGAAATTGAGCAATTTGTGACCAATGAGCGTGGTGGTTATGATATCAATGGCCTGATCCTCGTTGAGCGAGAAGGGCAGAAGAAAATGGTCATCGGCAATAAAGGTACCAAGATTAAAACCATTGGTATTGAAGCTCGAAAAGACATGGAAGAGATGTTTGAATCTAAAGTTCATCTTGAACTGTGGGTGAAAGTGAAGTCAGGCTGGGCAGACGATGAGCGCGCATTGCGTAGTCTCGGCTACACTGACGACCAGTAAAGACTAATCAATGGAAGGCTGGCAACGGGCATTTGTGCTGCATACCCGCCCATGGAGTGAAACTAGCCTTCTCCTTGATGTATTCACGGAAGAATCTGGACGTGTTCGCCTGATAGCAAAAGGCGCACGTTCCCGTCGTTCTAATCTGAAAGGTGCTCTACAGCCCTTCGTCCCATTGTTAGTGCGTTTTGGGGGGCGAGGTGAGGTGAAAACCCTACGCGGCGCAGAGGCCGTCTCCCTTGCTCTACCACTGAATGGTATTTCACTCTATAGCGGTTTATATGTTAACGAGCTTCTTGCTCGGGTACTTGAACAAGAAACTCGCTTCTCCGATTTGTTCTTTGACTATTTGCACTGCCTTCAAGAATTAGCGGGTATTGACGGAACACCAGAGCCGGCATTACGTCGTTTTGAGCTGGCATTATTGGCTCATCTTGGTTATGGCGTTGATTTTCTACACTGTGCGGGTAGCGGGGAAGCAGTTAGCGATAGCATGACCTATCTTTATCGTGAAGAAAAAGGTTTTATTGCCAGTGTGGTTATCACCAACAGTAGTTTTACCGGGCGTCAGCTTAAAGCCCTGTCAGAACGAACCTTTGTTGACACTGATACCCTACGTGCCGCAAAACGTTTTACCCGCATGGCTCTTAAACCTTATCTACAAGGTAAACCGCTTAAAAGTCGGGAGCTATTTCGTCAGTTTATCATCAAAAAATAATCCATTTGGTCGCAAGATGGCGGATGTCGAACAAACAGCCATAGCCATCATGGTGTTGCCAGATGTACATTAGCCATTATCTGTAAACATTTGGGGTATTACATGACTCAGTTACTGTTAGGCGTAAATATCGATCATATCGCTACATTGCGTAATGCGCGTGGAACCAGTTATCCAGATCCTGTCCAGGCAGCATTTATTGCCGAGCAAGCTGGGGCGGATGGTATCACCGTACATCTACGTGAAGACAGGCGTCATATTACCGATCGTGATGTGCGTATTTTACGTGAAACGCTGGGTACCCGGATGAACCTTGAGATGGCGGTTACTGAAGAAATGCTCGTTATTGCCTGTGAAACACGTCCCCATTTTTGCTGTTTAGTACCAGAAAAACGACAGGAAGTGACTACGGAAGGAGGGCTGGATGTCGCAGGTCAGCTGGATAAAATGCGCGATGCTTGTGCGCGTCTGGCTGATGCAGGCATCCTGGTTTCGTTATTTATTGATGCTGACCACGCACAAATTGATGCAGCTGTTGCGGTAAAAGCACCTTATATCGAAATCCATACCGGTTGTTATGCCGAAGCAAAAGATGAGGCTACACAGGCTCAGGAATTGGCTCGTATCGCTGATGCCGCTGCCTATGCTGCCGCCAAAGGTTTGAAAGTTAATGCCGGACATGGTCTGACTTACCACAATGTCCAGGCGATTGCTGCTATTCCAGAGATGGTCGAGCTGAATATCGGTCATGCCATTATTGGTCAGGCGGTATTCAGTGGCCTGAAAGAAGCGGTGGTTGAGATGAAGCGTCTGATGCTGGAAGCGCGTCGTTAATGGCTATTCTGGGTATTGGTACTGATATCGTAGAGATTGCGCGTATTGAGGGCGCAATCTCGCGTTCCGGTGAGCGGCTGGCTAAACGGATCTTAAGTCCTAATGAATGGGCACAATATCAGGTTCATCAGCAACCAGCACGATTTCTTGCCAAACGATTTGCGGTTAAAGAAGCGGCGGCGAAAGCACTGGGAACAGGAATTCGTAATGGTCTGGCTTTTAACCAGTTTGAAGTGAGCAATGATCCCTTGGGTAAACCGCTGTTGCTTTTCAGAGAACGGGCTGAACAGATGGCTCACGAGCTGGGAGTACGCTCCGTTCATGTGACACTGGCAGATGAACGTCACTACGCTTGTGCGACAGTGATTATTGAAAGCTAAATTTTGTCTGCGTGGTGAAGCTGAACAAACTTATCCCAAAGTTGTTCTTCACTTTCCTGATGAAGTGGATCGCTAATAATAGTGCCAGCAATAGGACACACTTGCTGGCAAGTCGGTGTCTCATAATGCCCGATACATTGCGTACAGCGATCGGTATCTATCTGATAGAAAACCTCACCCATAGAAATCGCCTGGTTAGGGCATTCGGGTTCACACATATCGCAGTTGATACAGCGTTTAGTAATGAGTAGTGACATATCAGAATATTATCTTCAGGCTTATAAATACTGAATGGATTAAGGTATTGGCAGACTTGACAATAATGTACTGGTAACAGTATATGATATCAGGGAATCATGCTGCCGCGCATTTTAACATAGAAACAAGATAGCACCAATCATTGCACTGCTATAGATTGTAAGCGAGCCGGCAAAAGATAATTGTCATGAAAATGTTGTCATTGTGTGAACTGATCCCCTGTACTGATAATCCAGTATGAATATGGATATATTTCCCCTTACTTATTAATATATTGAATTTAAGAATAAGTGTTTATTTATAGTATTCAATCATTATATAGATAAAAATATTAATAATGACGAGTGTGTGCCGTCATAATAAAACCTATTTTTGTATTTATTCAATGTGAGATATTTATGGATAAAATAAATTTATGTAGTTCGTCAAATCATCATTCAGTTTCTTCATTACCTCAAATAAGTAACAAAAATGAACGAATAGCCAACTCATTTGTAACGAAGCTTGAAGCTTATCATTATCCGGATAATGCTCAGCGAAAGACTATCTCTAGATTATTAGACAAGTTTTGTTGTAGTGACTCGATTAAAGAAGTGATTTCTATAAAAAAAGAAATATCCAGAGAGTTGGATATCATACAGAATAATATTTATGATATGAGAAAGCAGGTTTTTAATATTGTAAATAGAGATACGGATCGGGTTTATGGGATTCTGAATCAAAGCTTCACCGTCAATGACAGAGATCGTTATATTAAGGAGTTAATGTATTATCATGAGGTTCAGAAAAAAATAACAGAAGTGACACATGGACATTTCGACGGGAATTTTGCTATCACAGTCCCTAAACTTGGTTCCCACCATAGTAGTTCCTTATGGGGCGATATGGCTGCTCTGGAGCGTTTAATTAATGGCGAACCGGCGAAAGTACCGAATCTGACTTATAATGTTGGATGCTACCAGTTTGGCTAATACCTGTTTAGTTATTTAACTCTTGCTGGCCATTTTGAGATGGACAGCAAGATTATCTCGTTCAATACTCGCCATACTTCAAATTGCCTGGGCGTTGCGCTCGAAAATTCTGCCGAATCACATAGTTTATCTATGTTCATTGCCCGGATTTATTCAGCGCCTGCAAGCAACTTGAATTATTTAGGGTATGGATTTATCTCTTAACTGTGTGATACGGCTAAGATTCATAAGATGGTCGCCAGACCATGGTGATTGTGCAAGAGCATATTTCTTATTGTTGAACAGAACTAATACCAGGCAGATACCTGCTTCAAGTAGAAAGTTATTATCAACGCCATAAGCAATGTAATTAATTTTGGCTGTGTCTTTTTTGTTTACCAATACTTATTAGCATTAACTCTCTTATTCAGAAGAAAGCTTTAAGTGATGGTATTAAACTCTTCACCAGATGGGGGGGATATATAACGTTGCATGCGTAATGAGAGTGGGCGGCAGAGCCGCCACGTTTATACCAGACGCTTGACCAGGGCTTCGCTGTGACGAATACGGCCAGGGGCATTTTCAAGGTCTTGTTGCACGAGTGCCATAAACATTAAATCGGTTAACATCATTTGAGCGCTAGTTGATGAAATAGCGGCGCTACGGGTCGCCTGCTCTTCTGCGATGGTATACAGACAAAGTGTTGCGCGTTGCTGAAGCGCGTTAGGTGTAAAACCCGTTATAGCAAGGATCTTCGCACCAGCAGCTAAGGCTTCATCAGCAGCGAGATTAATTTCACGTCGTTCACCGGAATAGGAAATCGCCAGTAGGATGTCTTCTGATGACATTGCCTGCACTGTCGCCAGCAACGCATGCATATCCTGTTCGGCAACTGCATTAATCCCAATTTTCATTAATTTCCAGGAGAAATTTTTAGCTACCAGGCCTGAAGCACCAATACCTACCAATAGAACCCTGCGTGCATTACGCAATAATGTGACACTGGCGAGGAGTTTTTCCTCAGTATTAATATCCAGTGAGGCATGCATCGCAGTGATATTTTCTTTAATTAACTTTTCCCCCACCATGCGTAGCGGGTCATCACCGAGGATCTGATTATGAACCAGCACAGAATGTGGGTTTTGGCCACTAGCCAGAGCTTCACTAATTGCCAGTTTCATGGCCGGAAAGCCTTTGAAACCTAGCTTTTGCGAAAATTTCACCACGCTCGATTGGCTGATACCGGCTTCTTCTGCGAGTTGCTGAGAACTTAAATGCCGTATACGTTCGGGATCGGCAAGTAAAAAGTCTGCCAGTTTACGCTCGCTCTGTGCCAGCATTGGATAGCGGGTTCTGATTCGCAATAAACAGTTCATTTTGTCTCCAGTACAGCTTTTTAAATACCAGATTGCCATAATAAGCTGCGGATTTAAAAATAAATTCTACAATATAGCAATCTTGCCAGATTAAATGTTACATCGTTGGTTTTCTTATCAGTCACTGAATAAATTATTGTTCTCAGAAAAACATCTATCGATCTGTTAACCTTTACAATAGTTATTGTAATCCATCGGGAGTCAGAGTTGGCACTATATCACGCACCACGAGTTGTCTTTTTCGATCTCGATGGGACGCTACATCAACAAGATATGTTTGGCAGCTATCTGCGCTATCTGCTGCGCCGTCTTCCGCTTAATTTACTCTTGGTCATTAGCATGTTGCCCATTGTTATTACTGGACTGATTCTCAAAGGGCTTTCTGCCCGCTGGCCAGTCAGTTTGTTACTGTGGAGCATAACTTTTGGCCGTAGCGAGCAACGACTGAACCAACTGGAAAAAGAGTTTATCCGCCAGTTTCGTCTCAGTGTCACTCCTTTCCCCGAGGTGCAGCAACGGCTGAATGACTATTTGCTGGATAAGGGTACCGAAGTCTGGCTGGTAACGGGTTCTCCTCAGATACTGGTTGAACAAGTTTATTCAGATGCCCCATGGTTACCCAAAGTAAAAATGATTGGTAGCCAGATGTCGCGTGCTTTTGGTGGCCGAGTGCTGACGCTACGCTGCCTGTCAGATGAAAAGGTTATTCAGTTAGAAAAACATCTTGGTAAACCTCTGGAATTCTACAGTGGTTACAGCGATAGCCCACTCGATTCTTCGGTAATGCAGTTTTGCCAGCACCGCTTTCGCGTCACCGCACAAGGGCAACTGAAAATGCTTGACTGACGCCATTTCGTAACCGGGGCGCGCTGTGTATAATGCGCGCCCGTTTACCCCGCAGGAGAGAAAGGTGTCAGAGGCCGAAGTGACAGACCAGTACTGGATGCGTCATGCTTTGACGCTGGCACGCATTGCCTGGGATGAAGGTGAAATACCCGTTGGGGCGGTACTGGTATATGAGAACAGAGTGATAGGTGAAGGTTGGAATCGGCCGATTGGTCATCATGATCCTACTGCCCATGCTGAAATTATGGCATTGCGCCAAGGAGGGCAGGCATTACAAAACTATCGTCTGCTAAATTCCACTCTTTATGTCACGCTGGAACCTTGCGTGATGTGTGCTGGTGCCATGGTACATAGCCGTATCGGTCGGTTGGTATTTGGTGCTCGCGATGCGAAAACCGGAGCAAGTGGTTCTTTACTTGACGTCTTAGGTCATCCTGGGATGAATCACATGGTTGATGTCACTGAGGGAATCCTGGCAGAGGATTGTTCATCCATGCTGAGTGATTTTTTTCGCGCACGTCGTCTGGAAAAGAAAGCCCTAAAGGAAAAGGCCCGTAAGGGCGGATAGTCGCCAGTTCTTCCTCGTCGACTAAGGGATAGGCTTCAGCAAATTTTGCCTCTTGAGCCGCCTGCTTCTCTTTTTCTTGTAAATAGCCTTCCAGGCTTAAATGATATTTACGGATATTTTCCACATAAGCATAAGCTTCATGCCCGCGAGCATAACCATAATTGGTTTTGCTATAGAAAGATTTCTGACTTAACAGCGGCAGACGGGTTTTTACCTCTGCCCAGCTATCTGGATTACCTTTTTGCAACGCGGTGAGTTGGCGAGCATCAAGCATATGCGCATAACCCATATTATAGGCCGCCAGAGCAAACCAAATTCGTTCATCCTCGACCACGGTATCGGGAACCTTATTCATCATATCGGTCAGATAACGGCTCCCACCACTGATGCTCTGCTCGGCATCAAGACGATCAGTGACACCGACACTCTGAGCGGTATTTTTAGTCAGCATCATCAAACCACGCACCCCAGTGGGGGAGGTTGCATGTGTATCCCAGTGAGACTCCTGGTAGGAAATAGCTGCCAGTAATGTCCAGTCTATTTTATCCGCATACTGTTCAAATAGCGGCTGTAGATCAGGCAGTACGTTGTCTACCGACCTTAGAAAGGTACGGGTATCGACATAATCAAAATTACCAATATGACCGAGGTATTTTTCCTCCAGTCGTGCCAGCGTACCGTTACTGCTGATTTGACTATAAAAGTCGAGTAATGCCGCGCTCATACTGTCATTGTTATCGCGACTGGAAAACCACGTGACGGGTTGTTCATCAGTAATATCCAGGGCAACGGCCAGTTGAGGATGAACACGCTGAAACAGACTGACTGCAATCGAGTCAGCAACTGTGAACGGTAGGCTGCCATCAATGACTTCTTCCAGCAGTTGATTACTGGTTTGTTTATCAGAGACAGCCCAGCTCAGGCCTGGATAGTCACTTTCTTTCAGTTGCTCCAGAACATCGATAACACCAAGCCCTGAAGAGAGCAGCAATTGATTTTCTTTTATCGCGGCCAGGTTTTTGGGGCGTGGGCTACCTACACGATAGACCAGTTGTTGGGAGACATAATAGTAATTCGGTCCAGCCTGATAGTTTTGGCTGCGTTTGGTGTTATAGGTTAAACCTGCAGCCAGTAAGTCAGCACTACCTTTATCAAGGTCATCGAACAAGTCACTGATAGTTGCGCGGGGAGTTATTTCCAGCTCGACATTCAGATAGTCGGCAAATTGTTGTGCCAGTTCATAATCAAAACCGGATACTTTGCCATTAACAACATTATAGGTCAGGGGGGAAACAATAGTACTGATATGCAGAACCCCCCGCGCTTTAATGGCGGCGATACGGTTTTCGGTTTGGTTGAAACCTGGGAGGGAGGGCCATAATGCCACTGCCAGCAACAAGGTGACGACACCGATAAGCAGATAATAAATCTTAATTTTT